>Ga0070675_100001965_pt1 | contig 15214 bp, 10 predicted proteins | sample KBSM43metaG_FD_65343 | JGI IMG/M metagenome (GOLD analysis project Ga0070675, IMG submission 65343) | Miscanthus rhizosphere microbial communities from Kellogg Biological Station, Michigan, USA - KBS M4-3 metaG | ecosystem: Host-associated > Plants > Roots > Rhizosphere > Soil ...
GGATCGGGCGCACCGGCCACGCCGGGTCCTCCGGCGGGATGGCCGCCGGCACGTCCTCCGGCGGCGGCGGCCCGCCGGCCATGGCGAGCGCGGCGCGCAGCGTGAGGAAGACCGGCATCGCTTCCGGCGCACCCATCGCCAGCCCGAGGTCCAGACCCTCGGTGGCGAGCCGGGCCGCGGCGTCGAGGTCGCCGTCGAGCAGCGCGGCGGTCGCGCTGCGGGTCAGCGCCGCGTGCCGGCCGCGGGCGTGGCCGAGCCGGGCGGACGCCTCCGCGTACGCCCGCAGCTCGGCCCGGGCGGCCGGGTCGCCCAGCTCGAGCAGCGCGGTCGCCCGCAGCAGCACGGCCTGGGCCAGCAGCTCGGGGTCGCCGGCCGCCGCCTCGACCATCTCGTCCGCGATCGGCAGCCGGTCGGCCGCGGTGCCCGGCCGCCAGCGGGCGTCGTGCGCCGCGAGCAGCGCGGTCGCCAGCAGGGCGGGGTCGCCGACCCGGCGGGCCAGCTCGAGCGCACGGCCGGCCACGCCGGCGGCGGTCGCGTCCGGGGCGCTGTTCCAGCCGGCGTGCACCAGGTCCCCGGCCCGCGCGGCGAGCAGGGCGCAGCGGTCCCGGTCGGCGGCCGCCGGCAATGCCGCCTCCGCCTCGGCCAGCAGGCCGAGCGATTCGGCGAACTCCGCCGCCGTACGGGAGCCGAGCCGGTGCACGCCGAGCGCCGCCCGGACCAGTCCCGCCGTGTCCGCCGCCGTGTCCGCCGCCGTGTCCGCCGCCGTGTCCGCCGCCGCGGCGGCCTCGGCGGCCAGCCGCCGGAAGCTCGCCCGCGCCGCCGCGGTGTCGCCGGCCCGGTCCTGCGCCTCCGCCAGCTCCCCCAGCAACCGCCGCCCCTCCCCCGCTCCGGTGCCGGGCAGCGTCAGGGCGGCCGCGAGATGGGTGGCGGCCTCCGCGTGGCCGAGCCGGCTGCTGGCCGCGACCGCGGCCCGCTCGCACCAGCCGACCGCGTCGGCGACCGCGGCCGGCCGGGTGGGCCGGGCGGCGACCAGGTGCGCGGCCACCTCGCCCGGCTCCACCCCGGGCAGCGTGGCCAGCGCGGCTCCGATCCGCGCATGCAGCTGCTCCGCCCGGGCCGCCGGCAGGTCGGCCGCGGTCTCCCGGAACAGGTCGTGCGCGAACCGCGGCCCGTCGGCCGTACCGACCAGGATCCTGGCCCGCACCGCTTCCTCGACCAGCGCCCCGACGTCGTACCCGGCCGGCAGCACCCGGCCGAGCACCTCCGCCCGGATCCGCGGCCCGCCCACCGCCGCCACCGTGACCAGTTCCGCGCACGGGGCGGACAGCCGGGCCAGCCGCCGCTCCAGCGCGTCCCGCACGGTCACCGGCGCCGCCGCGGAGCCGAGCCGGGCGAGCTCCCGGACGAAGAACGGGTTGCCGCCGGTACGCCGGTGCAGCCGCGCCGCCAGCTCCGGGTCGGACGGCTCCCCGGTGACCGCGGCGACGACCGCCGCCACGCCGGCCGGGTCGAGCCCGGACAGCGGCAGCACGGTGCCGCGGTCGGTCGGCGGCCTCGCCAGCTCGGTGTCCCGGTAGGCGCCGAGCAGCAGCACCCGGGCGTACCGCAGGTGGGCGGCGGCGAACTCGACCAGCCGCAGCGACGGCTCGTCGGCCCACTGCAGGTCGTCGACGACCAGGACCAGCGGGCGGCGCGCGGCCAGCCCGGCGAGCGCCGTCACGACCGACTCGGCCAGCCGGAACCGCGCATCAGCCGCCGCCATCGCCGGGGTCGGCGCCGGTGCCGCGGGCCGCTCGACCAGGTCGGCGGCCGCCCCCAGCTCGGCGCCCGCAGCCCTGGCCGCCCGCAGCAGCTGGATCCACGGCCAGTACGCCGGCACCGCCGGCCCGTCCCAGCAGACCGCGGCCAGCACCAGCGCCCCGCGCTGGCCGGCCTCCCGGGCCAGCTCGCCGAGCAGCGCGCTCTTGCCGATGCCCGGCTCGCCGGCGACGAGCACCAGCCGGCCGTCGCCGGCGAGCGCCGCCGCCAGCGCGGCCCGGGCGGTGCGGAGCGCGTCGGCACGCCCCTCCAGCGTGGCCACAGCACGATCGTGCCGTGACCGGACCTAGTCCCGCAGCTCGAGCATCAGGTTCATCGGCGCGTCGGTCTCGACCGGGCGCACGGTGCCGAACCCGGCGGCGTGGGCGGTCTCGGTGAGCCGGGCCGGCCCGGCCAGCGTGCCCAGCGCGGAGCTGCCCTGGGACAGCGCGTTCGGGGTGCACACCAGCGTCGAGACCGCGTAGAACATCCGCCCCACCGGGGTGAGGTTGCCGGTCACGCCGTCCGCCCCGGGCGGCTCGACCAGCAGCACCGCGCCGCCGGGAGCGAGCGCACCGCGGGCGCGGGTGAGCGCGCCGACCGGGTCACCGAGGTCGTGCAGCGAGTCGACGAAGGTGATCAGGTCGTACCCGCCACCCGGCAGCTCGGCGGCGGCCGCGACCTCGAAGCCGACCCGGGGCCCGACCCCGGCCTCGGCCGCCGCCTTGCGGGCGGCCGCCACCGACGCGTCGTGGTAGTCGAACCCGGTGACCTGCGCCGAAGGGAACGCCTGGGCGAGCATGATCGTCGGCGCCCCGTACCCGCAGCCGACGTCGGCGACCCGGCCGCCGGCCAGCAGCCGGTCGGCGATCCCGGGCAGCCGCTCGACCGCGCCGGCCAGCACCGCCGGCGGCAGCATCGCCCTGGTCAGCCCGTCCGTGCCCTGCCAGTAGGTCGCGTCGCGGCGGTCCCAGCCGTACCCCCGGCCGGCCCGGAACGCCTGCTCGAACTCGGCGAACCCGGCGCCCATCGAGGCGAACATCGACAGGCACGCATCCACCAGCGCGCCGCCGGGCGCCTGCAGCAGCGCCACCGCGACCGGCTCCGGCAGCGTGAACCGGTCGGTCGCCGGGTGGTAGTCGAGGTAGCCGCCGGCGGCCTGGGCCCGCAGCCACTCCCGCGCGTACGGCTCGACGATGCCGGCGCGCCGGGCCACTTCGGCCGCGGACAGCGGCCCGGCGCCGGCGAGCGCCTCCCACAGGCCGCAGCGGATGCCGAGGCCGGTCAGCACCGTCCCCAGCGAGCCGCCCAGATCGGCGGTCAGCTGCCCCAGCACGTCCTCCGGGCTCCTGTCGGTCGTCATGGTCCACCTCCGCGGTCGAGACACAGCCGGGACACCTGATGGGCGCGCGATCCGGTCTGGCGGGCGGCCAGATCCGATCTGGCGCCCTCCGGTCGACACCGGCGGACGGGAGGACGCGATGAGCACCGCGGCGATCAACGGCACCACGCTCCGGTACGACGAGGTCGGAACCGGTCCGGTCTGCCTCGTCCTGCACGGCGGGCTGGGCCTGGACCAGTCGCTCTACCGGGAGTTCGACCGGCTCGGCGACCGGCTGCGGGTGGTCCGCTACGACCACCGCGGCAACGGCCGGTCCGCCCGGCCGCCGCTGGCCACGCTGACCATGCCCCAGCTGGCCGACGACGCGGTCGCCATGGCAGACCACCTGGGAGCCGACCGGGTGCACGTGATCGGCCACTCGTACGGCGGGTTCATCGGGCAGGAGCTGGCGATCCGGCACCCGGACCGGGTCCGCAGCCTGGTGCTGGTCTGCACCGGACCGGGCGGCCTCGGTGCCGGCGAGGACCCGGCCGATCTCGGCGCGCCGGTGCCGGCCGACCTGGCGGCGGCGCTCGCCTCGGCTCCGGCCTCGGTCGCCGAGGCGGCCGCCGCGATGCTGCCGGTGCTGCACTACTACGTGCACCGCTACCCGGTGGCCGAGTTGGCCCGGCGGATGAGCGCGGTCGTCCCGGCGCCGGCGACGATGGCCCGGTCGATGGAGGTGCAAGCCGCCTGGAGCGCCGTCGACCGGCTGGCCGCGATCACCGCGCCCACGCTGGTCGTCGCCGGCTCGTACGACGTGCTCCTCCCGCCGGCGCAGGCCCGCCGGATCGCCCGCCGGGTGCCCGGCGCGCACCTGGTGGAGCTGGCCGGCAGCGCCCACTTCCCCTGGTACGACCAGCCGGCCGAGTTCTTCACCGCGCTCGACGCCTGGTATGCCGAGCAGACGGCGGGCGCGCGCCGGTGACCGCTCAGCCGACGTGGACGTGCGGGCGGCGGGCCCGGTCCCGCTCGGCCCGGCGCAGGATCTCCCGGGTGACCGGCGCGACCTCGCCCTGCCCCAGCACCAGGTAGCGGAGGAGGTTCGCGAGCGGGCTGCCCTCGGTCCAGCCGAAGTAGAGGTGCGGGCGCCGGCCGGTCAGGTCGCGCACGTGCAGCACGAGCGCGGCGAGCGCGGTCGGCACCGAGGAGCCGGTGACCGCGAGCACCCGCTGGTCCTGGTGGATCTCCCCGCGGGCGAACAGCTCGGTCTCGAAGTCGGACGGGTCGGTGACGGTGACCTCGACGAAGACCACATCGTGCTCGGAGGGCAGGTGGTGGTCCCTGACCACCTGCCCGAGCTTGGCCCGGTAGTCGGTGTGGTCGCGGCAGCCGGGCTCGTTCGCGATCAGCGTGATCTCCCGGCGGGCGGTGTCCCGGATGAACAGCTCGGCCATCGGGTCGAGCGTCACGCCGGTCACCCGCAGGTCGAACGCCCGCCGCACCCGGGAGACGAGCGAGACGAGCAGGATCCCGGCGATGAAGCAGGCGCCGATCTTCACACCGTCCGGCCGCTCGGCCACGTTCGCGCCGGTGGTGTAGACGAACACCGCGGCGATCAGGCCGAAGGCGAGCGTCGCCCGGCGCTGCCTCTTCCGCCAGCACGACAGCGTGACGGCCACCGCGGCGGAGGAGATGAGCACCAGCACGCCGGTGGCGTACGCGCCGCCCTGCGCGTCCACGTTCGCATCGAACAGCCAGGTGACGAGGAACGCGATCGCGGTGAAGACCAGGGTCAGCGGGCGGACGGCGCGGGCCCAGTCCGGCGCCATGCCGTACCGGGGCAGGTAGCGCGGGACGAGGTTGAGCAGTCCGGCCATCGCCGACGCGCCGGCGAACCAGAGGATCGCGATCGTCGAGACGTCGTAGACCGTGCCGAACGCGCCGCCCAGGTATTCGTGGGCCAGGTACGCCAGCGCCCGCCCGTTCGCCGCGCCGCCGGGCTGGAACTCGTCGGCCGGGATGAGCAGTGTGGTGACGAAGCTGGTCGTGACGAGGAACGCGCTCATGATCAGCGCGGCGGTGGTGAGCAGCCGGCGGGCGCCGGCGATACGGCCGGCCGGGTTCCGCTCGGTGTCGGTCGGGGCACCGCGGACCAGCGGCATCACCGCGACCCCGGTCTCGAACCCGGACAGCCCCAGCGCCAGCTTCGGGAACACCAGCAGCGCGATCCCCACCATGACAAGCGGATCGCTGTATTTCCCGGTCAGCGCGGTGGTCCAGTCCCCGACCACGACCGGGTGGCCGATCACGTGGCTCAGCGCGACCACGACCACCACGACGTTGAGCGCCAGGTAGACGGCCACCAGGGCGACGGCGATGCCGATCGCCTCGGAGAAGCCCTTCAGGAACACGCCACCGAGCAGCGCGAGCAGCACCAGCGTGACGGCGACCTCGTGACCCCGCAGCGCGCTGCCGACGAACGGGTTCTCCACCACGTGCGCGGTCGCGTCGGCCGCCGACAGCGTCATCGTGATGAGGAAGTCGGTCGCGGCGAATCCCAGCAGCACCAGCACGAACAGCTTGCCGCGCCAGAACGGCAGCAACCGTTCCAGCATGGCGATCGAGCCCTCGCCGCGCGGGCTCTCGCCGGCCACTCGCCGGTACACCGGCAGCGCGCCGGCCAGGGTGACCGCGACCAGCACCAGCGTCGCGATCGGCGAGAGCACGCCGGCGGCCAGCGCGGCGATGCCCGGCTGGTAGCCCAGGGTGGAGAAGTAGTCGACGCCGGTCAGGCACATCACCTGCCACCACGCGTGCCGCCGGTGCGGCGGGGGCACCGCGTGCGGCCCCGGCTCCCGGGTCGGCCGGTGGTCGGCGCCGGCGAGCAGCCAGGTGCGCACGCCGCGCCGGACCGGCACGACCGCCGTCACCGTCCACTCCGGACAGTGCCACGGTCCACACGGGACCGGATGACCCACGACACCGTGCGTCCTCTCCGCGGACCACGACGGCCCGACACCGATCACGATGCCCGCGTCCCGGCCGCCGGGCCGCGGTTATCACACGGCGCTCACGCGGCGAACGACCTTTCTAACGCTGCTCTAACACCGCGCCGGCTGCCGTTAGCGGCCCGTGAGAAACGCCGGGGACACCGTTAGCGTCCCGTGAGAACCGTTGTCGCTCGCCTCGGGGCGGGAGCAGTGTCGCCTGCGACGGTCCCGAGCAGGCGAAGGAGCGAACGGTGCACAACGGTCGGGTGCGGGTGACCCAACGGCGTCCGGCGGGGTTCCTCGCGATCCCCGCCCTGTTCGCGCCGGTGGCGGTCTGCGGCATCCCCGGCCACACGAGCTCCGGCTCGCAGCTGTCCGCGGAGGTCGCCGTGCTGGCGCTGGTCGTCGGCGTGGTCGGCTTCGAGAGCACGGTCTCCCTCGGCCTGATCGCCGCGGGAACTTCGCTGCTGTCGCTCAACGGTTTCGCCGAAGACTCGTACGGCCAGCTCGGCTGGCACCCCGGCGTCGACCTGCGCGCGGCCGCGGTGATCGGCGCCGCGCTGGTGCTGGCCTGCGCCGCCCGGCGCGGCGTCGACCGCGCCCATCCCGGGCCCGCGGCGGAGTCGCCCGTCGCGGCGGAGTCGGAGGCGTCGGCCGAGTCCCACGTCGCGGCGGAATCACCTGTCCCTGCGACGACCACCGCCGCCCGGTCGGCGCGCCGCCGGCCCGCTCCCGACTGAGCACGCCGCGAGCGGCACGCCGCCGGTGCGGCCGGTGCCCGACGCCCCGTACCCATGAACCACCAACGTCCTGAGGATGGATTCCGATGAGCGACGTCGCCTTCGTCGTGCTGACCATCGCACTGTTCTGCGTGCTCGCCCTCGTGCTGCGGGGAGTCGAGCGGCTGTGAGCGCGGAGAACCTGGTCGGCCTCGTGCTGTCCGGCGGACTGTTGATCTTCCTGGTCGTCGCCCTGCTCTTCCCGGAGCGCTTCTGACATGAACACCACCACCGCCGCCGTCGCGATGATCGCCGTCATCGTCGCCGTGCTGGCGATCGTGCACGTGCCGTTCGGCGACTACATGGCCCGCGTCTACACCAGCCGCCGGCACCTGTCCGTCGAGCGCGGCATCTACCGGCTGGTCGGCGTCGACCCGGACCGCGACCAGACCTGGGGCGTGTACGCCCGCAGCGTGCTCGCCTTCTCGGCGGTCTCCGTCCTGTTCCTCTACCTGTTCCAGCGGGTGCAAGGGCACCTGCCGCTGAGCCTCGGCTTCGCCGACGTGCCGCCGGCGCTGGCGTTCGACACCGCCGCCTCGTTCGTCACCAACACGAACTGGCAGGCGTACTCGGGCGAGTCGACCATGGGCGACCTCGTGCAGATGGCCGGTCTGGCCGTGCAGAACTTCGCCTCCGCCGCGGTCGGGATGGCTGTCGCGATCGCGCTGGTGCGCGGGTTCACCCGGAAGAACACCGACCGGATCGGCAACTTCTGGGTCGACCTGACCCGGACGTGCGTGCGGATCCTGCTGCCGATCGCCGTCGTCGTCGCGATCGTGTTCGTCGGCGCCGGCATGGTGCAGAACTTCCGCGCCGGTCTGTCGCTGACCACGCTGGGCGGTGCCGAGCAGGTGATCACCGGCGGCCCGGTGGCGAGCCAGGAGGTCATCAAGGAGCTCGGCACCAACGGCGGCGGCTTCTACAACGTCAACGCGGCCCACCCGTTCGAGAACCCGACGGGCTGGACCAACGCGCTGGAGATCTTCCTGCTGCTGGTGATCGGCTTCTCGCTGCCGCGCACGTTCGGCCGGCTGGTCGGGGACAAGCGGCAGGGGCTGGCGATCGTCGCGGTGATGGCGGTGATCCTGGTCGGCAGCCTCGCGGTCGACGAGGCGGCCCAGCACGCCGCACACGGCACCGTGCCGACCGCGGTCGGCGCTGCCACCGAGGGCACCGACGTCCGCTTCGGCGTGCCGCAGTCCGCCGTCTTCGCGACCGCGACGACCGGCACCTCCACCGGCGCGGTGGACTCCTTCCACGACTCGTACACGGCCATCGGCGGCGCGACCCTGCTGGTCAACATGATGCTCGGCGAGGTCGCGCCCGGTGGCACCGGATCGGGCCTGTACGGCATCCTCATCCTCGCGATCATCACGGTGTTCGTGGCCGGGCTGATGATCGGGCGGACCCCGGAGTATCTCGGGAAGAAGATCGGCTCCCGGGAGATACGGCTGGCCTCGCTCTACCTGCTGACCACGCCGGCGATCGTGCTGATCGGCACCGGGATCGCGATGGCGCTGCCCGGGGAACGCGCCGGGATGCTCAACACCGGCGCGCACGGCCTGTCCGAGGTGCTCTACGCCTTCACCTCGGCGGCCAACAACAACGGCTCGGCGTTCGCCGGTCTCGGCGTCAACACGACCTGGTACAACGCCGCGCTCGGGCTGGCCATGATCGTCGGCCGGTTCCTGCCGGTCGTGCTCGTCCTCGGCCTGGCCGGCTCGCTGGCCCGGCAGCGGCCGGTGCCCGTGTCGGCCGGGACGCTGCCGACCTATCGCCCGCAGTTCGCCGGCCTGCTCACCGGCGTGACGCTCGTCGTCGTCGCTCTCACGTACTTCCCGGCCCTCGCGCTCGGGCCGCTCGCGGAGGGCATCCACTGATGACCACCACCCTGCCGGACAGTCCGCAGCGGGCACCTCGGCCGGCGGCGCCCCGCCGGGTCTCCGGTGGCCTGCTCCACCCGGCTCAGCTCTGGCGGTCGGTACCGGACGCTCTGCGCAAGCTCGACCCGCGCACCCTGTGGCGGAACCCGGTCATGGTCATCGTCGAGATCGGGGCCGTGTTCACCACGGTGCTCGCGATCGCCGACCCGACGACGTTCGCCTGGCTGATCACGGTCTGGCTCTGGCTCACGGTCGTGTTCGCCAACCTGGCCGAGGCGGTCGCCGAGCGCCGTGGCAAGGCCCAGGCCGACGCGCTGCGCCGGACGCGCACCGACACCATCGCCCGCCGGCTCACCGACTGGCACGCCGGCGACGACCCGACCACGGTGACGATCTCGCCGACGCCGGCACCCGAGCTCGTCCGGGGTGACGTCGTCGTGGTCGAGGCCGGCGAGACGATCCCGGGCGACGGGGACGTCGTCGAGGGCATCGCCAGTGTCGACGAGTCGGCGATCACCGGCGAGTCGGCGCCAGTCATCCGGGAGTCCGGCGGCGACCGATCCTCGGTCACCGGCGGCACCAGGGTGCTGTCCGACCGGATCGTCGTGCGGGTCACCAAGGAGCCGGGCGAGAGCTTCATCGACCGGATGATCGCCCTGGTCGAGGGCGCGTCCCGGCAGAAGACGCCGAACGAGATCGCGCTGAACATCCTGCTGGCCGCACTGACGATCATCTTCCTGCTCGCCGTCGCGACGCTGCAGCCGCTGGCGGTCTACTCCAAGCAACTGCAGCCGGCGATCCCGGACACCCAGACGCTGACCGGCAACGGCGTCACCGGCGTCGTGCTCGTCTCGCTGCTCGTCTGCCTGATCCCGACCACGATCGGCGCGCTGCTGTCGGCCATCGGCATCGCCGGCATGGACCGTCTGGTGCAGCGCAACGTGCTGGCGGTGTCCGGCCGAGCCGTCGAGGCCGCCGGCGACGTGAACACGCTGCTGCTCGACAAGACCGGCACGATCACCCTCGGGAACCGGCAGGCGACCCGCTTCCTGCCGCTGCCCGGCGTCTCCGAACCCGAGTTGGCCGACGCCGCCCAGCTGTCCAGCATGGCCGACGAGACGCCCGAGGGCCGTTCGGTCGTCGTGTTCGCCAAGCAGACGTACGGGCTGCGCGAGCGCGGCGAGGGCGAGCTGCGGGACGCGCGGATCGTGCCGTTCACCGCCCAGACCCGGATGTCCGGGGTGGATCTGTCCACTGCGGACGGTGGGCGGCAGGTGCGCAAGGGCGCGGCCAGCGCGGTGATCGCCTGGGTGCGCGGGCACGGCGGCACGATCCCGGCGCAGACCGGCGAGCTGGTCGACGGCATCTCCGGTTCCGGCGGCACCCCGCTGCTGGTCGGCGAGCAGGTCGGCGATGCCGCCCGGGTGCTCGGCATCATCGAGCTCACCGACGTGGTGAAGCAGGGCATGCGGCAGCGGTTCGACGAGATGCGGCGGATGGGCATCCGGACCGTGATGATCACCGGCGACAACCCGCTGACCGCGAAAGCCATCGCCGACGAGGCCGGCGTGGACGACTTCCTCGCCGAGGCCACGCCGGAGGACAAGCTCGCGTTGATCAAGCGGGAGCAGGAGGGCGGCAAGCTCGTCGCGATGACCGGCGACGGCACCAACGACGCGCCGGCGCTGGCACAGGCGGACGTCGGCGTGGCCATGAACACCGGCACGTCCGCCGCGAAGGAGGCCGGCAACATGGTCGACCTCGACTCCGACCCGACCAAGCTCATCGAGATCGTCGAGATCGGCAAGCAGCTGCTCATCACCCGCGGCTCGCTGACCACCTTCTCCATCGCCAACGACGTCGCGAAATACTTCGCGATCATCCCGGCGATGTTCGTGGCCCTCTACCCGGGCCTGGACACGCTCAACGTGATGCGGCTGTCCAGCCCCACCTCGGCGATCCTGTCCGCGATCATCTTCAACGCGCTCATCATCATCGCGCTGATCCCGCTCGCCCTCCGCGGCGTCCGCTACCGGCCCGCCGGCGCGGCCACGATGCTGTCCCGCAACCTCTACCTCTACGGGGTCGGCGGCCTCATCGCCCCGTTCATCGGCATCAAGCTCATCGACCTTCTGGTCCAGTTCATCCCCGGAGTGAGCTGACATGACCACCCGCCTGCCCGGCTGGCTCCGCCAGCACCTGGCCGCCCTGCGGATCCTGCTCGTCCTCACCGTGCTGCTCGGCCTCGCCTACCCGCTCGTGATCGCCGGGATCGGCCAGATCCCGGGACTCAGGTCGCGTGCCGACGGCTCGATCATCAGCGACGGCAAGGGCGCCGCCGGTTCCTCGCTGATCGGCCAGGCGTTCACCGACTCCGAGGGCAACCCGCTGCGACAGTACTTCCAGTCCCGCCCGTCCGCGGCCGGCGACGGGTACGACCCGACCGCGACCTCGGCGTCGAACCTCGGCCCGGAGAGCATCGTCGACGTCCCCGACAACCCGGCCACCAAGGACACCGACGAGAGCAAGCCGAGCCTGCTGACCCAGGTCTGCTCGCGCAGCCTGGCCGTCGGCAGGCTGGAGGGCATCGACGGCTCCCGGCCGTACTGCACCCCCGACGGCAAGGGCGCCGTGCTCGCCGTGTTCCACGCCGGTCCCGGCTACACCGGCCCGGTGACGCGGGTGGTCAGCCTCGACCAGCCCTGCCCGGACACCCCGTTCCTGACCGCGTACCAGCGTGTGCCGGTGGAGTGCCGCAGCGACGGTGAGGACGTCTCGCTCGGGCAGGTCGTCGCGATCCGCGGAATTGCACCGGCGAGGCCGGCAGTGCCGGCGGACGCGGTCACCGCCAGCGGCAGCGGGCTGGACCCGCAGATCAGCCCGGCGTACGCGGACCTGCAGGTCGCCCGGGTGGCCAAGGCACGCAACCTGCCGGTCACCCGGGTGCGGCAGCTGGTCCGGGCCAACACCGCCGGCCGGTCCCTCGGGTTCCTCGGCGAGCCGGGCGTCAACGTCCTCACGCTCAACCTGGAACTCGACCGCATCGCCCCGGTCGCGCCATGAGCGCTCCGATGCCGGCGGGGCGGGGCACGCTTCGCGTCTACCTGGGTGCGGCGCCCGGGGTCGGTAAGACGTACGCGATGCTGGGGGAGGCGCACCGGCGGGTGGAGCGTGGTACCGACGTGGTGGTCGGTGTCGTGGAGACGTACGGGCGGGCTAGGACGGCGGCGCTGGTGGAGGGTCTGGAGGTGTTGCCGCGCAGGGTGGTGGCCTACCGGGGGGCGCGGTTGGAGGAGTTGGACGTGGCGGCCGTGTTGGCTCGGCGGCCGCAGGTGGTGGTGGTCGACGAGTTGGCGCACAGCAACGTCCCCGGTTCCGGGAACGGGAAGCGCTGGCAGGACGTGGAGGTGTTGCTGGCGGCCGGGATCGAGGTGTTGACCACGGTGAACGTGCAGCATCTGGAGTCGCTCAACGACGTGGTGCAGACGATCACCGGGGTGCCGCAGCGGGAGACCGTCCCGGACGAGGTGGTGCGGGCGGCCGATCAGGTCGAGCTGGTCGACATCACGCCCGAGGCGCTGCGCCGGCGGATGGCCCACGGCAACGTCTACCCGGCCGACCGGGTCGATGCCGCCCTGGGCAACTACTTCCGGGTCGGTAACCTGACCGCGCTGCGGGAGCTCGCCCTGCTCTGGCTGGCCGGCACGGTCGACGAGCAACTCGACCGCTACCGGGCCGACCACCACATCGCCGGCACCTGGGAGACCCGGGAACGGGTCGTGGTCGCGCTGACCGGCGGCCCCGAAGGTGACACCCTGATCCGCCGGGCCGCCCGCATCGCCGCCCGCAACACCGGCGCCGACCTGCTCGCCGTGCACGTCACCCGCTCCGACGGGCTGGCCGACAGCAACCCGGCCGCCCTGGCCCGGCAACGGGCCCTGGTCGAACACCTCGCCGGCACCTACCACCAGGTCATCGGCGAGGACATCCCCACCGCCCTGCTCACCTTCGCCCGGGCCGAGAACGCCACCCAACTCGTCCTCGGCGCCTCCCGCCGCGGCCGGCTCGCCCAACTCCTGGCCGCGGGGACGGGCGTCCGGACGACCGCGCAGTCCGGGTCGATCGACGTGCACCTGGTCACCCACGAGAAGGTGGGTCGCGGCCGCCGCCGGCTGCCCCGGCTGTCGGCCGGCCTCACCCTGCGCCGGAAGCTGCTCGGCCTCGCCGTCGCGGTCGTGCTCCTCCCGCTGCTCACCGTCGTGCTCGCCGCCGCCCGGGACTCGCTGAACCTGACCAGCGACGTGCTGCTGTTCCTGCTCGCCGTCGTCGGCATCGCGCTCGTCGGCGGGGTCTGGCCGGCCGTGCTCGCCGCGGTCGGCGGCTCGCTGCTGCTCAACTACTACTTCGTCCCGCCGCTGCACGAGTTCACCATCGCCGAGCGGAACAACGCGTTCGCGCTGACCGCGTTCGTCGCGGTCGCCCTGATGGTCAGCGCGGTGGTCGACCTCGCGGCCCGGCGTACCGGCCAGGCGGCCAGGGCCACCGCCGAGGCCGAGGTGCTCTCGGTCGCCGCCGGCGACGTGCTGCGCGGCGAGCGGGCGCTGCCGGCGATCCTCGACCGGGTCCGGGAGACGTTCGGGATGACCTCGGCGACCCTGCTGGAGCGGGACGGCGACCGGGCGCGGCAACCGTCCCGGGCCGGAGCCCCCGACCGCAACCGGTCCGCCGCTCGGCGGTCCGGTTGGCGGGTGGTCGCCACCTCGGGAACCCGACCGTGCGTGCGGCCGGAGGAGGGCGACACCGAGGTGCCGATCGACGACCTGGCCCTGGTGCTGCGCGGGCGGGTGCTGCCGGCCGAGGACCGCCGGGTGCTGGCCGCGTTCGCCGCCCAGGCCGCGGTCGCGCTGCGGCAGCGGCGGCTCGCCGACGCGGCCGCCGAGGCCGGTCCGCTCGCCGAGGCCGACCGGACCCGGAGCGCCCTGCTCGCCGCGGTCAGCCACGACCTGCGCGCGCCGCTCGCCTCGGCCAAGGCGGCGGTCACCGCGCTGCGCAGCCAGGGCGTGCCGTGGAAGGACGCCGAGCGGGCCGAGCTGCTGGCCACCGCCGACGAGTCGCTGGACCGGCTGACCCGGCTGGTGAACAACCTGCTCGACATGAGCCGGCTGCAGGCCGGCGCGCTCGCCGTGCACCCGGTACCGGTCGGCGTCGACGACGTGATGCCGGCCGTGCTGGCCGAGCTCGGCCCGGCCAGCCGCGCCGTCCGGCTCCGGCTCCCGGACGACCTGCCCGAGCTGCACGCCGACGCCGCCCTGCTCGAACGGATCCTGGCCAACCTGCTCGGCAACGCGCTGCGGCACTCCCCCGCCGACCGCCCGCCGCTGCTGTCCGGCAGCACCTTCGGCAACCGGGTGGAGCTGCGCGTCGTCGACCGCGGTCCCGGCGTCGCCGAGGCCGAGTGGGACCGGATCTTCGTACCGTTCCAGCGGCTCGGCGACCGCGACAACACCACCGGCGTCGGCCTCGGGCTGGCGCTGTCCCGCGGCCTGGCCGAAGCCATGGGCGGCACGCTCGAGCCGGAGAACACCCCCGGCGGCGGGCTCACGATGGTGCTCTCGCTGCCGGCCGCACCCGTTCCGGCCGCGGTGCCCTCGTGAGCCGGGTCCTGGTCGTCGAGGACGACCCCCAACTGCTGCGGGCGATGCGGATCACCCTGCGCGCCCGCGGGCACGAGGTGGTCACCGCCGCCACCGGCCGCAAGGCGCTGTCCGAGGCGGCCGCGGCCCGGCCGGACCTGGTCGTGCTCGACCTCGGGCTGCCCGACCTGGACGGCGTGGAGGTCATCGAGGGCATGCGCGGCTGGACCAGCGTGCCGATCATCGTGCTGTCCGGCCGGACGTCCGGCGGTGACAAGGTCGCCGCGCTGGACGCCGGCGCCGACGACTACGTGACCAAGCCGTTCGGGATCGAGGAGCTGCTCGCCCGCATCCGCGCGGTCAGCCGGCGGGCGAACACCCCGGACGGCGCCGGCAGCCCGACCGTCGACATCGGACCGTGGCGGGTCGACCTCGCCGACCGCCGCGTCGCCGCCAGCGACGGCGGCGGGGGCGAGGTGAAGCTCACGCCGACCGAGTGGAAGCTGCTGGAGGCGTTCGTCCGGCACCCCGGCAAGCTCATCGGCCAGCGCCAGCTGCTCGCCGAGGTCTGGGGTCCGGCGGCCACCGGCGACACCTCCTCGCTCCGGCTCTACCTCAACCGGCTGCGACGGAAGCTGGAGCCGGACCCGAGCCGGCCGAAGCACCTGCTGACCGAACCGGGTCTCGGCTACCGCTTCGAACCTTAGGCAGGAACGTACGACCCCGGCTGCCAGGCGCGGGTGGCGACGCTGATCGCGTTCCAGGCGTTGATCGCGACGATCAGCGACACCAGCGCGCCGATCTCGTC
>Ga0070675_100001979_pt1 | contig 15182 bp, 10 predicted proteins | sample KBSM43metaG_FD_65343 | JGI IMG/M metagenome (GOLD analysis project Ga0070675, IMG submission 65343) | Miscanthus rhizosphere microbial communities from Kellogg Biological Station, Michigan, USA - KBS M4-3 metaG | ecosystem: Host-associated > Plants > Roots > Rhizosphere > Soil ...
GGACTTTCCATTTTCAAATCCTGATGCCGTTAGTAATTAGACTTTGCGGGACTTCCCTTGGGCAGAATCCCCTACAACTCAATCTCCAGAAGGTCCTTCCCCAGTGTGATTTTCTCAAACACGTCCCGCGCTTCGTCGGCGATCTTCTTCACCTGACGGCCGTCATATCTTGAACTGAAATGCGTCGCGATCAGCGTATCGCAGCCGGCTTCCTTCGCGACGCGAGCCGCATCTTCCATTGTCGAGTGCTTCCGCTCGCGCGCCATGTCAACGGCATCAGGCCCGAACGTTGTCTCATGGATAAGCGCTGTGCAGCGGTCGGCCAATTCCACAGAGCGTTCCGTGAACTGCGTATCCAGGCAATAAACGACGGATTTCCCCGGACGTTCCGGCCCGACCACCATTTCCGACGCGATCTTGCGGCCATCGGGAAGCGTGACACTCTCGCCGCGTTGCAACTTGCCGTACAACGGCCCACGAGGAATTCCCAGTTTTTCCGCAGACTCCAGATCAAATGTGCCCGGTTTGGGCTTTTCCTGAAACCTCCAGCCCAGACAGAAGATCGAATGATCGAGCGGCAACGCATCAACGTAGTAGTCCTCGCCTTCCAGAACGCGCCCGCGGTAACCGCGAGGAAACTCCTGCACCGTCAGCTTGTAGGTGAATTGCTGCAAGTCCGAATTCCGGAAACAGGCGCTCAGATAACCGCGCAGGCCTTCGGGCCCGAACACATTGAGCGGTTCGATGCGTCCGTCCAGATGCATCGTGCTGATCAAGCCTGCAATGCCGTAGAGATGGTCTCCATGCAGATGTCCGATAAAAATGCTGTGAATGCGGCTTCGTTTGACGCTCGATCGCATGAGTTGCATCTGTGTTCCCTCGCCGCAGTCGAAGAGGAAAACGTCGCCCTCGCGTACAAGAGCCGTGGACGAAAGACCACGCGTGAGTGTCGGTACCGCAGAACTGGTTCCCAAAAGAACAATCTTCATGACAGCAGCAAGCTTAGCAGACTAGCGAGTGAACATTGCTTTCAGCACATAGCCGGCCAGGCGCGGATTCTCGCGTAAACGGCGCACCGAATACGCATACCAGTCGCGACCGAAGGGAATGTAGACGCGCAGGGGATGCCCCGCCGCACGAATGCGATTGCGCAGCGGTTCGTTTACTCCAAGAAGCATCTGGAATTCGTAAGCCGACCTGGGCAGACGGAGCTCCGCGATCCACTTTTGCGCCTTTTGTACGATGGTCTCATCGTGCGTGGCGATTCCGACATGGATACCGGACCGCAACAGCCGCTCCAGCAGCATCAGGTAATTGCGATTAATGTTCGACATCTCCTTGTAGGCAATTGCTGCCGGTTCAACATAGACCCCCTTGCACAACCGGAAGTCAGGCCGAGTGTCGAGCAATCGCGAGACGTCATCCATGGTGCGATGGAGATAGGCTTGAATGACTACTCCTACATTCCTGTGATGGCGATGAAGCTCCGTATAGATTCCCAGCGTGTCTGATGTGCACGAGGAATCTTCCATGTCGATGCGGACGAAATTGTCGTACTCCTGCGCCCGCCTCACGACCGAGTCTGCCAGGGCCAGGCATTCCTGCTTATCGACTTTGAGGCCCAGCTGAGTCAGCTTTACCGACACATTGGAATCGATCTTCTCGCGGTGCAGTTCATCGAGCAGTCTCTTGTAGTTCTCGGTGGCTTCGCGAGCCTGGTCGATGTGATGGACATCTTCGCCGAGAATATCCATTGTGGCTCGAAAGCCCTGCGCGTTGAGATTGCGCGCGACGCGGACCGCATCCGCTACGGTTTCGCCGGCAATGTACCGTTGCGCAACGCGCCCGACCACGGCCTTTGGAACGACGGGTAAGAAACCAGCAATTACTCGATCAACGATGCGCATTGGGCGTATACTGCAACTCTCCCATGATAAAGCGAATTGGGCTGGGTTCTATCATCCTGATCCTGATGTTTGCCGGGCCGGCTATTCCCAACAAAGTGCCCAAGGAACAAGCCGAATTCACCTTCGCCCGCGTGTCGTTCACGGTGGTCCGTGGTGGGATAAACGCGGAGGGCCAGCTTCCCTGGGAACATGACTATCCTCGGTCCGAGGATTTCTTTCTGGCGATGGTCGGGCAGGTTACCGGTGTAAGCACGAACGCCGAGGCCTACCAGATCGTGGATCTGGACAGTCCCGAGCTCTTCAAATACCCGTTCCTCTATTTTTCTGAGCCGGGTTACATGTTTCTCAACGAAGACGAAGTGAAGAACCTTCGCGACTACTTTAATCGCGGCGGGTTTGCGATGTTCGACGACTTTCGTGGAAGGCATATTGCCAACCTGCAAGAGGAACTGCTTCGCGTGTTCCCAAGTCGCGAGCTGGTACGGCTTAAGCTCGAAGACCCCGTTTTTCACACTTTCTATGAGATCGATAGCCTGGAGATGCCCCCGCCCTACCCTGATCAGTACGGCGACGGGCCATCGTTCTGGGGCATGAAGGACGAGAAGGGGCGACTCATCCTGGTCGCCAATGCGGCCAACGATTTCGGAGAGTACTGGGAAGACATCGACCGCGGCGCAGAGGCGTTACATCCTGCCGTGCAGTCGTTTCAGTTCGGCGTTAATTACTTGATCTATGCAATGACGCACTGAGTTCGGCGCCACCGCATTCGGAAATCAAATCCTTGATCAGACTGTCCTGAAGCTTCCTGAAGGTATTTACATTTCCCTGCGTGTTGAAGATCGCAAAGAGGAGTACCCCGCGTTCCCGCGTGTAGATAAATCCTGCGAGGGTGCTGACGCCGCCATCTGTTGCGGGTAGCGTGCCCGTCTTGCCGATGACCGAACCGCGATAATCCTCGGCCGTAAACCGCGCTCGCAGCGTTCCGCTGTCGATCCCGGCGACCGGGAGGACATCCTGCGGCAGCATGTTGTTGAAATTCAGCCAGAGCACAAGGTGGCGTAGCAGCTGAACCGTGCCATGGGGCGTGATGCGGTTGATGTTCAGGCCGGACGTGCGCTCAATGCGGAGCTCGCTCTCGGGAATTCCGACTCCCCGGATGAGGAATTGCCGAACTGCAACAGGTCCTCCAATTGCCTCGCCTAATCGATCGGCAATCAGATTGTCGCTGTGGTCGTTTTGATACTTCACGATGTCGCGCAACGCCTTCGACACATGCGGTGTCGAAACTAGAGTGCCGTGCACCGAACCTCTTTTGCTGGCTGAGACGCGGATCCCTTGCTTCCGCAGGAGTGCCAGTAACTTGTTTGTCGCGGCAGGGGTCGTAATGTTTGGACCATAAGTAAAAGGTCCGGTCACGATCAGGCTTCCCGTTACTTTGACGATACCCGCCTGGGCAACCTGCCGAATCATCCGATTGAGCTCAATGGTGCTGAGCTCCGGATCGCCACTGGAGGCAAGGATCAGATCGCCTTCCAGGGTTTTGGTCTTCTTCTTGATTTCGCCTCGTGCCTCGAAAGCGGTTTCAAAGTGATACTCCGCACCCAATTTGTCGAGCGCCGCGAAGGACGTCGCTATCTTAATGACCGATGCTGGGTTGAACGCCGTATTGCTCTGGTGGTCCGCCAATACAAAGGAACCATCCAGAGATTCCACATATAAACCCTGAGAGTCCAAACTGCGCCCGCGTTTCGTGAGTTCCTTAAGGTAAGTTTCCTCAAATTGACTATGAATGCGTTCGGGGGCGAGGCCTTGCGGAGATCCGCTGAAGTCCTGCGCCATCGTGGGCCAGAAGAGCAACAGAATCAAGGCGGTGGTGGTTACAGCGTACTTCTTCATGCCGAGCGAGCGGCATTGTGCCAGAAAAATCCGGAAATTTGAAGAGCCCTTTAAATAAATGTGGCGAAAGTCTGTTGTATTTTTTGACCTCGGCTTTTGATCAGTAAACAAGTAGGAGTACACCCCGATGCTGATCATTAGCCGCAAGAAGGACCAGAAAATTGTAGTCGCTGACGAAGTCGAGATTACGATTCTGGAAGTCGGCCGCAACCGTGTTCGTTTCGGAATCAAAGCTCCCAAGCACATCCACATACAAACTCGCCTCAAAGGGACCGAACAAGAACCTGTAAGTATTGGCGCCGAGGCCCCTGACGCCGCCGAGAGCAATATACCCGGAGTGACATCATTTTCCAGTCGCTCCTAAAAGCTTAAAAACACGGGCGGCTTGACTTGCGCGTCGGGTAGACGTTATAAGTTGCCCCACCCGAGCGATGCCGAAGAAGCCAAAACCCTCCAAGGGGACCGCGAAGAAGACTCCCAAGGCCAAATCCGTCTCTAAGCCGGTCAAAACAAAGAAACCCAGTGCTCCGCCTGCCCGTGCGGCCCGTCCGGCGCATCCCGCTCGTCCGGCCCATCCGGCTCATCCGGCCCATCCGGCCCATCCAGCGAAGCCAAAAGGGAAAGCTGCTGCAGCGAAGGCGCCCGCGCCGAAGCCCCAACCCAAGGCTCCCGTAAAGGTTGAGCGGGTTCCATCGAAGCAGTTCACCGGAGCCGTGGCCGCCCTGGAAGCGGGCATAAAGCTCATGTATGCAGAGGATTACGCGAAGGCCGTGAAGGCCTTTAAAAAAGTGATCGCCGAATATCCTGAAGAACCCGAGATTCAGGCGAGCGCGAAAGCCAGAATCCAGGCTTGTGAGAAAAAACTGCAGGAACGAGCGCGCACTGTGTTCAAGACAGCGGATGACCATTACAACGTCGCCGTCGCCCTGATGAACAGTGGGGATCTCGAGAACGCTCTGACCCACCTGCAGTCCGGTTTGAAACTCGCACCCAAAGCCGACCATATTCTTTACGCAATGGCTGCCGCCAACGCCCTACAGGGAAACCGCGATCAGGCGATCTCTTACCTGAAGCAGTCGATACATCACCGAGCTGAAAATCGGTTTCAGGCTTTGCAAGACAATGACTTCGCAGTCCTTGCGGAAGAGCAGGCATTCAAGGATCTGGTAGCCCCACCGGACAAGTAGCCCCTTGCGATTTTTTTCGAAGCCCAGAATCGTTTCGATTGGAGGCGGGACGGGCTTATCCACACTTCTTCGCGGACTTAAGAGTGGCCCTGCGGCTTTGTCCGTCATTGTCACCGTAACGGATGACGGCGGAAGTTCGGGGCGATTGCGGGAAGATCTCGGCGTCATGCCTCCCGGCGACATACGGAACTGCATGATCGCGCTCTCCGAAGATGAAAACCTGATGTCGAAGCTCTTCCGCTTTCGATTCGAAGGCAAGGGCGAACTCCACAATCACAGTTTCGGCAACTTGTTCCTTTCCGCCATGGCAGGCGTTACTCAGGATTTTGCGGAAGCTGTCCGCCTCACATCAGAAGTTCTTGCGATCAAAGGCGTAATCTATCCGGCGACGAATTCCGACGTGACCTTGCAGGCTGAATTTGCTGACGGCAGCGAGGTGGAGGGCGAAACGCGCATCACCGCCGCGCGGAAGAAGATTCGAAAGGTCTCGCTAAAGCCGGAAGGCGCGCAACCTCTGGATGCCGCGCTCAACGCGATCGCGAAAGCCGACCTCATTTCCATTGGCCCCGGTTCTCTTTACACGAGCCTTGTTCCAAATCTCCTGGTGGACAAAATTGTGGATGCCATAGAGCGATCGGCAGCAAAAAAGATCTACATTCAGAACATCATGACGCAGCCCGGAGAGAGTGATGACATGTCGGCTGGGGACCACGTCGAAGCCCTCGTTTGCCACTGTAGAGGGAAGTTGCTGTTCTCTCGAATCATTCTCAACAACGCGATACCATCAGCGGCGATGCTTCGAAAATATGAACTTGAAGGCGCCCGGCTTGTGAAAAACGACAAGGAGCGGTTGCTGTCGATGGGGCTCGAATGTGTCGAGTCGGACCTGCTGGCAAAAGGCCGCGTGATCCGCCACGATCCCGACAAGGTGGCCCGCGTGCTCCACGCGATGCTGGGGGTGTAATGGAGAATCTTCAGGCTCTGATTCTTGCTGCGGGCAAGGGCACCCGCATGAAGTCGCGCAAGGCCAAGGTACTGCACAAGGTCGGGGGCAGCGCTCTGATTGAACATGTGTTTCGAGCGGCTCAATCGATTTCTTCGCGTGTTCTTGTCGTAGTCGGACACCAGGCCGACAGCGTCAAGGCGTTGCTGCCGGCTGCGGAGTTCGTCGATCAGAAGCAGCAACTCGGCACCGGTCATGCGGTGCTCAGCGCTCGCGAGACCCTGCGAGGCTTTTCGGGCGACCTGCTGGTATTACCCGGCGATGTTCCCCTGATCGGTGGAGACACGCTCGAGCACTTCGTCCACTTCCATCGCGAAGGAGGCTACGCGGCTTCTGTACTGACCGCGGATATCGCGGATCCTTTTGGATATGGCCGGATCGTCCGCCGGAACGACGATGAAGTGGATTCCATCGTCGAGCACCGCGACGCGTCGCCGGATGTTCTCAAGATTCCGGAAATCAACTCGAGCATCTACGTGTTCAGGACGCCGGAACTGTTCGCGGCCCTTGCGCATGTAGGGAACAGAAATTCTCAGTCCGAGTACTACCTGACCGATGTTGTCGGAATCCTCACGAGCGGAAACGAAAAGGTAGGCGCCTTCAAGACTGCGACGCCGGTCGAGATCCTGGGCATCAACACCCGTCAGGAGCTCGCGGCTATCGATGAGTTCCTTCGCCGTCAGAAGTGCGAATCCCTGATGGCGGAGGGCGTCACGATTGTTGATCCGGAGAGCACGTTCATCGATATCGACGTGCAGGTCGGTGAGGACACCATCATCTATCCCTCGGTTCAGCTCGAGCGCGGAACGGTCGTGGGGGATGATGTGACGATCCGCTCTTTCTCCCGCATCACGAACTGCAGGATTGGCGCTCGCTCAACGGTGCTGGAAGGCTGCGTCCTCGTGAACAGCGAGATCGGCGAAGACGTGTACATCGGGCCGTTTACGCATCTCCGGCAGGATGTCACGCTTGAAGACAATACGAAGGTCGGTAACTTCGTTGAGATGAAGAAGGCGAAGATCGGCCGCGGGTCGAAGTCTTCACACCTTGCGTATGTGGGCGATGCCACCGTCGGCAAGAACGTCAACATCGGCGCCGGTGTGATCACCGCCAACTATGATGGGACCCACAAGCACGAGACACACATCGAAGATGACGCGTTCATTGGAACAAACAGCACGCTCATCGCACCGGTGCGGGTTGAGAAGGGCGCATTTGTCGCGGCGGGATCTACCATTACGGACGATGTGCCTGCGGAAGGACTGGCGATCGCCCGTCAGCGTCAGGTCGTCAAGGAAGGGCGCGCTCCGCATCGGAAGAAGAAGGGGTAACCGATTTTGCCCCACAATTTTGTCTCTGGCTCCGCCTCTCCATCTACCCTAAGATCAAAATCCGTCGCTGACGCTATCTGATCATGTCGATACACGTTGCTCTCCGGCATCTCACGCATTATCGGTACGACCGCCCGATCTCGCTCGGACCGCAGACGATCCGCCTGCGTCCCGCGCCGCATTGCCGCACGCGCATCTTGAGTTACTCGATGAAAGTGGTTCCAGAGAAGTACTTCATCAATTGGCAGCAGGACCCTCAGTCCAACTACATTGCGCGCGTCGTATTTCCCGAGAAGACCGACGAACTCCGCATTGAGGTCGAAGTGATCGGCGAGATGTCGGTCATCAATCCTTTCGACTTCTTTCTCGAAGGGTACGCGGACTCCTGGCCTTTCCGCTACGAAGCTTCACAACACCAGGAGCTCGCGCCATATCTCAGGACCGAGAAGCTGACGCCATTGTTCGATCAATACCTGTCGAGCATTTCCCGCGACCCGAAACAAACGGCGACGTTTCTCGTCGAGCTCAACCAGAAGCTGTCGAAGGACATCCGATACCTGATTCGCCTTGAGCCGGGCGTTCAGACGCCTGAAGAGACTTTGCAGAAAGCCTCCGGTTCCTGCCGCGACTCCGGCTGGCTGCTCGTCCAGCTTCTTCGTCATCTCGGACTCGCGGCCCGCTTCGTATCGGGATATCTCATTCAACTCACCGCGGATGTGAAGTCGCTTGACGGCCCGTCCGGTCCTTCCAGCGACTTTACGGATCTTCACGCGTGGGCTGAGGTCTACCTGCCTGGAGCAGGGTGGGTAGGACTCGATCCGACATCGGGATTGTTCGCCGGCGAAGGGCATTTGCCGCTCTCGTGCACTCCGGAACCGGCATCTGCCGCGCCCATTACCGGCACTCTGGAAGAATGCGAAGTCGCTTTCCGGCATGAAATGTCCGTAAGCCGGATCTGGGAAGCGCCGCGTGTTACAAAGCCGTATCGCGAGGACGAGTGGCTTGAGATCGAGCGTTTGGGGCGCAGTGTCGATAACGACCTCCAGTCTCACGACGTCCGTCTGACCATGGGTGGCGAGCCAACGTTTATTTCCATCGACGATCCGGATGGTGAGGAGTGGAACACCGCCGCGCTTGGCCCAACGAAGAAACGTATCGCGGCCGATCTTTTTCACCGACTGCGCCGGCGCTATGCCGATCGCGGCCTCGTCCACTTCGGTCAGGGCAAGTGGTATCCCGGAGAGCAGCTTCCACGCTGGTCCCTGAATTGTTATTGGCGCAGGGACGGCGAGCCGATCTGGCAGAACGAACAACTGATCGCAGACGAGTCGAAATCGGGGTCCGCCACCGGGCAAACGGCTCGGGATTTCTTGCGCGGCGTTGCACGGCGTCTTCGTCTCGATGGCCGCTATGTGTTTCCGGCCTATGAGGATGCCTTCTATTATCTCTGGCGCGAGCGTCGCCTGCCGTCCAACGTCGATCCTTTCGATGCACGACTCGATGATGAGCTCGAACGCCGACGCCTGGCACGTGTATTTTCGCAAGGCCTGCAGCGGATCGTGGGCGAAGTGCTTCCCATCGCTCGCGATGGAAACGGAGACTGGTGCACAGGCTCCTGGTTTCTTCGCGACGAGAGGTGTTACCTGATTCCGGGCGACTCTCCGATGGGATATCGATTGCCGCTCGAGTCTCAGCCGTGGGCTGCGAAAGGCGATTATCCGTACATCTTTCCGCCTGATCCATCCATAGCTCGTCCGTCGTTGCCCACTTACGCGCAACTTCAGTTTCAGTCCGAGCGTAAGCCGGCACCCAGCCGGGAAACGATTGACCGCGCACCGCAGAAGGGTGAAAGCGCGGCCTGGCTGACGCGAACTGCAATGTGCGCTGAGCCGCGAAACGGTGTGCTCCACGTTTTCATGCCGCCGCTGCGGGCTCTGGAGGATTACCTCGAAGTCGTCGCTGCCGTCGAGGCTACCGCCGAGGCGATGCTTCAGCCGGTTTTACTCGAAGGTTACGAACCCCCGAAGGACTCGCGACTCGCGAGTTTTCGCATCACGCCCGATCCCGGCGTGATTGAAGTGAACATCCATCCCTCGTCTTGCTGGGATGAGTTGAGCGAACGCACGAACTTCGTCTACGAGGCTGCGCGTGAGTCGCGTCTCAGCACCGAGAAGTTCATGATTGATGGGCGGCATACGGGAACGGGCGGGGGAAATCACTTCGTGCTGGGCGGCGCGACCGCCGCGGATTCGCCATGGCTTCGCCGCCCGGATCTGTTGCGCAGCCTTCTGACGTACTGGCACCAGCATCCGTCATTGTCCTACATGTTCTCCGGTTTGTTCATCGGCCCGACATCGCAAGCTCCGCGCATCGACGAAGCACGCAATGATTCGGTTCATGAAATCGAGATCGCCTTCCGCGAAATGGAACGGCGAACGCAACCTGAGATGGGCCCCTGCCCTCCATGGCTTGTCGATCGTCTGCTGCGTAATCTGCTGGTTGATGTGACGGGGAACACGCATCGCGCCGAGTTCTGCATCGACAAGATGTACTCACCCGACAGCGCAACCGGCCGGCTGGGACTGCTCGAGATGAGGGCCTTCGAAATGCCCCCGCACGCGCGCATGAGCCTGACGCAGCAGTTGCTGTTGCGAGCCCTGATCGCACGATTCTGGCAGAAGCCCTATGCTCCGAAGAGGCTTGTCCGCTGGGATACGGAGCTTCACGACCGCTTTCTGCTGCCGCATTTCGTCTGGCTCGATTTCGAAGACGTGATGACGGAAATGGCGGAAGCCGGATATCCGTTTGAGCCCGGATGGTTCGCACCGCACTTCGAATTTCGATTTCCGAAGTACGGGGACTTCGTCGGCCGTGGCATCGATGTCGAGCTGCGCGGCGCGCTCGAACCCTGGCATGTGATGGGAGAGGAAGGCGCGGCCGGCGCCACTGTGCGTTATGTGGATTCTTCACTCGAGCGTTTGCAGGTGAAGGCAACCGGACTCGCTCCGGACCGGTACACGCTCACGTGCAACGGAATCCCGGTGCCGCTTCAGCCGACAGGAACTGTGGGGGAATTTGTCGGAGGCGTGCGTTATCGCGCATGGCAACCCGCATCGGCATTGCATCCGACGATTGGCGTGCATACGCCATTGACCTTCGACCTGGTCGATCGCTGGATGGAGCGTAGCCTCGGCGGCTGCCAGTATCACGTCATGCATCCCGGTGGCCGCAACTACTCAACACTGCCAGTCAATGCGTTTGAAGCGGAAAGCCGGCGGCTCGCCCGCTTCTTCCGCCTGGGCCACACGCAGGGCCGCATTGTTGTGGATAGCCCGCAGCCGGATTCTGACTTCCCTTTCACGCTGGACCTGCGCAGGAACCCCTGAGTGGGCCCCATGTTATTCTTCCGGGTATGTGCGGAATCTTCGGCTATGTCGGACCTCGCAATCCTGTCCCTATCATCATGGGGGGCCTCAAGTCGCTCGAATACCGTGGATATGATTCCGCGGGAATCGCGGTCGTTGAGAAGGGCAAGCTGAAGGTTATCCGCAGCTCGGGAAAACTAAAGAACCTCGAAGACGCGCTGGATAAAGAGCCTGTGTCCGGACAGTTTGGTATCGGTCACACGCGATGGGCGACGCACGGCCGACCCACAGAGGAGAACGCGCACCCGCACCGCGACTGCAAGGGGCGCATTGTGGTCGTGCACAACGGGATCATCGAGAACTATATGGCACTCAAGCAGAGTTTGATTGCCGAAGGCCATCGATTTACGACCGAAACCGATACCGAAGTTATCGCGCATCTTTTGGAGAAGAACTTCAAAGACAATCTTGAAGAAGCGGTCCTTACGACGATCAAGAATCTCAAAGGCCTGTATGCTTTCGCGGCTCTTAGCATCGATGATCCCGAAAAGCTCGTCGCGGTCCGCGAAGGGGCTCCGCTTATTGTGGGAAGCGCCGATGACCAGGGATTCGTGGCATCCGACATCCCCGCCATGCTTCCCTATACACGATCCATTCTGTTCCTCGACGAGCACGAGGTCGCCGTTGTTTCGCGGAGCGGGATAAAACTTCTCGATGCGCAGGGCAACGTTCGCAAGCCGCAGTTTCAGGAAATTGCCTGGGATCCCGTGCAGGCTGAGAAGGGCGGCTATCGGCATTTCATGTTGAAGGAAATCAACGAGCAGCCTACAGCCGCAGGGAACACGATACTCGGACGCCTTTCGCAGGACACGGACAGCGTTCGTCTCGACGAGGTCGGCTTCAGCGATGAGCTTTGGAAGAGCTTCAAGTACATCCGCATTCTCGCCTGCGGCACGAGCTGGCATGCCGCTCTCGCTGGAAAATACATGCTGGAACCGTTGGCGAGGCTGCCGGTTGAAGTCGATTACGCGAGCGAGTTTCGTTACCGAAACCCGGTCATTCTTCCCGATACGCTGTTCATCTTCATCACCCAGTCCGGTGAGACGGCCGACACGATTTCAGCGCAGCGCCTTGTTCGAGAGTTGGGGGCAAAGATTCTGACGATTACGAACGTGGTCGGCTCCATGACCACGCGCATCGCCGACGGCGTGCTGTACACGCGCGCGGGACCCGAGATTGGGGTCGCTTCGACCAAGGCTTTCACGACCCAGCTGGTGTGCCTTTATCTTCTTGCGCTCCATCTGGGTAAGTTGCGGGGCACGATCGCCGATGCCGAAATCCGGCGCATGCTCGAAGATGTGAAGGCCCTTCCTCACAAAATGGAAGAGGTTCTGTCCTGCGCGAAGAATGTGGAAAAGATTGCTCGATTACTTTTCCGCTTCGACGATTTTCTCTTCCTGGCGCGCGGGGTGCATTTCCCGATCGCGCTCGAAGGAGCCTTGAAGCTGAAGGAGCTGTCGTACATCCACGCAGAAGGCTATCCCGCCGGCGAGATGAAGCACGGACCAAATGCCCTGATCGATGAGGACCTGCCGGTTGTGTTCATCGCGACATATGACGCGGCTTATCCGGACTCCCGGACGCGTTACGAGAAGGTCCTCAACAACGTGAAGGAAGTGAAGTCGCGGGACGGAATCCTCGTCTCGCTGGGATTGGAGGGCGACACCGATCTTCGGGAGAACTCCGATCAGTACATCGTGATCCCGCAAACCAACGAGTTTTTGCTGCCGATTCTGGAAACGATTCCCCTGCAACTGCTCGCCTACCACATTGCCGACCGCCGCGGCTGTGACGTCGATCAACCTCGCAACCTGGCGAAGAGTGTTACGGTAGAATAGTTGGCTGCTGTTGTGAGGAAATCCCTCATCCGGCTTTCCCTCTCCCACCGGGAGAGGGCGCCCCGAAGGGGCGGGTGAGGGATTTCTCGTTATAGCACCTAACTCCATGGATTTAAGTAAGCTTCTCAATCCCCAGCAGCTCGAAGCTGTGCAGACAACTGAAGGCCCGGTCCTCATTCTCGCCGGGGCCGGCAGCGGCAAGACTCGTGTCATTACGTACCGGGTCGCGCATCTTATCGACAATCTCAAGGTCCGGCCGGAGTCCATCCTTGCTGTCACGTTCACCAACAAGGCTGCCGACCAGATGAAGACTCGCGTCCGAAGTTTGCTTCACGGACCGAGGTCCGGCGATCCGCTGATTTCGACGTTTCACTCGTTCTGCGTCCGCCTGTTGCGGCGCGAGATCGAACCTCTGGGCTATCGACGCGACTTCACCATTTACGATTCCGCGGACCAGTTGCAGGTGGTCAAGGGAGTGATGAAGGACCTCAAGATCGAGGAGCGCATCATCACGCCAAAGACCGTGCACTCTCGCATCAGTCACGCCAAGAATCACGGAAAGACTGCCGCAAACCTGTTGGAGGACTCCTGGGAGCCCTCGTGGGAATACACGGCTCGGGCTTTCGAGGAGTACGAGAAGCGTTTGAAGAAGTCGAATGCCCTGGATTTCGACGATCTTCTCATCAAGGCGGTCGATCTGTTCGACAAGTCCAGGCAGCTCGCAGAGCGATACAGCACGAGATTTGCCTACATCATGGTGGACGAATACCAGGATACGAACCGCCAGCAGTACCGCCTTGTTCGCCATCTGGCGACATGCCATGACAACATCTGCGTGGTCGGAGACGAGGATCAGTCCATCTACAGCTGGCGCGGCGCCGACATCCAGAACATTCTTTCGTTCGAGAAGGATTTCCCCCGCGTCCGTACCGTTCGACTTGAGCAGAACTACCGTTCGACGAAGACAATACTGGCTGCGGCCAGCACCGTTGTCGCGAACAATGAAGAACGAAAAGGCAAGACGCTGTGGACGCAGAATCCGCAGGGTGAACTGATCTCCTACCTCGAGGCTGCGGACGCCGAGGAAGAAGCGATGTTCGTCGCTGAGCGGATTATCGCGCACGCGAAATCCCAGCCTCTCGATCACATCGCTGTGCTCTATCGAACGAACTTTCTCTCCCGTGTCATCGAAGAGAAGCTTCGTCGGTACAACATGAAGTACCGGATCGTTGGAGGTTTCAGCTTTTACGAGCGCTCGGAAATCAAGGACATGATCAGCTATCTGACCGTGGCCCAGAATCCTGATGATTCCGTGAACCTGATGCGCATCATCAATGTTCCGGTTCGCGGCATTGGAAAGACGACGACGGACGCGTTGTCGGATCTCGCCGTCGAGCGCGAGACATCGCTGTGGGGAGCACTCCAGATCGCGGTCCAGGAGCAGACTATGCCGGGCCGTACCCTCCGGGGGCTGGAAGCCTTCCATAAGTTGACCGCGGACTTTGTAGACGCCGTGAAGGAGTTGTCCACAGCGGAGTTGCTCGAGCGGATTGTTAACTCCACGAAGTACGTGGAGATGCTTCAGGAAGAGGGAACCGAGGAATCTGAAAGCCGCATCGAGAACATTCGAGAACTTCTGACGGCCGCCGTGGAAAGCGTTGAACGCGGTGAATCGCTTCGCGACTTTCTCGATCATGCCGCACTGGTGTCCGACCAGGACGCCTACGACGAACGCGCGCCGATCACTCTAATGACTCTCCACACAGCCAAGGGGCTCGAGTTTCCGGTGGTGTTCATCACCGGGCTTGAGGATGGACTGTTTCCGCACAGCCGTTCGATGGAGGAAGGCCGCCAGCTTGAAGAAGAACGCCGGCTGTTCTACGTGGGCATGACGCGCGCGGAACAGAAGCTCTACCTGACGTCGGCCCGTTTTCGCCGCTACTTCGGGAATATGGACCAGCAGGTGTCTGAACCCTCACGGTTTCTGCAGGAAATTCCTGCGGACCTCATCGAGGAGGCAGGCGAGCGGCGGCGTAAGCCTCAGATGTTGTATGGAGGCACCAGCTACAACTCCGTCGATGCGGTAATCAAAGCTCTGCCCAGCGCGGCGAAGCCCAAACCGGCTCCCCTGAAGAAGGGCGCCGGGAAGTGGACGATGGGGACACGCGTGAGGCATCCAAAATACGGGAACGGAACGATTCTCCGGACTGAGGGAGATGGCGATGACATGAAGCTCACCATCAGCTTCATGTCGCACGGCCTGAAGAAGCTCATCGCGAAGTACGCGGAGCTTGAGGTCCCGTAGCAAACCTCTCCTCCGTCTGGCCACGATCCTGCGAAAGACTCCCGCATGTTATGTGTGCAGAGTCTGGCCCGCGAATTGCCAGGCGGTGCGGGGAGAATTATGATCTGCGTACGAGGCAACTATGGCTCATGTGCCGACAATACAAGCAGACACCGACTTTCGGGTCGTCCTGGATGTTCAAAATGTCCGCTTAAAAGACGAACAATTCTTCCGGCTTTGTAGCGACAACAGCGATTTGCGCATCGAGATGAGCGCAGCGGGAGAGTTGATCATCATGGCGCCCTGCAAGC
>Ga0070675_100001980_pt1 | contig 15178 bp, 8 predicted proteins | sample KBSM43metaG_FD_65343 | JGI IMG/M metagenome (GOLD analysis project Ga0070675, IMG submission 65343) | Miscanthus rhizosphere microbial communities from Kellogg Biological Station, Michigan, USA - KBS M4-3 metaG | ecosystem: Host-associated > Plants > Roots > Rhizosphere > Soil ...
ACGCCGACGGCGGCAAGCACTGCAAGCGTCACCAGGTCGGACGCGGTGGCCGTCATCGGCGCGATCTGCACCGGCATTTCGAGGCCCAGGATGTAAGGCCCCATGACGCTCTCGCCGCCAAGCTCTTTAAGCAGCTTGGCCGAGAGGTTTGCCGACTGTAGGCCCGGCATCACGAGAACGTTGGCTGGCCCGGACAGGCGGCTGAACGGATAGAAGCGCCGCTGCATCTCGTAATTGAGCGCGACGTCCGGTCCCATCTCGCCCTCATATTCGAAGTCGCACTGGATGCCGTCGAGCAATTGCACGGCGCCGCGCAGCTCTTCGATGTGGATGCCCGGAGGGTTGCCGAACGTCGTGTAGGAGATGAACGCGATCCTCGGATCCAGGCCCATGCGGCGCGCGAAGCCCGCGGACCGCAAGGCGATGGCCGCATATTGCTCGGCGGTCGGGCGTTCCGTCACTGCCGTGTCGGCGATCAGAATGGTCTGGTGCCGTGCGACCACGACGTTGACGCCGAAGGGAATCGCCTCCGGCTCATCTTCGATGACCATTCTAATCTGCCGCAGCGACTGGCTGAACGGCCGCGTCGTCCCGGTGATCATCGCATCCGCCTCACCAAGCGCAAGCATCGCGGCCGCGAAATAATTCCGATCCTGATTGACCAGCCGCTCAACCTCGCGGCGAAGCATGCCGTGCCGCTGGTGCTTGGCGTAGATATAGTCGACGGCGCGGCCGACGAGCGGCGAGTTGCGGCTGTTGAGGACCTGAAACTCGCGCGGATTCTCGACCCCATGCTCGCGGAGCAGCTCGTAGGTATCCTCGCGTCCGACGAGGACGGGCGTGCCGTAGCCAGCCTCCTTGAACGCGATTGCCGCCATGATGACGTTGGGCTCTTCGCCCTCTGCGAAGAGGACTCGCTTCGGATTCGACCGCGCGGCTTCATAGGCGAGGCTGAGAACGGAAACCGTCGGATTGAGGCGCGCACGCAGCTGCGTCCGATAGCCTTCCACGTCTTCGATCGGCCGCTGGGCGACTCCGCTCGAGACCGCCGCGTCGGCCACGGCGAAGGACACGACCTCCATGAGGCGCGGATCGAATGGTGCGGGGATGATGTACTCGCGGCCGAAGCTCTGGCTACGCCCGCCATAGGCGGCCGCCACCTCTTCCGGCACGGGCTCGCGCGCCAAGTCGGCGAGCGCCCGCGCCGCGGCAATCTTCATCTCGTCGTTGATGCGGGTGGCGCGAACGTCGAGCGCCCCGCGGAAGATGAAGGGGAAACCGAGGACATTGTTGACCTGGTTCGGGAAGTCGGACCGGCCAGTCGCAATGATCGCGTCCGGGCGGACCGCGACCGCATCGGGCGGCCAGATCTCGGGGTCGGGATTGGCCATGGCGAAGATGATCGGCTCTTTCGCCATCGTCTTCACCATGTCGGGCTTCAAAGCGCCTGCCGCCGAAAGTCCGAGGAAGACGTCTGCGCCCACCAGCGCCTCGGCCAGCGTCCGCCGATCCGTCTCAACCGAGTGCGCCGACTTCCACTGGTCGAGATCGTCACGCCCCTTGTGGATCACGCCCTTCCGGTCGCACATGATGACATGATCGCCGGGGACGCCCATCGCCTTGATCAGCTCGGTGCAGGCGATTGCAGCGGCTCCAGCACCGTTCACCACGACGCGAATATCGGCGAACGTGCGGTCGGTCAGATGGCAAGCGTTGATGAGCCCAGCAGCCGTGATGATCGCCGTTCCATGCTGGTCATCATGAAAGACCGGAATGTTCATCCGCTCCTTCAATGTCTGCTCGATGATGAAGCAGTCCGGAGCGGCAATGTCCTCGAGGTTGATCCCGCCGAAGCTCGGCTCCAGCAGCTCCACGCAGTCGATGAAGCGCTGCGGATCCTCGGTCTTCACTTCAATGTCGATTGAGTCGACGTCGGCGAAGCGTTTGAACAGGACGGCCTTGCCTTCCATCACCGGTTTCGAGGCGAGCGCGCCGAGGTTGCCGAGCCCGAGAATCGCCGTGCCATTGGAGATGACGGCGACGAGATTGCCCTTCGCGGTGAAGTCGTAGGCGCTGGTGGGATTCTCCGCGATGGCGCGCACCGGCACCGCAACTCCGGGCGAATAAGCCAGGCTGAGATCGCGCTGCGTCGCCATCGGCTTCGAGGCGATGATTTCAATCTTTCCGGGACGCCCCCGGGAGTGGAACTCGAGCGCTTCGGCTTCCGAGAAGGTTACGTTGCTCTCCGACATGTCGCTGCACTTACGGAGCGCCGCAAAAAGAGTCACGCCGGGCGTTTCCAGAGTCGCCGCTGCGCGCAGCAGTCGCTACCGTTGAGGCATGGCGCGGGCGGACGCACCCACTCCGATGATGCAGCAGTACCGGCGGCTCAAGGCCGAGGCCGGCGACGCCCTGCTGTTCTATCGCATGGGTGATTTCTTCGAGCTGTTCTTCGACGATGCGAAGGCGGCTGCCGCATGCCTGGACATTGCATTGACCAAGCGCGGAGAAGCGGATGGCGAGCCCATTCCGATGTGCGGCGTTCCCATTCATTCCGCCGAATCGTATCTCGCTCGCCTGATCCGCGCTGGGCATCGTGTCGCAATCGCCGAGCAGACGGAGAGCCCGGCCGAAGCGCGCAAGGCGCGCGGATCGAAGGCTTTGGTCGAGCGGGCGATCATTCGGCTCGTTACTCCGGGAACCTTGACCGAGGACACCTTGCTCGAATCCTCCGCCGCCAATTGGCTGGCGGCGGTCGGGCGCGCCGGCGAGGATTGGGCGATCGCCGCGGCGGACATTTCCACGGGACGCTTCGAGCTGATCGCCTGTGGACCGGGAGAGCTCGCAGCCGAGCTTGCGCGGCTGTCACCGGCAGAGACGATCGCCGATTCGTCAGTACCCGGCCTGCAGACAAACGCGGGCAAGGGCGGCTTCGACAGCCTTGAGGGCGAGCGTGCGCTGAAAGAACGATTCGGACTTGCGACTCTCGATGGAATCGGCGCCCCGACACGAGCCGAGTTGGCCGCCGCCGGTGGATTGCTGACCTACCTTGACGCCACGCAGAAGGGCGCAGGCATATTGCTGGACGCTCCGCGTCGCGTCTCCCGCTCGGCCCACATGGTCATCGACGCTGCGACGCGCGACAGCCTGGAGCTATGTCGTTCCGCTTCCGGCACTGTTGCCGGTAGCCTGCTCGGCGAGATCGACCGATGCCACACCGCCGCTGGCCGCCGCCTGCTCGCGGCGGACATCTCCGCGCCACTAACCGACCGAAGCGAGATCGAGCGCAGATTAGCGCTGGTCGCCTGGCTTCACGAGGATGCGCTGCGGCGGGAGCGGGTGCGTACAGCGCTCAAGGCAATGCCCGATTTTGCGAGAGCGCTAGCGAGGCTGACGGCGGGTCGCGGAAGTCCGCGCGACCTGGCAGTCCTGCGTGATGGCCTGTCGGCTGCCGAAGCCCTCTCCGCCGAACTCACCGGCGAGGCGGACCGTCCTCAACTGCTCGACAGCCTGATCCCACGGCTCGCAGGTCACGACGCTCTGATCGAGCAATTGCGCCGAGCCCTCGTGGAATCGCCGCCGATCGATGCGTCGAAGGGAGGCTACATCGCCGAAACGTACGATTCATCGCTCGATACGTTGCGGTCCGCCGCGTCGGACGGACGGCGAGCGATCGCAGCTTTGGAAAGCCGCTACCGCGACTCCACCGGCATCCCGTCGCTCAAGATCCGGCACAATGCGGTGCTCGGCTATCACGTCGAGGTCGCGGCCCGACACGCGGACAAGCTCATGGCGCCCGACAGCGGTTTCACGCACCGCCAGACGCTGGCCGGAGTCGTCCGTTTCAATTCGCCGGAACTCCACGGGGAAGCGAGCCGCGTGCTCGAGGCCGGCGCTCATGCGCTCGCCGCCGAAGCTGCGCACGCCGAGGAATTGACCCAGCTGACGATCTCCTCGACGCAGCGCATCCTCGGGACCGCCGACGCCATAGCCCGCATCGACGTCGCAGCATCTCATGCGCAACGCGCAGCGGAGGGCGGCTGGAGCAAACCTCGCATGACCGACGAAGCCTGCCTCGAGATCGAAGCAGGGCGCCATCCGGTCGTCGAGACGGCCTTGTCGCATACAGGCGAGCGCTTCGTTGCCAACGACCTGCGCCTCGGTTCCGACGACCGACTCTGGCTGATCACGGGCCCGAACATGGGCGGCAAGTCGACCTTTCTCAGGCAGGCCGCCCTCGTCGCGGTTCTCGCTCAGTCCGGAGGCTTCGTTCCAGCGAGCAGTGCCACCGTGGGAATTCTCGACAAATTGTTCAGCCGCGTCGGAGCCTCGGACAATCTTGCGCGCGGCCGATCCACTTTCATGGTCGAAATGGTGGAAACCGCGGCAATCCTTGCCCAAGCGACACCGAAGAGCCTCGTCATCCTCGACGAGATCGGCCGCGGCACCTCCACTTATGACGGGCTTGCGATCGCCTGGGCCGTGGTCGAGGCGATGCACGACCAGGTGAAGTGCCGCACCCTTTTCGCCACGCACTACCATGAGCTGACGCGTCTTGCCGGGCGGCTCGACTGCTTGTCGCTGCACCATGTTCGCGCCCGCGAGTGGAAAGGCGATCTCGTTCTGCTGCACGAGGTCGCCGACGGCGCGGCGGACCGAAGCTACGGCATTGCCGTCGCGAAGCTTGCAGGACTTCCCCCGAAGACCGTCGCACGTGCCAAGTCGGTGCTCGCCAAGCTGGAAGCGGGGCGCGACGCTACCGGCGGTATAGCCGCCGGCCTCGATGACCTTCCGTTGTTTGCAGCGGCTCCGGAGCCATGTCTGGATGCGAATCCGGTGGAATCGGCGCTTGAAGCGATCGACCCCGACCGGCTAAGCCCGCGAGAGGCGCTAGAGGCGCTTTATCGCTTGAAGAGTTTGTTGAGCGGGGAGTGAGTCGGGCCCCTCCAGCGCCTCCGCGTTCTCGTTGCTGGGAAGCATTTCGACATCTTCCACGCGCAATTTGCGCACCGTCAGCTCGTCGATCTCGATCCGTTTGAAGCGCGCCTTCCCTATCGAAAGGCGGCCGATCGCAAGGGCACCGATCGCCAAAGCGCCTACGGCAATCGCGCCCAAAGCAAGCGATCCCAACGCTAACGTGCCAACGGCTCCCGCCCCGACGGCGCCCGTTCCGGCAGATGCCGACTGGACGGAAACGCGCGATCTGCGTTCGGTCATCTTCGCGTTCAACCTTGCCGCTGGCTTCGTATCTGACGGGCACTTAGATTAAGCCCATGCCGACGGCCAGACATGTGAAGCAATGATGCAAGGCCTTCACGAAAGTGTTCAGGATCGTCGGGCGGTCATCGATCGTCGCGGGATCGCCGATGCGCTCGCTGCCTTGCGGCCCGGATCGGATCGCCAAGGACATGCTGTGAAGATCTTGCGCAGCGCGCTAGAGCAGGGGCGGGCCGAGATCGCACGGCGTTTGGTGCTGGAGCCGGACCGAGGCCGTGCAGCGGCACGTGCCACTGCATATCTCCATGACCAGATCGTCCGACTTGCCTACGACTTTGCCACTAACGCCCTGACCGGCGCGCAAGCACCGCAACCCATGGCGATCATCGGTCTCGGCGGGACGGGACGGGGCGAGATGGCGCCGTTCAGTGATGTCGACCTGATGTTCCTGACAAAGGCCAAGGCGACTTCGGAGCAGGAGCAGGCAGTCCAGTCTGTGCTCCCTTTACTCTGGGACCTGAAGCTCAAGGTCGGGCACTCGATCCGCTCGATCGGCGATCTCATTGGCCTCGCGAAGTCCGACATGACTGTGCGCACGGCCTTTCTCGAGGCCCGCCTGATCTGGGGCGAGCAGGCGATCTTCGACGAAGCAATCAAACGGTTTCGTGCGAAGATCGTGGCAGGCACGGCCGCTGAGTTCGTTTCCGCCAAGCTCGCCGAGCGCGATGGCCGTCACCAGCGGATGGGAGATAGCCGGTACGTCGTCGAACCGAACGTCAAGGACGGCAAAGGCGGCCTTCGCGACCTCCACACGCTCTACTGGATCGGCAAGTACGTCCATGGGGTGGAGGAGCCGGCCGACCTCGTCCGGGTCGGCTTGTTCACCTCAGCGGAATTCAAGAAATTCGAACGTGCCGAGCGCTTCTTCTGGGCCGTGCGCTGCCACCTTCACATGGCCGCGGGCCGCCCCGAGGACAGGCTCGGCTTCGAGCACCAGAAGCATATCGCCGAGGTCATGCATTACGCCGACCGGCCGGGGAAATCCGCGGTCGAGCGTTTCATGCAATTCTATTTTCTTAATGCGAAGACGGTCGGAGATCTTACCGGCATTTTCCTTGCACAACTCGACGAGCAAATGGGGAAGAAGGGTTTCCGCTTTGCACTACCGACCATCCGCCGGCGGCCGAAGCATTTGGGAGGCTTCGCACTCGACCGAGGCAGGCTGACGATCCCATCGAATGACTATTTCGAAAAGGATCCGACGCGGCTTATCGAGCTGTTTGCCCTTGCCGCGCGGGAGCGGCTCGAGATCCATCCGACAGCTATGCGAGCCGCGGCTCAGGACGCCAAGCTGATCGACGAGAAGGTGCGCAATGGCGAACGCGCCAACGCCTTGTTCCTGGACGTGCTGACGTGCGTGAACTCGCCGGAACTAGTGCTGCGCTGGATGAACGAGGCGGGTGTTTTCGGTCGCTTCGTTCCCGACTTCGGACGGGTCGTCGCGCAGATGCAATTCGACATGTACCACCATTATACGGTGGATGAGCATTCGATCCGCGCGATCGGCTTGCTCGCGGCGATCGAGCGCGGCGAACTGAAGAAGGACCACCCGCTCTCCACCGCCTTGTTCAAGCAGATCGGATCGCGGCGTACACTTTATGTTGCCGTGCTGCTGCACGACATCGCCAAGGGCCGGGGTGGAGACCACAGCGAGATCGGCGCGGAAATTGCTCTGAGGCTATCCCCTCGGTTCGGTCTCGACGCGGCCGAAACGGAGACCGTCTCATGGCTAGTGAGGCATCACCTGCTCATGAGTTCAACCGCATTCAAGCGCGACCTTGCCGATCCCAAGACGATCGGTGATTTCATCCATCAGGTGCAGAGCCCTGAGCGCTTGCGACTGCTGCTGATCCTAACCGTTGTGGACATTCGCGCAGTGGGTCCCGGCGTGTGGAATGAATGGAAGCGAGTTCTTTTGCGGACCCTGTTTGATGCCGCCGAAGAGCGACTGCGTCTCGGTCACAAGCAGCGGGGCCGAACCGAGCTGATCGACGAGAGGCAGGAGCAGCTGGCAGAGGCGCTCGGCTGGAAGAAAAATATCGCGCGGGCGCACGGCCGGCGACTTCCCGACAGCTATTGGTTGGCAGAGCCGCCCGAATGGCAGGTAGCCAACGCTCGCCAGGTTGCCGCGGCCGAAGCGCATATCGGCGAGGCAGTGCCCAATGTGGTTGCAGAGGACGATCCGGAGAGCAGCGCGACCCGGATCAGCGTCTTCACGCCGGATCGCGAAGGCCTGTTCTACCGCATATGCGCCGGGCTGGCCGCGGCCGGGGCGAACATCATCGATGCACGGATCCACACGACGCGCGACGGCATGGCGCTCGACAATCTGCTCGTGAAGGACGGACAGGGGCGCGCTTATGCAGACCGTAGGCTCAAGAATCGCCTCGTTCGAGCAGTCGAGAGTGCACTGACGTCCGATATGCCGCCGGGCCTCCCGCGCGCTCCGGCTACAGGACGGACTGCCGCCTTCCCGGTGGCCCCATCGGTGGCCATTGCCGACCGCGCGTCGAGCCGAACGACCGTCGTCGAGGTGAATGCCCGCGATCGCCCCGCGCTTCTCGCGAGTCTAGCGCAGGCGATCCACGGGTGCGGCCAAGTGCTGCATTCGGCGCACATCGCAACATATGGTGAGCGCGCCGTCGACGTTTTCTACTTAACCGGGCCAGACGGGCGGAAGCTTTCGCCCGAAGATGTCGACGTGCTGCGCGCCGCCCTGCTCGATGCAGCGCGGGAAACTAGCGAACCGAAGGCCGCTTGAAAAAAGGGCCCGCCGTCACCGGCGAGCCCTTCCCCCTTTTTAGGTAGATCAGGCGTTGATCAGCCGCGCTCCGGCGCCGGAGGCGGCGGTGGCGGTGGCGGCGGAGGAGCCGGGCAAGCTTCCGTGGCCAGGATCACCGAGCCATCGGCGCAAGTCTGGGTGGCCGGTGGCGGCGGCGGCGGCGGCGGCGGCGGCTCTACGGCGGGTGCGCGACGCGCCGCGGCGAAACGCGATCGCAGCGTCAAGCCGAAGGTGCGCGGCTCAGCCAGATAGGACGAGAAGATCTGCCTTCCGCCCGGGAACTGCGGATCGGTGAACGCAGCAGTCGTCGCACCCTCCTGGAAGGGCGAGTTGAACGCGACCTGCTGATAATTCTTGTCCAGCAGGTTCTGGGCCCAAACTTCCAGCGCCCAGTGGTCGTCGGGCCCGGAAATTCCGATACGGCCGTTGACGACAGTAAAGCTGCCCTGCGTTTTCTGCGGGAACAGGTCGGAGCCGGTATTGTATCCGCTGCTGTAGCGCGCATCGACGTAGAACAGGCCTTTGATGCCGCTGTCGCCGATCCGCGGCGTCCAGGCCAGCGATCCCGTGACTACGGTTGACGGAGCATTCGAGACGCGTCGGCCGGGCAGCCGACGAAGTGCCTGGTTAAGCGGCGCTCCATTGTCGGTTCCGACGAGATCGCCGCGATACTTCGTGTTGGCGTAGGTGAAACCGGCATTGATGTGCAGGTCCGGAGTTACGCGAGCCGAAGCTTCGACCTCCACGCCCTGCGATCGGACACCCCAGCCCACATCGCCGGAGTCACAAGCTCCCGACGTCGCTGCGGCGGGATTGTAATTGTCGGCAGTCGGGAACTTCGACTGGTCCTCGTCAGTACCGTCCAGATCGCCCGTGCAGCCGTTGATATTCTGAACGATGAACACCGTTCCATCGAACGTGTTGAGCTGGAAGTTCTCGAAATTCTGCCGGAAGAGCGCGACGTTCAGCAGGATTCCGCCCGCCGAATATTTGCCGCCGAGTTCGAACGCATCGACGGTTTCCGGATCGAACTGCAGATTGCCGACCAGCGCCTGGGCGCCGGCCTGGCCGCCGAACGGGAAGATCGGGATTTTCAGCGCCGACCGGTCGAGGTTAAAGCCGCCCGCCTTATAGCCGCGCGAGTAGCTGGCGTAGAACAGAAGGTCGTCGTTCGGCTTGTAGGAGAGGACGCCGGTTCCGGTGAGCTTGTGCTCGGACCTGCTGTCATTGATCGACACTCCATCGAGCTCGGCCGTGCTGTTGCCCTGACAGCTGAGGCCCAGAATCGCATTGGCCGTCGGGATCAGGCCTGCGAGCGCCGGGGTTGTATAGATTGCCGCGAGGGCCGCCTGGTTCTGCGTGCAGACCGTGTTGTCGTTGCGGAACGTCGCGTCGAGGTCCTTGCTCTCGTGCGTGTAGCGAAGACCGACAGTCACATCGAACTGGTTCGTGACGTGGAAGATATTGTGCGTGAAGAGCGCCCAGTTCTTGCTGTTCTGTTTGTACGTATCGCCGGTCGAGCCGAGGTCGCTCAGCGAGTCGAGCCGATCGATGGTGGACAGGATCAGAGGACCGGCCGGACCGAGCGCGGTCAGGCCAGCGCTGATCGCACCGCGCACGGGCGCTGACAGACAGCCGGTGTTGGCGGGATTGTAGCCGACAACCAGAGTGCTGCCGGTGACGAGGCGGCAGGCCGCAAATCGACCATATTGCTCGCCGAAGCGGAGCTGATCCTTCAGGGTCAAGTCCTCGTTGGCGTAGTAAGCGCCGACCAACCAGTCGAGCTTGTCGTTGAATGCATTGCCGTTGAGGCGCAGCTCCTGGCTGAACGTCTCGAACTTGCGGGACGAAGTGCCGTCCGCCGGACGGTAGAGGATGTCGACGGTTCCGTAATCGAAGTCGCCGCCCTGATCCGCCTTGTAATAACGGTAGCCCGTAATCGATGTCAGGTTGCCCCATCCGAGGTCGAAATCGCCCTGGAGCGAAAGACCGCCGTCCTTGGTCTTGCCCGCGTAGCTGCGGCCATTGGTCACCGAAACGTGACGACCGAAGCCGTCGTCAAATGCGCTCAGGTCCTGGCCGAGGTCCCGCAGCACATTGATGATGTTATTGCCCTGGTCGTTGACGCGCGGAGCGGTCGGCGGAGCGGTCGGGTCGATCAGCGGACTGGCAAGCTCGTTCAAGTTGCCGATGTTGTCGTTCATGTCGTTGTTGACATAAACGGCCGCGCAGCAGCGCTCCTTGCGCCACGTATAATCGCCGATCAGGCGGAAGGTGATCGCGTCGGTCGGCTCGAACAGCAACTGACCGCGAGTGAAGATGCGGTTGCGATTGTTGATCGTCGTATCGTTGGCTTCATCCTCCATGAAGCCGTCGCGCTTCACGTAAACGACGTCCAGCCGGCCCGCCAAAGTATCCGTGAACCCTCCGGTTACGCCGCCGGCGAGCCTGCGTAGGTCGTAGTTGCCGATCGTCGCTTCGCCGTAGACTTCCGGCGTGTAGGACGGGCGCTTGGAGATGATGTTGATTAGACCCGCAGAGGCGTTGCGGCCGAACAAGGTTCCCTGAGGGCCTCGAAGAACCTCGACGCGCTCCAGCTCGCCCATTTCATTGAGGCCGATGCCGGAACGGGAGCGATAGACACCGTCGATGAACACGGCGACCGAGCTCTCGAGGCCCGGGTTGTCGCCGACAGTGCCGATGCCACGGATACGGGCGGAGCCGTTCGCTTCCGTGCCCGTCGAGGACACCAGAAGTGACGGGGCCAATTGGTTGAGCTGGCGGATGTCGGTGACGCCTGAGTTCTGAAGCTCGCCTCCACCGATTGCAGTCACGGCGATCGGCACGTCCTGCAGGACCTGCTTGCGGCCCTGGGCGGTAATGATGATCTCGCCCGGCTGCTCATCGGCAGCGGCCTGCGCATTCGGATCGACGGCAGCCTGCTCCGTGGGCGACGGCTCAGTAGCGGCGGGCGCCTGGCTGGTGTCCTGAGCAAACGCCGGAGTCGTGATTGCGGTAAGGCCTGCCGACAGCAGCCACACGGACTTGCGCATTGATTTCTCCCCGTTGCGCCGCTCTCCCAAACGGCGAATGGGGAACGCTAATCCAGCCGTAGGCCCAAGGGAAGCAAGGGCTGGGTTAACGGAGAAACAATGGCGCGCTGTTGCTGCACAATTGCAACAGCGGTTTCGGGGCCGTCACGGATTCCGTAGCGTCAGTCAGACTGAGCCGCCAACGTCAAGCATAGCTTTCAAGATAGCCGCAGCGCCTGCACCGGTAAGTCGAGACCTGCAGCCTCTCCTTTCCGCGCAGCTTCAGTCCCGTCCAGATGCTGCGCTCGGGCTCACCGAGGACCCACGTCGGGACTTTGCGATTTCCGCCGTGAGATTCATCGATCGTGTAGCCTTGCTCCATCGCGCCCTGGCATCGCGGGCAGATGAGGGAGCCTGGGCCCGCCATTCTACTTGGGCGCGAGCACCATCAGCATCTGGCGGCCTTCCATGCGCGGATGCGCTTCGACCTTGGCCATCTCTGCGGTCTGTTCCTGTACCCGGCGAAGGACGGCCATGCCGAGCTCGCCATGCGCCATCTCGCGACCGCGAAAGCGCATGGTGACCTTCACTTTGTCGCCTTCTTCGAGGAACTCGACGACCTTCTTCATCTTCACGTCATAGTCGTGGTCGTCGATATTCGGACGCATCTTGATCTCCTTGATCTCCTGCGTCTTTTGCCGCTTGCGCTGCTCGTTGGCCTTCTTCTGGGCCTCGTACTTGTAGCGGCCGATATCGAGGAATTTCGCGACGGGCGGATCGGAATTGGGCGAGATCTCGACGAGGTCGAGCCCGACCTCCTGTGCCTGCTCGAACGCTTCGCGCGTAAACATCACGCCCAGATTTTCGCCGTTTTCATCGATCACCCTGACCTTCTGGGACTGGATGAATTCGTTGTAGCGGGGGCCGGTAAATTGCGGCGGCTGCTGCGCTCGGCGCGGATAGGGCGGGGGTATAGTCGAGTCTCCAAATTGCTTATGTGAACTGCGGCGACGTAAGCACTCGCGCCCCTGTTGAAAAGTCCGCGCGCCGTCAGAGCGTCATTTTTGCCGCGACCTGTGGCGAAGAGTCGTCAACCGCCCGATTTAGGCAACGGCCACAGGCGCCCTGCGGGGCGGCCAAGAACACCGGCGGCCGCGTGATGCAGGACCGCAGGCGCGAGTCTCCCTTCTTTCGTTGCACGATCAAGCCATTGCTCAATCGAACCACCGCTCTCATGCCAACGGTCCTGGCGAAGGAGGGCGTAAAGTCCAGCGGCCAGTACGTGCATCCCATCATCAGCCTTGTTCCACCGGTCCCCAGCATTGCGGGCAAAGCCGAGACCCTCAGCAATCAGCTGGTCGAGCGCCTGGCAAACATCCTCGTTGAGATAGCCGTCGAGCGTCGTGTAGCCCCACTTGGGATCGTGTTCGTGCACGATGCGCGTGATCAACTCATCCTTTTTCAGGGTTTCCATCGCCGCCTTCGCAACCTCGCCTTCCATGCCGAATGGCGGGTGAAGGAGTTCGTGTGCCGAGATTCGAAGGGTGGTCGTAAGATTATAGTCTGCCGCTTGCAGAAAACGCTGACCCTGCACCCGCACGCCATGCGGCTTCGAAAAATGGAGCAGGACGATGCTGATGGTGGGATCGAGCGGCTTGCCCGACAGTTTGCGCTGCAATCGGGCAACGTCATAGTCGGACAGTCCATGTGACAGCTCGGCTACGCGCGTGTCGAGCTGTCCTCCAAGTACCTTTCTCCGGTAGCTGGAGAATCCTGCGTCGCGCATCGCTTCGAACACTTTCCGAACACGCGGAGCCGCGGCGGAAAACCAGCGCCAGCTCTTCTCATCCCAATATTCGCTCGCCTGGAGCGGCGGGCGGAGTCGAACTTCCGGATCCGAAAGCGCCGCGACCACGGAATCGAGAGTAGGGACTTCTGCGCCTGAGAGAATCGTTGCGAGGTTCGGCCACAGCAAGCCAAAGTCGCCGGTGTCGGCGTCCTTCCTGAGGGCCACGAGATCGTCACGAACGGCTGAAGGCAAGTGCGAACCGAACTCCGCCGCCTCCTTTGCGTAATGTTCGAGATAAAGATCGCCGCCGGACAGAGCTCCAGTGAAGGCGATCGCGTCGAATCCCTCTGAAGCGGTCACATCCCAGCGAGTGAGCATGGGCGTCCCGGAACCTTGGGCGAACAGTCTGGCCTGGGGCCAGGGCAAAATCGCTGTTGTGAGAGCAGCGCTGGCGGCGAGGAATTGACGGCGATCCATGCCCGCGGACCTAGGGGCAGCGCTCCAGCCAGTCTTGAACGGATTTAGCCTAGTCGGCGCAAACCGCGCGGACTGATCGCGAAGAGCTGGGACAAGGTCCGCGTCATATGAGCCTGATCAGCGAATGCGCTTTCCATTGCTATCTCGCTCAGGCTGTCTTTTGAGCCGCGGATCCTGCGGGCCGCATGAGCGGCCATCTGCTCCAGACGGAACCGCTTCGGCGAAACGCCGTAAGCGAGCCGGAAACCGCGGCTTACGGATGCCGGATGAAGTCCATGGGAGTCCGACCAAACGGACAGGGATTTGATTTGCCCGTCGGCCAATGCAGCTGCGAGCATGTCCGGCCAGTCAAAGCTTCGATCCTCACACTGCACGAATTGCTCATGGAATATCGACCGCCCCTCATCGAAAGACCGCTCAAACGCCCGAATCACTGCGTCGACGTCGGCAACTCGACCGAAGGCCGAGTCCAACGTGCAGTCGAGCGGGATATTGATGAACTCGGCGCCGGATCGACCCACTCGGTCGCCATGTCCGTCGAACGGGCGGTGCAGCAGGACATCGCCGGTAACGACTTCGCGCCGGCCGCGGTCACCCGTCTCGTGACAGGAACCGCGGATCAGCAGCGCAGCGTAGGCGCGAAGATGATGATGGCGCTGGAACGTGCGGCCGGGCGCGTTCCATTGAACCTCCTGCCCTGGGAGGACCAGTCGCATCAGCTCCGCTTCAAATCGGGCGCGACCGCTTCCTCGGTGATCATCGAGATGGCTTCATCGACTGTCATCACTAGTTGCCGCTCTTCCGACCCCAGGCGGCGCAGTGCGACCGTGCCCTCTTCCGCCTCGCGCTTGCCGACGACGAGCAGCAGCGGGACCTTCTTCAGCGAATGCTCGCGCACCTTGTAGTTGATCTTCTCGTTTCGAATGTCGGTCTCAACGCGAATCCCGCGCTCGGCAAACTTCGTGGCCACGTCCCTGGCATAATCGTCGGCATCGGACACGATCGTGGTCACGACCACCTGCACCGGAGCAAGCCAGAGCGGGAACTTGCCCGCATAATGCTCGATCAGGATACCGAGGAAGCGCTCGAACGTGCCGATGATGGCGCGGTGGAGCATCACCGGCCGGTGCTTCTGCCCGTCCTCGCCGATGTAGCTCGCGTCCAGCCGCTCCGGCAGCACAGTATCCGTCTGGATCGTGCCGACCTGCCAGGTCCGGCCGATCGCGTCGGTCAGATGGAACTCGAGCTTGGGGGCATAGAAGGCACCCTCGCCCGGGAGTTCCTCCCAGCCGAACTGCTCGGTGTTGCGCCCCGTGGCGGCGACGGCATCGCGGAGCGACTGTTCCGACCAGTCCCACATTTCGTCCGATCCGAAGCGCTTGTCCGGACGAAGCGCGAGCTTGATCGCGTAGCTGTCGAAGCCGAGGTCGCGGTAGACGCTGTCCAGCAAGTCGCAGAACTCCACAACTTCATCGACCAGCTGGTCCTCGGTGACGAAGATATGCGCATCGTCCTGCGTGAACTGACGGACGCGCAGGATGCCGTGGAGGGCGCCGTGCGGCTCGTTGCGGTGACAGCAGCCGAACTCAGCCAGGCGGAGCGGCAGGTCGCGATAGCTCTTGATGCCCTGGTTGAAGATCAGGACGTGCGCGGGGCAGTTCATCGGCTTTAGCGCCATCAAATCGGCGTCGCCGGACAGGATCGGCTGCTCCGTATCCTCCTCGTCGGACCCGTGCGGAATCTCGTCGGGCACGATGAACATGTTTTCGCGATATTTGCCCCAGTGGCCGGATCGCTCCCACTGGCGCGCGTCCATCAGCT
>Ga0070675_100001981_pt1 | contig 15177 bp, 15 predicted proteins | sample KBSM43metaG_FD_65343 | JGI IMG/M metagenome (GOLD analysis project Ga0070675, IMG submission 65343) | Miscanthus rhizosphere microbial communities from Kellogg Biological Station, Michigan, USA - KBS M4-3 metaG | ecosystem: Host-associated > Plants > Roots > Rhizosphere > Soil ...
GATACAACATCGACCACGTTCCGCAAATCCTGGAGATGGCCGAGCAATTCGAAGCCGAGTACGTGGAGCTTGCCAACACGCAGTACTACGGCTGGGCCTGGGTCAATCGCGACCAACTGCTCCCGAGCCGCGACCAACTGCAGCGCGCGGAAGATGCCACCAACGAATTTCGCCAAAGGATTGGCAATCGGATGCGGATTTTCTTCGTCGTGCCCGACTACTATGCAACCCGGCCCAAACCCTGCATGAGCGGATGGGGAAACGTTTGCCTTGTCGTTGCGGCAGATGGCGTGGCGCTGCCCTGCCATGAGGCGCGCATGCTGCCGGGACTGACGTTCCCGAGCGTTCGCGATCGCGATCTTGCGTGGATCTGGAATGAGTCGCCGGCGTTCAACGCCTATCGCGGCGACAGCTGGATGAAAGAACCATGCCGCACGTGCCCCGAAAAGGAGAAGGACTACGGCGGCTGTCGCTGCCAGGCCTACCTGATGACGGGAGATGCCACGACAGCCGATCCGGTTTGCGACAAATCGCCAGACCACCGCGTCGTGACCGACACTCTAGAACGCGTCCGGAAGCTCTCGGTGGAAACGCATTCCAGTGCGCCGCTCTTTTTCCGGGACGATGAAAATTCACGCCTCCTTTCCGGCAACCCCAGATCGCCATTGGCATGAATGCTGCTGCAATTTGTGCGGCCGGTCTCATCAAACGCTACGGCGACACGACCGCGGTCGATAGCCTCGATCTGGATATCGCGCCTGGCGAATTCTTTGGCCTTCTTGGACCGAACGGCTCTGGAAAAACAACAACCATTCACATGCTGGCCACATTGATTCGGCCAACAGCGGGCTCGGCGCAGGTTGCAGGCTTTGATATCGGGCGCGACGCGGTCCGAGCGCGCGAAGCCATCGGGATTGTCTTTCAGGAATCCGCTCTGGATCGCTCGTTGACAGTTGCCGAGAATCTGCGATTCGCCGGGTTGCTGCTCGATCTGCCTACGAAGATCATCGCCGAACGCACGGGAGAGTTACTGGAGTTGTTCGGGCTGCAGGAACATCGTAAGGCCCCCGTCGCCACGCTCTCGGGTGGCATGCGGCGCGCACTGGACATCGTGCGCGGTGTCCTTCATCGTCCCAAAGTACTGTTTTTGGACGAGCCCACGATCGGACTCGATCTCCCCAATCGCCGCCGGATCTGGCGTTTCATCGACAGGCTGCGCGTGCACACATCGATGACGGTGCTTCTCACGACGCACTATCTCGAAGAGGCCGACAGCTGCGATCGCGTGTCGTTCATTCGCAAAGGACGGCTGGTGGAATCCGGGTCACCCCGCGCCCTGGTAGCGCACCTGGGGAAGCACATCGTCGAAGTTGAGAGCCAGGATATCGAGCGCATTGCGACACAGCTCGAAACAAAGCTTGGCCCCTGCCTGCGCGACGGAGACACCGCGATGTTTCGATGGGATCGCGAAGATATTGCCGAACTCACCAGGCTGCAGTGGGACTTCGCTCCCGATGTCGGGAGCTGGAAAGTACGCCGGCCGAACCTTAATGACGTCTTCCTTTGGGTCGCTGGCGGAAAGGCGCTGAAGCCATGAAACTGAGACCCTTCTATGCGGTGCTCGAACGTGAAATGCTGCGCATGATTCGCCAGCGCACGAGGCTCGTGGCGGCAATGGTTCGACCGCTGATCTGGCTGCTCGTGATCGGGGGAGGTTTTAACGCCGCGATGAGTAGTGCACGTGGCGTCGCCTATCAGGACTTTCTGGTTCCCGGCGTCTTAGGAATGACGATGCTTTTCGGCGCGATGCTGGCCGCGCTGACGACGGTCTACGACAAGGAATCCGGCGTCATGCGCATGATGATTGTGGCTCCCTTGCCGCATGGGTGGATCGTGCTGGCAAAAATGGTGTCGGCAGCGCTCGCCGCCATCGTACAGGTGGCGCTGCTGATTGTCCTGCTGTTGCTGCTGGGCCGATTCGGCTCAGACACCCGCTGGCTTTTGCTCGTTGGCGGGATCGTAAGTACATCGCTGGCCTGCGCGGGAATTGGCATGCTCACGGCTTCGTTTTCCAGGACGCTGGACAACTTCGCAGCGACGATGAACTTCGTCATCTTCCCGGTATTTTTCTTCAGCGGATCGCTGTATCCCGTACAGACGTTGCCGGCAGTGTTGAAGCAGGTCGCTCTTCTGAATCCCTACACGTATGGGGTCGATTTTCTGAAGCACGCGATTCTGCCGGGTTCTGGAACGACAGATTTCAGCCTCATGCTCGACCTGGCCGTGCTCGCCGGATTCTCGATCGTCGCCCTGGCGGTCGCCAGTTGGCGTTTCTCTGAGGAATCCGCCTACGAACCCATGATTCGCGTTCTGACAGGAAAGCGAAGCTAGTCCTTGTCCCTACGGGAGAAGGTGGCCGAAGTCCGGATGAGGGATCCGCATGGCCTGAAGATCCCTCACCCGCCGCTCCGCGGCACCCTCTCCCGGGGGGAGAGGCCCGCTCGAATAGCTCCTTCTTTCCCCAGCTTGAAGTTCCCCGAAGTCCTTTGAAAACCATTCGCCCGCGTCTACACTGTGCGAGCAAAGCGTTCTTGATCCAAATTTGGGGGTTGAATCGAGATGAGAATGATTCTGGGTCTGGCTCTATTGCTGCAAGCCGCCGGGGGACGGCAGGTCGATATCACGGTCACCGACACGCAGGGACTGGCGATTGAAGGGGCTCGCATTTCGGTAGGCGAAGAACAGGCAACCCTGCGAAAGACTGCTGTCAGCACCTTGGATGGAGCACGGTTTGAGAATCTCGCTGCGGCAGTTTATGACGTTCGTGTCGAGGCGAACGGCTTCGCAATGAAGACTGTCAAAGTGGACCTGCGCACTCAGACAACCGCGTCCGTGAAGGTCGAACTCGAGTTGGCGAAGATCACCGAAGAGCGGGTCAATGTGGTCACTCGAACCGAGGAGGTCGTCGGGGAGATGCCGGCCAGTACCAACGTCTTAAGAGCCGAAGAAATTGAACAGTCGCCGGCAGTTGCTGCCGACGATATTCTGCGCCAGGTCCCGACGTTCAGTCTGTTCCGCAGGACCAGCAGTCTTGCCGCGCATCCCACCACGCAGGGCGTCTCGCTGCGGGGTGTCGGGCCGAGCGGCGTCAGTCGAACCCTCGTGTTGATCGACAATATTCCCTTCAACGATCCGTTTGGTGGATGGGTCTACTGGACTCGAGTCCCCCTGGCCAGCGTAGATCGGGTCGAGATGATTGAAGGAGCCAACTCCGCCGTTTACGGCAACTACGCCCTGGGCGGAGTCATCAACATCGTCACCGCACCTCCCGAAGGACGCACCATCAAAGTCCGCACGTCACTGGCAGGACGCGCCACGCACAAGATCGATTTCTTCGGCGCAAATGCATGGGACAAGTTCGGTATTGCTGCGGAAGCGACGGGGTTCGGCACCAACGGTTATTTCGTTGTGCCTGAGCTGGAAGGAGGAGTGCCACTCCGCGGTTCGATCGATGCCCCGGCGAAGGTCGACTATCAAAACGTCAACCTCAAGATCGATTTCACGCCGACCGATCGCATCAGCGGATTTCTGCGTGGCGGCTACTTTTCAGAGGACCGTATCAATGCCAAGGGCGCGACGACCACCGGGATCATCGTCGCGTCAGAATTGAACAACACAATTTGGAAATCCGTGAGCGGGGGCGTGCGTATCCGCATGCCGGATGAAAGCGACCTTCAGGTTCGGGCCTGGGGAAACTTCGAAACGTTCCATAGCAATAACCATGGGCTGACAGCGGCTCCATCAAGGAACGGCAGCCGCCTGACGCTCATGCAACGGGTACCCACCAACGACACAGGCGGCATGGTGCAGTGGGGCAAGGCGCTCGGCAGCAAGAATTACTTTACAATCGGCACCGACTGGCGCTGGGTGGACGGAGATAGCCTGGAACAGGCCATGAACGGCGCTTCGACGCTCGTCATAAACAACAGGACTTCCGGCGGCACACAGATCAGTACCGGCGTCTTTATCCAGGATCTCTTCACCGTCACGAATCGGCTTCAGCTGACACTAAGCGCCCGACTCGACTACTGGAAGAACTATGACGCGCACAACCTTCAGGTGAATCCTCAGAATGGTCAGACTCTCGCGGCAAATCGGCCTTCGTGTAATGACGACCCCACCGTCCCTTGCCTTGCGGACAAGGACAACACGATCGGAAGTCCGCGCATCGGCGCGCTCTATCACATCACCGATACCGTTTCCGTCTGGGGCAGCGGAAGCTGGGGCTTCCGCGCGCCGACGCTCAATGAACTTTACCGGCAGTTCGCCGTCGGGCAAGTCACCACGCTGGCCAACGATCAATTGGGGCCTGAACGCCTCGCGGCCGGAGAAGGGGGCGTGACGGTTTCACCCATCCGCAACCTCACTTGGCGCTCAAGCTTCTTCGTTAACAAATTCACGAATCCCATTTCCAACGTGACCATAAACGTTGCCAACGGAGCGACCACACGCCAGCGGCAAAATTTGGGAAAGACGCGTATCTGGGGGCTGCAGAGCGACGTCGAGTACCGGCCCCAGAATTACTGGCGTCTTTCGTTCGCGTACTTGTATGACGTCGCAAAGGTGCAGGAATCCCCTGCCGACTTCACTGGAACGTCTCTGGTCGGCAAGTATCTGGCGGAAGTCCCCATGCATCGAGGGTCAGCTGAACTTTCCTACGCAAATCCAAGGATTGTTAATGCTTCCGTTGCGTTCTACCTCACGGGCGGCCAGTACGATGACGATCTGAACTCGCCCGCATTCTGGCTACCGTATTACAACACACTGGATTTCAATGTCAGCCGCAAGATATATGGCGGCCTTGAAGCCTTCTTTGGAATTCAAAACGTGTTGAATCGCGAGTTCTACGTGCAGCGTAACCCGACGACCAATGGGGGTCCCCGACTGGTGACCGGGGGACTCGAATACACCTGGAACGGAAGGTGAAGTCTTACCGCGAAGAGCTGACGTTTGAAACGAAAACCAGACGCGCCTATATCAACATCACGCGGCAGGTTGAAGAGGCTCTAAAGAAGAGCGGGGTTAAAGAAGGGCTTTGCCTGGTCAACCCCATGCACATCAGCGCCAGCGTCTACATCAACGATGATGAGGCCGGCCTCTTGAAAGACTACGACGATTTCCTCGAGAAGCTGGTGCCGCACGCCCCCACCAGTCAATACCGCCACAACGACACCGGAGAAGACAACGCCGACGCGCATATCAAGCGGCAGGTGATGGGCCGGGAAGTTGTCGTTGCGATCACAAATGGGAAGCTGGATTTCGGCCCATGGGAGCAGATTTTCTATGGCGAGTTTGATGGGCGGCGGAAGAAACGGGTTTTGGTGAAGATTATCGGGGAGTGAGAAGAGTCTTGCTCCATTGCCATGTCTGAAGATCACGGCGGATCCCGTAAGTATGTTCCGTCAAAAACTCTCTATGCTAAGATTCCCCACATTCCTCCGCGAATAAGGAGTTCCACGTGAAGCGACAAATAGTTATTGCTCTATCCCTGCTGGCAAGCCTCCCACTTGCCGCACAGAATTGGCCACAGTGGCGCGGGCCCGCGCGCGATGGCGCGATCACAGGCTTCAACGAACCCGGGATGTGGCCCGATAAATTGAAGCAGCAGTGGAAGGTGGAGGTCGGATTCGGCTACGCAACACCTCTCCTCGTCGGCGATCGGATCTACATGTTTTCACGCCAGGGCGAGGAAGAAGTGATGCAGGCCCTGGAGGCCGCCACGGGCAAGACGATCTGGCGTACCGCCTACGCCGCGCCCTTCGAGATGTTCGCCGCAACAGCCAAGCATGGCCCGGGTCCCAAGTCGACACCGACTTTTGCCAATGGCAGGCTGTTCTCGTTCGGGATGAGCAGCATTCTCACTGCTTACGACGCAGCCACCGGAAGACAGCTTTGGCAGAAGCCTGCAACCCGTCAACAGCCGATGTTCCACACCGGGATGTCCCCGGTTGTCGAAGGAAACAACGTCATCATCCACGTCGGGGGCGCAGCGGAAACGGCGCTCACCGCCTATGACGCAGCGACGGGAGCAGTTCGTTGGGAATGGAAGGGGGATAGCCCGGCTTATGGATCGCCGATCGTCGTGGACCTCGGCGGAACACGACAGGTCGTCACGTTCACGAACCAGAATCTTGTCGGAGTATCTGCAGCAACAGGCGCATTACTGTGGACCCGGCCCTTCGTCACACCGTCGAACACCACGGCGCAAACCCCGATCTTCTACAAGGACTCGATCATCCAGGCCGGCCGCGAGCAGGGCATCACCCGATTTCGAGCCTTCCAGCGCAACGATCAGTGGGTGACCGAGAACATGTGGGCGACCAAGGACGTCTCCCTCCAGATGAGTAACGCTATCGAAATCAACGGCGTGCTTTACGGCCTCTCGCACCTGAACAGCGGACAATACTTCGCTCTGGATCTCGAATCCGGACAGACGCTGTGGAAGAGCGATCCGCGCCAGGCGGAAAACGCTGCAGTTCTCCATGCCGGGGATACGATCTTCTCGCTCGAGAATGACGCGGAACTCATCATCATGAAGGCCAATAAAACGGGATTCAATCCGCTCAAACGATACGAAGTTGCGATGGGGGAAACGTGGACACAGCCCGCGATCTCCGGCAATCGCTTTTTCGTGAAAGACGTGTCCAACCTGACTCTCTGGACTCTGAATTGACCGCGAGTCGCAGCAACTATGCGACACCTCATCACATCCATCGAGGGTGAGTTCCATCGATATAAGAAACTGGGCGATGAGACCATCGCCCAGTTGCGCGATGCGGAGCTCGCGGAAGTCTCGCCAGGCGGAGGGAATTCGATCGCAATCCTTATTGCGCACCTCGCTGGAAACCTGAAATCGCGTTTCACCGACTTCCTCACTTCCGATGGCGAAAAGCCCTGGCGGCACCGCGATGAGGAGTTTGTGCCTCATCCAGGAGTTTCCCGAAACGAACTGATCGAAAAGTGGGAAGACGGCTGGACGACGCTTTTCAAGACCCTCAACGCGCTAACGGATGATGACCTTTTCAAAAAGGTAATTATTCGCGGTGAGCAATTCAGCGCACATGAAACGCTGCATCGCCTCATGGCGCACGCGAGCTATCACGTGGGTCAGATGGTCTATCTCGGCAAGATGTTCCGCTCGAGTGACTGGAAGTGTCTGAGCATTCCCCTTGGAAAGTCCGACGAGTTCAACCTGAACCCCAAAGGACAGCGGCCGACCATACCCGACGACAAGTCCTGATGCGATTCGAGGTAAAACGATGAAGACCGTGATTGTTTCCATACTGTGCGTGTTGGCCGTCCTGACGTGCGCTGCTCTCTTCACGGGACAGCAGGCCGCGCCGCCTGCGCCGAAACTGGAGTTCGCCCTTGAGCTTCACGCGGAGGTGGGCAAGCCCGATGAAGTCGGCGCCGTTCCTGGCGGCACAAGGCGCGTCATCCCGATCCTGGGAGGAACATTCAGCGGTTCGGGACTTAAAGGGAAAATCCTGCCGGGAGGCGCGGATCATCAACTCCTTCAGTCCGACGGATTCACGCAACTGGAAGCCCGCTACATTCTTCAGACGGAGCAGGGCGAGATGATCTACGTGACGAACCGAGGAATGCGTCACGGTCCGGCAGAAGTACTGCAGCGGCTGAATGCGGGCGAACGCGTCGATCCGAACCTGATCTACTTCCGGACGGCGGCAACGCTCGATACGCCGGCTCCGCGTCTGCAATGGATGGCTCGCTCGATCTTCGTGTGCGTCGGCGAACGGTACCCGACGGAGGTTGTCGTGCGTTTCTACCGGGTGTTGTAACGCGGCCTGCTACCGAAGCGCGAAGTTCACCGTGATGGTGGTGACAACGGAAATCGCGTCACTTTCCCGCCTACTTTCACCCAGGGCGGCTTCTCGCCAACACCGAGGTTCACAACGATGGGCGGAGGCGGAGCACTCGTCGAAACCTTCAGAGTGGCTGACAAGAGATCTATTGATCCCGCTGTGATGGATTTCAATTCATACCCCGCGGGAAGGTTGGTCCACCCGATGCGGTAGTCCCCCTCCGGCAAGATAGCCCGGAACGACCCATTGTTTGGCTGCGGGATCGCACTTGGAACTTGAGTGTTGCCGTTACCCTTGAACGGAGAAAAGACTATCGTTAGTCGTGGGCGCAGACCGTTCCCTTCCACGTTGACCGATCCAGTCACGGTGATGGAAGGAGGAATCAGAACCTCAATCCCGGTAACGTCCTTGTCAGCGACGACCACGGGAGTGGGCTGCGGCCCGAGTTGGGCGCCAGAGACAAGGAGTTGGTAGTTGCCCGGGCGGACTCTCAGGAGCTCAAACGTTCCATCGGTCCGGACGGCAGACGTCGGAGTTGGCCCGCCGGACCCGCCAATCAGACCGACACTCCTGACTTCCGGGGCTGGCGATCCGTTTGGTTGAACGACGCGGCCACTCACCGTAACTCCCGCAGAAACCGCCATGGTGAAGTTGATTCCCGTGATCGGCGTGCCAGACAAGACATTGAGAGCCGTCGCACCGTTCGCTGAAGACACTCCGGGATAGTAGGTCGGAAGGTCTACAAGACCCGCCACAACGTAGTAACGACCCGGCGGAATATTCTCCAGGCGATAGCGGCCCGTGCTGTCGTCATGCTGATGCCGACCAGGCCCGTCGCGGTTGAACCCTGCGCTCCTGCCCCAGGCACAGCCATTGCGCTGACTCGTACTCCGACAGCCGGAGATCCTTCGCGGGAGAAGACCTGACCCGAAATGGTTCCAGTCGGAAGCTGAGTCGCAACCACGGGAAGGCAGAGAGCAACAACCAACAGCAGCTTTTTCATGGGTCACCTGAATCTCCGCCAATAATACTGAAAAATCGGGGGCAGACGGGAAGTTCTGGTGACGTTAGAAATTAGGGACAGAGAGCAATTAAACGGATGAGGGATTTGCAGGCCTGAAATCCCTCGCCCGTTTAATTGCTCTCTGTCCCTAATTTCTGTCCCTAACTCAGCGGCGGTCAGCAGCGACGAATGTCTGAAAGTCGAGATCGGTGTTTTCACGCTGCGCGGCGTCGAAGCGTCTGTTGAGTGCGCGCTTCTCTTCCAGCCTTGCAACCACGTTTGCGCGGAGCGCGGGAGCCACCTCCAAGCCTCCACTCTCCACGCGCGCGATGATATCGGCATACGCCCTGTCGAACTGTCCCGCAGAGTTTTCTCCGTGGCACATCGATCCGGTCAGGACGCGATAGTCCATGAGCGATTGAGGAGTTGCCCAGATGGGGCCGTTCGCACCAATAAGAAGCAAGTTGCTGACGACGTCTTCCAGATGCTCGATCCCGGCTGTTCGGGCGAACGTGACGTCGCGCCGCGCGAGCGGAAAAAGCGGACAGGTCAGACGCAGCAGTTGCGAGACATCCAGCATGAAGGGTTCATGGTATCCATCGAATGCCGCGTACAACACCGAACCGTCGGTTGCTCGAACCACGCGCGGGCTGTCGACGCCCGCTCCGTGCCGCAATGCCTGTGGCGCCAGAACTTCAAGACGCCGAGGCAGCCAGACGTCATCCGCATCGAGCGCGCAAACAATCTCACCGCGACACTCCACCAACCCCCGATTGCGTGCCGCATGGCAGCCGGAGGCAATACGCCCCGTCGACACCTGGCGAAATCGAGAATCGGAAATACTCTGTGATTCCAGTACGGCGCCATAGTCCACGCCATCGTCCGAGACGACAATGCACTCCCAGTCAGCAAGAGTCTGCGCGAGAACAGAGCGCACTGCCGTGGCCAGAGTTGCTTCCGCGCGATATGCGGGGATGACTATCGAAATGAGACTCACGAGAGACTCTCGCGAATGCCACGACGCCAGGTATAGGGAACGTTCTCCAGATAGAACGCGTTGGCCAGGATGGCACCGGCATCGCAAAACACCCTCTGCTCGAGGAAACCGCAGCGATGCACCTTCACCGACACCGGCCGCGGATTCCACTCTTCACGGACGCCCTCAACTCGAATGATCGAATTCGTTTCGAGCTCATAGTCGAACGTAAAGGGAAGCGGACCCGCAAATTTCTGCGCATCGCGAAAATCGTCAAAGGGAGAGCCCGAAGGGAGTCCCGGATCGGAATGCAGATCCGCTTCGACGTGCAAATCTGCCTTTCGATCGGGCGTTGAGATCTGGATGTCGTAAGTCTGATCCGTACGATGGACTTTCCATGACGACAATTTGTAGTTGTAGTGCGTCAGCATGTTTCCGAAGAAGCGCATTGCCCGGTGATTCGTGTCGGTCCGCAGCACCTTGAGGCCGCGTAAGCTCTCGCCCGCCCTCGTCTTGTAGCGTGTGAAGACGCGATATCCGGAGAGAAAAAAGCTGATGCCGATCCCACGGGGCACGAAACCGGGACGAAGTTCACTCGTGTGCACAAGGGCGATGGCAAGGAAACCAAAGTCCTTGTACGTATCAAGAACCAGGCCTGGAGTAAGAAACGGCTGCAGAACATGAACCGGAAGCGCGTAGGCCAGGACGAGTGAGGACTTGAACCACGCCTTGATCGGCATCCGATGACGCTGAAGCAGGTACATTCGTCAGGATGGTACGACCCCTGTCCGGACGCGTCAACGGGGGAACTTCCGAGTCACACGCGATCGAATTCCTTTGGGTAGTTCGCCCGCAGCGTCTTGTGTTCCCCGCTGTCCGGATGCCTGAAATCCAATTGCACACCGTGCAGCGCCAGACGACGGATGGGATTCCAGGTGCTACCGTATGATTTGTCTCCGACGATAGGATGGCCGCGTTCGGCCAGATGCACCCGGATCTGGTGCTTTCTTCCTGTCTCCAATCGCACTTCCACGAGAGTCGTCTTCGAGTTTCTCTTCAGCACCTTTACGTGCGTGACTGCCGGCCTTCCAAGTTTCCTGTTGGGCGTGGAATAGACCCGGTAGGCCGAATTCTCCGCCAGGTTCGATTGCACCGTGAAGGCATCCTCCTTGACGCGGCCTTCCACAACCGCGACGTATCGGCGTCCTGCGCTGTGATCCTTGAACTGATCCTGCAGCCGTTCCTTACACTCCGGCGTTTTTGCAAAGACCACGAGGCCCGACGCCTCCCGGTCAAGACGATGCACGATGAATAGCTTCTCCGAAGGTTTCTTGTTGTTCAGGTGCACGCGCAGGATGGCATAGGCCGTTTTCGTCTTCTCAGTTTCTGTGGCCATCGTGAGGAGACCGGCAGGTTTGTTTATGACGATGATACTCTTGTCTTCAGCAATCACCTCGAGCTTGTCGATCCACACGAAAGTGATCGTACCCCATTCAGGACTCGTTTTTTACTGTAGGGCCGGGATAAGGTGGCTATCCGCGATAGTTTGGATCTCTGTTCAGCGAAGCATTCTTAGAGTAGAGATACGAATCCAGATCGCCTTCCGACAGGAAAATCCGGCCCGGCGGATCAAACGACATGATGACGCTCACCCGTTCCTCTTCCCCTTCCACCGGCCGGACGCTGTGCAGGCACCGATCCCCCCGCATGACAATCATTCGACCCGGTGCAGGTTCAACTACTAGGGGCCGCACAAACCGCTTCAGACGGCGAAGCGCACTGTCGCAGAACCGCTGAACACCCGTGTCTTTCCACCTGCCCAGGTAAATCCGATAGTGGGGATATATTTCGGTCTCGCCACCTTTTACGGAATTGAGAAACAGGATCGCCGTCACGGAATTCCGATCGTAGTGCCATCGGTATTCACCCCCGGCAGGTGTGAAGTTCACATTCAAGCCCGCCGTTTGATTCGAGAGCGGCTCCAGCTTTGGCTCGAGGCCGCGCACCAGCGCCAGCACATCGCGATAGAGAGACACGACGTGCGGGAGCGACTGGAAGATCCCATCCCCATCGATGACGCGGTAACGTAACGAGCGCCCGGATTCGAAACGTTCGATCAGCGGCAACTCGTGTGACGCCTTGTAGGCCTCGAGGTCTCTCAGAAGTAACTCGCACTGCAAAGGTGACAGGTAGTTCTCCCGAATCTCAGCACCGTTCAGCAGTAGTGAAGGCATAAACCTGCTCCGATACAGCGGTCAACAGAGATAACTTCCATCATAAGGTCGCTCTGCTGCGGAGTCACCTCTCCCGCGACAAACACAAGCATCAGAGCCATCAGGGTCCGCTTCATCGTCTCTCCGTCTTTGAAGTAGACCCTGAAAGCTGGCCTGGGGTTCAGAAAAAGCCAGTTTCGCTGTAAAAGCTCTACAACAGCGACATCGGATCCACGTCCACCCACACGCGCGTGCTCCCGAGTTTCTTTGCATCGAGGTGTTCGCGCAGAGACACCAGCAGGCCATGCAGCGTCGAGCGCGATCCTGCCTTGATCAATAGTTGATACCTGTGCAGGCGTTTCACGCGTTCGAGCGGAGCCGGAGCAGGGCCAAGAATCCTCACCGAATCGCCACGGACGCTGTCTAGAAAATCAGCTACTGCACGGGACTCGCGCGCCGCGCGGTCTTTGTCGCGGTCTGTCACGACGATTCCGGCAAGCGCAGTGAATGGAGGATAGAACATTGCTTTCCGATAACGGGATTCTCTCGCGTAAAACTCCTCAAACTTCTGCGTGCAGGCGAGCTGGAAGGTGTAGTGATCGGGATAGAAGCTCTGGATGATCACTTCTCCGGGACGATCGCCGCGGCCCGATCGGCCGGCCACCTGAGTGAGCAGCTGAAACGTTCTCTCCGCCGCGCGAAAATCCGGCATCGATAGCGCGGCATCCGCCGCCAGGACGCCGACGAGCGTCACGAGCGGGAAGTCGTGGCCCTTGGCGATCATCTGGGTTCCAACAAGGATGTCGATCTCGCCCTTCCGAAATCCTCCGAGGACCCGCTCGAAGTCGCGCACATGCTTCATCGTGTCGCGGTCGATGCGTCCAATACGCGCGTCCGCGAAAAGCTCCCGCAGATCGGCCTCGATGCGCTCGGTTCCTTCCCCGACGTAGTAGATGTATTCGCTCTTGCACTCGGTACACTGCGCCGGCGGGCGCTTCGCCAGTCCGCAATAGTGACAAAGCAGGCGATTGACGGACCGGTGATAGGTCATCGACACGCTGCACGAACTGCATTGGAAGGCGTAGCCGCAATGACGGCACAGGAGGAACGCCGCGAATCCACGGCGGTTGAGCAGGACCATCGTTTGTTCGCGACGCTCCAGCCGCTCCCCGATCGCCTGCAGCAGACGCCGCGAGAAGATCGCCTGCTTCCCTTCTACGGCGTACTCTTCCCGCATGTTGACGATCTCCACATCGGGCAAAGGGCGATCTTCAACACGGGCGGTCAGGTGAATGTACTCAAACTTCTTTCGTTCGGCATTTCGAAACGATTCCATCGAAGGAGTTGCCGAGCCCAGAACCACCGTCGCGCCCAAACGCTGCGCCCGGACAATCGCAGTGTCACGGGCGTGATAGCGAGGAGTCTCTTCCTGCTTGTAGGTTGTCTCGTGCTCCTCATCGATGATGATGAGCTTCAGATTCTGCAGGGGCGCAAACACTGCGGACCGCGTCCCCACTACAACTGGAGCGCGCCCATGCAGAATCCGCAGCCATTCTTCGATGCGCTGCTTGCGCGTCAGTGAGCTATGCAGAACCGCGACACGGCCCGGAAAGCGCGCCGCAAATCGCTCCGTGAGCTGCGGTGTCAGCCCAATTTCGGGGACAAGAATGAGGCAGCTGTTGCCGCGCGAAAGGGCGATGTCCGCAGCCTGAATGTAAATCTCGGTCTTGCCGCTGCCTGTCACGCCGTGGAGCAGCAGTGTTGAAAACCCTTCTGCTTTCTCGATCGCATACAGCGCGGTGAGTTGCTCAGTGGTGAGCTTGAATAGTGCGGCGGGCTTCTCATACTCCGAATCCTGTCCTGGATCGAAACGATCCAGATGTTTCTTCGTGATACCGGGAGGCAGTGCGGACTTGAGCACTTCGCCGAGAGGGGCAAGGTAGTAGTCGGCGATCCACCTGCAGAGATCCAGGACATCGGGCCGCAACAGAGACCCCCGGTCGAGAACCTCGCCGACGTTCTGAATCTCAATGCCGGGCGGTGGGCTTTTCGGAAACCCGACGATGAAGCCTTCGACTTCACTCGAACGGAATCGGACGCGGACGCGGCAACCGATCTCTGCAGGTTCGGCGAGCTCGTAGACAAACGTCCGCGACAACGGCAGGCAGACCGCGATCTCCGCAAGCATGGGTCAAAAACGCAGTCGGAAGAGTTCCGCGCGAATCTGCTTCATGTCTTCCCAGACTTCTCGCTTTTTTTCCGGAGAACGAAGGAGGTATGCGGGGTGGAACGTTGCAATGACCCGCATTCCGTCGATGTCGTGGAACTCGCCTCGCAGTTTTGAGATCGGCGCGCCGCTTTGAAGCATCGTCTGGGCAGCAAACTTTCCTAGGCAGCAGACGACCTTCGGACGGATCGCCGCGATCTGGCGCTTGAGGAACGGACTGCAGACCAGCACTTCGTCGGGCTCAGGGTTGCGGTTGCCTGGAGGCCGGCATTTCAGGATGTTGCAGATGTAGGCGTCTTCGCGCTGGATTCCCGTGGATTCGATAATCTTTGTCAGCAGCCGGCCCGCTTCGCCGACGAAGGGCAAGCCCTGCTGGTCTTCCTCATAGCCTGGAGCTTCACCCACGAAGACGATCTCGGCGTTGGGATTCCCCGAGCCGAAGACGATCGTCGTGCGTGTGGGAGCAAGCTTGCAGCGTTGACAGTCGCCGAGGTCGGCACGGATGGCGTCGAGCGAGTCGGGGGAAGAGGAGGGCGGAGGGGAGGCCTCGTCGACAGCAACAATATCCTGAGCGGTGCGCAGTTCGGGTACGCGGCTCACGGATTGGATGCCGATATCCCGGAAGAACTCCAACTGCTGGATGATGTCTTGATAACTCATGTGCTATACCCGACAAAGCCCAAGGGGCTACTAAGCAATGCCACGCTACCTTAGTGCTGCGGTTCGTAATTACGGTGACTTATTCGCGCGGCGGGCACCGCGGAGCGGTGCAAGGAATGTAGCCGGGGGGTTGAGCGAGCATAGCGAGCGATACCCCCGGTCATCGTTACCGCGAGCTTCCTCGCACGCCTGCGGCGTGCGAGGATTTGGCGATC
>Ga0070675_100001982_pt1 | contig 15173 bp, 19 predicted proteins | sample KBSM43metaG_FD_65343 | JGI IMG/M metagenome (GOLD analysis project Ga0070675, IMG submission 65343) | Miscanthus rhizosphere microbial communities from Kellogg Biological Station, Michigan, USA - KBS M4-3 metaG | ecosystem: Host-associated > Plants > Roots > Rhizosphere > Soil ...
CCGCGCCGCCTTCGCGCCCGACGCCGCGCTTGCCACTTCGCTCGGGCTGATGCCCGCCAGTTTCGCTCAATTGATGCTCGCGCTCGGCTTTCGCGCCGCCGAGCAGGGCTGGGTATGGAAGGGCAAGCGCACGAGCGAGCGACCCGAAACACGCAAGAAGAAGCCCGAAAAACCCCGCCCCGGCAATGCGTTCGGCGCACTCGCCGCATTGCGCGGCTGAAGCGTCCGGATGCGGATCGACAAATATCTGTTCTTCGTTCGCCTCGTGAAGACGCGCGGGCTCGCCCAGAAGCTGGTCGAGGATCGCCATTTCCGCATCGACGGCCGCGTCGTCGAGCGCGCGCATGCCGAAGTGAAGACCGGCAACGTCCTGACCTTCCCGCTCAACGACCGGGTGCGGGTGATCAGGGTCGAGGCGATCCCCACCCGCCGCGGCCCTCCGGCGGAAGCGCACGCCTGCTATACGGATCTGGCGCCGCCGGCTGCATAGGGCTTGGCCCCACGAGCGGGAACGGCAGCAAATTTGTTGAAAGGGTGCAATCCTCCCCCGCTAAGGGGAGGTGGCGCCAAAGGCGACGGAGGGGGAGGACGGCGATGCGCCTGGAATCGTTTTCGGTGGATCCGCGGGCTGATCGCTTTCCTCCCCCTCCGTCAGGCTGCGCCTGCCACCTCCCCCTGGCGGGGGAGGATTTGGGACTTACGCTTTGAGGGGTCGGAAATGGACAGGGTCACCGGCGGGACCAAGCATGTAGAGATCGGCCGCTGGAAGCTACCCATCCTCCCCCGCCAGGGGGAGGTGGCGCCGAAGGCGACGGAGGAGGAGGACCGCGATGCGGCTGGAATCGGGTTTGGGTAAATCCGCGGGCTGATCGCTTTCCTCCCCCTCCGTCAGGCTGCGCCTGCCACCTCCCCCCGGGCGGGGGAGGATTGGATGCCTTGCGCACGGTGGTGAGGGCGACGAAAAGAATGCGGGACGAAAGAAAATTTCCGGGCGCGCGATTCCCGCTCTAGTTGACGCTCAGGATTCGTGGCCATATTCGCCGCGCGTCCCAAGGAGCATGACATGACTTACGTCGTCACCGACGCCTGCATCCGCTGCAAATATATGGACTGCGTGGAAGTGTGCCCGGTCGATTGCTTCTACGAAGGCGACAATATGCTCGTCATCAACCCCAGCGAATGCATCGATTGCGGCGTATGCGAGCCCGAATGCCCGGCCGAGGCGATCCTGCCCGACACCGAAGGCGGGCTCGAGAAGTGGCTGGAGCTCAACACGACCTTCTCCGCGCAATGGCCCAATATCACGCGCAAGCGCGAAGCACCCGCCGATGCCGACGAGTGGAAGGGCGTGACCGACAAATATGAGAATCAATTCTCCCCGGAGCCTGGCCAGGGCGACTGAGCCTTCTGAATCGGTTCAGCAAAGCTGAACTGGGCGGCACCGGGAAGGGGCGCGGGCCGGTGCCGCTTCAGCGCAGCTGAATCAAACTCAAGTGCTCGTCTCGGCTCCGTATCGAATTAACCAAGCGGCATTGCGGTTAACCAATTTGCCGATGCTTACGCAAAGCTGGCATTCCGGTTGTAATTCTGTTACAAGCGTCGACAAGAAGTGAGCGTCGTGCGGGCGTTTCACATAGGAAACATTTTCCGACCGCTCTTGCTGCCACCAGGCCGTTCTCGTTGAACGGACTTGATGGAGCCCTGCGGTTCGCTTGAGCAGAAAGGTCTCTCTAAATGGCTGCAAAGGCGCTGAGCTTCGTTGTCGGCGATTATGTCGTTTATCCCAAGCATGGTGTCGGCCGCGTAGTCGAACTCCAAAGCCAGGAAATCGCGGGTGCGAAACTCGAGCTGTACGTGCTCCGTTTCGAGAAGGAGCGCATGACGCTCCGCGTCCCGACCAACAAGGCCGAGAGCGTCGGCATGCGCAAGCTGTCGTCCAACGCGCAGATGTCGGACGCGCTCGCCACGCTCAAGGGCAAGCCCAAGGTCAAGCGCACCATGTGGTCGCGCCGCGCGCAGGAATATGAGGCCAAGATCAATTCGGGCGACCTCGTGTCGATCGCCGAAGTGGTCCGCGATCTGTTCCGCGCCGAGGACCAGCCCGAGCAGTCTTATTCGGAGCGTCAGATTTTCGAAGCCGCCTGCAGCCGGCTCGCGCGCGAGCTGGCCGCGATGGAGCAGGTCGACGAGCCCACCGCACAGGTGAAGATCCTCGACATCCTCCGCGCGGCGGCGGCGATCCACAACAAGGTGGCCGTGCCCGCCTAATCAGCATTTCGCCTCCAAGCGAATCGAAGGGCGGCGTCCGGCAACGGGCGTCGCCCTTTTTGCTTGCCTCTTCGCCTCAGGCCGCTTGACTACATCTGTAATATAGGTGTATCGCCACACTAATACAGTGGAGCACCGCCGATGCGCAGACTCATCCTTGCAACCGTCCTGCTCAGCGCAGCCGCGCCCGCTTTCGCGGCGGAGCGCGACTTTCCCAATGCGGGGTTCGACAAGGTCGATCTCGCCGCCGCGGCCAAGGTCGACGTGCACACCGGCAGCCGATTCGCGGTCCATGCGAGCGGCGATCCCAAATGGCTCGATTTGCTCAATATCCGCGTCGTGCAGGGCACGCTCGTGATCGGCTGGACCCGCGACCATATCAATATGAACGGGCACAATCCGATCCACATCCAGGTTTCGATGCCGCGCATCGCCGGCGCGACGCTTTCAGGGGCTGGCACGATCACCGTCGACCGGGCCGATGGCCCCGACTTCGCGGCCACGATCCGTGGCGCGGGCACGATCGACCTCCCCGCGCTGCATGCCGACCGCGCGCGCTTCGAGATGGGCGGCGCGGGCAAGATCACGGCTGCAGGATCGGCCGGGTCGGTCGATGCGCATGTCCGCGGCTTCGGCGCGATCGAGCTTGCGGGCCTCGCCGCGCGCGCCGGACGCTTCGACATGTCAGGCACGGGATCGATCAAGGCGCGCGTCGACGGCCCCGCCGACGTCACGATGAATGGCGTAGGCAGCGTCAACGTGGTCGGCAGCCCGCGCTGCACAATTCACAAGAACGGGCTCGGGTCCGTCCATTGCGGCGGTTGAAGACCGCCAGAATAAGGAGAGCGAAATGTCCCGTCTGATCCTCATCGCCGCGGCCGCCGCCGCTTTCACCGGCGCCAGCGCGGCGCAAGCCGCCGAACGCACGTTTCCGACCGGCGGCGATTTCCATGCCGTATCCAACAGCACGCCGTTCGACGTCTATGTCCACACCGGCAAGGCGGCGGGCGTACATGCCAGCGGCACGGATGAGGCTCTGAAGCGCCTCGAGATCGAGAATCGCGGCGGCGAGCTGCATATCGGCACGAAATCCGGCAGCTGGTTCTCGGGCTGGCACTGGGCCGGCGGCGAGCGCCTTCGCATCGACGTGACCGTGCCGATGATCGGCCAGGTCTCGCTCGCGGGCCCGGGTAATCTCACGGTCGATACGGTCCGGACGCGCGATTTCGGCGCGCATCTGTCGGGCCCGGGCAACATCAATGTCGGATCGGTCGAGGCCAGTGGGATCACGCTCAATCTGAGCGGCCCGGGCGATATCCGCATCGCGGGGCACGCCGATCGCGCGGTAATGCACCTGAGCGGCCCCGGAAACATCCACGCCGGCTCGCTCAACCTGGCCGAAGCGAACATGACGCTGAGCGGCCCCGGCGACATCGACGCGACCGTGACCCGCACCGCCGACCTGCGCCTGTCGGGCCCGGGCGACATCCGCATCCATGGCGGCGCACATTGCTCGATCCAGAAGAGCGGCCCCGGCGACGTCCACTGCGACTGAGCTAGATCAGGTAGAGCGAGGCCAGTTCGCGCACCAGGCCGATCGGCAAGGCGGCGAGATCATCGGTCTCGCTGCCGCCGAGATCGGCGGGCGCGTCCGCTTCGGTCAGGTAGCGCCAGCCCTGATGCGCGCGCTTGGGGCGTACGCGCACCGCCACGATCGGGTCGGCAAGCCGGATCACGCAATGGCCGCGCTCATCCTCTTCGAAACGGAGGATCAGGCTGCGTGCGATCAGCTGGTGCTTGACGATCCAGAAGAGCGACCCGCCGATCAGCTCGGCATGGCGGGTCGGACGATAGCGGGTGGTGATATAGGTCTCGCCCCCGATCGCGCGCCCCGACAGGCGCTGCGCGAGCACGTCGGCGTCGGAGCAGCCGACCGCGACCTTGGTGATGTGAAGGGACGCCATCCTCATCCCATTTGGCGCGGATGCGCGCGGGTTCAAGTCAGGCGTGGACGAAGATCGCAGCGAGGCCCAGGAACGAGAAGAAGCCCATGCAATCGGTGCACATCGTCACGAACACCGCGGACGATACCGCCGGATCGACCCTGAATTTTTCGAGCGTCAGCGGCACGAGCACACCCGACAGGCCGGCGACCATATTGTTGATCAGGATCGCCAGCCCGAACACAATCGCCAGATCGGCGTGCCGATAGAAGGCATAAGAGCCAATGCCGATGAACAGGCCGAGCATGATGCCGTTGGCGGCGGCGATGCGGAACTCGCGCCCGATCATCCGCCAGGTGTTGGATTCGGTGAGCTGATTGGTCGCCAGCGCGCGAACCACCACCGCCAACGTTTGCGTCCCGGCATTGCCGCCCATGCCCGTTACAATGCCCATCAAGGCGGCGAGCACCGCGTATCGCGCGATCTCCCCGTCGAACAGGCCGACCACTGCCGCCGCCAGCATCGCGGTCGGCAAATTGACGAGCAGCCACATCAGGCGCGTCCGTACGGTCAGGCGTAGCGGCTCGTTGATATCGCCGTCGCCCGCGCCCGACAGGCGCAGCGCATCCTCGCCCGCTTCCTCCTGGATGATGTGGACGATGTCGTCGACCGTGATCATGCCGACCAGACGGCCGTTGGTGTCGACCACCGCGGCCGAGATCAGCGCATATTTCTGGAAGCGCAGTGCGACTTCTTCCTGGTCCATGTCGACCGGGATCAGGGTCTGCTCGTCCTGCATCACCTCGGCGACAGGCACGTCGCGCTGCGAGCGCAGGATCCACGACAATTTGCAGGTGCCGACCGGATGATGCTTGTGGTCGACCACGAACACTTCCCAGAAGTCGGTGGTCAGGTCGCCATTGCCGCGCAGGTAATCGAGCACGTCGCCGACATGCCAATGTTCGGGCACCGCGATCAGCTCGCGCTGCATCAGGCGGCCGGCGGATTCCTCGGGGTAGGAGAGCGCTTCTTCGATCGCGGCGCGGTCGTCGGGCTCCATCGCGCGCAGGACCTCGCGCTGGTCCTCGACATCCATGTCCTCGATGATCGCGACCGCGTCATCGGTATCGAGTTCGGAGGCCAGATCGGCGACCTGCTGCGCGCTCAGCGCCTCCAGCACCTCGTCGCGTACCCAGTCGTTCATCTCGGCGAGCACGTCGCCGTCGAGCAGGTCTGCGAGCGCGTTGGCGAGCGGCTGGCGCTGGTCGTGCGGCGCCAGCTCGAACAGATCGGCGATGTCGGCCGGATGGAGCGGTTCGACCAGCGAGCGCGCCGCCTCGACGTCGCCTGCTTCGACCTGCTCGATCACGGCGTCGACGAAGTCCGGGGTCAGCCGGTCGTCCTTGTCGTGCGAAGGCTCGGCCGGATGACCGGCTTCGATCGCCAGCGCCTCGTCGAGGGCATCGGTGGGCTCAGCGATGTCGTTTTCGCGCTCGCTCATGGCTGCCCTCCTTTCGCGGCTGGGGGCTTAGGACGCTCCGTCCGGCTTGTCAGCCCTTCATTGGCAGGAAAAGCGCCCCATATCGCGCGCATGACCTACCGCCTTTCCGTGCTCGACCAGTCGCCGATCGCACAAGGGTCCGACGCCGCGCAGGCGCTACGCAACACGATCGATCTCGCACAGGTCGCCGATGCACTCGGCTATCATCGCTACTGGCTGGCGGAGCACCATGCGTCGCGCTCGCTCGCGGGCGTCGCGCCGGAGGCGCTGATCGGCCCGGTCGCGCTCGCCACGCGGCGGATCCGGGTGGGGTCGGGCGGCGTGATGCTACCGCATTATTCACCGTTCAAGGTCGCCGAGACCTTCTCGATGCTGTCCGCGCTCGCGCCCGGGCGGATCGATCTCGGCCTCGGCCGCGCCCCGGGCAGCGACCAACGTACCGCCTTTGCGCTGCAGCGCGACCGGTCGAAGCGGATGCCGAGCGATTTCCCCGAGCAATTGGACGAACTCACCGCCTATCTCGAAGGCACGATGGCGCAGGATCACCCTTTCGCCGCGCTACAGGAGCTGATGCCGACCGGCGGCGGCATGCCCGAATTGTGGATGCTCGGCTCGTCGCCCGAGAGCGCGGTCTGGGCAGCCGAGCGCGGTTTGCCATACTGCTTCGCAGATTTCATCAATTCGGACGGCGCGCATCTCGCGCAATATTATCGGCGCAGTTTCCGTCCTTCGGCGCGGCTGGCCGAGCCTTATGTCATGGCCGCGACCTGGACGATTGCTGCCCCTACCGCGCAGGAAGCCGAGCGCCTCGCCGCGCCCGCGCGGATGATGTTTGCGCATTTGATCGCGGGTACGCCGATCCCGGTACCGCCGGTCGAGGAGGCGCTCGTCTGGCTGGAGGCCAACCCCCAGGCCAATCGCCGCAGCCGCCGCACCGTGCTCGGCACGCCCGCCGAGGTACGGCGCGGGCTGGACGCGGTCGCCGCCGAATATGGCGCGGATGAGCTGATGCTGGTCAATATTCTGCCCGATCATCCGGCGCGGCGCCTCTCCTACGAATTGATGGCGGCCGAATATGGGCTGGCGCCCGCCGCCGCCGCCGCCTAACCGACCCCCAATCGATTCTGGAGAAAGACCAATGGCCGACGAAACGCTGACGCTCACCCTCGACACCGGCAATGGCGAAGGCGGCGACGTCGTCATCAAGCTGCGCCCCGATCTCGCGCCCGGCCATGTCGAGCGGATCACCGAGCTGACCAACGAAGGCTTCTATGACGGCGTGGTCTTCCACCGCGTGATTCCGGGCTTCATGGCGCAGGGTGGCGATCCGACCGGCACCGGCATGGGCGGCTCAAAGAAACCTGACCTCAAGGCCGAATTTTCGGCCGAGCCGCATGTCCGCGGCGTCTGCTCGATGGCGCGCGCCTCCAGCCCGAACAGCGCCAACAGCCAATTCTTCATCTGCTTCGACGACGCGACCTTCCTCGACCGCCAATATACGGTGTGGGGTGAGGTCGTCGAAGGCATGGAGCATGTCGATGCGCTCCCCAAGGGCGAGCCGCCGCGCAGCCCCGGCAAGATCGTCAAGGCGACGGTGGCCTAACGCGATCCTCCCCGGAACGGGGAGGGGGACCGCTGCCATGGGCAGCGGTGGAGGGGGCTTGCGGCGAAGCGATCGCTTGCCTGTCGCCCCCTCCGTCACGCTTCGCGTGCCACCTCCCCGTTCCGGGGAGGATCAGTCCGCGATGGTTTCGAACAGCCAGTCGTGGAAGATGCGCACCGCACGATTGGACAGGCCGGTGCGGCGCGACGCGAACCAGTAGGAATAAGACGCGTCCGCGACATGGTCGAAGATGCGGACCAGGCGCGGATCGTGCGAACCTTCGACATGCTCATCCAGCATGAAGGCGACGCCCAGGCCCTGGGCGGCGGCGTCGAGAATCAGCTGACCCGAGTCGAAATGATCGATCGCGAACGGCTCGAGGTCCGGCCGCCCGATCGATTCGCGCCAGATGTTGAAAAGCTCCTGCATGTCACGATGGACCAGGATCGTCGCACGGCTCAGATCGTCGGGCACGCTGATCGCGTTGGGCCCCTCCTTGAGCTTGGGCGACCCGATCGCGGCGACGCGGCTTTGCGCGATCTTGCGCGAGTAGAGCGCCGGGTCGATTTCGCGCGCGATCACGATCGCGGCGTCGAGCCCCTCGCCCAATCGCGCCAGCGCATGGGGCTGCGTGTCGATATCGATGTGGAAGTCTTCGTGCTTGGCACGAAGTTCGGGCAGCTTCCCGATAAGCCGCTGCGACGCAAAAAGCGGCGGGACATTAAGACGCAGCCGCAGCAGGTCCGCCTCCCCAGTGGTTGCGTCGATTGCAATAGCGAGCGCATCGAGCGCGGGGGCGACGCGGGCCAGCAACTGCTCGCCGTCGCCGTTCAGGATCATCGACTGATGGCGCCGCTCGAACAGAGGCCGGGCAACGAATCGTTCGAGACTTTGGATGCGCCGGCTGAGCGCCGGGGAGGAGAGCGCGAGCTCCTCTGCGGCCGCCTTGACCGAACCGAGGCGTGCGACCTGAACGAAAGCCTCGACGGCCGTAAGCGGCGGAAGCCTACGCATACCCCATCTCCCCGTTCGCCGGAAACGCCCAGGAGCGCCGACGTCAGCATGGTAACAACAGGTATAGTGAATGCGAATTGCGCAATTCGCAACTGCAAAATATCCGTTCGCAATTGCACAATGATAGCGATATCAGCATTGTCAACCTGCCTTTCAGGCATCCTCTCCTAAAACTTTCAGGGCCGGCGCCTTCGGGTACCGGCCCTTTTTTTTCGGCCGCAAGCACGCTCGGCTGCTGCGGTGGTGGCCGGTCGCGCCGAGGCCACGGTTCGTCTCAGGAACCGCCCCTTGGCTTGACCCTTTTGGACCCGTCCGGGAGTCTGATCGCTTGCCAAGCCTAGTCAGTTTTGCGACGGATCAGTGACGTATAGGGTTGAAGGGGTCGTTTAGGCATGAATTCTCCGGTCGCCGAGCAGGCGCTCAAGCGTATCGAGCGCCGCCGTGTGAGCAAAGGCCCCGGCCCGCTTGCAATGTTCTTCAAGGGCTTTCTTCGTCATCCGGTGATGGTCGGCTCGATCATCCCCTCCTCGAAGAAGCTGATCCGTCACATGCTGTCGCGGACGGATTGGGATAATACCAAGCTGTTCGTCGAATATGGTCCGGGCGTCGGCACCTTCTGCCAGGAAATCCTCGACCGGATGGCGCCGGACGCGACCTATATCGCAATCGATCTCAACCCCGATTTCATCGACTATCTGGCGCGCACGATCGTCGATCCGCGCTTCATTCCAGTACTTGGCTCGGCCGCCGACGTGCGCCGGATCATCGCCGACCACGGCCATGACAAGGCCGATTATGTCCTTTCAGGCCTGCCTTTTTCGACCCTGCCGGAGGGCATCGGCCCCAAGATCGCGGCCGAAACGCATGCTGCACTGCGCAAGGACGGCGCCTTCCTCGTCTATCAATTCTCGCCGAAGGTGCGCGATTTCCTGGCAATGAGCTTCGACCGGATCGACCACGCGTTCGAGCCGGTCAACATCCCGCCGGCCCAGCTTTACTGGGCCTGGAAGGACTGAGCGCCCTTGCGTCACCCCAGCGAAGCTGGGGTCTCGGGACGCAGGCCCCGATCTCCTGAGATGCCAGCTTTCGCTGGCATGACGGCCTAGCTACTGACCCACACCGAAGCTCAGCCGCCGGGTTACCGACGCGTCGACCACCGCCATCAGATAATAAGCCAGTGCCCAGCGCAACCGCGTGAGCCAGCCGGCGCGCTCATGGATTTTGGGGCGGATTTGGCGCGAATCCGCCATTTCGCCCTCGAAATAAAGCCGCATATGATCGGCGAACGCCTGATCCTCGATCCGCAGCATGATCTCAAGATTGAGGAACAGGCTGCGCACGTCGAAATTGGCCGAGCCGATATGGACGACATTGTCGATCACGAACAATTTGGTGTGCAGTTTCTGCGGCTGGTATTCGAACACCTCCACTCCGCGCGAGAGCAGGCGGTGATAGGTGTGGCGGGCGGCCGCGATCGCGACCGCATGATCGGTCTTCGACGGCGTGATCACGCGGGCTTCCCCGCCGCGTTTCGGCACGCTCTCGATCGCGCGCATCATGCGCGGCGTGGGCGCGAAATAGGCTGCGATGATGTCGAGCCGGTGTGCCTTACGCACGTCCATCCGCAGCGACCGCGCCCAGGGACTCAGCCGCCGCGTCGGCCCGCCCAGCAGCCAGCAGGCCTTGCCGCCCTTGGGATTGCTCCATCGCGATAATGCGCGCCTGAGCTCGCGTAACCTGGCCTTGGGCTTATGGGTCCATCGCGCCAGCGCGTCGAAATAGCCGACCAGGCGCTTGGCCGCGGGGCCCTCGACCCGGATACCGAGGTCCCGCCATCCCTGCCCGTCGTCGAAATAGCCATCCTCGACATTGAAGCCGCCGACGATCGCGGTCGCCTCGTCCGCCAGCGCCAGTTTCTGATGGTTGCGCAACAGATAACGGCGTCCGAAGCGCGGCAGGAAATGGCAGATATCCGCGCCCTTCGCCTCAAGCGGCACGAAGAAATCAGGCTTGGCAGAGCTGCCGAAGCCGTCGACGATCAGCGATACCTTGACGCCGCGATCGAGCGCGCGCTCCATTGCCGCGCGCACCATCCGCCCCGTCCCGTCGTCGGTGTAGATGTAATAAAGCAGCCGCAGATTGTGCTTCGCGCCATCGATCAGACCGATCAGCGCCTCCAGTCTTTCGGGTCCCGCAATGAGCGGCGTCAGGCGATTGCCCTCGACCGTGAAGTGCTTCTTGCGGCCGAGGCTCGGCTTTTTCGGTGTTTTCGTTGACTCTGGCACCTGCTCGCCCTATCTCGCACGCCTTCCAACACACCAAATGCTTGGTCAAGCGGAGCGTTCAGAATGGCGCGCGTTACCGTCGAAGATTGCGTCGACAAAATTCCCAACCGGTTCGACCTGGTGCTGCTCGCAGCCCAGCGCGCCCGCCAGATTTCGGGCGGCGCGGAACTCACCATCGATCGTGACCGGGATAAAAACCCGGTCGTGGCGCTGCGCGAGATCGCCGAAGAGACGGTCGTGCCCGACGATCTGAGCGAGGCCGTCGTCCAGACGCTGCAGCGCGTGCAGATCGACGAGGAAGATACGCCGGACGATATCGGTTCGCTCGCCGCCTCGGCCGAGGCCCTGCGCCTCACCGCGGCCGCGCCGCCGCGTACCCAGAATCTGGGCGCCGATTACGAATAAGCCCTTCCGGGCTGACCGGACTTGAACGAAGGGCTCGGCTTCCGCGAGGGAGCCGAGCCCTTCGTTTTGCGTTCTTCATCCCGGTGAAGGAGTCGTGTCATGCCCCGAGGAGACAAAAGCGCTTATACCGACAAGCAGAAGCGCAAGGCCCAGCATATCGAGGAAGGCTATGAGGATCGTGGCGTCTCGGAAAAGGAAGCCGAGCGCCGCGCCTGGGCGACGGTGAACGCGGAAAGCGGCGGCGGCAAGAAATCGGGTTCGGGCCGCGGCAAGACGGAAAATCATGCATCGTCGCGTAAGGGCGGCCGCAAGGGCGGTGCCGCCTCGTCGAACCGGTCGGCGGCGGATCGTTCGGCCGCAGCCAGGAAGGGCTGGGAAACCCGGCGCAAGCGCGCGGGCTGAGCCATACGCCCGAGCGAACGGGACTGACCCCGCCCCCACTTGCTGCTAGACTGGCGCAATGGGGCCGTCATTTCCGCAGCAAGTATGCCCAGAGCGCGGCGCCGGGAAGTCGCCGGCATGAGACTCGCGCCCGAAGATCAGCAGGCGACGTTGTTGATCGCCAGCGGAGCTTTCATGATCGCTGCCGGTTTCATCTGCTGGTGGTTCCAGGTTGATTGGCGGCTGCATTACAGCATGCATCTGTCGCAGGGGTTCGCGCCCATCGTCATCCGTCTTTCCGCGCTCGGCGGGAGCGCCGTGATGATTCCGATCGGCCTGGTCGGCTTCGCCTTCCTGCTTGCGCAGAAAAGGCGCGCGGACGCGGCCTGGCTCTTCCTGACCATCGCGATCGGCCGGCTCGGGATTGAGGGGCTCAAGCTGGTGCTGAGCCGCCCCCGCCCTCCGGTCGAGGATTGGCTCGATCACGTCTCGTCATGGAGCTTTCCGAGCTCGCACAGCGCCGGGACAATGATGACCTGCGTGGCCCTGGCCCTGCTGTTCGGACGTGGCGACGGCGCGATCCTGGTCGCCTTGCTGGCTGCCATGTTCATCGGCTGGACGCGTGTCGCGCTCGGCGTGCATTGGCCGAGCGACGTGATGGCGGGTTGGGGAATCGGGCTGGTCTGGATCGGGCTGGCGATGAGCGTCCGCAACGCGATCGCCCCGGCCGAGCCGGATGACGGAGCGCTGTCCGGCGATTCCCAACTTTCGGGCGAAGGCTGAATGGTGCCGACCGTCGGACTCGAACCGACGACCTACCGCTTACAAGGCGGTTGCTCTACCAGCTGAGCTAGGCCGGCCCCTTCATTAGCGGCCCATGCGTCAGAAAAACGGAAATTGCCAGCCTCAGACGGTGAAGCTCTCGCCGCAGCCGCAGCTGCCTTTGGCGTTGGGATTGTTGAAGACAAAGCCCGCGGTGAAATCGTCCTCGACCCAGTCCATCCGGCTGCCGATCAGATAGAGCAGACTGGGCCCATCGATGTAGAGATCGCCCCCCGGGGTCGCGACCCTCTCGTCCATCGGATTTGCACTGCTGATATAGTCGACCGAATAAGCCAGACCCGAGCAGCCGCGGCGCGGGGTCGAGAGCTTGACCCCGATCGCGTCGGCGGGGGCGTCCTTCATGAGGCTGGCGATGCGCGCCTCGGCAGAGGGTGTCAGCGTGAGCGCGGCGGGGCGCTGGCGAAGGGTCGTGCTCATACAAACCTCCGTTCGTGCTGAGCGAAGTCGAAGCACGTAGGGCCAACAGGGGAAAGCGTCCTTCGACTACGCTCAGGACGAACGGGGTTAGCGAGCATCATCACAACATCCCCAGTTCGAGCTTGGCCTCGTCGGACATCTTTTGCGGGTCCCATGGCGGATCCCAGACGAGATTGACGTCCGCCAGGCCCACGCCGGACACCGAGCCGACGCGCAATTCGATCTCGCCCGGCATTGATTCTGCAACCGGGCAATGCGGCGTGGTCAAGGTCATCGTCACCGTGACATGGCCGTCGTCGCTGATGTCGACGCCATAGATCAGGCCGAGATCGTAGATGTTGACCGGGATTTCGGGGTCGTAAATCTCCTTGAGCGCTTCGATCACGCGTTCGTAGAGATCGCCGCCGACCTCGCCCGGCGTCGGCGCGGGCTGGGGCTTGAGGAAGCCCGTCAGATAATCCTTGGCGCGTTCGAGCGAGGCGTCGGCGGGATGCATGTCCGCATCCTCCACGCGCGCCTTAGGCGGCGGGGGCGGAGCCTCGCTTACTTCCTCGATCTCGATCTTCCGTTCCTCATTCATCCGAAGATACGCCTTACCCGCTCAATGCCTTTAACCAGCGCGTCCACGTCGGCCGGGCCGTTATAGACCCCGAAGCTTGCCCGAGCGGTCGCCGGGACGCCCAGCGCCTCCATCAGCGGCTGCGCGCAATGGTGGCCGGCGCGGATCGCCACCTGGCTCTCGTCCAATATGGTGCCGACATCGTGCGGATGAACCCCCTCGACCGCGAAACTTACGATTCCGGCCGAATCCTCGGGGCCGAAGAGAGTGACGCTGTTGAGATTGCGCAGCGCGTCACGCGTCTGGCGGACGAGCGCGGTTTCGTGCGCGTGGATCGCCTCGAGCCCGATGCTCTCGACATAGTCGATCGCGGCATGCAGCCCGAGCGCGCCGACAATATGCGGCGTGCCCGCCTCGAACCGCGTCGGCGGCGGCGCGTAGGTGGTGCGCGCGAACGTCACCTTGTCGATCATCGATCCGCCGCCCTGATAAGGCGGCATCGCGTCGAGCGTTTCGGGCCGCGCCCACAGGCAGCCGATGCCCGTCGGCCCGTACAATTTGTGGCCGGAGAAAACGTAGAAGTCGCAGCCGAGCGCGGCGACATCGACCGGCAGCCGCGGCACCGCCTGGCATCCGTCGACCAGCAATTTCGCGCCAACCTTGTGCGCGAGATCGGCGGCGCGGCGGACATCGAGCACAGAGCCGAGCACGTTGGAGACATGCGCCAGAGCGACCAGTTTGTGCCGCTCGGTCAGCATCGCCTCGGCCGCGTCGAGATCGATCCGGCCATCATGCGTGAGCGGCGCGACGTCGATCTCGATTCCCGTCCGGTCGCGCAGCAATTGCCAGGGCACGATGTTGGAATGATGCTCGAGCTGGCTGAGCAATATGCGGTCGCCCGCCTTGAGGAACGTACCGCCCCAGCTTTGCGCGACGAGATTGATCGCCTCGGTCGCGCCACGCACGAAGACGATCTCGTTCTCGGAGCCCGCGCCGATGAACCTGGCCACCCGCCGCCGCGCCGCTTCATAGGCCAAGGTCATGTCGGCCGAACGCTGATAGACGCCGCGATGGACGGTGGCGTAGGTCTCGCCATAGGCCCGCGCGATCGCGTCGAGCACCGGCTTGGGTTTCTGCGCGGTCGCGGCCGTGTCGAGATAGGCCCAGCCCTCAGGAATCGCCGGGAAATCGGAGACCAGATCGAGCGGGCGTGCTTGGGTGAGGATATTCACAGCAACCGCTCCAGCGCCGCATCGATCGCCGCCGTAAATCTGGCCTCGTCGTCCGATCCGTCGAACAGACCGCTCACGAAGGCGCGCAGCAGCAGGCTCTTGGCCTCGGCTGGCGGCAGTCCGCGGCTGGCGAGGTAGAATAAAGCCTGCGCATCGAGTTCGCCGACGGTGGCGCCGTGCGCGCATTTCACGTCGTCGGCGAAGATTTCGAGTTCGGGCTTGGCGTTCACGGTTCCGCTGCGATCGAGCAGCATCCCCTTCACCGACTGGACCGAATCCGTCTTCTGCGCATCGCGCGAGACCGCGACCTTGCCGAGATAGGAGATCGTCCCCTGGCTGCCCGCGATGCCGCGCACCGTCTGGCGGCTGGTCGCGTTCGCCTCGAAATGGCGCACGGTCGTGACCAGTTCGATCGTCTGGCCTTCGCCCGCGATCAAAGCCGCGTCGAGATCGAACGAAGATCCTTCGTACAAGGTCACGTCGAGCGCCACCCGGCCGAGCTTCCCGCCGGTATCGACGAGCTGCATCGCGAAGGAGGCGCCGACGCCAACCTCGACCGTGTAATCGCGGACGACCACCTGGTCGGCGGTGGCATCCTGGATCAGGCTGATGCGCTCGGCCTGGCCGGCGGCGACGATGATCTTGTCGGGCACGGGCACCGGCCACACGCGGCCAAGCGCATCCAGGTCGCTATAGCGCCAGGCTTCGTCGCGCTTGGTCGG
>Ga0070675_100001983_pt1 | contig 15172 bp, 12 predicted proteins | sample KBSM43metaG_FD_65343 | JGI IMG/M metagenome (GOLD analysis project Ga0070675, IMG submission 65343) | Miscanthus rhizosphere microbial communities from Kellogg Biological Station, Michigan, USA - KBS M4-3 metaG | ecosystem: Host-associated > Plants > Roots > Rhizosphere > Soil ...
CTATGGCCGGCGCGCTCGAGACTCTCGTCTGCGTCTCGCTCTGCGGTCGCCCGCGACGCGTGGACATCCATCGGACTTAACGCCATTGCTAACGACGAGGCCGAATGTATCGGCGGAGGGTCCGTTCCACACCGGTGATGCACCGCTGTGCAAATCCTCCCGCCGTCCACCAGTTTTCTGCCCCACATCATGGCCGACGGGTTCCGGCAGGCGGCGATCGTGTGCCCGCGTGGTGACTCAGTGTGCGCAAAGCTCGACGCGAGCCGCGCAGGAAAGGCGACCAATGTCCTCCGCCGGGAAGACAACACCGACGCAACTCGATCGTAAGTCGTTTGAAACGAGCATCTTGTAGTCTCCTGACCGTTGGCGGAGACCTTGCCCTTCACGGGTGCAGGTTCCTGGCTCCGAAAGGGAAGCGGGGCCCGTCCCGGCGCCATAAGCGCACTGCAGCAGGCAGCCGCACGGGCCCTCCTTCCCATCCCCACTCTGCGACGGTGTCGACCACCGTCGCAGCCCCCCACATAGACGTCGTCTTCCGAGTCGGGCGAGAATCGATCTCCACTTGAGATTCACCCGCCTCTCGCTCGGTCGCGCCCATGCCCTGGCCAACTCGATTGCGCAGCACGTGCAGCGCTCCGGCTTGCCTATCGCCGCGCTCGTCCCGCTCGGCAGCCTCCGGCGCTTCGCGCCCGAGATGGGCGACGTGGCCATGCTGGTGGTGGCGCATGCGCAGCAGCACGGCGACGTGCTCGACGGCCTCTCGCGGCTTGCCCCTTCCGTGGGCGTGGTGCGGCGCACCGAGACGTCAATCCTGCTCAGCACCGAGAAAGGACCGGTGGTGCTCCACCTCTCGACGCCGCAGGATGCGGGCGCGGCGCTGCTGTGGCACACCGGCAGCCGCCAGCACACCTCGGCGCTGCGCGCCCGCGCCAGGGCCAGAGGCTACGAGTTCGGCGACGGCCGGCTGCACCGCGCCGGTTCGCGCGTCGAGGCGCCGACCGAAGACTCCGTTTACGCCCGCCTCGAGCTGCCGTACATCCCCCCCGAGTTGCGCGAAGACGGCAGCGAGCTCGACGTCATCGACCGCGACGGCCTGCCGCAACTGGTGGCGCTGCCCCACATTCGCGGCGACCTGCACGCGCACACGTCGTGGAGCGACGGGCGCGACACCACCGCGCGCATGGTGCAGGCGGCGCGCGAGCTCGGCTACTCGTACTTCGCGATTACCGATCACTCGGAGCGCGCCTGGGCATCGCGGACGCTCTCGGCCACCGACGTGCCGAAGCAGCGCGCCGAGATCGAGGCGGTGCGCGCGCAGGTGCCCGGCATCGACGTGCTGCACGGCATCGAAGTCGACATCCTCCACGACGGCACGCTCGATTTTGCCGACGACGTGCTCGCCGGCTTCGACATCGTCCTCGCCTCGCTCCACGACGACGGCGGCCACGAGGGTGCCCGCCTGACCGAGCGCTACGTGACGGCCATGCGGCATCCGTTCGTGAACGTCATCACCCACCCCGCCAACCGGTCGCCCGGCGCCCGCGGCGGCTACGACCTGGATTTCGACCGGCTGTTCCAGATGGCGGTCGAGACTGGCACGGCGCTGGAAGTGGACGGCGCGCCCGGGCATCTCGACATGGACGGGGCGATCGCGCGCCGCGCCGCCGCCCAGGGCGTGACGATCGCCATCGACAGCGACTGCCACCGCGCCGAGGCGCTGGGCCGGCAGATGGAGTTCGGGGTCGGGACGGCGCGACGCGGCTGGGTCGAGCCGCGCCACGTTCTCAACACGCGGAGCGCAGCCGACGTACGCGCGTTCGTGGCCGCCAAGCGCGGCCGCCGCTGAGCCGGCTCAGCCGGCCGCGTGCTAAGTTAGCCTCGTGCCAGTCTGGCCGGGGATCCGACGATGAGACGCCTCGCCGCCGTCGTACTGGTGTTGGGCAGCTGTGCCTGGGCCGCGGCTCAAGCGCCCCCGCCGGTGCAGAACGCCGATGCGCTGGCGCGCGCGCTGCAGCAGCGCTACCAGACCATCGCCGACTTCTCGGCCGACTTCGTCCATACCTACCGCGGCGGCGTGCTGCGCACCCAGACGCGCGAACGCGGCACGGTCAAGATCAAGAAGCCCGGCAAGATGCGCTGGGTCTACACGGCGCCCGAACCGAAGGAGTTCGTGTCGGACGGCGTGAAGATCTACTCGCACATCCCTCAGGACCGGCAGGTGCTCGTGTCGCCCGTACCCGCCGATGGCGACGCCACGACGCCGGCCCTCTTCCTCTCGGGCAAGGGCGATATCGCGCGCGACTTCACCGCCGCCATCGTGGAGAGTCCGGTGGCCGGCGCCGTCGGCCTCAAGCTGACGCCCAGGAAGCCCGAAGCGCAGTACGACTACTTCGTCGTGGCTACCGCCCAGCCTGGCCTCCAGATCCGTGGGCTCGCCACCCGCGACCGCCAGGGCGGCGACTCGATCATCTCCTTCATGAACCTAAAGGAAAATCAGGGAATATCCGATAAGGAGTTCGCATTCCGCATCCCCAAAGGTGCGGATGTCATCACCAATGGCGCAGGTAACTAACAGATTCTCCAAAGCGTTAGCCGCCCTAGCCGGCGCTGGGGCGCTTGCCCTTCTGGCGGCCGGGTGCGCCACCACCGGGCTGAAAGCGGGTCAGGTCGCCGAGCGGAATCAGGACTACGACCGCGCCGTCGTCGAGTACGCCAAGACCCTGAAGGAGAACCCGGACAACCGGGACGCGCGCCTGTCGCTCGACCGCGCCAAGCTGAGGGCCGCCCTCGATCACTACAACCGCGGGCTGCGCCTGCGCAACGGCGGCCGGCTCGAGGAAGCGCTCGTCGAACTGCAGATCGCCTCCGAGCTCAATCCCGCCGGCGGCGACATCGACGCGGCCCTGAACGACGTCCGCTCGCAGCTGCGCACCAAGGTCGCGGTCACGCGCGAGGGCAAGACCCAGCTCGAAACCCTGATCGAGCGCTCGCGCGACCTGCCGCCGCTGGGCCTCGACCTGCCCGCCGATGCGCAGGTGCCGGCGGTGCTCACCTTCAGCAACGCCAGCGCGCGCGACGTCTTCACCGCGATCGGCCGCTTCGCCCGCGTCAACGTCGCCTTCGATACGACCTACCGCGATCAGCCGATCACGATCGACCTGCGCAACAGCACGCTCGAAGCGGCGCTGCAGGCCGTGGCGGCGTCCACCCGCAACTTCTATCGCGTCACCGCGCAGCGCACCGTTACCGTCGTGCCCGACACACCGGCCAAGCGCCGCGAGTACGAGGAGGAGGTCGTGCGAACCTTCTTCCTCAGCAACGCCGACATCAAGGAGACGATGGACCTGCTGCGGATCGTGGTCGATCTGCGGCGTGTGGCGCCAAGCGCGGCCACCAATTCCGTCACCATCAAGGACACGCCCGAGCGCGTCGCGGCGGCCGGTAAGCTGATCACCGCCATCGACAAGGCGCGGCCCGAGGTCGTCATCGACGTCGAGCTGCTCGAGATCGATCGCACGCGACTGCGGGAGTTCGGGATCCAGATCGCGTCTCCAGGCTCCCCCGGCATCGACGGCGGGGTGTCGGTCAACCGCGACGGCATGACGCTGCGCGACCTGCTGAACCTCACGCAGTCGGACATCTTCCTGACCAATCTGCCGAGCCTGTTCTACCGGCTGCTCAAGACCGACCAGAACACACGGACGCTCGCCAACCCGCAGCTGCGGACCTCGGAGGGCATTGCCGCGCAGGCCAGGTTCGGCGAGCGTGTGCCGGTGCCGGTCACCATCTTCGCGCCGATCGCCACCGGCGGGGTCGCGCAACAGCCGATCACCTCGTTCAACTACGAGAACATCGGCGTCAACATCGACATCACCCCCCGCACACACCACGACGATTACGTGTCGCTGACGCTCAAGGTCGCCATCAGCAGCATTTCCGGCACCGGCTACGGCGGGCTGCCGACCTTCGGCAATCGCGAGATCAACACGGTGATTCGGCTCAAGGACGGCGAGACCAACCTGCTGGCCGGCCTCATTCGCGACGACGAACGCCGGTCGCTCGAAGGCGTCGCGGGCCTGAGCGACATCCCGGTTCTCGGGAAGCTGTTCGCGCACTCGAAGCGCGAAACTCAGGAGACCGACATCGTCCTGACGCTGACGCCGCGGATCGTGCGCGTGCTGGATCTGAACGAGACCGACGTGCGCGCCTTCAAGGTGCAGCGCGAGGGCGAGGGCGGCGCTCCGATCGAGCTGCCGATCCCCGCGGCCCTGCCCCCCGCGGCGCCTCCTCCGGCCGGTGCGCCACCCGCCGCCCCTCCGCCTCCTGGCGGCGTCGTACCACCGGGCGGTCAGACTTCGCCGATTCTGCCTCCGGCCCCGGCGCCTGCCCCGCCGCCGCGGCAGCCGTAGCCAACAGCCGCGCTCTGCGCGGCTACTCTTCCCGCACCACCTTCGCGCCCAGGCTCCGCAGCCGATCGACGAGCTGGCCGTAGCCACGCTCGACGGTTTCGAGCGGCGTCACCCGGCTCAGGCCCTCGGCCGCGAGGCCGGCGGCAATCAACGACATGCCCGAGCGCAGATCGCGGCTGTCGAGCGTGCGGCCGCCGCGCAGTGGCGTCGGGCCGTTGACGATGATGCGGTGGGCGTCGGCCAGGAACATGTCGGCGCCCATGCCGCTCATCTGCTCCAGCGCGAACAGCCGCAGCTCGTACATCCAGTCGTGCACCAGCGTGCGGCCGTCGGCCTGGGTCGCCAGTACAGTGACCAGGCTCACCAGGTCGCTCGGAAACGACGGCCACAGCCCGGTGGTGATGCGACGTACCGCGCGCAGCTTCGACGGCTTCACCGTGAACACGCCGTCGCGCGTCCCGCACTCGACGTTCATGCGCCCGAGTACCGCGGCCACCACCTCGATGTCGCGCTCCTGCACCCCGTCGATGGCCATCTCGCCGCCGGTAATCACGCCCACCACCGCCCAGCTCCCGGCCTCGATGTAGTCGCCGCCGAGTGAGTGGGCCGCGCCGCGCAGGCGCGGCACGCCCTCGATGCGGATGGTCGACGAGCCGATGCCCGACACCCCGGCGCCCATCTTGGCGAGGAACTGGCACAGTTCCACCACGTGCGGCTCGGTCGCCGCGTGGCGGATCTCGGTGACGCCCTCGGCACGGGCGGCCGCCAGCAGCGCCGTCTCGGTGCCGGTGACCGACGCCTCGTAGAGATACATCGAGGCGCCCTTCAGTCCATCGGGCGCTTCGAGCACGTGGTCGGGACCCTCGCTCTGGCGCGCGCCCAGGCGGCGCAAGGCGTCCATGTGGGTGCCGATGGTGCGGCGCGCCGGAAAGTCTCCGCCCGGCGGCGCGATGTGCGCCTTCCCCGCCCGCGCAAGCAGCGGTCCGAGCAGCAGCACCGATCCCCGGAGCCGGCCCACCAGGGTGCGATCGGGCGCGTGGGTCTTGATCTCCCTGGTGCGTACTTTCATGGTGGTGGTGCCGATGCCCTCAACGTCGGCACCGATGTCGGCGAGGAGGCGCGCCATCACCTCGACGTCGCCGATGCGCGGCACGTTGGTGAGCACGCACTCGTCTTCGGTGAGCAGACAGGCAGCGAGCAGCGGCAGGGCGGCGTTCTTGTTGCCTTCCACGGCCACCCGGCCCTCGAGCCGGTGGCCGCCTTCGATGAGCAGTGTCGACATCAGTTCCCCGCTCCCAGCAGATAGTCCACGTCCGCCCGTTCTCCGGCGGCGAACCCGAGAAACACCGGCTCGGGCCGCAGGCGCACGCCAAAAGTATCCTCGACCCGGCGGGCAACGCCGCTGGCAAAGCGCACCACATCGGCGGCGCGCGCGCCGTCGCGGGTCACGATGGCCAGCGTGTGCTTCGTGGAGAGACCCACGGCGCCGTCGCGGTCGCCTCGCGCGAAGCCGGCGCGCTCGATGAGCCAGGCCGCAGGCACCTTCACCGTCCCGTCGGGCTGCGCGAACGACGGCGGTACCGCACCGGACCGCGACGCGATCCGCTCGGCCGCGGCGGTGGTGACGATCGGGTTGGTGAAAAACGAGCCGGCGCTGCGGCTGTCGGGGTCGGCGTCGTCGATCACCATCCCCTTGCGCCGCCGGATCGCCAGGACGGCCGCCCGTACATCTGCGACGGTCGGCTGCGTGACGCCTGCCCGCTCCAGGGCCGCGGCTACATCGGCGTAGGCCGTGGTCGGCGGCCCTTTCCCCAATCGAAACGCCACCTCGCACACGACGAAGCGCCCGGCGTCGGGGCCCTTGAAGCGGCTGGCGCGGTAGGCAAAGGCGCACGCCACGGCCGAGAACTGTTCCACGGTGCCGCGCTCGCGATCGAACACCGTGACCGACTCGATCACCGAGGCAACCTCCTGTCCGTAGGCCCCGACGTTCTGAATCGGCGTGCCCCCGGCAAGGCCGGGAATTCCCGACAGGCACTCGAGTCCGGCGCCGCCATGCGTCACGGCCGTGGCCACAACGGCGTCCCACGGCTCGCCCGCCGCCGCGACGACAGACACGCTCTCGGCGTCTTGGGTGACCGCCAGCCCGCGCGGCGCGACGGCGACGACGAGGCCGCGGACGCCGGCATCGGCGACGACGACATTGGTGCCGCCGCCCAGCACCAGCATTGGCACACCGGCTGCCTGGGCCCACGCGTGCGCCGCGTGCACGTCGCCGGCCGACGCCGCGTGCATGAACCACTGCGCGGGTCCGCCGACGCGCAAGGAGGTGCGCGGTGCAAGCGCGACGTCCGGCTGAACCGCCGGATCAGGCACCGCGGCCATCGGCGGATTCGAGGCGCGCCAGCGCCGCCAGCGCTTCGGCGCGGGTGCAGAGGTCGAACTCGATCCAGTCGCCCGGCGCCAGTTGGCCCACAACTGGTAGATCGGCGCTGATCACCGTGGCGACGATCGGATACCCGCCCGTCACCTGGCGGTCAGCCATCAGGAGAATGGGGTACCCGGAGGGCGGCACCTGCAGTCCACCGGCGCAGGTCGCGTCCGAGATCATGTCGCCGGTTCCCCCCGGCAACGGCTGCGGTCCCTTGAGGCGGTAGCCCATCCGATTGGACTCGGGCGTCACCTCGAAACGCGTGCGTCGAAGCAGCTCGATGGCCTCCGGCGGAAAGGCGTCGCTGTGAGGTCCCGGCAGCACCCGCACGCGCGCGCCGCCGTGCGGCACCGGACGGACGGGTACGCCGGTCGCGAGGGGCGGCACCGGAGCCGGCGCATTCACGGGCACCTCGTCGCCGGCACGCAGCCGCCGCCCGTGCCAGCCGCCAAGACCACTCGTCAGGTCTGTGGCGCGGCTGCCCAGGCACATCGGGACGTCGAGGCCGCCGTCGAGCGCGAGATACGCACGCGTACCGGCGCGGCGGTCGCCAAAGCGGACGACCGCTCCGGTGCCGTGCTCGACTCGAGTCCCGAGCGGCAGCGGCCGCCCGTCGATGGTCGCGTCCAGATCGGCACCCGCGACCGCCACGGCGCCGGCGTGCTCGAGGCGCGCCTCGAAGCCGCCGAGCGTGGCCTCCAAGGCGGCGGCTCCAGCGGGATTGCCGACCGCGCGATTGGCGTCGCGCAACGCGGCCACGTCCATCGCGCCGCTCACGGGCACGCCCTCGTGCTGACGGCCCCATCGCCCGCCGTCCTGCACGCTCGTCATCAGCCCGGCCTGCAGCACGCGCACCGCTCGAGGAGCCGCACTCGCCGCGTCCGGTGCGGGCGGCGATGCCCACGCGGTGTCGAAGGACCCGAGCGACCCCGTCGGCACCGGCACGAACCGGACGCGGTCGCCGGGCGCCAGCAGCGACGCCGGCGTGCGCCGGGAATCGAAGGGCCGCGCGGTGGTGCGGCCGACGATCTGCCAGCCGCCTGGCGACGCCTGCGGATACACACCGGTCTGCCGCCCGGCGATGCCCACGGACCCGGCCGGGACCCGCAGCCGCGACGATGCGTGCCGCGGCGCGGCAATCGCCGGGTCCAGTTCCCCCAGGTAACCGAATCCCGGCAGGAAGCCCACCATGAAAACGCGGTACTCGCGCGCGCTGTGGCGCGTCACGACGTCGGCCGGCGCGAGCCCGGCCGCCGCGGCCACCGCGTCGAGATCCGGGCCCGACTCCCCGCCGTACTCGACCGGAATTTCGACCGCCTCGCCGCGGGACCGCTCCGCGTCATCCTGCGGCTGCGGCTGCAGGAGCGCGCGAAGCGCCTCCACATCGGTGCGCAAGGGATCGAAGAATACCGCGACCGAGCGGAAGGTGGGGACCACGTCGCGCACGCCCGCCACGCCGGCCGCGCGCACCCGTGCCGCCAGTCCGATGGCGCGGCGGTTGATGGCCGCGTCGACCACGTCGCCGAGATCGGCGACCAGCGCCGAGTCTCCAGCGTCGCGAATCCGCGCCCTGGTCACAGGGCCAGCGCCTGCAGCAGCTTCTGATGGATGCCGCCAAAGCCCCCGTTCGACATCAGGACGACGAGGTCGCCGGCGGCCGCCTCCGATGCCACGGCGTGCACGATGTCGTCCACGGCGGGAATGTGGCGGGCCCGCCGGCCGGCGCGCTCGAGATCCGTCACCAACTGCTCCGCCGACAGCCGTTCGGCCTCCGGCAGCGACGACCGGAACACGCCGGCAATCACCACCTCGTCGGCGCTGCTGAAGGCGCGGGCGAAGTCGTCCTGGAACACGCGGCGGCACGACGACGCGGAGCGCGGTTCGAAGACCGCCCACACCTTGCGCCCGGGATAGCCGGTCCTGAGCGCGGCGAGGGTCTCGTGCACCGCCGTCGGATGATGCGCGAAGTCGTCGAGCACAATCACCCCGCGCCGCTCGCCGATGATCTCGAGCCGCCGTTTGATGCCGCGGAACGCGCGCAGGCCGTCGGCCAGGACGGGCGCCGTCAGTCCGGCACGCGCCCCGACCGCCACGGCCGCCAGGGCGTTCCGCACGTTGTGAGCGCCCAGGAGCGGCGAGGCGAACCGTCCGAACCGCCGGCCCTCGTGGTGCACGTCGAAATGGGTGAGGCCGTCGCGATGGCCGACGTCCACGGCACGCCACGTGGCGCCGTCGCCAAGACCGAAGGTCTCCACCGGGCTGACCGCCGCGCTCTTCAGCGCCAGCGCCTCGGGGCTGTCGGAGCCGAGCAGCAGGATGCCGGTTCGCGGGACGAGCGTCGTCAGGCGGCGGAAGGCGAGGCGGACCGCGTCGAGGTCGGCGTAGATGTCGGCGTGATCGAACTCGACGTTGTTGACGATGGCGATCTCGGGGAGGTACTTCAGGAACTTCGCCGTCTTGTCGAAGTAGGCGCTGTCGTACTCGTCGCCTTCGATGACGAACTGGGGCCCGCGTCCGACGCGATAGCTCGATCCCCCCTCGCCGAAGTTCAGTGCCACGCCGCCCACCAGCACCGTCGGATCGAGGCCGCCGTGGGTCAGCAGCCAGCCGGTCAGCGACGTCGTCGTGGTCTTGCCGTGCGTGCCGGCCACCACCACCGGCCGGGCGTCCCAGAGAAAGAACTCGCGGATGGCCTCGGGCAGCGAGCAGTAGCGCAGGCGCCGCTCGAGAACGGCCTCGAGCTCGGGATTGCCGCGGGAGATCGCGTTCCCCACCACGACCAGGTCGAGGCTTTCCTCGAGGTGGTCGGCCGAATACCCGCTGAACGTGCGGATGTTCTCGGCGGCGAGGAAGTCGCTCATCGGCGGATAGACGTTTTGATCCGACCCGCGTACGTCGTGGCCCTGCTGCTTGAGCAGGGCCGCCAGCGTCGCCATCGCCGTACCGCAGACGCCAATCAGATGGATGCGTTTCACGTCACTCAACCGCGGGGTCCTCGATTACGACGGCGGGTTCAGCCGACCCCACCACGCGCACCAGCGCACCAAGCGGCAGAGTCCAGCACGGCCCGGTGGTATGGCCGGACGCGAACCCATGGAGAATCGGCCCGTTGAAGTCGTGGGTGGCCTCGCGAATCGCGTCGATCGCGGTGACCTGCCCGCCGGGCTCGTCGCAGTCGCGCATCTCGCCGAACACGAGCGCACGGGCTCGGGTCAGCACGCCAGCCAGGCGCAGTTGCGTCAGCATCCGGTGGAGGCGGTAAGGCCGTTCGTTCACGTCCTCGAAGAACAGGATGCACTCCCCCGGCGGCACGAACGCGTAGGGCGTGCCGAGTGACGCCGTCAGCATCGCCAGCGTGCCGCCGAACAGCAGCCCCGTGGCTTCGCCCGACCGCAGCGTCGACAGCCCTGGCGGCTTCAGCTCGACGCCCGTCTCGCCGTAGAGGGCGGACAGAAACGAACGCTCGTCGTAGCCGTCGGCCCCCTTCGCCAGCCGGCCTTCGAGCATGGGGCCATGCAGCGCCGGGACGCCGCAGACGCAGGTCAGCCAGGCGAGCAGCGCGGTGTTGTCACTGTAGCCGATGAAGATCTTCGGCGACTGCGCCGGACGCAGATGGTGCAGCAGCGGCAGCAGCTCGGCGCTGCCGTAGCCGCCGCGCAGCGCGATCAAGGCGGCGACCGAGGGGTCCGCCCAGGCCCGGACGAAGTCGGCGGCACGCGTGTCGGGCGAGCCCGCCGAGAACGTGGTGCGCTCCAACACGGCTTCCGAATGCGTCGGCTCGAACCCCAGCCGCCTCAGCTCGGCTTCGCCGCGTGCGAGTTCGTCGGCCGTGGAGGGGCTGGCCGGAGCGACCACGGCGATCCGATCGCCGGGCCGGAGCGCCCGAGGCTTCATCATCACGCCTCACGGGCCATGTCTTCGGCCACGCGGCGATGGGCGTCGCAGCCCAGCACCTGCCGCAGCGCCTTGGCCGACGGCCCCGCGGTCACCGACTCGCCCAGCAGCCGCTCCTTCGCCGTCCGCAGCCGTTTGAGCGCATCCTCGATCCGCGTGAAGGGGATGCGGCCGTCCTCGACCGCGTGCACCAGCGCCTCGAGCGTTTGCCCCTGCGCGTCCGCGCTGCCGCTGCAGATGAGGAGGCCGTCGCAGCCGGCGGCAATGGCCTGAACCGCGGCGTCGGGCACGCTGCAGGTGGCGGCGATGGCCTTCATCTCGAGATCGTCGCTCAGGATCACGCCCTCGAAACCGAGCTCCTCGCGCAGCATGCCCTGGACGATCCGCCGCGACAGCGTGGCCGGCCGCTCGTGGTCGAGCGACGGCACGAGCACGTGGGCGGTCATGATGAAGGCCACGCGGGCGCGAATGGCCGCCTCGAAGGGCACGCACTCCACCCGGCGGATCCGATCGGGCGGATGCTCCACGAGCGGCAGCTCGAGATGCGAGTCCACGGACGTATCGCCGTGCCCGGGAAAGTGCTTGCCGCAGGCGGCCACGCCCTGGCGCTGCAGCTCGTCGATGATGGCGGCGCCGAGCCGCGCCACCATGGCCGCGTCGTCCGAGAACGCCCGGTCGCCGATGACCGGGTTATTCGGGTTGGTGTGGATGTCGAGGACGGGCGCGTAGTCGAGCGTGATGCCCACGGCGCGCAGCTCCGCGGCGAGGGCGGCCGCGAACCGGCGCGCCAGCCCCTCGTCGCCGCGGCGGCCGAGCACCGCCATCGGCGGCCACTCGGTGAACGGCGCCTTGAGGCGCGCCACCCGCCCGCCTTCCTGGTCGACGCTCACCCACAGCGGCACCCCGAGCGAGAGCTGCTGCTGCACGTCGTGCGCGAGCTCGGCCACCTGCTCGGGCGCCTCGATGTTGCGGTTGAACAGGATTACGCCGCCGAGCGAGAACTCGCGCGCCAGCGAGCGCAGTTCGGCGGTGATGGTCTGGCCCGGCAGGCTGCCGATGAGCAGCTGCCCGATTTCGCGTCGCAAGGACCCCGGCACGCCGTCATTATAATTGCGCGTGCGCATCGAGACCTCCGCGCCGACCCGCATCGATCTCGCGGGCGGCACGATCGACATCTGGCCGCTCTATCTCTTCCACCCCGGAGCCCTGACCATCAACGCCGCCATCAGCGTGCGGGCCCGGGCACGAATCGAGTCGCGAACCGACACCCGGATCGTGCTCCGATCCGAGGATACGAACGCGACGGTGGAAGCCGACGACCCCGCGTCGCTCCGGCACGAGCCGCGGCTGCGCCTGCTGTCGCTGCTGGCGCACTTTTTCGGCGCCCGCGGCCTGACCCTGACCACCACGTCGGAGTCGCCGGCCGGGGCCGGCCTGGCCGGCTCGTCGGCGCTGAACGTGGCCGTGTGCGCGGCGCTCGCCGAATGGAAGCGCGAGCACTACGAGCCGGAGGCCCTGCTGCAGGTGGCCATGAACGTCGAGGCCCAGACGATCAACGTGCCCACCGGGCTCCAGGACTACCGCCCCGCGCTCTACGGCGGGCTCGCTGCGCTCGAGCTCGAAGTGGACGGCATCCACCGGGTTCCGCTCGACGTGGACCTGCGCGAACTGGGACGCCGCATCGTGCTCTGCTACACCGGCGAACCCCGGAATTCAGGCACGAACAACTGGGAGATCACCAAGAAGCACATCGACGGCGATGTCCACGTGTTCGACTGCTTCGAGCGCATCCGCGACACGGCCGCGGCGATGCGCGAGGCGCTGGTGCGCGGCGACTGGGACGCCACCGGGCGCGCCATCGCCACCGAGTGGGAGAACCGCAAGCGCCTGGCGCCGGGCGTGACCACGCCCGCCATCGACGACCTGATCGCGCGCGCGGCGGCGGCTGGCGCCACAGCGGCGAAGGTGTGCGGCGCCGGCGGGGGCGGATGCCTGTTCTGTTACGGCCCACCCGAGGCCAACGGCGCCATCCGCGAGGCGCTCGCCACCGGCGGGGCCCGCCTGCTCGACTTCACGTTCGAGCGACACGGGCTGACGCGTGGATAACGGATCGATCGCGCAGGTGCTCGGCGAGATCGCCGATCTCCTCGAGATTAAGGGCGAGAACGCGTTCAAGATCCGCGCCTACCGCTCCGCCGCCGACACGGTGGCAACGACCGGCGAGGCAGTCGCACGGATGAACGACGCCCAACTGCGTGGGATCCCCGGCATCGGGAAGGACCTCGCCGGCCGGATTCGCGAGCTCGTCGATACGGGCGCCTCAGCCTACCACCGCACCCTGCTCGAAGAGTTCCCGCCCACGATGCTCGAGCTGCTGCGGCTGCAGGGCGTGGGGCCGAAGACCGTGGCCCGGCTGCACGCCACCCTCGGCGTCGCCAGCCTCGACGACCTGGCGGCCGCGGCGCGGTCCGGCCGCATCCGCACCATGCCGGGGATGGGCGCGAAGAAGGAGGCCCAGATCCTGAAGGCGGTCGAGGACCGGCAGCGCGACCAGGGCCGGCACCTGCTCGCCGACACGGCAGCCGTGTGCGACGAACTGCTCGGGCATCTCCGCGCCGGCCACCCCGCGGCCGAGTTCACCGCGGTGGGCAGCCTCCGGCGCGGCCGTGAAACCTGCGGTGACATCGACATCCTCTGCATCGGCGGCGACGGCGAGGCCGTGATGGCCGCCTTCGTGGCCCACCCGCGGGTCGAGCGGGTGCTCGGCCAGGGCGACACCAAGTCGAGCGTCCAGCTGCGCGGCGGCTACCAGGCCGACTTGCGCCGCGTCGAGCCCGAGAGCCGCGGGGCCGCGATGCAGTACTTCACTGGTTCGAAAGCCCACAACATCGAGCTGCGCGACCGGGCGCTGCAGCGCGGCTACCGGCTGAACGAATACGGTCTCTTCAAGCTGGACGACGCGTCGCGCCTGGCCGGCGACACCGAAGAGGGCATCTACGCGGCGCTCGGCCTGCGGTGGGTCGAGCCCGAGTTGCGCGAACACCGTGGCGAGCTGCAGGCCAGCGAGCAGCACACGCTGCCCGCGCTCGTGACCCGCGCCGACCTGCGTGGCGACCTGCACATGCACACCACCGAAAGCGACGGCCGCGAGCCGCTCGAGGGGATGGCGGCGGCCGCCCACCGTCTCGGCTACGAGTACATCGCGATCACCGACCACAGCAAGTCGCTGGCAATGGCCAACGGGCTCGACGAGCGCCGCGCCCTCGAGCACGCCGCGCGCGTCCGGGCCCTGAACGGCCGCTTCGAGGGGCTGACCCTGCTCGCCGGCATCGAGTGCGACATCCTCGCCGACGGCTCGCTCGATCTCGCGGACGACTGCCTCGCGCAGCTCGACATCGTCGTGGCCTCGATCCACTCGCACTTCTCGCAGGAGGAGTCGCAGATGACCGACCGCGTCCTCCGGGCCCTCGACTGCCGCTGGGTGGACGTCCTCGGCCATCCAACCGGGCGCCGGCTGCTGCAGCGCGAGGGGCTGCGGCTGCGCCTGGACGACGTGATCGGGCACGCGGTATCGCGCGGGGTCGCCCTGGAGATCAACAGCCAGATCGAACGGCTCGACCTGAACGACAGCCACATCCGGCTCGCGCTCGACAAGGGCGCCACGCTTGTCGTGTCGTCAGACTCCCACTTCGTCAGCGCGCTCGAGTGGGTGGAATGGGGCATCCGGATGGCGCGGCGCGGCTGGGCGACGCCCGCACACATCCTCAACACGCGCAGCCTGGCAGAGCTGCGACCCCTCCTCCGCCGCCATCGGCACTAGTCAGTGACATCGCCAATGGCGACCGCACCTAACCTTCGTTGTCCAAGCGAGCCGTTGGAGATGTCCGGCCCTGCGAAGCAGGGCCCAGGAGAGGCCATCGCCACTAGAGAAACCGAGGCGCACCTGCCGCGGCTCGACTACTGGCCGTCGACGAGGTTTCACTAGTGGCGAAGACCGAGTTGGGATTCGTGGCGCTCAGCTCGCTGAAGAAGCCGCCGGACGGACCGGGCGATCCGGCCGCGGCGCTGGCCGAGCTGCGCCGCATCTACTTCAAGACCACCAAGAAGACGATCGACCACGACTTCGCCCACGCGATCAGCCTGCTGAAGACAATCGCGTCGGAGGAGGACCGTCAGAAGGCGTCGGTCTTCATGGAAGGCATCAACGAGCTGCGCAAGGAATGGTCGCCGAAGGCCCCGCGGCCGGCTTCTGGCTCCAGCCGCCGCCCGGCCACGCGCAAGAAGCGGTGAGGCTGGTGCCGTGTGTTCCGCCGCCCGACTATTTCTCGACGGCCATCTTCCGCTTCGCCTGCGTCCGCAGCACGTCCGGCACGTTGCGGTCGGTCGACAGCAGCTTGAGATCTTTTTCGCTCAGCCGCGCCATCAGGTTCATCGACAA
>Ga0070675_100001984_pt1 | contig 15172 bp, 12 predicted proteins | sample KBSM43metaG_FD_65343 | JGI IMG/M metagenome (GOLD analysis project Ga0070675, IMG submission 65343) | Miscanthus rhizosphere microbial communities from Kellogg Biological Station, Michigan, USA - KBS M4-3 metaG | ecosystem: Host-associated > Plants > Roots > Rhizosphere > Soil ...
GCCTCGGCCTGCGCCAGCTTGCCCTTCGCCTGCTGCACCACGGCGGTGAACTGGCGCGGATCGATGGTGTAGAGCAGGTCGCCCTTCTTGACCTGGGTGCCTTCGGTGAAGTGCACGGCTTCCAACACGCCCTCGACGCGCGCACGTATCTCCACCTCGGCGTCGCCGCGCGTGACGCCAATCCCTTCCATATAGACCGGCACGTCACGCTTGATGACGTTGACCACCTGGACGTCGGGTGGAGGCGCCTTGGGAGGAGGCGCAGCCTCCTTACAGCTGGCTGTGAGCGCTGCAGCGACGGCTATCGATGCGGGCCAGGAAGAGCGAGCATGCATTGGGACCCTTCAACCGCGAATCGGTATTTTCCCGAACGGACGGCGGCATGCACGAAGCGGCTGGCGAACTCCCCGCGAATCGATCGTTAGTCTGGTCTTGATCGTCGCGGATTTCAACGGAGAGCAGCAACGAGTGTGCCACTCAGGCAGATCGACTCTTCAGTTATCGTGGAGCCGGCCGAGGGCATATCGGACGGCGTTCATACGCTACGGCGCCATGTCCGCGAATGGCTCCCCCAGGGCGTGAGCAATCACCCATCGCCCATCGCGCCGCTCGAATGACAGCACGACATGCCAGACCTCGGCCTCGCGGGCTCCATCCTTGTCCCGCATCTCCGTCCGAGCGATGGCCCGCGCCGTGGCTGTACTGTCCGAGTCGACAGAGATCATCACGTCTTCGAAGGACAACGTGACCACGGGAAACACCGCACGGAAACGGCCGACGGTCGAGACGACGTCCTGCGCACCGCGCAGCGCGGCGGCTCGCGTCGGCAGCGTAGCCTCGATGGTGACGTCGACGGTCAGATAGTTGGTGAGCCCCGCGACCTCGGCGAGCCCGGCCACACCGCCTTCGCCTTCGGCCTGGCTGACGGCATCGGCAACGCCGTCAAGCAGGCGGCGGATCTGCCGTTCGTCGCTCGACCAATACCAGTAGCCGAGGCCACAGGCGGCGAGCACCGCCACGATTACCAATGCCCGTGCGGTCAAGCGCGTGGATTATATCGGCCTGGATACCTCGAACGGGCGGGGCGCCGTGCATCCCGCGCGTGCTACTCTCCCGCAACCGCGAGGACAGAGGGAGGACCACCTATGCCCATGCCAGGCTTTCGACTTGCGAACGTAGTGATCGTCGTCGTGCTATCAGCGGCTGCCGCCGTGGCGCAGCAGGCGCCCCCGCAGCCGGCGATGCGCGGCGATGGCCCGCCGCCGGCGGAAAAGCCGTTCAACATCACGCGTCAGGATCCCGGGCTCGACGCGCTGGTCGATCCGAAGACCACGGCGGAGCTGATCGCGAGCGGTTTCGGGCTCAACGAAGGGCCCGTGTGGGTACGCGAGGGCCAGTCCGGTTACCTGGTGATCAGCGGGTTGCTGGACAACGTGCTCTACAAGATCTCGGCCGACAAGAAGGTGTCGGTGTTTCTCGAGAAGGCCGGCTACACCGGCAACGACGTCGATCGTGTGGGGACGCAAACGCGCAGCGGCCGCTCGCACGTGCTCCTCATCGGCCCCAGCTGCGCGAGCCTCGACTCGCAGGGCCGCCTCATTTGGTGCGCCGACAACGACCGCACGGTGATGCGCCTCGAGAAGGACGGCTCGCGCACGGTGCTGTCGGCGGGTCTGGACGGCAAGCGCTTCAGCGGTCCGAACGACATCGTCGTCAGGTCCGACGACGGCGTGTATCTCACCGACAACGACTTCGGGCTGCGCGACGGCGGCAAGAACCCCGACAAGCAGATGCCGAACGGCATCTGGCTGATCAAGGACGGCGTGTCGAAGATGGTGCTCGATGCGACGACCCTCGGCGGCATCCCGAACGGCATCGTGCTGTCACCCGATGAGAAATCCCTGTATCTCACGACGTCCATGCAGCGGATCATGCGTTACGAAGTGAAGCCGGATGGCACGCTCGGCGCCGGGACGCAGTTTACACAGGGCCCCGGAATCGGCGACGGCATGAAGGTCGATCGCCAGGGCAACGTGTACTCCACGAGCGGGGCTGGCCCCGGCATCGTCCGCATCACCGCGCCGTCGGGCACGCTGCTGGGCTATCTCAATCTGCCGATCTACGGCGGCGAGCCGAAGCGGCAGATCTGCGCGACCAACATCGCCTTCGGCGACCCCGATGGCAGGAGCTTGTACGTCACGGCGTGTGACGCGGTGTATCGCATCCGGATGAAGACCGTGGGCGTGATGCCCGGCCCGAAGGGATAGGGAAGGGCCGTGCTGCGCATCGAACCGGCGCCGTAATCGAACGAGGATCGATCATGTCGTCGGCCCTGGGCGCAGCAAAGTGGGTCAGCGGGATCGCGCTGGTGGTGCTCTGCACCGCCGGGCCCGCGGCGGCGCAGCGCTTCCACGTCCCGGGCGAGACCGAACAGGGCGAGATCCTGTATCAGGCCAACTGCGTCACCTGTCATGGCCTCGAAGGCGACGAGGTCCGTAGTGCCGATCTGTCGCGCGGGGAGTTCCGCCGGGGATCGTCCGATGACGATCTGATCCAGATCATCAGAAACGGCATCCCCGGCACGGCGATGCCGGCCAACAACCTCACGCAGATCCAGGCGGCCAACATCGTCCGCTACCTGCGATCGCTGGCCGCCATTGAACCGCTCACATCGGTGCCTGGTGATGCGGCGCGCGGGCAGTCCCTGGTCGAGGGCAAGGGTGCCTGTCTGAGCTGTCATCGGATTGGGGTCACGGGCTCCCGCGTGGGCCCGGACCTCACGGACGTGGGCCGGGTCCGCCGACGCGTCGAGCTCGAACGCGCCCTCGTCGATCCTGGCGCCGTCGTGCGGCCCGCGAACCGGCGGTTCCGCGTCGTGACGCGCGACGGGGCGACGACCGTCGGGCGGCTGCTCAATCACGACACCTTCGCCGTCCTGCTGATGGACGACAAGGAGCAGTTGCGCTCGTTCGCGAAGCCCGAGCTGCGCAGCTACGACTTCGTGCTCGAGAGTCCGATGCCGTCCTATCGCGACCGGTTCAGTGCCGGGGAACTGGCTGACGTGGTCCGCTATCTCGTCTCGTTGAAAGGGATTGAGCCGCAGACGCCATGACGAAACGCGCGACGTTGGTCATCGCCCTCTTCGCCGCCACCGCCACCGTGGGGGCCCAGGTGTCGTACGACCGCCTGCGTCAGGCGGATCGGGAGCCGCAGAACTGGCTCACCTACTCCGGGTCCTACGCCAGTCAGCGTCACAGTCTGCTCACGCAGATCACGCCCGCCAACGTGAAGAACCTGGAGATGCAGTGGGTGTTCCAGGCGCGGTCGCTCGAGCGCTTCCAGGCGACGGCGCTCGTGGTCGACGGCATCCTCTACACCGTGCAGGCCCCGAACGACATCATGGCGCTCGACGCGGTCACGGGACGCGTGTTCTGGACCTACTCGTATCGCCCGTCTGCGGCGGCGCGTCCCTGCTGCGGGCGGGTGAACCGCGGCGTGGCGATCCTCGACGGCACGCTGTTCATGGGCACGATCGACGGCCATCTGATCGCGGTCGACGCCAAGACCGGCAAGCCGATCTGGGACGTGGCGATCGCCAAGCCCGAATCCGGCTACGCGTTGACCCACGCGCCGCTGGCCGTCAAAGACAAGGTGATCGTCGGACCCGCGGGCGGGGAGTTCGGCATTCGCGGGTTCCTGGCCGCGTATGACGCCAAGACCGGCAAAGAGGTGTGGCGGTTCAACACCATTCCCGGGCCGGGCGAGGCCGGGCACGACACGTGGGGCGGCGACTCCTGGAAGCGGGGCGGCGGGCCGGTATGGCTGACCGGTTCGTATGACGCCGAGTTGAACCTCACGTACTGGGGGATTGGGAATCCCGGACCGGACTACAACGGTGATCTACGGCCTGGCGACAACCTCTACACGTCGTCGGTGGTGGCGCTCGATGCGGACACGGGCCGGCTGAAATGGCACTACCAGTTCACGCCGCACGACGAGTTCGACTTCGATGCCGCGCAGATTCCCGTGCTGGCCGACGCGCGCTGGCCCGAAGGAACGGCGTCGAGCCGTTCCGGTCAGCCGGGCCGGCCTCGGAAGTTGATGTACTGGGCGAACCGCAACGGGTTCTTCTACGTGCTCGACCGCGCCACCGGCGAGTTCCTGTCGGGGAAGCCGTTCGTGAAGGTGACCTGGGCCACCGGTTTCGACGAGCGGGGCCGCCCGATCCAGCCGGTCGACAAGCGGCCCAACGCCGAAGGCGTCCTCATCTTTCCGGGCAACCAGGGCGGCACCAACTGGTACAGCCCTTCGTACAGTCCGCGCACCGGGCTCTTCTACATTCCCACGTGGCTGAACTACGACACGGTGTACGCCAAGCGCCCGGTGGAGTTCGTCGAAGGGCAGTCGTTTGGCGGCGGCAATCCACGCACCACGATCCCGGCAGGGATTCAGACGGCCACCAACAACTATCAGACCGAAGATGAAGGCCACGGCGCCATCCGGGCGATCGATCCGCTCACGGGCGAGAAGCGCTGGGACTTCAAGATGGCGGACGTCACGGATGCAGGCGTGCTCACGACCGCGTCCGATCTGCTCTTCAGCGGCGGGCGCGAAGGCTACTTCTTCGCGCTGGATGCGCGCAGCGGCGCGTTGCTGTGGAAGGCGACGGTCGGCGGCGTGGTGGCGTCGGGGCCGATGACGTATGCGGTGGGTGGCCGCCAGTACGTGGCGGTGGCGGCAGGGAGTTCTCTCTTTACGTTCGCGCTGCGGCAGTGACGCGCATGCGCCACATCGCCGGCGTCACTCTGCGCTAGACTCACCGGCGCGGGGAGAGAGAGGACAAACATGGGTAGATACGTCAGGCAAGGGCTCGTGACCGCACTCCTGGTGAGTGCAGGGCTCGTGTGGGCGGCGGCAGCCCTCACGGCGCAGGGAAGCCGGATCCAAAGGGGCGCGGAGATCGCGCCGGTGCCGCTCAACATGAAAGGGCTCAATCCCGCGCTGGTGCGGGAAGGCAGTTACATCGTCAACGCCCAGGGCGGATGCAACGACTGCCACACGGTGCCGTCGTACGCCGAAGGCGGCAATCCCTTCCTGGGTCAGCCGGAGGTGATCAACGCCGCGTGCTACCTCGCGGGCGGCGGCGTGTTCGGACCGTTCGTGTCGCGCAACCTCACGCCGCGCGGCGACATGCACCTGCCGGCTGGGCGCACCTTGGACCAGTTCAAGCAAATCATGCACGAGGGCACCGATCTCCGGACGATGCCGGACGGGACGCCGATCCTGCAGGTGATGCCGTGGCCGGTCTACGGCAAGATGTCGGATCGGGAACTCGCGGCCATCTACGAATTTCTGAGGGCCATTCCGTCGATTCAGCCGCGGCCCGAGTTCTGCACGGCCCCGGAACCTCCAGCCTAGGGCCGCTACGTCCGCACGTCTGCTCGAGCGCTCCGGGCATTGCCGCCGGAGTGCCCGAGCGGATGGGCGCTGCCACGTCAGTGGGCGCGACGATCCTTCTGTTCTCTACGGAGCGGTCGGCAGTTCGATGGCCACCGTCTGCTGGCGGCCCTCCTCCAGAGTGAGCACGCGTTCGGCCGCCCGGTAGCCGTCCTTGCTGACGCGAATGCGCTTGTCGCCCGGGGGCAGATGGCGGATGACGAGGGGAGTCGTCCCCCAGCCGATGCCGTTCACGGTGACACGCGCTCCGGCAGGCTCGGTCGTGACGACCAGCCCGGTGGGGGCCTTGGGCGTTACCGCGGGCGGAGCAGCACTCGTTGTTGCTGCGAGGGTGAGTGTGTTGTCCAGAACGCTGTCGGACGAGACTGCTGTTGAAGCGATGCCGGGCGCTTGGGCATTGGTCGGGGCGTCGAGCGGCAGCGGCGCTTGCGATCGAAGAGAACCGCGCGTGCCGCTGGTGTCGGCGACGGCATCGGTCGCAAACCACCGCCCCGAGATGACCCCCAAAACGTACGCGCCGAGGACGACGGCGCCGATCACCACCGCAGCCGACGGCATCCCTCGTCGTGCCGGCTGCGCGGGCGCCTCGTGCACCTCGGCTACGTGCGGTGCGACGGCAGCATCGAGCCGGGCCAGGACGGCATGCTCGTCCAGGCCGACCACTCGTGCGATCGCGCGCACCTCGGAGCGCTGGTAGAACTCGGGCAGCAGGTTCAAGTCACCGCCCTCGATCGCTTCCAGGTGCCGCCGCGGGATTCTGGTTTGCTGTGTGACGCCGTCGAGCGTGAGCCCGCGCGCTTCACGCGCCCTCCGCAGCCACTCTCCGACGCTGGGTTCGCCGTCCGGCTGGTGCGCTGAGCCAGCCCATCCGTTGCGCGTAAGATGCACCGTCGCCATCACCGTCCTCGTCTAGCAACGTTGTTGCCGCCGCGATCGAACACCCCGGCCGACGATCGAACAACCTCTGGTCACGATTTCTCGCACTGCGCTCACGACGGGCCGGCAATGATTGCACGGCCGCATGCTTCCGGTACGCCATCACCAGCTCGGGAGCGGCGGCTGACCGAGGTGCAAGCCTCCGCGGCGCGACCGAAAGTGCAGTCTACCTCTCCGACCGGATACTCGTAACTGACCCGCCCGGTGGCCACAGGACGCGGTCTTTTCCGACAATTACGTTCCCCGCGAAGGCGCCTGCCGCAGCGTCAGATCGACCGCCTCACCAGCGTCCATCAAAGACCGCACTCCTCGCGCGATGCGGGTCTGGTGTTCGGTTGTCGCGTAACGACTCGACGCAGCTCGAATCTTCGAAAGGCGCGCGGTACGCGCGCGCCCCGGTTGCGCCCCTGTTGTCACGACACCGAAGGAGCCTGAGATGAAAACGTACGTTGGTGCTCTCGTTCTCGCCACGGCGCTCGCCCTGCCGCAGCCGGCACGCGCCGAGCGGCCCGGGCCGATCGTCCCGCCGCCCGTGCCCGCGGGGCTCGAGTTGTCGCCGCAGGAGTTCACGCCGTTCCTCGAGGCTCACGCCGTCGGGACGCAAGGCTACTTCTGCGTGGCGATTGGCGCTGTCTACAGCTGGAAACCGTTCGGCCCGCAGGCGACGCTGTTCAACGCGGCCGGCGAGCAGATCTTGACGCACTTCCTGAGCATCACGCCGTATTCCCAGGTGCTCAACCCGGCATGGCAACACTCGCGCGACTCGAGCATCGTCTGGGCGAAGAAGGTCGCGGAGTCAGAGGACGCCAATTTCGTCGCGCCCGGCGCCATTCCCTGGCTGCTGCTGGAAGCCGAAGTCGTCGGCGACGGGCCCACGTGGGGTGACAAGATGATCGTTACCGCCCGCATCCAGCGTCTGAACACGGTCGAGGGGAAGGCGCCGACGACCGGCTGCGCCGTACCCGGCGATATCGGGAAGCGGGCTCTCGTGCCCTACGAAGCCGACTACTACTTCTACAAGGAGAAGGCGAGTCTCCAGTCCCACCAGGACTAGCGGAGGGGCGCCGATTCTCCTCGAGGTCGCCGTGAGGTGCGCCGATCGGCGGCACGGCGGCCGCTCACCCGGCCTCGACGCGCCGCACCGCGAGGGTGCCGAGAATCGTGTCCACTTCCGCGCGAAACGGGTCCAGGCTGTCGAACGAGGGCGAGAGAACCAGGATCGAGACGACGCGCGCGCCGGCGTCCACGACGATCAACAGCCCGACGATCGGCTGGCCCTGCGCCGTGGACGGCGCGGCGCCGATGGCGACGCGCAACGAGCCGACCTCCCGGACCACCACGCGGGGCGTGGCGACCGGCGCGAGCGTCTGCAGCGCAGTGCGGGTCCACTCGGAGGTGAAGCTCGCTTCGAGGTCGCGCCCGGCGGCGGCGCTGGTATAGACGACGGCCATGCAGTAACTGCCGGGGGTGGCCTTCGACACGACGACGTGGCGGCCCGCGCCAGCCCCCCGTTCTTCGACGTGCCAGCCGGATGGCGCGCTGAAGGTCGCCAGATCGAGGGTCAGGACATTGGACGCCGCCATGAGTCAGCGCCGGAATTCTCGCCGAAAATAGATGCGCGCCGGTAGAGGCTACTTCCAGCCCGCGAGCAGCGTTTCCGGGTCGTCGAAAATGGCGAGCGCTCCGCCGAGCGACCCATCTGGCCAGTAGCCGCCGCAGCGAAAGACGATGGCGCCAACGCCAGCGCGACGGGCAGCCTCGATGTCGTACGGCGTATCGCCGATCATCACGGCGGCGTCCGGCGGCGCGCCGGCGCGCCGCAGCGCTGCCACCACGATGTCGGGATCGGGCTTGGACTCTTCGGCATCGTCGCTCGACGTCCTGCAGGCAATCAGATCGGCCACGCCAGCCTGCCGGAGGATTGCGTTCATCTCCTCGGTGTCCGCCGACGTGGCGACGACCATCGCCTTCTCTCGCTCCCGGAGGTGGGCGACGAGCGCGCGTGCTCCGTGTGTGGCCTGCAGCCGGGGCAGCCGTTCGGCGAACCACTCCTTCTTGCGTCTCGCGATGGCGCGGCCTTGCGGCGACTCTGCCTCCAGCCCGGCGACGATTGTGGGCAGCAGTTTGTCGCTGCCCATCCCGATCAACGGCCGAACCTCTTCGGCGTGACGAGGAAAGCCGTGCTCGGTGAGCGCCTGGGCCCAGCTCTCCGCGTGCGCGCCGTTGCTGTCGATGAGCGTGCCGTCCACGTCGAAGAGGACGGCTGACACGTGGTCGAGGGCCGGCAGCATGGTGTCCACCGTGCAAACGTCGATCCGCGCTCGCGGCGCCTGATGTAGCGGGCGCGGCCGCCCTACGCCGACAGATCCGGCGCGGCCAAAGCCGTGCCTTACATTCGTGGCTGAAATGCCGTGCCGGTCTCTGTCGTAGGAACTGACGCGGAGGCAGTTATATATGAGGCGAGTAATCGTACTTGGAGCGGTCGTGGCCGCGAGCATCCTGGGCTCGGCCTGGTCGACGTTGCGCGCGCAGCAGCCAGCCCTGCCGCCGGCGCCCGGGCCCGTGGCCGCGCCCGCGCAGGGCGTGGGCGCGATTCAGAAGGTGGCCGGCAATGTCTACATGATTCCCGGCGCCGGCGGGAACACGGCGGCGTACGTCACCGCCAATGGCGTGGTGCTGGTGGACACCAAGCTGGCCAACAACGGGCAGGCCATTCTGAACCAGGTGCGGACGGTGAGCGACAAGCCGATCACGCACATCATCAACACCCACACGCACGGCGACCACAACGGCAGCAATCAGTTCTTCCCGGCCACGGTCGAAATCGTGGCGCACGAGAACACCGAAAAGAACATGCAGAAGATGGAAGTGTTCCAGCAGGCGGCCAACAAGCACGGCCTGCCGGACCGCACCTTCACGGACCGCCTTACGCTCCTCAGCGGCAAGGAGGCCATCGACCTGTACTACTTCGGCGCCTCGCACACGAGCGGCGACGCTTTCGTCGTGTTCCGCGACGCGCGGGTCCTGCACGCGGGCGACGCGTTTGCCAACAAGGGTCAGCCGAACATCGACCTCAACAACGGCGGGAGCGGGATCGCCTATCCCGACACGCTGGCCAAGGCGGCGAGCACGATCAAGAACGTCGACACGATCATCGGCGGCCACAACGCCGGGCTGCTCAAGCCGCAGGATCTGGTGGACCAGGCCGAGTTCACCCGGCTGATGCTCACGCAGGCCCGGACTGCGCTCAAGGCGGGCAAGACGCCGGAGCAGGCGATGATGGAGTTCCAGGCGACGCTGCCCGCCAAGTTCAAGGAGTGGAACCTGGCTCCGGGCCGTGGCGGCCCCGGCGGAGCGTTCGTGCCGCTCTTCGAGGAGTTGAAGAAACAGTAACTACGGCCGGGCGCGGCCGAGCAGCGCCACGGCGCGTCAGCGGAGCGCCGTCTGGTTGCCGGAGGCTACCTCGGCCCGCAGCAGCCGAGCCACATTGTTTTGGGCATCGTATCCGAACCGCCGACCTATACTTCGCCGAATGGCCATGGCGGCGGACCATCCGTTTCCCGTAGTGGGCGTCGGCGCCTCCGCCGGAGGGTTCGCCGCGCTTCGACAGCTGCTGTCGGCCCTGCCGCCCCATCCAGGCTTCGCGGTGGTGATCGTCCAGCACCTCGACCCGCGGCATGAAAGCCACCTCTCGGAGCTGCTGCGGCCGCATTCGTCGATTCCGGTGGTCGATACCGCGCACGGGGTGCGGGTCGAGCCCGATCACGTCTACGTCATCCAGCCCAATACGAGCGTCGCCATCGTCGACGGCACGCTCGCGGTCACGCCGCGTCCCGACGATCGGCGTCCGCACTATCCCATTGATCATTTCCTGCGGTCGCTCGCCACGGTGCAGGGTCCCTACGCCGTCGGCGTCATCCTGTCTGGCACCGGTTCCGACGGCACCCTCGGGGTCTGCGAGATCAAGGCCGCCGGCGGCGTGACCTTCGCGCAGGATGAAGAAACGGCGCAGCACGCCGGCATGCCGCAAAGCGCCATCGGCAGCGGGGCCATCGACCTGGTGCTGCCGCCGGAGGCCATCGCCGAACGCTTGACCACTTTGCAACAGCACCCCTACCTCGCGCCTGCCGACGTGTCCGAGCCAATCGACGACGGCAGCTCCGAGGAGTACCAGCGCGTCATTGCCGCGCTCCGCTCGATCACCGGCGTCGATTTCAGCCAGTATCGTGATTCCACCATCAAGCGGCGCACCGCCCGGCGCATGCTGCTGCGTGGATTCACCTCGGCGGGCGACTATGCCCGTTTCATCGAACGCGACCGCGAGGAAGCCAGCGCGCTCTACCGCGACGTCCTCATCAACGTCACCAGCTTCTTTCGCGACCCCGAGATGTTCGAGGAGCTCAAACAGCAGGTCTTTCCGGCGATCGTCGACGGCAGACCCGAGGGCACGCCGCTCCGTGTCTGGGTGCCCGGATGTTCGACCGGGCAGGAGGCGTACTCGCTCGCGATCGTGCTCCTCGAGTTCTGCGACACCGTGAAGACCCGGCGCCCGGTCCAGATTTTCGCCACTGACCTGGGCGACCCGGCGGCGCTCGACAAGGCGCGCGCCGGCGTTTACCCGGAGAGCATCGAGGCCGAGGTCAGCCCCGAGCGGTTGCGCCGGTTCTTCACCAAGGAGGAGCGCCATTATCGCGTCCAGAAGGCGGTCCGCGAGTTGTGTGTCTTCGCGCGCCAGAACGTCACCGTCGATCCGCCGTTCTCGCGCGTCGATCTGGTGACGTGCCGGAACGTGATGATCTACATGTCGCCGCCGCTGCAGGAACGTCTCCTGCCCGTGTTTCACTTCGCGCTGAACCCGGGCGGCTTCCTCGTGCTGGGCCTCGCCGAGACGATCGGCTCGTTCGGCGATCTGTTCGAGCTCACGAGCGGTGTCCACAAGATCTACCGCAAGCGGGAGTCCGCCGGCCGGCCGCCGCTCACCTTCATGGCCGACGACTGGCTCGCCGGCACCGCCGCGAAGCGGCCGGGGATTATGAATCAACCGCCGAGCGACTTCCAGCGCGAAGCCGATCGCCTGGTCATGGGGCGCTACGGTCCGCCCTGCGTGCTCGTGAACCACGAGTTCGAGGTGCAGCAGTTTCGCGGGCGCACGTCGCCGTATCTCGAAGCGCCCAGCGGGCAGCCAACCACGAACGTCCTGCGGATGGCCCGAGAAGGGCTGTTCATGGAGCTGCGGAGCGCGCTGACCGAAGCCAAGGCGACCAACTCGCCAGTCGTGCGCGAGCAGCTGCACGTGCGGCACGGCGCGGAGGACGTCGAGTTCACGCTGCGGGTGCTGCCGGTAACCGTGCCGCACACCGCCAACTGCTGCCTCCTGGTGCTGTTCGAATCGAAGGACTGGCCGGCCTGGTCGGCCAGTGCGATCGCTCAGGACGAGAGCAGCTCGGGGCACGCCAGCCGCGACGCCGCCTGGCTGCGCCAGGAACTGTCGTCGACCAAGCAGTATTTGCAGTCGATCGTCGATGAACAGGCAGCGGCGGCGCAGGAGCTGCGGGCGGCGCACGAAGAAGTGCTGTCGAGCAACGAAGAGCTGCAAAGCACCAACGAAGAACTGGAGACCACCAAGGAGGAGCTGCAGTCGTCGAACGAGGAACTCACCACGGTCAACGAGCAGTTCCTCAGCCGCAACCGCGAGCTCGACGCGCTGACCGACGATCTCTCGAACTTCATCAGCAGCGCCGATCTGCCGATGGTGACAGTGGGCCGCGACCTGCGCATCCGGCGGCTGACCCCGGCGGCGCAGCGGGCCTTCAACCTCCTGCCCACCGACGTCGGCCGTTCCCTCGATCACATCAAGTTCTCGCTCGCCGTGGACGACATCGGCGGCGTCGTCGATCAGGTGATCTCGTCGGTGCAGCCCTGGGAGCGCGAGGCGGTCGACCGCGACAACCGGTGGTGGCTCTTGCGCGTGCTGCCGTTTCGCACCGCCGACAACCGGATCGACGGCGCGACCATCGTCGCGGTGGACATCGACCAAGTGCGGCGCAGTCACGAGGTCATCGAGGCGCGCGACAACGCGCTGGCCATCGTCCAGGCGGTGCGGGAGCCGCTCGTGGTGCTCGACGGCGACTGCCGCGTCACGATGGCGAACGACGCGTTCTACGCGCTCGTAAGTGAGGCGGCGGACCAGGTCGAGGGCAGGAACATCTGGGACACCGCCCGCGGGATCTGGAGCGCCGCCGCGCTGCGACAGACGTTGAAGGACGCCTGCGCGGGACATACGCCGCTGGTCGACGTCGAGATCGAGCGGTTCATCCGGGGCCGCGCCCGGCGGCTGGTGCTCAACAGCCGGCTCGTCGAGCGCAGCGAGAAGCCGGGCATCGTGCTGCTGTCCGTCGAAGACGTCACCGATGCGCGCCAGGCCGAGGCGCTGCGGATCGACGCCGAGACGCTGCGGCTGCTCGACAGGCGGAAGGACGAATTCCTGGGCATCCTGGCGCACGAGCTCCGGAACCCGCTGGCGCCCATGGCCTTGGCGCTCGAACTGCTTCGACGCTCCGACGGGACGCCGGCCGAGATCGCACGGGCGCGGCAGGTGCTCGACCGCCAGGTCACCCACATGGTGCGCATCGTCGACGATCTGCTGGACGTGTCGCGGATCACCCAGGGCAAAGTGGAACTCCGGAAGGAACGCCTCGAGCTTGCCACCGTCGTCAACGCCGCGGTCGAGCTGTGCCGGCCGGCGATCGACGCGGCCGGACACACCCTCACCGTCTCGCTGCCCGACGAGGCGATCGCGCTCGACGCCGATCCGGTCCGGTTGACCCAGGTCCTGGTGAATCTGATCAACAACGCCGTGAAATTCACGCCGTCAGGGGGACACATCTGGCTCATCGCTGAAACGGTTGGCGATCTGCACGCCGGGCCGGACCAGTTGCGAATCCGCATCCGCGATACCGGTGTGGGGATCCCCGAGGAGTTGCTCCCGCGGATCTTCGAGATGTTCATGCAGGGCGACGTGTCGCTCGAGCGGACGCGGGCGGGGCTTGGCGTCGGGCTCACGCTGGTCAGGAACCTGGTGGCGCTGCATGGCGGCACCGTCGAGGCCCGCAGCAGCGGCGTTGGCTCCGGCAGCGAGTTCACTGTGTGCCTGCCGATCGATCCGAAAGCCCAGCCCGCCCGGCGGCCGGCCTACGCCCCTGACGACCTGCGACAGGCGAGGTCGCTCCGGATTCTCGTCGCCGACGACAACGATGACGGCCGCGAGATGCTCGGGTACCTGCTGACCGCCGAAGGCCACACCGTCGAGTTGGCCGTTGATGGGCCGTCCGCGATCGAGACTGCGGGTTCGTTCCATCCCGACGTGGCCATTCTGGACATCGGCATGCCGGGGATGAACGGCTACGCGGTGGCGAAAGCGCTGCGCCAGCAGCCCGCGGACACACCGCTGGTGCTCATCGCCTTGTCCGGGCTGGGCCAGCGCGAAGACAAACAACGTGCCGCGGAGGCCGGATTCGATCGCCATTTCACCAAGCCGGTGGACGTCGACGATCTCCGCGCCTATCTCGCGTCGGTGGAACGTCCCCACACCGTGAACTGATCCGGCTCCGCGCGTACACTCGTCGCGTGGCGCCGCGCCTCAAGGCTCGTTTCATCCCGCCGATGCTGCTGCTACGCACGGAGACGCTGCCCGACGACCCGGCGCGGTGGGCTTACGAACTCAAGCTCGATGGCTACCGCGCCGTCGCCTTCACGTCGGACGGTCGCGTGCACCTGCGCTCGCGCAACGACAACGATTTCGCGGTCCGCTATCCCTCGATCCTGGCGGGGCTGAAGAAGCTGCCGGCCGAGACGGTGGTGGACGGGGAGATCGTCGCGTTCGACACGGAGGGCCGGCCCTCGTTCAACCTGCTGCAGAACTACGCGCCGGCCACGCCCCTGGCCTACTTCGTCTTCGACGTGGTGGTGCTGGCCGGCCGCGACGTCACGCGCGAGCCGCTCAGCGCCCGTCAGGCGTTGTTGGAAGACAAGGTGCTGCCGCATCTGAGCGAGCCGGTGCGCTACCTTGCGCCGCTCGACGGCACGCTGCACACGCTGGTGCACTCGGTTAAGACCCACGGATTCGAGGGGCTGGTGGCCAAGCGCCGCGACAGCCGATACGAGCCCGGCCTGCGGTCCGGCGCCTGGATGAAGATGCGCGTCAACCGCGGCCAGGAGTTCGTGATCGGCGGCTACACGCCCGGCACACGCACGTTCGACGCGCTCATCATCGGCTACTACGAGGGCGATCGCCTCATCTACGCGTCTCGCACCCGCAACGGGTTCACGCCGGCCCTGCGCGCCCAGTTGTTTAAGAAGTTGCGCAGCCTCGAAACCGACGTCTGCCCGTTCGCAAACCTGCCCGAGCAGAAGGGCGGGCGGTGGGGCGTCGGGCTCACGGCGAAGAAGATGGCCGAGTGCCGCTGGCTGCGGCCGGTGCTCGTGGGCCAGTTCGAGTTCCTGGAGTGGACCGCCGACGATCACCTGCGCCACACGCGCTTCGTGGCGCTGCGCGAGGACAAGGACGCCCGCCACGTCACGCGTGAGGCGTAAGTGGCGGACGAATGTGGGGGCCGGACGAATGTGGGGGCCGCCTTCAGGCGGCCCAGGGCGGACGACTGTGGGGGCCGCCTCCTATGAGGCGGATTAGAGTCAAGCCCTGTGAGACTCAGCCCTTTCGACACACTACCGTCGAGGCCGCCGAGCAGGCCCTCCCCAATTGCGAGGGCCCGCGCAGGCG
>Ga0070675_100001987_pt1 | contig 15166 bp, 10 predicted proteins | sample KBSM43metaG_FD_65343 | JGI IMG/M metagenome (GOLD analysis project Ga0070675, IMG submission 65343) | Miscanthus rhizosphere microbial communities from Kellogg Biological Station, Michigan, USA - KBS M4-3 metaG | ecosystem: Host-associated > Plants > Roots > Rhizosphere > Soil ...
CTGTTACCGCCAGAACAATGGAGGCGGTGGAGGAGAGTACGCTTCACAGGGAAGCGAGCCACTGCATGTCGGGCTCGGTACGGCTACGGAAGCAACAGTTGTCGTCCATTGGCCAAGTGGAATTGTTGATACGATTCCTTCTCTGGCGGCGAATTCGAGATTGACGATAGTGGAAGGCGCCTGGCCCTAGCACGCGCTTGGCCGGATCAAGGCTGAACCATTTCTATCCGGTACGCGGCGATCCGTGCTTGGAACGGTCGCGGACAAAGTCATCCACGAGGCGCGTTCCGATGGGGCACCGAAGCGCCCAATCACCCCATAATCGCCACAAGTCGCGCCTTGGGCCCAAACCATTACAAAACATTGAAAGACAGCGGGGCGCGATTAATGTCAGCCGCGGTGCCTAAACGCTCTCAAAACAATGCCTGGAACGAAGTCTACGCCCTTGTCCTGCTCGGGACCGGGACGTTGCTTTTTCTTGCGCTGATTTCCTACGTTCCGAAGGAAATTCCAACCTGGTTCCCGCCTCTTAACGTCACTTCCTCGCCGCATCCGGGACAGAATTTCCTTGGGCCAATCGGGGCGATCGCGGCCGGCATCTGCTATTTTCTGGTTGGCGCGGCCTCGTATCTTTTCGCGACGGTTCTGTTCGGCTTCGGCGGCGCAAAACTTTTCTACCCAGACTTAAAGGTCAGCCGGCGAGCTGGGTGGATCTTTCTCTTCATCGTTTCCGCCGCTTGTCTGCTGAGTTTGCAGCATTGGTTTCTGCGCGACTGGCCCCGTACGTTTAACAAGCAGGGGGCTGGCGGATGGGTTGGCGATTATCTGGGCCGCCATGTCCTCCGCTCTGCGATGGGCAAAGGTTCGGTGATTGTTTTAGGCGGAGTTTATCTGGCGAGCCTGATTTTGATGACAGGGCTGCGTCCCATTCATATCGTTAGGCAAACGGTCCTTGCTATGCGGAAAGGAATCGTCGCCGGCCGCCTCTGGCTGTTGCACCGGAAAATGCGCAAGGCGGATTTGAAAGGACAGCTGGAGATCAGCCAGCAGCAAATCGTCAAACAACAACGCGCGATTGAGAAGAAGCTCCGAAAGAAAGGTGCGCCCGTGTCTGAACCGGCGGTGCCGCTCGTTACGCTGGAAGAGTTTGCCAATCGTCCCGAGCCGAAGGTGGTCGATACGACCGCGCTGCCGGACGAAATGCCGCCGTCGCGCAAGAAACCGTCGCTGGCAGAACTGCGCAGCGAGAAAGCTTCCAGCAAAGCAAAAATACCGACTGGCCTAACGAATCCTGATTTCAATCCCGAGAATTACACGCTGCCGGCGATGGACTTGTTGGACCAGCATGATCTCGAAGGGCGCGTCGCCGCTGATCCGACCGAACTGGAAGAGATTCAGCAGACGTTGATCGACACCCTGGCGCAATTCGGGATTCAGGTTGCGGCCGGCGATATCACGAAAGGTCCGACGATTACGCGCTACGAAGTTTTTCCGGCCAAAGGCGTGCGCGTCGACAGGATCGTTAGTCTTGAACGCGACCTCGCGCGCGCGACCCGCGCGGAACGCATCAACATTCTTGCCCCAATTCCCGGCAAAGACACGGTCGGCATCGAGCTGGCGAATAGTCGCAAAGTGAAAGTCACGTTGCGGGAACTGATGCAATCGCCCGACTGGTCGGAAACGAAGGCAAAGTTGCCGTTGGCGCTCGGCAAAGATGTTTACGGCAAGACCATCATTGCCGACCTCGCGCAGATGCCGCACCTCCTCGTCGCTGGCACGACCGGCAGCGGCAAGAGCGTCTGCATCAACGCGCTCGTCGCCAGCATGCTCTTCCGTTTCACGCCGGAAGAACTGCGTTTCATCATGATCGATCCGAAAGTGGTGGAGATGCAGATGTATAACACGTTGCCGCATCTCGTTATTCCGGTCGTGACCGATCCGAAAAAGGTGCTCCTGGCTCTGCGCTGGGTCATTGATGAAATGGAAAAACGCTACCGGACTTTCGCGCAAGTCGGCGTCCGTAACATCACCAGCTTCAATGCGCGGCCGCCGAAGAAGACGCAGAAGGAATTGGATTTGGCTGCCGCGGCGTCAGAAGGCGAGAATGGCAACGCATCGAGTTCTGACAGCGAGACGCCGGCACCTCAGAGGAATGTGCGCGACGACGAAATCATTCCCGACAAGATGCCCTACATCGTCATCATCATCGATGAGTTGGCGGATTTGATGCAGACTGCGCCGGCCGATGTGGAAAGCGCAATCGCGCGCATCACGCAAATGGCGCGCGCCGCCGGCATTCATCTCATCGTCGCGACGCAAACACCGCGTGCCGATGTCATCACCGGCGTGATCAAGGCGAACATTCCTTCGCGCATCGCTTTTCAGGTGGCGTCGAAGATCGACAGCCGCGTGATTCTCGATGAGAACGGCGCCGATCGTTTGCTAGGCCAGGGCGATATGTTGTATTTGCCGCCGAGCACTTCCCGCCTCATTCGCGCCCAAGGCGTCCTCGTGACCGATGATGAAATTCATCGCCTGGTCGAATTCGTTTCCGCGCAAAGCAAACCCGCGTTTGACCTCGCAATGCATGAGAAATTGCAATCAACCGCGCCTCCGGAGGAGGAAGTTACAGACGAAGACGAGGAGCTGGTCGAGAAATGCCTCGAAATAATCCGCCAGGAAAAGCGCGCCTCGACCTCTCTCTTGCAACGCCGCCTCCGCCTTGGCTACACCCGCGCCGCACGGATCGTTGATATTCTCGAACAGCGCGGCATATTGGGGCCAGGCGAAGGCGCAAAGCCGCGTGAGATTCTTGTCGATCTGGACGCCGCTGTTTGATCCGCCATTTCCATGGAACCTCTCGGCCAAAAATTGCAGCGGGCCCGTCTCGCAAAGAAAATCACGCTCGAAGAAGCCTCGCGCGTGACGAAGATTCGTGCTGCCCGCATCCAGGAGATCGAGGCCGAGGATTTTTCGAGTTTTAGCAGTCTCGCCTACGCCAAGGGGTTTCTTCTCATCTACGGGAAGTTTCTTGATGTCGATGTCACGCCTTATCTCGACGCTTTTGAAACATCGCGCGAGGTGAGTGTGGATGGGTATTCGTACTTGCAGGATGCGCCCAACACCGCGCCTCCTCCAATCGTGCGACGACAGACGGCGAGCCGACCAGCGCTGCTGCCGTTTATCATTGCGGTCGGCGTGCTCGTGCTCGGCTTGTACATGGTGAAGCTTTTGCTCAATATCCAGCGCATCACGCCCTCCGGTGCACCCGGTCCCGCTGCTAGTGCTACGGTTGCCGTTTCGGTCACGGCGTCGCCGAGTCCCGAGATCAGTGCGCCGCGGGCGCTGCCAGTCGAAAGTACACCCGCCAGCGAAGCTCTCGTTTCAGTTACGCCAGAGCCTACTGCAGAGACCGCTGTTCCAGCAGCGGCGGAGCCGGAAGTGCGTCGGGCCGAGCCGGTCCATCCTGAAGACGCACCGAAGGTTGTCCCGTCACCATCTGTTCATCGCGTGCAAATCACTCCCCTTCGCAAAACCTACGTCCGCGTGACGGTCGATAGTCAATCGAAGCCAGCGTTTGACGGCTGGCTGGACCCATCCGACCCGCCGCTTTCCTTCCGTGGAAAACGAGTCACGCTGAAAGTCCTGGATCGCGGCGCGGTGCAAATCACAAAAAACGGAGCCGCTATCGCCCCCGGCGATGACGACGTAAAATTTGAATAACGCCCCGACAGAACCTCGCCTAACGACAGTCGGGATGATCAGCCTCGGCTGCGCAAAGAACCTCGTCGATGCCGAGATCATGCTCGGCAGCGTGCTGGAGCGCGGCATGCAGATCACCCCAAACGCTGACGACGCCGATGTGCTCGTGGTTAACACCTGCGCTTTCATCGACTCGGCCAAGGAGGAGTCGATCGACGCCATTCTGGAAGCGCATCAGCAACGCGGGTTGGGCAAGCGGCCTAACCAAAAGCTGATCGTGAGCGGCTGCATGTCGCAGCGCTTCGCCGCGGAGTTGCGTGCCTCCTTGCCCGAAGTGGATGCGTTTATTGGGCTCGATCAGGTACGCGAGCTTGGCACGATTATCGAAGAGGTTTTAACCCGAACGGGTGATCACGGTGCATGTGCGGGTCGGCCTGGCCCGGCCGAGATGATACATCCCGGCTACAACTTTGTTACGGGTCGTCCGACCTACATTCCCGAGTGGGATACACCTCGCTTTCGTCTGACCCCGGCGCACAGCGTTTACCTGAAAATCGCTGAGGGCTGCAACCATCCATGCACTTTTTGTGTTATCCCGCAAATGCGCGGGCGGCATCGCAGTCGGCCGCCCGCTTCGGTCCTGTCGGAGATGCGCCGCCTAGTCGCTGAGGGTGTCAAAGAAATCAATCTCATCAGTCAGGACACAACCTATTACGGGATGGATTTGTGGTCGGCCAAAGCCGGTCCCCGACAACCGGTCGATTCCTCCCGCGGCCCGACCTTGGCCGCGCTCCTGCGCGAGATTGAGGAAATCGAAGGGGATTTCTGGGTGCGCCTGCTTTACACGCATCCGGCTCATTGGAGCGATGAATTGATCGAAACCATTGCGGGTTGCCGCAAAGTCGCGCGCTACGTGGATATGCCGCTGCAACACATCGATGAAGCCATGCTCGGCCGGATGCGCCGGGAAACCTCGCGCGCGCACATCGAAGATCTAATTGTTAGGCTCCGGGCCGGCATTCCAGGGATTGCTCTTCGCACCACTTTCATTGTTGGGTTCCCGGGCGAAACGGAAGCCGAATTTGCATCGCTGCTCGAATTCATCGAGCGGGTGCGATTCGAGCGGCTCGGTATTTTCAAATACTCGCAGGAAGAAGGCTCGCGCGCAGCGAAAATGCCCGGGCAAATATCCGCCGCGAAGAAAAATGCGCGGTATCGCAGTGCGATGACGTCGCAACAAAAGATCGCGCGTGAAATCGCGGCGGCGAAAGTTGGGTGCGAGTTGAAACTGCTCGTTGATCAGCCCTTGATTGCTCGCACGGAAGCAGACGCGCCGGACGTTGATACGCGGGTCATTCTTTCGGAGGCAGCGCCGGTTGGAGAATTCGTTAGGCGGAAAATTGTCGGCGCGCGCGGTTACGATCTCGTTGCGGGAAATAGGAATTAGGAAGAGCGGACTTCTCGGGATTTCTTGGCCGAATGACGGCATACGCGACCGTTGAATTCTCTCCTGCTTTGTGCGGAAATAGAATTCATGGTTGACACTTTTCCCGCGTCCTGACAGAGAGTTGCGTTCAGGGCTAAAAACCGGTGAATTGCATCAAAGTGATATGGCCGATTTGAACGAACCAAAAAAGGAAACGGTGCGCATTACGTTGCCGCCGCGACCGACGCAACGACCCACCGTTCCGGTCGCGAAGGATACGACTCGGATTAATTTACCCGCTCGGCCTCCGACTCCCGGAACAACCTCCGCTTCGCCCGTTCCACCCCGTGTCTTGCCTCCTCCGCCCTTGGTTGCTCCCAAACCGGTCCTGCCTCCTAGTGGCGGTCCGGTCCGGCGGCCGCCGACTCCGCCGATGGTTCGCCCACCAGCGCCTGTTTCTTCGAACGCCGTCCGTCCGCCGGGCGCGCCCCCGATTTCGCCGCCCAAGTCGGAGTCGGCCAAGATAGAACCGAACTCGCCGCCGCCGTTTGTGCCCAAACCTCCGTTACCGCCTCCTCCTTCTGCTGCAAAACCGCCTGTGCCTCCTTCAAGTTTGAAGTCGCTGGAATCCTTGCCGACGCCGCCTTCTGCTCCGACGCTGCCGGCTCCTCCTTCGACCCTTAAGCCCCCGACGCCACTGCCTCCGCCTCCCTCGGCTCCGAAACCAGCAGCGCCGTCGCCTTCGGCGTTGAAACCGTCAGTGCCGCCGGCGAAACCACTGCCGCCAACCCGACCGCCTTCGCCGCTCACCCCCGGCGCGCTTACGCCCCCGATCGAAAATCGGAATGCGCCCGTCGCGCCACGCAAGGAGACAGCCCGCATCGCAGCGACGCCGGACACGCCGATGAAAGCGACGGTGAGGTTAACGCCCGCTGCGCCCTCGAGTTCAACTCCGGCAGGGGTGATTCGGACCGCGCCGCCCGCAGTTGCGAACCCGCCGAAGCCGGCGTTGGTTGATGCGATCCCAATGCCGCTTTGCTGGGCGCTCCTCGGCATTTCTGCACTCACTTTTCTTATTCAACTTTGGACCTACCTTTCTTAGAACTTCATGGAAAACTCTGCCGCTGTAACGATCAACGAAGCTAATTTTGAGAGCGAAGTCACTCGGAGCGCGCAACCCGTGGTGGTTGATTTCTGGGCGGAGTGGTGTGGACCCTGCAAGATGATCGCGCCGCTGCTCGATGAAGTTGCTCGGGAAAAAGCAGGGACAGTCAAAGTCGGCAAAGTCAACGTCGACGAAAATCAGAGTTTGTCAGTGCGTTACGGAATCAAAGCGATCCCGACGCTGCTCTTTTTCAAAGGCGGCGAGCTGCGCGACCAGATCACCGGGATGACGAGCAAGAAAGATCTGCTCAACCGGCTCGAAGCGCTCGCTTAATAAGACAGATCTATCGCTGCAGTTGTGGCCGGGATCGGTGATCCCGGTAAGCCGTGGCGCATATAGGCAACGGGGATCAACGATCCCAGCCCCAGCAACGGTTTGGCAAAAACATGCAACTCCAACCTTGCGTTGGAGGCTTGCGGTCCGTTAACGTCGTCGCTTTTTACCGCGCTCATGCAAAAACCACCTCTCACGTTTTGGCAGATCTGGAACATGAGCTTCGGCTTCCTTGGAATCCAGTTTGGCTGGGGTCTTCAGATGGCGAACATGAGCGCGATTTACGAGTATCTCGGCGCGCGCCCCGATCAGATCGCACAACTCTGGCTCGCCGCGCCGCTTACCGGACTGCTTGTGCAGCCAATTATCGGTGCAATGAGCGATCGGACCTGGTGCCGGCTCGGCCGTCGCCGTCCCTATTTTCTGGCGGGCGCGATTCTTAGCTCTCTTGCGTTGATCGCGATGCCGAACGCAAGCGCGGTTTGGATGGCGGCAGGACTCCTCTGGATTCTCGACGCGTCGATCAACGTCAGCATGGAACCTTTCCGCGCTTTCGTGGCCGACAAATTGCCCGAGGAGCAACGTTCGACCGGGTTCTCCATGCAGAGCCTCTTCATCGGCCTGGGCGCTGTGATCGCGTCTGGATTGCCCTGGATGATGACCAATTGGTTTCACGTCACGGCCCCCGCAGATTACGAGCACGCGATCCCAATCACCGTGCGCTATTCGTTCTATATCGGCGCGCTGGTATTCTTCGCGGCCGTCTTATGGACCGTCGTAACTTCGGCGGAATATCCGCCGCCGGACATCGCGGCCTTTCGCCTAACGAAGAGTCAACATGCGGGTATTGCTGCCACGGCCGGCGAGATCATGACAGCGCTTCGCGAAATGCCTTCAACCATGAAACAGCTCGCGCTCGTCCAGCTCTCCACCTGGCTCGGCCTTTTCTGTATGTGGCTCTATTTTACTCCGGCGGTTTCAAATCACGTCTTCAACGCGCCGAACCCGCAGTCGCCGCTCTATCGAGCCGGCAATGAATGGGCCGGCCTATGTTATCTGACCGAAAACGCGGTCACATTCTTCTTTGCTTTCGTTCTTCTCAGTATGGCCGCGCGGGTGAATCGCCGCCATGTGCATTCGCTCTGTCTGCTCTGTGGCGCGGCTGGTTTGATTTCGGTCGGATTCATTCACGGAGTCGAAAACCGGGGCTGGCTGCACGTGTCGTTAGGCTTGGTCGGGATCGCCTGGGCCAGCATTCTCGCCATGCCGTACGCGATGCTGGCGGGCTCGCTTCCACCGGCCAAGACCGGTGTTTACATGGGGATTTTCAATTTCTTCATCGTTCTCCCGGAAATCGCGGCGGCGCTTTGCTTTGATAAGGTGATGGGCAGCGTTCTGCACAATAATCAGGTGGCTGCCGTCATGGTTGGTGGCGGCTTCCTTCTTCTCGCGGCGTTCCTCGTTCAGTTCGTTAGGGAAGTTCCTGCCGCTGATGAACAGATTGAACGAGTGGTCGAGAAGGAGGGGATGGTGCCGACCATGACGCCGTCGGAAAGCCCTTTGGCATAGGCGTGCTCGCTGGACGATGGCGCGATTTTTTCTTAGCAGTCTGGTGTGGATTGCCATGGTCTCGAGCGTATTGGCAGTCGAGAATCCGGCCGTGAAGTTCTCCATCGCCGACGAGCAGCTTGAGATCGAATTTCATCAACCCGCGGTTGTGCCGGGGACGACGCTATTCTTCGCCCTTCGGGCGGGGAGCGAACTCGGATCCGCAGTCATTCCTTTCGCCGAAAATTTCGAAGGCTCCACAGTCTTCCTGCCTTTTCAAGCGGATCGCCTCTACCTGGTGCAGTTCGCGGAAGCGAAGGGTGAGATTTTGGAGCGTCGCTGGGAAAAGTGGAAGTGGAGCGACCGACGCTCCGCGCCTGATAACGTAATTTGGGATTCGGCGCGGTTCGTTTTTCGCATCCCTCTCGCGGACTTCAAGGACCGGCTCGATCTGGTTGTTTATGCGAAGGATTTTCGGGCGGGAAAGACCTGGGGCCGAATGCTTGGGTCTCAGGATCCTGCCGTCACTTCCGGGGAAGGCGACAAATACATCCCGCACTATTGCGAAATCGACTTTCGTGACAAAGCCGCGCCAGCCGTAACCGTCCGTGGCCGTCTCGGCCGGGATAAGACCCGACCGCGTATTTATCAGCTTTTCGTTAGGCTTTTTGGCAATGTGAATGAAACTCGGCAAAAGAACGGCACCAGGGAAGTAAACGGAGTCGGCAAATTCAACGACATCAATGACGCCGCGCTCGCCGCGCTGCAACGGCTCGGGTTTTCGCACGTCTGGCTAACTGGTGTTTTGCAACAGGCGACCGGGTCCGATGACTCTGCAATAGGGCAACCCGCTGATGACCCGGATTTGCTTAAGGGGATTGCCGGCAGTCCCTACGCCATCAAGGATTACTTCGACGTTGCTCCTGACTATGCGGTTGATCCGAAGAAGCGCCTGGCGGAATTCAAGGTGCTCCTGCGGCGATTGCACGCGCATCAGCTCAAAGCGCTGATCGATTTTGTTCCAAATCATGTGGCCCGTTCTTATCACTCCGATGTGAGGCCGGAGGTTGATTTTGGTCAGAATGACGATCGCTCGGTCTTTTTTGATCCTCGGAACAATTTTTTCTATCTGCCGCCCGACACCATGGGTCCGCCCCTCCGTTTGCCGACCTGCAAGGATGGAGTTGCGGTTAGTCCCACCTGCAAACTGGAAGGAATGAAATGCGACGGGCTGTTCAGCGGTGAAACCAGCTTTGGTCGAGTTACCGGCAATAATGTTGTGAGTTGGACCCCAAGTCTCGAAGACTGGTATGAAACGGTGAAACTGAATTATGGTTTCGATTTCACTGACCCTGCCAAACATCGCCGTGAATATCCAAATGCACTGACTCCCGACAAAGCCGTCCCCGATACCTGGACAAAAATGGATCAGGTTATCGCTTTTTGGCAGGCCATGGGAGTCGACGGCTTTCGCTGTGATATGTCACACATGGAGCCACCGGAGTTCTGGAAATGGCTTATAGGCCGAGCCCGGGCCCGTTCGGCAGACGTTTTCTTCATGGGTGAAGCGTACGACGGCGATCCCGCGAAGGTTCCGGGAAGCGATCCAGTCATTTCACTTCTCCATGACGGCAAATCGAATGTCTTGTTCGACCTGCTCGATGCCGGATTCGACGCCGTCTACGACGATCCGAGTTATAAAGCGATCAAGAACATTTACGATGGCCCAGGCTGGGCGAACGACATCGATCAGGCACGTTTCGATGATTTCGTTTTCGATAACTCCGTTCGCTATGCGGAGAATCACGACGAAGTGCGCCTCGTAAGTCGCGGAAATTGGGGAGGCGTTGGGATGAACGTCGGATTACCGGTAACCGCTATCCTTTACGGTATCGGCCGCGGCTCGGTCATGCTCTACAACGGTCAGGAAGTCGGTGAACCGGCCGCGGGCGAGGAGGGTTTTGGCGGCGATGACGGGCGGACTTCAATCTTCGATTACTGGTCGATGCCGGAGTTAGTGAAGTGGACGAACGGACACAATTATGACGGCGGTAAATTGTCGGGCGACCAAAAACAGTTGCGCGATAGCTACGGGCGTCTTTTGGCACTGATTAACGAGCCCGCCTTTCGCGACGGGAGCTTCTTTCCCTTGAACCCGGCCAATAACAAAAATCCTAACTTTGGCCAGGTAGGGAGCGAACCTGCCGGGGGCCATTGGCTCTACGCCTTCCTGCGTTTTGATCCAATTTCACGACAACGTTTTCTTGTGGCCGTGAATTTGCATCCGAAGGAAAAGTTGAAGGAAACGCGCGTGCTCGTTCCGGAAGATGCCATAAGGTTTTTGAGTTTAATACCGGATGCAAAGTCTGCTCTTCGCTTTACAGAACGACTTGCAGGTAACCTGGAGATAGTTGTGAACCAGCCATCGTTCGACAGTCCGGACGGACTGGCGTTGCCCCCTCTCGAGCCGCTCACCGCTTACTTTTTTGAAATCAGTGCGTCTAACGAGTAGGCTTCTCTGCGCGGTCATTTGCGCGCTTACGCTTCGGGCAGACGATGTTTTTCTCGGTCCTGTTCCGGTGCAATATGTCAAACCGGGATCGACTATTACGCTGGATTTCCACCGATTTTATCAGCCAACCAAAACCTCGCAATTTATTACCGTCGGTGCCGATGCTCTTCAGGTGAGCTTTGATCGGAAGACCCAGCAGTTACAGGTCAAGGTCGAGTCTGCCGCGCGAGGTCTTATCGATCTTCCTTTCGAGATTAAAGATGGCGACACGACGAAACAGGGCGTGATTACGCTCGCGGTCCGCAGTCCGCAGGAACACGAATTTGTCTACCGTCCAGCGGGCCAGGCCATGAAGGTTTGTGTCAGTGGGTCTTTTAACGGATGGGCGAAGGATTCGATCGAACTTCAGGCTGACGAGAGCGGTGTGTTTCGAAAGACCGTCCCGCTCGAGCCCGGGACCTACACCTATAAGTTTGTCGTGGATGACAAATGGACGCCCGATGAGAGCAACCCTTTGCATGAATCGGATGGATTTGGTGGCAACAACTCGGTTGTGAAGATCGGTTCGGCTGAATATGAGAAGCAGCTTTCGATCTACGCCGACGAGCTGACCCAAGACAAACTGGTTATTCGCGGAGCCGACGCTGCTGAGATTCGATCGATCTCCGCCATTGTCGAGGTGCCGGATGGTTCCAGCCGTGTGTTACCGACCACGACCAATGCACTGGAGGGCACGATACCCGTGGCTGGATTGCCTGAGGGATCGTGGATACGGGTGATCGCTGTTGATGCCGGGTTGAGAGCGAGCAATGTGATTCGTTGTTCGCTAGGCGATGCAACTACATTTCGGTGGCAGGATGCGATCATGTATTACGCATTAACCGACCGGTTCCGGAACGGTGACAAGAGCAACGATCATCCCGTTGCAAACGAGAAGGTGAAGGCGCCAGCAAATTTCCATGGCGGCGATTGGCGTGGGATAGAAGAGAAAATCAAAGACGGCTATTTTAAAAGACTGGGCATCAACACAATTTGGATCGCGCCGTTGAATGAGAACCCAAACGTGGCCTATCAGGAATATCCCGAACCGCACCGCTGGTATACCGGTTATCACGGCTACTGGCCGGTTTCGCCCACAAAGGTAGAGCCGCATTTTGGCGATCCCCGCGCGCTTCAATCACTCGTCCGGACGGCCCATGAGAACGGCTTGAAAGTGATTGCCGATCTCGTTCTGCACCATGTGCATACCGAGCATCCGTGGTGGAAAGAACATCGGGATTGGTTTGGATCGCTCGACCTGCCGGACGGGACGAAAAACCTGCGCCGTTGGGACGACTATCAGTTCACAACCTGGTTTGAACCTTTCATGCCGACTTTTAATTTCGCCAACAAGGCGGCGGTAAGTGCGTTGATCGACAATGCCGCCTGGTGGGCGAACGAATATGATCTCGATGGCTTCCGCCTCGACGCGGTCAAACATATCCCGCCGGAGTTTTGGTGGCAGTTTCGTTCTGCTTTGCGCGAGAAGGTGGAAGCGAAGCGGGGCCGTGCCCTTTATCTGGTGGGCGAAACGTTTATGGATCGCGGCGGTATTGCCTCATTCGTTGGTCCCAACATGTTGGACGGACAATTTGATTTCCCACTCTACGACTCAATCAAGGATTGCTTCGCAGATGGAAAAATTGGCCTCGATTTGCTCGAGTCATCCTTGGAAGCTTCCGAGAGCACGTTTGGCAAAGAGAGCCTGATGTCACCTTTAATCGGTAACCACGACAAAGGACGTTTCATGGCTTACGCGGATGGGGATCTGCCGGATCCGAAAGGCGCGAAAGACGAAGAGGTGGGCTGGTCGGCTCCGCCCAAGGTAGATGACCTGGCGAGTTATTCCAAGATCCAACTGGCGGAGGCGTTTCTCCTTTCAGTCGACGGCGTGCCGATGATTTATTATGGAGATGAGTTAGGGATGACTGGTGCGGGAGACCCGGATAACCGCCGTGATATGCGATTTGATAATGACGTCACTCCAGCCGAGCAAAAAGTGCTGCATAACTTCGAAAACCTCACGCAGATCCGGGCCCGACATCCTGCGCTGCGCAATGGTAGTCATCGTGCTGTCGTAGTGGAGAAGGATATGCTCGCTTTCGTTCGTGCCCAGCTTGGCGATCGTGTTCTCTGTGTTTTCAACCGCGCGGCGAACACAGTCGAACGGCAGTTTCAGGTCGGGCCGGAGTTGGCCGATGGCAGTTATACCGACGAGCTTGGCGGTGCGATCGCGACCGTTAAGGATGGCCGGATGACTGTAAAAATAGCTCCCCGTTCCGCGGCCTTCTTCGCCGCAACGCGTTAACCTTTCTTGACCCGATCGAGTACTTTCATCGCGGCGTTGTGCCCAGGAATGCCGCTAACCGCGCCGCCGCGCTGCGCGCTCGAGCCGCAAAGATAGACGTCTTCATACTCGGTCTCGACTCCCCACGTGCCCGCATCGTCATTGTTCTCCGCGAACGGAAACGTAAGTGCATTCTGAAAGATATTGCCGTGGTAGAGACCGAGCGCGTCCTCGATATCGACCGGGCTCTTGTATTCGATACAAGGGCTACCATCGCGCGCTAGTGCGAGGCAATCCTGCACCGGCTCTGCCAGAAAGCTGTTCAAACCTGCGATAAATCTGTCTCCAGCTTGTTTCCGCATCGCATCATTGTTCTGCGCGAATAATGGCCAGGGCGTATCGCAGCCAAAGAGAGTCAAAGTGTGATAGCCTTTGGACCGCAGCTCAGGCGACAGAATACTGTCGTCAGTCAGGCTGTGGCAATAAATCTCACTTGGCACCTTATCCGGTAGTTGCCCCTTAGCAGCTTGGCGATAACTGGTTGCCATTTCGGAGTACCTCTCGTTGATGTGGAACGTTCCGCTGAAGGCATCTGTTGCCTTGTGCGAAGGGTCCTTCACCTTGGGCAGGCGGTTGACTAACATATTGATCTTAAAAACCGACCCTTCATCGGTAGCATCCGGTTCGTAAGGCTTGCCCAGCACCTTAGCCAGCACGTTCAACCCGAAATTGACCAGAAGGAAGCGTGCTTCGACCGTCTGCGACCTACCGTCCACCTCAAATTCGACGGTTTTCTTTCGCGTGAGATCAAGCTGGCGCAGATCGACTTTTGTGAGCAGTTCCGCGCCATGCGAACGCGCCGCTCGCTCCAGGGTTCCCGCCACATTACCCATTCCACCGACTGGCACCTTCCATTCGCCGGTCTTGTTTCCGATTAAGTGATAAATGAAACAACGGTTTTGCAGCAAAGTCTCATCGTGCGCATGGGTAAAAACACCAATCTTCGCGTCGGTAAAAGCCAATCCACGAACTACGTCATCTTCAAGATAGCGTTCCAGTGCGCGGCCAAGGGGTTCCTCCACCAGGCTACGCCATGCTTCGCGTCCCGTCTCAGTCTCGTCGAGGCGGCGCCGGAAGTTTTCTCGAGATTCGAGGGGACTTAACATGGTGTCCCAGACATTTTCGGCAAAGAACCGAACCATCCCGTAGAACTTCTGCAGGCGCTCGAACTCCGCGTCGCTCCCGGTCAATTCGATGACTGATTGTCGACCTATCTCTCTGGTTTCGTTGCTCAGGAGCAACGCGCCGCACCTGCCATCCTTCAGATATGGCGTGTAGGACGCGACCGTGCGACGGCGCAGGTCCAGGTCCAAACCAAGATCGCGACTGATCTTTTCGGGAAAAAGGCTAACGAGGTAAGAGTAGCGCGAAAGCCAGGCATCGTAGTCAGGAAACAGTTTTTGGGACGTCGTGGCTCCGCCGATGTAATCGTTTTTTTCCAGCAGGAGGACGCTGAGGCCGGCGCGTGCAAGGTAGGTGGCCGCGACCAGCCCATTATGGCCAGCCCCCAGGATGACGACATCGTATTTCGATCTCATGAATATAACGTTTTCAACCTGAACCAGATCGCGAAAAAGTCTACTTTGGTCGTCGCGAATAGATCATCGCCGTTCCGACCAGAGCCAGGGGAACGGCAACCCGGGGTGTGTAAATCGCAGCTCGGAAGATGAAGGAGTCAAAGAAGAGAAAGCCATGAAATGACGCTGCTGTCGCATAGTGGACGGCAGCCGGGAGTGAGATGACAAGCGCGAGGACAAGAATGACGAACCAAAAAAAATAACGCCAAGCGTCCGTCTCAGCCCCAGCGATCCCGGTTGAGCGGTGACGGCGCAGCCAGTGTGCATAGACGACCAGCATAATCGCAAGACCGGCAAGCGTGCTAAGATGCTGGAAAACAAGGGCCCTGTAGATGGTAGTTGAACCAATGGCCATGATCGGCTGTTGCAGCCATGGAATGCGTTCGGCAAACCAGCCATTTCTGTGCGTGAAGGCGTCCCAGAAATTGTGAGTCCACGCGCCTAAAAGGACCGAGAGCAAAGTAATTGACCAGGCGATCGGAGTTTTTGGAAACTTAGGGCAAAGGGGCTGCAGCAACTGTCTGTGCGGTTGCGGCAGGGCATAACAAACCGGCCTCGAGAAAATGTATATAATAAC
>Ga0070675_100001992_pt1 | contig 15152 bp, 15 predicted proteins | sample KBSM43metaG_FD_65343 | JGI IMG/M metagenome (GOLD analysis project Ga0070675, IMG submission 65343) | Miscanthus rhizosphere microbial communities from Kellogg Biological Station, Michigan, USA - KBS M4-3 metaG | ecosystem: Host-associated > Plants > Roots > Rhizosphere > Soil ...
GGCCTGCCCTAGCTCCGCAGTCGTCGCCCGGCAAGTAGGCCGCGCCTTGTCATCGCACACGCAGCAAAGCAATCGGGAAACCATGGATCGCAACAACGTGTCGCGTCCGCTCACCACTGGCGAGATCGAACTTGCCCGATCTGTCTTCGGTGACGCGATTGACTATCCGAGCGTTCGAATGGTTCGCCGCAGGTGGTGGCCCTTCCAGCCGCGCAGCGTCGCTATGGCGCCAATGGGCAATATCCATTTCCATCCGCGCTCCGACCTTTGGTCTGAGGACTTTGGTCGCGAGCCACTGCATCGTCAGGGTCTCTTCATCCATGAGTTGACGCACGTCTGGCAATCCCAGACCCGCGGCCGCTTCTATCTTCCGCTGATGCGCCACCCTTTCTGCCGCTATTCCTATCAGCTCGAAGACGGACGACCCTTCGAAGACTACGGGATCGAACAGCAGGCAGAAATCGTCCGCCACCGCTTCCTCGCCGACCGAGGGCGAAAACCGCCGGTGTGTCCTTCGAGCGACTTGCTTCCGTTTTCCTAGGAAACTTACCCGTCACCGCAGTGCAACATAGCGGCCAGAAAGCTGCACGAACTCGCTGCGATGCCTTCGCAAGGGCGGCCGTTCCGAATATCTCAAGTTCGTTACGCGCAAAGAACATAGGGGGAAATCATGCGCAGTTCGGCTTTCCTGCTGATCGGCACCGCCACCGTCGCACTTGCAACTCCAGCCTACGCACAGACGGAACAGGAGCAGGCTGCGCAGGCCGCCAACCCGCCCCAGGCAACGCAAGCGACGGGCGCGGACATCATCGTTACGGCAACGAAGCGCGCCACGAGGGTGCAGGACGTACCGTTCTCGATCAACGCGCAAACCCAGGAGGACATCGAGCGGGCGCACGCCCAGTCGCTCGAGGACATCGCTCGCAACGTTGCGAGTCTAACAGTCCAGAACCTCGGGCCCGGCCAAAGTCAGGTATCGGTGCGCGGCGTCTCTGCCGGTCAGATTGCTCGCGACCAACCGGGCGTGAAGGAACAGGTCGGCGTCTACCTCGACGAAAGTATCGCGTCGCTTTCGCTCTTCACCCCCGACTTCGATCTCTTCGATCTGAACCGCGTCGAGACTCTGCGCGGACCGCAGGGTACTCTGTTCGGTTCGGGTTCGGTCGGCGGAACGCTGCGCTACATCACCAACCAGCCCAATCTCAATGGAGTTGAAGGCGCCGTCGAGGGTGACGTCAACTTCCTGAAGGATGGGAGTGCCGGCTATTCGCTGAGAGGTGCGATCAACGTACCTCTGGCCCCGATCGCAGCTCTGCGCGTCGTCGGCTACGGCACGCACTTCGGCGGCTTCATCGACTCGGTCGGTCCGTACTTCAAGAAAAACGTCAATGACGGCAGCCGTATCGGCACGCGCGTCTCGCTGCTCTTCGAGCCGACGCCGGAACTGAAGATCACGCCTCGGTTCGTTTATCAGAAGGTGGAGGCCGGAGGCTTCAACCGCGAGGACCACTACATCATCTTCGATAATGAGTTCACATCATCGGGCGGCACGCTCGACAGGCGCGAGCAGTATTTGCTCTTCCGCGAGAAGTTCAGCGACAAGACGAAGCTCGGCGATCTGGTCGTCAGCTACGACTTCGGCCCTGCGGAACTGACCAGCGTCACCAGCTATCTGAAGCGCGACATCCTGGTCAGCCGCGATGCTTCGGCACTCAGCGATTCCATCTTCGTCAGCTTCGGCAATCAATTCCTGAATGCACATGATGACGTCGACGACACGCTGGATACGGTAGCGGATCCGATCCGGTCTGCGGCGATCCTCGCCCATGCGGCAAACCCGTCCAACCTTCGTGACACCACCGACCTCAAGCAGTTCACTCAGGAGCTGAGGCTTGCTTCGACGGGGTCAGGGCCGTTCCAGTGGGTTGTCGGCGGCTTCTTCTCGAACGTCGATCGCAAGTACCAGCAGGTCCTGCCGACGCCCGGATCGGATGACGTCGGCGACCTGTATCTCGCCGAGCTTTGCTTCGATTATGTCCTTCCGGACAATGCCACTTGCGCGACGAACGATCCAAACCCTGCCAATCGCGTGCCCTACACGGCCGCTGATCTCAGGAACGGGTACGGACCGGACTCGCCGTACAATGCGGCTCTGCCCTACAAAATCCATCAGCGAGCGCTGTTCGGAGAAGGCAGCTACAAGTTCGGTCAGTTCAAACTGACCGCTGGCGCCCGCTGGTACAAATTCAACGAAAAGCGCGACTTCGTTTCCGGCGGCTATTTCTCCGATGGCAATACGAACCTCGGCGACAAGACCAGCTCGAACGGCATCTCACCGCGTTTCATTGCGAGTTGGGAGCCGAACAGCAATCTCAGCGTGAACATCCAGGCCGCCAAGGGCTTCCGCCTCGGAGGCGTCAACGATCCGCTGAACCGGCCGCTCTGCACGCCTGAAGATCTCACGATCTTCGACGGTTACGGCACCTACGACGATGAAACGCTGTGGAACTATGAAGCCGGCGTAAAATATTCGAAGCACGGCTTCACCTTTAATTCGGCGATCTTCCACAACGAGATTCGTGACCTGCAGGTGACCTTGACCGCCGGAAGCTGCTCGTCACGCGTCGTGTTCAACGTGCCGAAGGCGCACTCGACGGGTATCGAAGCCGAGTTCTCGGCGCATCCGCTGCCGGGCCTCGAGTTTTCGCTCTCCGGCAACTACCAGAGCGCCAAGTTCGACTCGACCGTTCTGACCGGTGCTGGCGCCGTCCTCGGTGGGATCGAAGAGGGCAACCGCCTTCCGACCGTGCCCAAGTTCCAGCTTTCGGGCAGCGCCACCTATGGCACGCGCCTCAGCTCCAATTCGGACTGGTCGGTAACGGCAGGCGTTCAGCATATCGGCAATCGCTTCGGCGAACCGGCTGACCAGGTTCCGGGTGCCGGCTTCGTTGGAAACGCCATTTATTTCGATCCGGCCACCGGCGCGAACAGCCCGGGCGTAGCGGTCGACTTCGGCTCGCTTCGCCTGCCGGCGTACACGATCGCGAATTTGTCGGCCGGCGTTCAGTGGGACAGCGGCTTCGATGTCTCTGTCTACATCAAGAACCTGTTCGACGAGAATCCGAAGCTCGCAATCGACCGCGAACGCGGCCTTCGCGCACGCTTTGGCTATCTGGTCGGGCAACCGCGGACGATCGGCCTGACAGCCCGGTACAAGTTCTTCGCAGCGCCTGCTATTGCCGCACCGCCGCCTCCGCCACCACCGCCTCCGCCGCCTCCGGCGACGCAGACCTGCGCCGACGGATCGACGATCCTGGCGACGGATGCCTGCCCGGCTCCGCCGCCTCCGCCTCCTCCGCCACCGCCTGCGCCGGAACGCGGCTAAAGCAATGAGTCTTGACGTGACGCGCCGCTCGCTCCTTCGTGGAGCGGGCGGCGCAGCCGTCTTGGCAGGAAGCAGCGGCGTGGCAGCGCAGGGTTCGAAGGAACATATCCTTGTCGTCGGAGCCGGCGTCTTCGGCTCCTGGACCGCGCATCATTTGCAGAATGCGGGTCACCGGGTAACGCTGATCGATGCGTGGGGAGCATCTCACAGCCGTGCATCGTCGGGCGGCGAATCCCGGCTGACTCGCGCCGGATACGGCCGCGACGCAATCTACACGCGATTCGCAACCGACAGCCTGCCGCAATGGCAGGCGCTCAGCGCCGTCTCCGGCTTACCGATCCTTCATCAATGCGGTGTCGTCTTCTTTGGCGCCGTCGAAGACGATTATTTCCGCGGGAGCATGGACGTACACCGCGAGCTCGGCCTGCCGTTCGAGCGTCTCGGACGTAGCGCGATGCAGTCGCGCTTCCCCGTGATCGATTTCGACGGGGTCGAAGTCGGTTTCTTCGAGCCGAAGTTCGGTGCGCTGATGGCACGCCGCTCCGTACAGACGCTCGTCGACCGCTTCGTTCGTTCAGGAGGCGAATATCGGCGCGGCTTCGCATTGCCGGTGAATGGAAGCGGCAAGCTCGACGCCATAAGGCTCCAATCTGGCGAGACACTCTCAGCTGACCGCTTTGTCTTCGCACTTGGGCCATGGCTACCCAAGATTTTCCCCAGCGTCCTCGGCAAGAAAATTTTCGCGACGCGGCAGGAAGTCTTCTACTTCGCGACGCCCGCCGGCGATCGCCGCTTCCTGCCCGACGCCATGCCGGGCTGGGCAGACTTTAACGCAGGCGACATCTTCTACGGCTTTCCGGACCTTGAGAACCGCGGAGTGAAGTTCGCCCATGACCAGCACGGCGTTTTGGTCGACCCCGACACTCAGGACCGCCGTCCAACGCAGGCAGCAATCGACGAGATCATCGCCTTTCGCGATCGCCGCTTCCCCGCGCTAAGGGGGGCTCAGCTCACCGGCGCCGAAGTCTGCCAGTATGAGAATAGCTCGAACGGCGACTTCCTGATCGACTTGCACCCCCAGCTCGAAAACGTGCTTCTGGTGGGCGGCGGATCAGGGCACGGCTTCAAGCATGGGCCGGAGGTGGGCCGCTACGCAGCCTCGCGTCTTTTCGGAGCCGCGAAGGAGGAACCGCGCTTCAGCCTGTCGACAAAGGGCGAAACGCAGCACCGCGAAGTCCATTAGGGCTTGCGCGCCACTCCGACGAGTGCAGGCCGCAACAAGCGATCCTTGAGCATGTAGCCCGGCTGCATTTCCTGAACGATCGTCCCCGGCTCGACGTCCGCGGTCGGCACTTCCATCATGGCCTGATGCTTATGCGGGTCGAGCGCCTCGCCCATCGCTTCCACCCTGGTGATTCCGTGACGGGTGAAAACCTGGTCCAGCTCGCGCGAGGTGGACTCAATACCGGCGAGGAAGTTGCTCGCGACCTTGTCGCCACGAAGCTCCTCGGTGACGGCGTCGAGAGCACGCTCCAGGTGATCCTTGATCGCCAGCATGTCTCGCGCGAACTGCGTCGTTGCGTAATTGGCAGCCTGAGTCTTCTCGGTCTCCAGCCGGCGGCGGACGTTCTGGATCTCGGCCGCAGCGTAAAGAGCTTTGTTGTTCGCTTCCTCCAACTGCCGTTCGAGCTCCGCGATGCGGTCGTGCTCGGCCACTTCGGGCGAGCCTTCGGCGGTTTCCCGGCGGATTTCCTCCGCCTCTTCTTCCAGTCTGTCTTCGTTCTCGATCATGCCATCAGTCTCGTAAGGGCCTTCGCGGTGAAGTCTACCATTGGGATTACGCGGGCGTAGTTCAACCGCGTAGGGCCGATGACGCCGACAACGCCAACGACCTCGCCCTGGCTCCCGCGATAGGGTGCGGCGATCACGGAAGAGCCCGAAAGAGCGAACATCCGGTTCTCACTGCCGATGAAGATGCGGCACCCCGGAGCGTCACGAGCCTCGCCCAGCAGGCGGGCGATTTCCTGGCGATCTTCCAATTCTTCCAAAAGGCTGCGCACCCGTTCCAGATCCAGGGCTGTGCTCTCGTCGATTAGATTAGCCTGGCCGCGAACGATCAGCACGGGCCGATGCGCATGGTCCTCGGTCCATGCCGCAAGCCCGGAGGCGACAAGCTGGGCCGCTGCTCGATCAAGAGCCTCACGATGATCGCGGATCTCGGCAAGCAATCGAGACTGGGCCTCGGCAAGGGTCATGCCGGACAGCCGCGCATTGATGAAGTTGGCGACCTCGATGAGTGCTTGTGGGGTCGTTGCTCCGTCGAGCGTCAATACCCGATTCTCGACCGCCCCGTCGGCGCCGACCAGGACTGCAAGCGCGCGCGTCTCACTCAACGGCACGAAGTTCAATTGCTTGAGCCGCATTTCCTGCTTCGGAGCAAGCACAACGCCGGCTGCTTGCGACAAACCCGACAGCGCTGCCGAAGCGGCCGCCAATGCGTCCTCGATCGGTTGGTCCCTTGTGATCTGCCGTTCGATCACGGCCCGCTCTCCCGGGTCGGGGGCAGCGACCTGCATGATCCCGTCGACGAACAGCCTCAGGCCGTTCTCGGTGGGAATACGGCCAGCGGACGTGTGCGGGTGCGTCAGGAGGCCCCGCTCCTCCAGCTCCTGCATTACGCCGCGGATCGAGGCCGGCGAGAGATTGATGGTCGACGTCAGCGCCTTCGATCCGACCGGCAGCCCGCGATCGAGGTAGGCTTCGACAACGCGGCCGAAGATGTCGCGCATCCGTTCGGAGAGTTCAGCGATATGCTCGGCCATATGCTCCAGCATCTAGGATTGCGGTCCCGCCCGGTCTAGGGGAGCGCCCACACCAGTATCAGGAGATCATGAATGCGCCCGAGCGGCCGCACACCCGACCAGATGCGACAGCTGAATTTCGAACCCGCCTTCACGCGCCATGCTGAGGGCTCATGTCTGGTCTCGTTCGGCGACACTCGCGTACTTGTCACCGCTTCGGTCGAAGAGAAGGTCCCGCCCTTCCTTCGTGGCAAAGGCCAGGGCTGGGTCACCGCCGAATATGGGATGCTTCCGCGTGCCACGCACACGCGCGGCAATCGGGAGGCGGCAAAGGGCAAGCAGTCGGGCCGCACTCAGGAAATCCAGCGGCTGATCGGCCGCAGCCTCCGTGCAGTCGTTGACCTGCCGAAGCTCGGCGAACGACAGATCATCGTCGACTGCGACGTGATCCAGGCCGATGGCGGCACTCGCACGGCTGCTATCTCCGGCGCGTGGGTGGCGCTACGCATCGCCGTCAACAAGCTGCTCGACGCCAAGGCGCTCGCCGTCGACCCGATCCGCACGCAAGTCGCAGCGGTCAGCTGCGGTATCCATCAGGGAACCGCCGTGCTCGATCTTGATTACGACGAGGATAGCCAGGCCGGCTGCGATGGAAACTTCGTATTGACGGCTGACGGTTCGATCGTTGAGGCGCAGGTGACGGCGGAAGGCGAATGCTATGACGAGGAAGGTCTATTGAGGCTGCTTCGGTTGGCGCGCATTGGTTGCGGCGAGATCTTCGAGGCCCAGAGGAAGGCCGTGGGCCAATGAGACCTATCGGCGACAAGCTGGTCATCGCGACGCACAATCCGGGCAAGCTGCGTGAGATCGCCGCTCTTATCGAGCCGCTGGGCATCAAATGCGTCAGCGCGAAGGAACTCGATCTTCCCGAGCCCGACGAGATCGGCAACACCTTCGTCGATAATGCCGACCTTAAGGCTCGTGAGGCAGCCGATCTGTCAGGCTTGCCGGCGCTCGCCGACGACAGCGGCCTCTGCGTCGATGCCCTTCACGGTTCGCCCGGCATCTTCTCAGCTCGCTGGGCTGAGGATGCCGACGGCAATCGCGACTGGATGCGCGCGATGGAGCGTGTTTGGCGCGAAACGGAGGCGACCGAGCCGGACGCTGCACCCGCAGCGCGTTTCGTCTGCGCGCTGGCGATCGCCTGGCCGAACGACGGGCAGGCCGAAAACTTCGAAGGCCGCGTCGACGGCACGCTCACCTGGCCGCCGCGCGGCGACAAAGGCTTCGGTTACGATCCCATCTTTGTCCCGGTTGGCCATGACGTAACGTTTGGCGAGATGGAGCCAACCAACAAGCATCGCATGAGCCACCGGGCTGAGGCCTTCCGGAGGCTTGTGGCTGCATTGCGCTAAGGCCCTGTCCTACGCGGGACTTTTTCGATAGCCGTTCACGCCATGTCCGGGCCGAGCTTGAGTTTGACGAAATCGGACTCCGAAAACATCGCCGTCACTGCGAACATTCGGAACATTCGGAGCCCCGAAGATGCTTTGGCGCTCTACGTCCATTGGCCGTTCTGCATCAGCAAATGTCCCTACTGCGACTTCAACAGCCACGTTCGCTCCAACATTGATCAGGACGAATGGCGTAAGGCGCTGCTGACGGACCTCGCGCATGAGGCGCGCATCCTTCAGGGCCGACAACTAACGTCCATTTTCTTCGGCGGCGGGACGCCGTCGCTGATGGAGCCATCGACCGCAGCAGCGATCATCGATGGGGCTCGAGCGAACTGGAATGCTGCCGATGACCTCGAAATCACATTGGAGGCCAATCCGAACTCGGTTGAGTCCGCCCGGTTCGCCGATCTCGCCGCCGCTGGCGTGAATCGTCTGTCGCTCGGCCTGCAAAGCTTCGACGATGCGAATCTCGCGTTCCTCGGCAGGGCTCACTCCGCAGCAGAGGGGCAGCAAGCGCTGGAGATCGCTCAGAAGCATTTTGGACGCGTCAGCTTCGACCTGATCTACGCATTGCCGTGCGATACCGGGGCAAGCTGGTCGGCGAACCTCGATCGAGCTTTATCGCTCGGAACATCGCATCTCTCGCTCTACCAGCTCACGATCGAGCCGGGCACGCGCTTTGCTTCGATGGTCGCGAAGCACGAGTTCGATCCGCTCGACAGCGATACTGCGGCCAGCCTCTATGAGCTGACCTCCGAGATGACTGCGGCCAGCGGGATGCCGGGCTACGAGATTAGCAATTATGCCCGCCCGGGCGATGAGAGCCGCCATAACCTGACCTACTGGCGCTATGCTGATTATGCCGGTGTCGGTCCGGGAGCGCATGGGCGGCGGCTCGGAATGCGTACCGTCCGGCATCGCAAGCCCGAAAATTTCCTTTCTGGCGTGCGCCGAAACGGCCACGGCATTGTGGAGGAGGAGCCGTTGACCGCACGCGAAGCATCTGACGAAGCTCTCGTCATGGGCTTGCGGCTGTCAGAAGGCATCGACGTAGCAGCCGTGGAGCAGCGTTTCGCCGTTCCCGTTGTGAATTGGTCGGCCGTAGAGCATCACTCTAATACTGGACTTCTCGAATTCGACGGAGGCCGCATCCGCGCAACACCACAAGGAAGACTGGTTCTTGACAGCCTGCTTGCTGCAATCGCCGCCTGATACTTACTGGGGGGTCGTTTCCATGGAGTAGCGGTCCGCCGCTGATGCTACGAAATCATCAATCTGCAGCCCTGCGTCGGACTCCGACTGCTTCTTCGACACCTTGTTCTTGGAATCGAAAGCCCACATCGCGGATTTGAAATTGGTTTCCTGCACCGCGCACTGCTGGTGAGCAAAGACACTGAAACCGTCGGCAGCCACTTTCTGCTTCTTCGCTTCTTCAACGGCTCCGTGGAGGCACGTCCTCAAAGTCGTGCGCGCACTGTCGGCGCCGCTGCTTTGAAAGGCCGCCGCATAAATCGAAGACGCAACCAACAACCCAATCATGACCCCTCTCCCCAAAAGAGTCGAACGAGCAGAGCATGACTCCATTTGCATGCCATTGGAAGTAGGGGATTTATTGAGCGAGATCAGGAGCTTGTTGCAGCTTCCGCGCCTTCAATGCCATTGAGCGGGCGAACATGGATCACCAGCCCCTCCCGCCCGGCCTCTACATCGTCGCGACACCCATCGGGAATCTGGGCGATTTGAGCCCACGCGCGGCCGAGACATTGCGCCGCGCGGACCTCGTTCTCGCGGAAGACAAGAGGGTCACGGCGAAGCTGCTCGCGCATGCCAACGCCAAGGCGCCGATGGCCAATTACAACGACTATACGAGCGAGGCTGAGCGCCAAAGGATCCTCGGTCGTCTCGCCAGTGAAGCCGTCGCGCTCGTGAGCGACGCCGGAACGCCGCTCATCTCGGACCCCGGCTACAAGCTCGTGCGTGCCGCGCGAGAAGCCGGGCATAACGTTTTCACGATCCCCGGCCCCTCCGCAGTGGTCGCTGCGCTCACGCTGGCCGGCCTGCCGACCGATCGCTTCCTGTTTGCGGGCTTCCTCCCATCCAAGGCGAAGGCGCGGGCGGATGCGATTGCCGAGCTTGCGGGCGTCCGCGCGAGCCTTGTCTTTTACGAGACCGGTCCGCGCCTCGGGGAAGCTCTTTCGGCCCTCGCCGACGTGCTCGGCCCCCGTGATGCTGCGGTCGTTCGGGAGATCACCAAGCTGCACGAAGAGACAGTGACGGGCTCGCTGCCGGAACTCGCTCAACGATATGCGGACCTAGCACCGAAGGGCGAGATCGTGATCGTAGTGGGCCCGCCCGCGGAAGAAGCGGAAGCGAGTGATGCTGAGTTGATCGCAGCGCTCGATAAAGCCCTGAAGACCATGTCCCCTTCACGCGCAGCTGCGGATGTGGCCCTACGACTGAATGTCGTTCGAAAGCGCGCATATGCGCTGGCACTGGAACGCTCCGGTAATTGAACCGCAAGGCTGCCGAAAAGCGCGGTCGAGGCGCGGAAAACCTCGCGTGTTGGTGGTTGCGACTGCATGGCTGGCGCATCCTCGCGAGGCGTGCCCGAGTGCCCGGTGGCGAGGTGGACATTATCGCTCGCCGCCGACGGATTTTGGCTTTTGTCGAGGTGAAGGCGCGCTCGACGAGTGAGGCCGCGTCCATGTCGCTCGATGCCTGGCGACTGCGACGCGTCGTTAGCGCCGCAGAACGCCTTGCGCCGAGGTACCTGAAGCCCGGCGACGACCTGCGCATCGATGCGATTTTCATCGTCCCGCGCCGTCTTCCACGCCATATGACGGACGTCTGGCAAGGGTGACAAAGCCATGCCCCTCGCCTACCCGCTCGACATGAGCCTTCGCGTCGCAGTGCAGATGGATCCTATCGAGACCATCAAGATCTCCGGCGATTCCACCTTTGCGATCATGCTCGGTGCGCAGGCGCGCGGTCACAAGCTCTACCATTATCTCGCGGAAGACCTGACTTGGCAGGACGGCCGCCTCTACGCCGGCGTACGCGAAGTGACGGTTCAGCCAGTTGCCGGGGATCATTTCCGGCTAGGCGAATTCTCAATCCTGGACCTCGGCAAGGACGTCGACGTCGTGCTCATGCGGCAGGATCCGCCGTTCGACCTCGGCTACATTACTGCAACCCACCTTCTGGAGCGCATCCAGGACGAGACCTTGGTGGTCAACGACCCGGAAGCGGTCCGCAACGCGCCCGAGAAGGTTTGGGTGCTCGATTTCGCAAAGTACATGCCGCCCACGATGGTGACCCGGTCATTAGGTGCCGCGCGTCATTTCCACGCGGAGCATGGCGAGATCGTCATCAAGCCGCTGCACGGAAACGCCGGAAAGGCAGTCTTCAAAGTCGGCCGTGACGGTGGAAACCTCGCCCCGCTGATGGAACTGTTCAATGCCACCTACCGCGAGCCTCATGTTCTTCAGGCTTTCCTCCCGGAGGTAGCCGAAGGCGACAAGCGCATCGTCCTGATCGACGGCGAAGTGACCGGCGCGATCAATCGCCGTCCGGCAAAGGGCGACATTCGATCGAACCTCGCCGCGGGGGGAACAGCGGAAGCAAGCGAACTCACCGAGACCGAGCAAGAAATTTGCGCTGCGCTCGGGCCCGAGTTGAAGCGGCGCGGCCTGCTGTTCGTCGGCATCGATGTAATCGGGGGCAAGTGGTTGACGGAGATCAACGTCACTTCTCCCACCGGAATCGTGGCAATCGACAAGTTTAACGGGACTGACACGCCTGGGCGGATATGGGACGCCATCGAGGCACGGCTCGAGGCAAGGCGGACCGCTTAAAGCTATGAATGACTGGGTTATTCGCCTGATCGAGCAGTCGGGCTACCTTGGCGTCGGATTCCTGATGTTCCTGGAGACGGTGTTTCCGCCGATTCCTTCGGAAGTCATTATGCCAATCGCAGGCATGGCGGCGGCCGAAGGCAAGATGCAGTTCGGCTTTGTCGTCGCGAGCGGGACTTCCGGCGCCATGCTCGGCAACATTGTCTGGTACCTCGCTGCGCGTGCGCTGGGCGTCGAGCGGCTGGAGCCGCTGATCCGGCGTCACGGTCGTTGGGTCACGATGACCTGGCCTGAGGTCGAACGCGCCCAGCAATGGTTTCGAGAGAACGGTATCTTTTTCGTATTCCTCGGAAGGCTCGTCCCGACAGTCCGTTCCCTGGTGTCCGTTCCAGCGGGACTGCTGAAAATGCGGTTCAAGACGTTCTTCATCGCTTCGACGCTCGGCACCTTGGGCTGGACGGCGCTTCTCGCCAGCGCGGGCTACAAGATGCGTCAGAACTACGGTGACATGGAGCATTGGGTCGGCACGGCGTCGAACGCCGTCCTCGTCGTGCTCGCCGCCGGCTATGTGTGGCGACTCTGGACCCATCGCCATCCAAGGCAGGAAGACTGATCTTAGGCGCGCGGGTGCGCGTGTCGGTAGACGTCGAGCAAGCGAGCGGCGTCAACAGCAGTATATATCTGCGTCGATGACAGGCTCGCATGGCCCAATAGTTCCTGCAGGGCCCTCAAATCGGCGCCTCGTGCAAGCAAATGCGTTGCAAAGCTGTGCCGAAGCGCGTGCGGAGTGAGACTATCGGGCAAGCCTAATCGCCTGCGAGCCGCGGCGACTGCGCGACGCACCAGGTCCGGGTTGAGCGGACCTCCTCGCGCGCCAAGAAACAGCGGCCCATCATGCTCGATCGGCCAAGGGCACTGACGAGCGTAATCTTCGATCGCTTCGCGCACGGTTGGCATGATTGGTACGATGCGGGTCTTCGACCTTTTGCCTGTGACACGGAGAGTATCTCCGATCGGCCTAACTGCCCCGGTAAGCGACATCGCCTCGGCAACGCGCAGACCGGCGCCGTAGAGCAGCAAGAGGATGGCTAGGTCTCGGGCCCCTATCCATCCCTCCGAAGCGGTTCCAGCATCCTCGGCGAGCGCAATCGCTTCGTCGGCGGCGACTGCACGAGGGAGCGTGCGAGGCCGGCGCGGAGCCCTGGTTCGCGGAAGCTGGACGATTTCACCTTGCGTTTCAGCTGCGTAGGTCAAGAAGGCGCGAACGGCCGATAGCTCGCGACCGGCAGACGAAGCGCCCAAACCATTGCGACGACGTTCGGCGAGGAAAGCTCGAAGGTCCGCAGACGTGACGTTCAGGAGGCCGCTCCCGTCCACCGCTTCGCCTCGGTAACCGCCGAGGAATTCAATCAGCCGATGCGCCGTCGCGACATAGGCTCGCGCGGTGTGCGCCGAGCGCCTGCGGTCGTGCAGGAGATGGTCTGACCAGCGCGCAACCAAGTCGCGCGCCGGATGATCGATCAGGTCCGAGGGTCCACCAGCCACCGGCGGATGATAGCGGCAAGGCTCCGTCCAAGGAACATCAGCAATTCGGAGCCGTGGCGCGCGTCCAGAGTCTGCTCTGACCTCTGGCCGAGGGCGAGAAGGCCGACCGGAAGCGGCGGCTCGCATTCGATGCGAATGACCGCTTCGGCCCGGATCAGGTCGCAGGCGGGTCCGAACAGGGCATGGCCCCGCGGGACCTCGCGCATGGCCACGCCGTTCACCTGCTCGATCGAACGCATAAGCAGCTGCGGCTCGACGTTCTGAACGCCGTTGCAATCGGCCCGGAACGCTTTGTCGCCAACCACGAGAGCAAGAGCCACGGCGTCGATTCCAAGGATTAGCGGCCATTCCTGCGTGACGACATGAAGCAGGTCGTCGACGCTATCTGCCTCGATCGCCGCCAGAACCGCTGCATGGATCGCTGAGACCGCTCCCGAGTGACCGCGAGCAAAGGCGATCAAATCCTCGTTCGCCTCCTGTGCTTCGCCAAGCCGCTCACGCAGCCGGGCCAAGGCATGGTCCTCGAAGGGTATCACTCGCGCCATCGCGCGTTTCTACGCTGGCGGCGGTTAATTTCCTACAACGCGCGTGGATCGACCGCGAACCGCGTGGATGGCCGTTCCGCTGGCAAACTTAAGTGTCTGTTTAACGGAGCGTCATCCGATCGACTGACCGGTTGCCTGCCAATCCTTAAGGAAGCTCGCGATGCCTGCATCCGTCAGCGGATGCTTGAAGAGCTGGTGGATGATCTTCGGCGGCGCCGTCATGACGTCGGCGCCAATCTTCGCCGCCTCGACGACATGCATCGGGTGACGCACGCTCGCCACCAGGATCTGCGTGTCGAAGTCGTAATTGTCGTAGATGAGGCGGATGTCGGCGATCAACGCCATCCCGTCGAAGCCGACATCATCGTGCCGCCCGACGAACGGGGAAATGAAGGTCGCTCCGGCCTTGGCCGCAAGCAGAGCCTGAGCCGCCGAGAAGCACAGGGTCACGTTGACCATGGTGCCGTCGTCCGTCAGCGATTTACACGTCCGCAGGCCATCGGGCGTGAGCGGGACCTTGATTGCAATATTGCCGGCGATTTTCCGGAGAATCTCCGCTTCGCGCATCATCCCGTCGTAATCGAGCGCGACGACTTCCGCAGAGACCGGGCCGCTGACGACACCGGCGATCTCCCGCACGACTTCCAGGAAGTCCCGGCCGGACTTGTGAATAAGCGAGGGGTTCGTGGTGACCCCGTCCAACAGGCCCTCTGAAGCGAGAGCTTTGATTTCGCTGATCTCGGCTGTGTCGGCGAAGAACTTCATGGTTTGCTTGCATCCCGGCTTTCGTGAATGAGCGTGCGATAGCGGGTGATGCGAAGCCCGTCATCCGATTCGGGGGAACCGATGAGCGAGCATGTTAGGATCGAGCGGGACGGCGACGTACTGGCGATCACCTTGAACCGGCCCGAAAGACGCAATGCAATCACCGTTGCGATGTACGCGGCGCTGGCGGACGCGATCGAAGCCGCGTCAGACGACAATGCGCTACGCCTCATCACGCTCAGCGGAGAAGGCCAGGACTTCACGGCCGGCAATGACCTCGGCGACTTCCTTGCCGAAATACCGCGCGATGGGTCCGACATTCCAGTCTGGAGGCTTTTGCGTGCCTTGGCGCGCAATCAGGTTCCGATTGTCGCTGCAGTGCACGGCAATGCGGTCGGCATCGGCACGACGATGCTCTTCCACTGCGACCTGGTCGTCGCGGAGCAGGGCACTCGCTTCTTGATGCCGTTCGTGGATTTGGGGCTCGTGCCGGAAGCGGCGAGTTCCCTCCTATTGCCGCGGCTGGCCGGCCGGAGGCGGGCTGCGCGTTATCTCCTGCTGGGCGAAGCGTTCGGCCCCGCCGAAGCGGCGGAATTCGGTCTCGTCAGCCACATTGCGGAGCAGGGTCGAGTTCGGGAAACCCTCGAAACGATTGTCACGGCCCTAAAAGGCAAGCCGACCGAGGCACTGAGGCTTACTCAGCGGTTGCTTCGCCGTGAGGATAATGGCGAGGTACTCGAGCGCATGGCCGTGGAAAACGGCCATTTTTCGGAAAGGCTAACGTCAAGCGAAGTTCGCGA
>Ga0070675_100001997_pt1 | contig 15131 bp, 16 predicted proteins | sample KBSM43metaG_FD_65343 | JGI IMG/M metagenome (GOLD analysis project Ga0070675, IMG submission 65343) | Miscanthus rhizosphere microbial communities from Kellogg Biological Station, Michigan, USA - KBS M4-3 metaG | ecosystem: Host-associated > Plants > Roots > Rhizosphere > Soil ...
CGCGCGTGGACGTTCCCCAAGTCTCGAACTTCTTCTCAATCTGCTCCGTCCCTCCGACCCCCTGGATGATAAGCGCGCTGGAATCGGCCCAGGCGATCACCGGGAATAACAGGATGACCAGGCAAAAGGTAAAACGCTGTTTCATGCCAAGCCCCTCCTCTTTCTCCAAACCCATTCACCGGCGAGAAGCGCACACAACATCATGAACAGAATCGGGATGTCCCAGAGCTCCTTTTGCTCGACGAAGGAGTTCGCCACATCTACATAGACGGCGTCTTCAGGAATATCGGCTATCTTGTCCAGAGGATAGTACCGGCCACCGGTCTGACTGGCGATAGACCGAAGATTCCCGGCATCCAGCGATGCGTCGTAGAACTCCACCGGCCGATCCTTGATCTGGAAGGCGGCCTTGTACGTTCCAACTTTCTCGGTTCCCTGCATCGCCTCGACTTCGAGCTGGTAGGTACCTTCCTTTGTTGCCGCGGTCACCTGGGTCGAATAAGTCCCATCCTGCCCGCCGCCCCAGTCCATCGGAAGGGTCTCTGAGAGTCCGTTGGGACCAGATAGTTTCGCGGTCACGCGAGCATTGTTCAATCGCTTGAATTCCTTGTCGGACACATCCGCGGTGATATTGACCAGTTCGCCGGGAAGATAGGTGTCCTTATCGGTGGTGATGGATACCTGGGCCGGCGATGCGCTGACCAGCCAGCGCAGCATCTGCTTCCAGAAGAGTTCGTGGGTCTGGTCCTCGTGATCCATCTCCATCTGCCAATGCCAGCTGCTGCCCGTCGTGAAGACCATCGTGCGGCCGCGGCCGTAACGCTGGAAGGCCAACAGGATCGGATCTCCGCCGCTGTTTTCCGGCTCTCCCCTTGCAAGCACGACCCCGCCCGGTTTCGCGTCGCCGACGCGATTGAAGTCTTCAAGAGGTGGCAGCTGTCCCCAGATCTTGCTATTGGTCGCGGGGTTGTCCGAAAGCCGCATTAGATTGTGTGTCCTGCCGTAGTCCGTCAGGGCCAGTTTGACCTTGTCGATGACTGGAAGGGCGCGATCCGGCAGCAATTCGACCGGAAGCATATCGGCGATCGACGTGTTCTGGTATTTGCCGGACGAGAACGAGTTCTTGCCCCCCATCATTAGGAAGCCACCCCCACGTTCCCTTACAAAGTCCACCATCATCTGGAGTTGTTCCGGACTGAAGAAGGTGGATTCAATGCTCCCAAGGAGGATGCCGGAATAAGCGAACAGGTCTTCCTTCTTTTTCGGAAAACCATCTTCAAGCGTGTTTTGGTCCTGGATTCCCTGCCGGTAGAACTTGTTCTGAGACGACCTCAGCAACGATTCCATCACCAGGTTCGGATCATCCGCGATCGCACGACGGCTGTACTTGTACTCCCATCGAGGTTCCCCTTCGACATAGAGCAGCTTCGGGTGGTCATCGCGAACCGTCACGAGAGAATCGAGGACGTTGTTCTCGGCAATCCGGTCCTCGGGGACTCGAATCGTAAAGGAGAATATCTGGTTGCCTTCGTTCTTGACCGGAACGTCGATGGAGACTTCGCCCACCTGCCCATCGGGCGGAAGCGTAACGTCGTGCGTCTTCGTAAATGTTCCATTTTCACGGACGTCGATAACGGCCTTTGTCCCTACCAACCCTGAACTCTTGAACTGAACGTCCACAACCGCCGTCGAGTCTTTCAGCATTTCCCGGGGCGCCGCAACTCGGATCACCTCGGCATCCCGGGTAATCGCTTCCGTACCGACCCCGACCGTATAGAAGGGAACCGGCCGCCTTTCGAGCGCGTTCAACGACTTCATGAATTCCTGGGAAGCGTTGTCGACTCCGTCTCCGAACAGGACAACGCCGGTAAGCGGCAGTGTTCCCATTTCCTGTTGGAGCAGATCGGTAGCGGCTTCCATTCGAGTTCGGTCTCCATTGAAACGCATCTCCTCAGTCGCCTCAATGCGACGCGCTTCCTGATTGAACTCAAAGAGGCGGACCTTGAACTTCTTGGAGAGTTCCTGGAAAAACTTGGTCTCCTCAATCTTCTTCAGCATCAAATCTTTGCGTGACGTTTGCCCATCATCCTTGATGTTCATGCTTTCCGAGGTGTCGACCACCACCGCCATGTAGCTGTCCTGGGGCAGGACCTGCGAAACGTTCAGCACCGGTTGCAGCACCATGAACAACAGAATGATGAACACAGCGGATCGCAACACGATCATCCACGGCGATAACTTCTCGCGCGCGACGCGCTGATAGAAGTAGAAGGCAACGGCGACGGCAACGAGTGCCAGGGGAATGAACAGCCAACTGGACCCCAATAGCTGAAACGACAGATGGCCCTTCTGGTAAACGATTGGCCTGTATTTGAAAAAGAACTCAAATAAGTTCATAGGCACCTAATGCGACATCGCATAGACAATGAAATTGATTCCCATCCGATATGCCTGCCCGGAATACATCTCCGGATAGCAGGGGTTGTCCATCCATTCCCAGGCGTCTCCCAGATCGGAGTTGTAGGTGATCAACGCCATGAGCCGGTTGTTATCATCCGAGATCCCGAAGATCATCGGTTCGGTTTCGTCTGCCGACTCCCAGGTGCGCCCCCCATTGCATCCATTACTGACGTTGGGGATTTGCATGACCTGATTGACATCGAAAAACGTGTGAAAAACTTCGTGCTTGAGGTCAAGCTTGACCGGAGGCCGGTCCGGGAAAATCTTGGAGAGCTCTTCCTCAACTGCAGCCCTCTGGCGAAGCCCCCAGAAATCGTCGATGTGCACGAATCCGCCACGGAGCAGGTATTCACGAAGGCTTTTTGCCTCTTCGTCGGTGAGGTACATCCGGCTCGGCTCGACGATATAGAGATACGGATAGCTGGAGAGTTCGGGATCGAGAGCAGACACGACATGGGGGGCTTTGTCGAAAACGCGTATCCCTGTCAGCCGCTCCACACCCCACATGAATTTGCAGTCGGAGGCGGGAAAATCTGTGGCCCACCCTCCGCCGTAGCGGGTGCCGCCTTCTCCTGCCGCAAGATCTTCACATCGAATGTCCACCTTGGGAGTTCGCGCCGGCCCATTACCACTGCCGTAGATGAGTCGCGTGAAGAAAAATTCAGGCGTCGTGTCCGATCCGGTGTTCGCGATCCCCGGCACGACAAAAAGGACAAAGGCCAAAACTGACCCGAATGTCAGCAAAGACTTCTTCTTCATAGGTGTTGGATTTTCAGCAATGCGCCCTCATCATACCTGAGAAAAAAGTCAGGCGGGAACGAAATCTCCAATCTCAACACCGTTACTTTGCAAGGCTTTTACAAGTTTTAACACCGAATGAAATTGGTGTGTGCGAATTCCCAGGGCGGCAGCCGATTCGATGTTCTCCTCACGATCATCGGTGAAGAAAAGTGCTTCCGGAGGCTTGCCGGATGCGGCAATCGCCGCATCGTAAATCCTGCGGTCGGGCTTCATGGAGCCGACTTCGTGCGAGAAGATCTTGTGATCGAAGTACTCCAGCACCGTGTAGTTCCTCGCGATGAAGGCGGCATGAGATTCGTTGGTATTGGATACGAGGATCAGCGGGTACCTGGCTTTGAGGTTGGCCAGAAGTTTCTCCGGAACGATCAGCCCCGGAAGAAATACTGAAGACCAGGCTTCATGAAATTCCTCAATACTCATTTCGAGCTTACCGCTGCCTCGAAGATACCGATGGTAGTCCGCGGTCGAGATCTGCCCGTGTTCGTAGCGCCCCACCCAAGTCGGGTCGAAGATGATCGATTTGAATTCTTCGGCAGAGAGGGGTGTCCGGTCGCCAAACCGTTTCATCCCCAGATCAAAGTCGAAATCGATGAGCACTTTCCCAAGGTCAAACAGCAATGCTTCAATAATCATGCGCGGGATCTTAACAATAACCAGACTTGCCTCGAGGTGTGAAAATCCCCATACTCAAAAGGCAATGAAACACCAGAATGAATTCACCAGCCGCCGTGATCGATGGCAGGCGGCGCCAGAAGTTACCTACCGCGAAGGCGAATACATCGACAGGCTCTCCAAGAACAAGACTGCGGTTGTGGTCAAGCTGATCGACGGTGAGGAAGTCCGGGGTTGGATCGAGTACTACGACAAGGACATCATCCGGATCACGAGGAGTACCGAACCGAATCTCTTCATTTATAAGAATCGGGTGAAATACCTCTTCGAGGACCCGGACGCCCGCAGGCCGAGAAGCTGATCTAAAACTCCCGATACGTCGTCGGCACATACGGAAAACGCTGATTTGCCCGTTCCATCTCGGCTTCACTCCATCCAATGGTCGTTGAGCCCGGCGGCAGATCGAACGTCACGAGTCCGCGCTGTTGCAGCAGTGTTCCGAGCGGATTTGCAGGACTTCGATCGTCGAGCCGGGTGCGCGTCAGGAAGACGGCGCCCGAAATCGCTCCGGTAGCCCCTTCCGCTCCTCGCAGCACGCCCTGACCAATCACCAGAATCAGACCATTCCATGCGAAGGTCCCGTACACCTCCAAATGCCCGCGCACCACGAGCAGGCCATATCCGCTCGCATTCCTGAAGCTGCCGTCGCCATCGATGACAACCACTCGATAGTCCGAGGGAGATCCCACTGAACCAAGGCTGACGGCCTCGCCAGGACCCGGATGGTAGACATCCGTCGCGTGCCGCGCAATTCCATCCACAATCTTCTCCAAACCCTCGGTTGTCTCCAGCTGGGTGTCCATGTTCGGCTCGAGAGGCCTGTCCTCATTAAGAGTGATTGCCTGGGGAAGCCACGGGAAGCCAGACTTCTTCAAGCGAACGTCGATGGTCTTCCTTGCGGTTCCAATCGCGCCCTCACTGCGCAACGTCAGGGGGTTGTGCCGCACCAGAGTGACCGAGTATCGGCCCGCTTCCCTGCCGGTCGTATCGAACAGCGGTTTGTTCTCAATAAAAGGAGCGCCGGCGGGCGGAACGGGAATCGATCGGATTGCATCACGCGCATCCTCTATTCCTGCTTCGGTCAGATAAACCAGCTGGCCTTCGGCGCGGTAGTTGTCGCCGATCCAGACTTCAAGCGTAACCGCTGTCAGCATTGCCGCGACGAGCAGGGAGAGAAGCGCGAGGATTATCAGGACGACAACCAGCCCGATACCTCTATTAGAGTCGTACTTGACTACCATACAAGTGTTCGGGTATAAGTCCCCGCATGCTCCTTACCGACAAACAACAGGCGATTCTGAATTTCATCAACGACTACATTGGCGAACATCAATACCCCCCCTCGGTTCGGGAAATCGGGAAGCATTTCGGAATTTATCCGGCGACGGTGCAGGACCACATTTCGGCGATTGAGCGGAAAGGTTTTCTGCAAAAAAAGCGATTTCAGTCGCGGACCTTGTCTGTTTCCAGGATTTCGCGGCCTGGAGGCGTCCCGATCGTCGGAACCGTTGCAGCTGGAGTTCCGATCCTCGCCCAGGAGAACATCGAGGACGTCGTCCACTTTCCCGAGCGATGGGCCACGACGGGTTCGTTCTTATTGAAAGTCAAAGGCGACAGCATGGTTGGCGCGCACATTCTGGACGGCGACTATGTTCTGGTTCAACCCCAGCAGTCCGCCCGGGATGGGGAGATCGTCGTTGCCCTTATCGGCGACGAGGCGACGGTAAAGCGTTTCTACAAGACGCCGAACGGCGTCACACTCAAGGCAGAGAATCCAAAGTTCAACGACATTCAAGTCTCAACCGAAGACGCGGCAGCCCGAAGATTTCAAATTGTGGGATCCGTTTCGGGCGTGATGCGCCTAATGAAGAGGTAACGATGAAACTGGTGACTAATTCCATGAGCGAGACAACGGAAGGAAAACTGACGGTGTGGCGGACTGACGGTCCGCTGGACAACATGATCTTTGAACTCTCCGCAAACCTCACGGCGAGCGGGGAGCGACTGATCGTGATGGACGCCACCGGATACTTCGACCCTTCGCGCGTGAGCCGGGCAGCGGGCTCCGTCCCCCGCAGCGTTCATGTGCTGCGGACAAGCCCGGGAGAAGAGCTTCATGCGAGCCTGTGGGCAACCCTTCAGTCTGCGCAACAGCGTACACAGGCCAGAAGAGTTCTGCTGGTAGGAATCCTCGATCACCTCTATGACCGGGGAATTCTCACACGTGACGCCGCAAGAGCCCTTGGGCGGATGAAGCTGGTTCTTGAGGCTCTCACGCGTTCCGGCCTCGATGTAACTGTCGTTTGCAAAACCGAGGGAGTGGAGCGGGGTGTTCGAAGCTATCTGGTCTCTTCCCTGTGCGCCTCGGCGGGGGAAGTCCATCACTGGCCGCTAGCTTCGCAGGAGTATGTAGACGGCGCCTCCGCCGCCATCGCATAACCGGGCCGAAGTGTAAGCGATAACATGGCGGCCGAGACGGCGGGAGCGAAGCCATCGCTGGATGGCATCCTTTAGGATAGGTTGCTTCTTGTGGGAGTGCCGCCCCCGGCCATGAATCACCCGCACGCAGGTCAGGTTGGCGCGGAGGGACCCAAGGATGAACTCATCCAGCGCGAAACGCGCTTCCTGCTGGTTCATTCCGTGAAGATCGAGCCAGGCCTGTACCGAAAATCGTCCGGATCGGAGATCATCCAGGTACAACCGGCCTCCCGGCTGGACCGCGGCTTCGATGTACTCCGGCGTCTGCTCGACTTCGACGTCGCCCTTCTTCAGAAACTCTTCAAGCACTCGAAGCGCTTCCGCTTCGTCGTTCTGCGGCTGAATTTCGAGCGGCGGACGATGATGCAGGGGAACCGCGCTCCAACCCAGCGCCTTCACATCCTGCATGGCATGGCCAAAGAGGTCTTCATCGGCCATTCCCTCGGGAAACTTTGGAAGGGCGAAGTCACGCGGCTCACTGTTGAGGCTTCCGTTGGCGAACCTGATCCGGCCACTTCGAACAAGATCTTCCAATACTGCAAAAGGCTTGTTCATAACGCTCACTTGAACTTGTTCGTGATCGGCATCCGCCGATCGCGGCCGAAAGCCCGAGGCGTGATCTTGACGCCCGGAGCCGCCTGACGCCGCTTATACTCATTCACGTCGACGAGACGGACAATGCGCAGCACCAGCTTTGGATCGAACCCCATCTCCACCATATCGGATAGGCTGCGATCCTCTTCGACGTAAGCTTTGAGAATCGGATCAAGCACGTCATACGGAGGCAGCGAGTCGGTGTCCAGTTGGTCCGGCCTCAACTCTGCCGACGGCGGCTTCTCGATGGTCGATCTCGGAATCCTCTCGCCTCCCATACTGTTGCAATAGCCGGCAAGCGTGTAGACCGTGGTCTTCATCACATCCTTCAGGATCGCGAAGCCCCCCGCCATATCTCCGTAGAGCGTGCAGTAGCCCGTACTGATCTCACTCTTGTTTCCGGTGCTGAGAACCAACCAGCCGAACTTGTTCGATAGCGCCATCAGGAAGTTGCCGCGAACCCGCGCCTGCAGGTTCTCTTCGGCGACGTTGGGTTCGGTTCCTTCGAACGCATCGCTGAGAGCGCTCTTGTACGCAGTGAAAACCTCTACGATGGGAATCGTCAACAGCTCGATCCCCAGGTTCTCTCCAAGCTGCTCGGCATCATCGATGCTGTGTTGCGAGGAGAACTCGGAGGGCATGAGAACTCCGGCAACGTTCTCTCTCCCCAGCGCATCGACGGCAATGCATGCCGTCAGCGCCGAGTCGATACCACCGCTCAGTCCGAGCACGACTTTCTGAAACCCGTTCTTTCTTACATAGTCTCGCGTGCCGAGAAGAAGCGCCTGATAGATCTCTGCTGCATCCTCCAGGGGTTGAACCTTGTGCGATTCGAGAGGCGCACGATTCCTCACATGCCGCGCGAGGGGGAATTCCGCGGCCGCCACAGACTCCTGCACGGCCTGCTGACGGCGACGGGGCTCACTCAGCCGCTGTCGAAAAACGGATTCGACATCGAGATCCACGACGATCAGGTCTTCTTCGAACTGGCGACCGCGAGCAAGAATCTCGCCACGCTCGTTGAACACCAGGCTGTCGCCATCAAAGACGAGTTCATCCTGACCACCGACGAGATTGTTGTATGCAACGATTACCAGGTTATCGGCGGCTCGCGTCTGCAGCATTCGTTCACGCCATCGGCGCTTGCCCGCGTGATAAGGAGAGGAAGAGATATTGATCAGGATTTCAGCGCCGCCCGAAGAGGACTGATGAAGGAATGGCCCATCCGGGTACCAGATGTCTTCGCAGATGCTGATGCCGACAGTCGCATCGCCGATGCGGAATACCGGGCACGAACGTCCCGCCTGAAAATAACGGAACTCATCGAAGACGCCGTAGTTGGGAAGAAACATCTTGTGATAGACGGCCGCAACTTTTCCGCCCTGGATGACTGCGGCCGCATTGAAGATGTCGTCCTTGCGATCGACGAAACCCACGACCGCGGTGATGTCGGCAACGCTTCCCGCCAGGTGCTGCATTGCAGCGAGATTGGCTTCAATGAATTGCGGTTTGAGCAGGAGATCTTCGGGAGGATATCCAGTGAGCGCAAGTTCCGGAAATGTTACAACGTCCGCCTGCAGCTCGACAGCGCGGCCGATCCATCGGGAAATCCTTTCCGCATTGCCGGCAATATCACCGACGACCACATTAATCTGCGCCATCGCCAGCCGCAACGGCTTCTTCATGGAAGGTATCGTAACAGATGGGGAAAGCTGCGAGCCATAAGGGGCGTAGCTTTCAGGGCTGTCACAATCCTCAAATCGGCTGAAACCCAAGCCCAGCAATGGTATTAACAGGATGTTACGGACTATTTACAAAACCGTTTCGCTATGTTCCAATTCCGTCTCCCATGGCACGACTTCCAAAAGATGTTCTCGTTACGTCGAAGCCCGTTTGCACTTTTCCGAACGGCGATTATTTCTATGTCGAACTGTCCCGAACCAACGGGCACTACGACTGTTTCGTGAAAATGGCCTGCGCTGGCGACCCCTCGAAGTCCGTTGTCGTTGCACGCGCGCAGGGCAAAACAATCCGTGAAGCGGAATTAAAGATTTATGAACGTGCGATCAAACGCTTCCCGAGATTTCCGCGGCCGCCGTATCTTCATCGGGGGTCCGGTGCTTCCCGCACGCGTCTGAAGGTCAATCAACCCGAAGCCTGAAAACGTCTCTATCCATCCTTGCCGAACCTGTGTCAGCCCTTTATCCTTCGATCACGAAATCGTGAGGACGCGAATGAATGCGGGACGCATAACGGGGCTTCTACTGCTTTTCCTCTCCTATGAGCTATTCGCAGTCGCGGAGTCTTTGAGCAACCTGATCGCTGCTGCCCGCGCTCGAACAATGAAACACGAGATCTACGATGGATCCTATCGCGTTATTTCCTACCCGATGGGAGACGTGCCCAATGATCGAGGCGTTTGCACGGACCTGATCATCAGAGCGTATCGGGTGCTAGGAATCGATCTGCAAGTCCTCGTACACGAGGACATGAAAGCCCATTTCGCGGAGTACCCCCAGTCGTGGGGGCTACGAAGGCCAGACAGGAACATCGATCATCGCCGCGTTCCGAACCTGCAAAAATTCTTTGAGCGTGCTGGCGCAAAACTGCGGGTTAGCGCTGCGGCGGCCGAGTATAAGCCCGGGGAACTGGTCACGTGGATGCTCCCGGGAAATCTGCCGCACATCGGAATCGTTTCAGACCAAAAAGTGCCTGGGAATAACAGACCCAAAGTTATCCACAACATTGGCGCCGGACCTGTCGAAGACGACATTCTTTTTCTCTATCCCATTACCGGACACTATAGCTACCTTCTGTCCGACTGAGGTTGAAACATGATTGCTTTTCCCCTTCAGTATCCCCTGACGCTGACCTTCAAGTTCTTTGCCCTGGCCCCCCAGTTTGCGGTGACCGACGGGAACGGAAGGGTGCTCGCGTGGGCGGCGCAGAAACTGTTCCGCTTGAAGGAAGCCGTGAATGTTTTTTCCGACTCCTCTCGCAAGGAAGTCCTTTTCACGATCAAAGCAGATCGCGTCCTCGATTTCGGGGCGCGGTATCACTTCAGTGACGGACAAGGGAACCCGCTGGGATCTTTGCAGCGTCAGGGGATGCGATCGATTTGGAGAGCGCAATACGACATCCAGGGCGCTGCGAGCATGAATATGAAAATCCGCGAAGAGAATCCCTGGATCAAGGTTGCTGACGGGTTGCTGGGTGCCATCCCTTTCGGCGAACTCTTCTCGGGATTCTTCTTTCATCCTGCATATCTCGTGTCGAGGCCGGATGGCACCGCTGTTATGAGAATTCAGAAGAAGACCGCATTTCTGGAGAGCCGGTTCTCCATCGAGCGGATCGCACCAATGGAGCAACTCGAAGAACAGCGCATTCTCCTGAGCCTGATCATGCTCGTCCTGCTGGAAAGGAGACGCGGCTGAAGGGCATTGAAAATTTGCCGGCACGTATTGCCCCTCCTGGCCAGGAGGGGTGTCTCTGGCATTAAGAAAAAGACGCGCCAGCGACCTTATGGCCAGAGACGGGGTGGTGGCTCAAGATCGAAACAATTTGTTGACGTTTGAACCACCACCCCGTCCGCTCCTTTCGGCGGAGGCTTCGCGATATTTTTTTGATGTCGCGGCCACCCCTCCTGGCCAGGGGCAATCGACCGCCTCCGACTTAGCGAAGTTCTAACTCACGACACTGGCCCGAGCAGCTTGATGGCTTGCGCATGGATCCTTGCGTCGCCTGCAGCGAGGATCCTGCCTCCGTTCGCGCAACTGTTCCCTTGCCAGTCGCTGATGACGCCGCCTGAGCCTTCCACAATTGGAATCAGGGCGGCCACATCCCATCGGTGAAAGGTGGATTCGATGATCAGATCGACGAAGCCAAGAGCCAGCGTTCCAAAGATGTAGCAGTCGCCACCGAAGCGGCTCATGCGCACCGCGCGTTGCACGCGGCGGAAGGCGTCCTGTTCGGCTTCGGAGAAATAGGCGTCAGGATGCGTTGCGCAGAGAACAACCTCGGCCATATCCGCACAGGGTCGTGCCCGCAGCCGAGTACGCTCACCGTTTGAGAGAAGCTCCGCTTCTCCGTTTACGCCCACAAAGCGCTCCCGCACGACCGGCTGATCCAGAATACCGAGCAAGGCGTTGCCATTCTTCTCTAGCGCAATCAGCGAACCCCACTCATGCCTCCCCGTGATGAATGCGCGAGTGCCATCCACAGGATCGAGAACCCACGTGAAGCCGTTCGCTGAAGGCTTCTCGCCAAACTCTTCTCCGAGAATTCCATCTTGCGGCCGCTCTCGCTCAATGATGGCCCGCATCGCTTCCTCGGCGGATTTGTCGGCGATAGTTACCGGATCGAACTGAGCCTTCGCGGCACCTTTGTCTGTGACAGCGATCTGTTGACGGAAGTAAGGTCGAATCACATCTCCGGCAACGTCGGCGAGTTTGTGAGCGAAGGCTATGGTGTCAGGATCGATGGACATCTCAGCGTAGTCTACGTCAAATTTAGCGTTACCTTACCCGCACTCGGGGATCGAGCAACGCATAGCACAAGTCCACGACAAGGCTCGCGGTCACGACGAGTGCCGACGACAGAATCGTGATGCCGATAATCACGGGCAGGTCCTGCGTCGTGATTGCCAACACCGCTTCGCGGCCAAGGCCGGGGAGACCAAACACAACTTCCGTTACAATCGCGCCTCCGAGCAATCCCCCAAGGTCGATCCCAAACTGCGTGATCACCGGCGCGGCCGAACTGCGGAGCGCATGCCGATAGATGATTCGCCCTTCACTGAGGCCCTTGGCCCGTGCGGTGCGAATGTAATCTTCACCCAATACATCCAGCATCGCCCCCCGCGTCAGACGTGAGTACGTCGCTGCGGTGATAAGGGCGATCGAAAGCCAGGGCAGGATCAAATGCCGCGCCCATTGCCCGACATTCTCCGTGAGCGGCACGTAGGCGCCTGGCGGGAAGAACGCATAGCCGGCCATGTAGAGCCGAAAGAACAGAAAGAGCAACAACAACTCGCCCATCAGGAATGGCGGCATCGAATAGAAGAACAGCGAGGCTGCCGTGAGTGTTCGGTCGAAGATAGAGCGCGGTCGCGTTGCGGCGATCACGCCGGTGCCCACGCCGATCAGCAACCACAGCGAGGCTGCCCCCAGAGCCAGCGAAGCGGTCACCGGAAAATCCCGTCGAATGATGCTCACAACCGACTCCGATGTCAGAAACGATTCCCCCAGGTCGCCCCGCACCAAACGTCCAAGAAAGCGAACGTACTGCACCGGTACCGGCTGATCCAGGCCAAGCCGCTGTCGCACGAGTTGAATGGTCTTATCGCTTGCCTGCCGACCTGCTATCAATCGAGCGACGTCCCGAGGCGCAATGAAGAACAGTCCGAAGACAAGCGTGGCGACAAACCCTACGATCGCGAGTCCCCACAGGATTCGCCGGAGAAGAAATCGAATCACGGTTTGTCTCCTGGCGTCTCGCTGTCGAGAACAATCGTTTGCTCATACCGGGGATCGAAGGCATCGCGCACGCTGTCGCCCAGCACGTTGAATGCAAGAGTCGTGCCCAGCAACGCCGCACCGGGGAATACCACAAACCACCAGGCAACCTTGTAGAATGCGATCGAGTCCGCCAGCATATTTCCCCATGAAGGCGTTGGCGGCACGACGCCCAGCCCGAGGAACGACATCGTTGCCTCAAAAGCAATGGCGGATGGGATCAGCAGTGTCGCATAGACGATCAACGTCGCGGCGACATTTGGAAGAATCTCGACGAACATGATCCGCAGGCTCCCCGCGCCCAGCGAGCGAGCCGCCCGAACGTATTCCTGCTCGCGGATCGAAAGCGCCTGCGCTCTCACAACACGCCCCACCGATGCCCAGCTGAAAAAGGCGATTACCACAATGCTGATCGTCAGGCTCGGTCCCACGACTGCCACAAGCGCCAGCGCAAAAACCAGGAAAGGAAGAGACAGCACGACATCCATCAGGCGCGAGAGAATCGTATCGACGGGTCCGCCGAACCATGCTGCAACAATTCCAACGAGCGCGCCCACCGCCACAGCCAGGCCGCTGGCAACCATGCCGACAACCAAGGACACACGCGCTCCATAAGCGATGCGGACCAGCACATCACGTCCCAATCCATCCGTACCGAACAGGAACTCGCGCCCTGGTCCGACAGGTATGCCGGACGGCGACAGGCCGGTTTCGCGAAACTGTGCTTCGGGAGAGTGATCGACGGCTGCCGCAATCCACGGTGCAAACAAGGCGACGACAATGATGAAAGCGATGCCTGCCGCCGCGACGATCGCCCAGCGGTCGCCGCGGAGCCGCTCGAACGCGAGTTGCCATGGACCACGAGCCCGTATCGATTCGGTCATGACAGCTTCCCCGCGGGAACCAATGGCTCTCTGTCCTTTACCGGAAAATGACATGCCGCCAGATGGTCCATTGCGTCCGCCAGCCTGGTGATCAGCGCGGGTTCCTCCACAGCACACAGCGCCTCGGCGCGCGGGCACCGCGGATGGAAGCGGCAGCCGGCCGGGGGCTCAATCGGTGAAGGTGGATCGCCCGACAAAATAATCTGTTCGCGAACGGAGTCAAGATCGGGATCCGCAATGGGAATGGCCGAAAGGAGCGCGCGCGTGTACGGATGTCTCGCACTCTCGAAAAGCTCCTGGGCTGAAGCAATCTCAACGACTTTCCCGAGATACATCACAGCGATCCGATTGCTGACGTGTCGCACAACCGAAAGATCGTGCGAAATGAAAAGGATTGTCAGCCCCAATTCCTTTTGCAGGTCGGCGAGTAGATTGAGAATCTGAGCGCGAATCGACACGTCCAGCGCCGACACCGGTTCATCGCACACGAGAAGGTCAGGCCGCAGCGCGATGGCGCGCGCGATGCCGATACGCTGGCGCTGCCCTCCCGAGAACTGCGCGGGAAATCGATTGTAGTGCTCAGGATTGAGCCCAACCAGGTCCATCAACTGCTGCACGCGGCGTTTCTGCTCCGTCCCTGATGCAATGCCATGAATCTCGAACGGATCACCGATAATCGAACCCACGCGGCGCCTGGGATTCAGAGAACTGTACGGATCCTGAAACACCATCTGCATTCGCTGACGGAACGGACGAAGTTCGGTATCCGGGGCCCTTGTGATGTCATGGCCGTCGAAGATCACTCTGCCGGACGTGGGATTCTCCAGACGAATGATGCAGCGCGCGAGAGTCGACTTGCCGCAACCGGTCTCACCAACCAGTCCAAGCGTTTCTCCTCGACGCACCTCGAGGCTCACGTCATCGACCGCGCGAACGTATTGCCTGCTCCCAAACAGGACTTGAGCCTTGACCGGAAAATGTTTGATGAGGTGCTCGATTCGAAGCAGGCTTTCGCTCACGAAACGTTCTCCGGATCGAGCAGCCAGCATGCGGATCGGTGCGCTTCAGCGGCAGGGACAGCCATGAAGGGCGGCCTCATGCTGATGCAACGATCCATCACATGCGGACATCGTGGATGGAAGGGACAGCCCGAAGGCGGACGAATGAGGCTGGGAGGCTGACCGGCAATAGCGGTCAGGCGCGCGCCGGAGGCGTGGATGCGCGGGAGAGAACCGAGCAGACCCGCGGTATAGGGATGGCTGGGTTCGCGGAACAGACCGTGTCGTGACGCCTGCTCCATCACCTGACCTGCATACATCACAACCACCTCGTCGGCGACTCCGGCGATCACTCCCAGGTCGTGGGTGATCAGGATGATCGCCATTCCAAACTCGCTCTGCAGGCGGCGCATCAGCCGCATGATCTGTGCCTGCACGGTTACGTCGAGCGCGGTCGTGGGTTCGTCCGCAATGAGAAGGCGTGGCTGAAGCGCAAGCGCCATGGCGATCATGGCGCGCTGAAGCATTCCACCAGAGAATTGATGCGGATAGTCGTCCACCCGGCTTTCCGGTCGTGGAATCCCGACGTGCCCGAGCAACTCGATCGCCCGTTTGCGCGCGGACTCGGCGCTCACAGACTCGTGCGCTCGAATCATTTCGGCGATTTGCCAGCCAATCTTGTAGAAGGGATGCAGACTCGACAGAGGGTTCTGGAAAATCATCGCGATCCC
>Ga0070675_100001998_pt1 | contig 15130 bp, 13 predicted proteins | sample KBSM43metaG_FD_65343 | JGI IMG/M metagenome (GOLD analysis project Ga0070675, IMG submission 65343) | Miscanthus rhizosphere microbial communities from Kellogg Biological Station, Michigan, USA - KBS M4-3 metaG | ecosystem: Host-associated > Plants > Roots > Rhizosphere > Soil ...
GACAGGCTGGCCGCCCGCCGCGCCGGGTACGTGCCGAACACCACCCCGACCACCACCGCCGCGCCGATCGCGATCAGCGACGTGGACGCGTGCACCACCGGCCAGATCCCCGCTCCAGTGATCCGCCGGAACACTGCCGTCCCGACGAACGCGATCACGAGGCCGCCGGCGTAGCCGAGCGCGCTGCCTACGGTCGTCACCGTCACCGACTCCATCAGGAACTGCACCTGGATGTCGCGACTGCTGGCGCCGACCGCCTTCCGGATCCCGATCTCGCGCGTCCGCTCCACCACCGCCGCCAGCAGTACGTTCATGATCCCGATCCCGCCCACGGCGAGGATCAGTGATGCGAGAAGTCCGAGCAACAGCTTTGACAGGAGCATGGCCTGCCGCGTGTTGTGCAGGCGCTCCGTCCCCACCACCACGTCCAGCTTCTCGACACCGCGGCCGTAGCGCTCGGCGAGCCAGTTCACGACCTGGCCCTGGAGCGAATCCACCGCCTCGATGCTGCGCGCCTTCAGGCGGAGCGTCGGCACACGCGGCGCGGCCGACGGCTCGAGCAGTGCCTGTCCGCCGCGCAGCGGCGCGAATGCCACGAGGTCGGGTTCGTCGCCACCGGCGGGTGCCTCCAACACTCCGAGCACCACGCGTCGCTCGTCGCCTGCCCGGATTGTCCGGCCCACCAGCCAGAGCGGATCGTGCACGCCGGCGAGCTCCATCGCCGTTCGATGTCCGAGCACGATCACGGGCGCGCCGTGCGTCTCCTCAGCCGTCGTGAAGAATCGACCGCCTGCCAGCCGCAGCCCCGCGAAGTCGGCGAGGCTCGCCGTGCCGAGCGTGAGCTGTACGGTGGCACGAGCTCCAAGGTGCTCGGTCTCGGTGCGGCCGTTGAGCATCAGTGCATACCGGATCACGCCGGGCACTTCGGCCTGTGCGCGCCGGGCATCCTCCAGCGTCAGCTCGGGATACCCGCGCACGGCCAGCGACCTGCCTCGCACCCGCACCCGCGTGCGCGCGGTCACGGCCACGTCCTGCACGCTGCTCTCGCGCGCGATCAGGGCGCGCGACCACACCTCCACCCCGTCGGTGATCGCGAACGCGGCCACGAGCGACCCCACGCCGATGATCACGCCGGTCGTGGCGAGCACCGTCCGCAGAGGATTCGACCGCAGCGAATCCGCGCCGACCCGCGCGGACTCGAGGAGGGACGTGAGCTTGAGGGCGGGGGGCACAGGGGAACTACGACTCGAGCCCCCGAAGGAGTTTCGGGACCTCGGTAACCGAAGACCGGCAACCCGCCCCCGCCGCCCCTAGTGCCCCGCCCCCGGTCCCAACCCGCGTGACTTCCCCGACCGGAACAGGAGCAGCAACGGGAGTGACAGCACCAGCGCGAGCCCGCTGAACAGATACAGCTTCGAGAACGCCAGCACGCTCGCCTGCCCCTGCATCTGCCGGTCGATCACCGCCAGCGCCTGCTGCTTCGCCATCACGGCGTTCATGCCGCGAGAGACCAGTCCGCGCGTGACCATCTCGACGCGCGCCATCGTCGTCGGATCGCCGTTCACGACGTGCTCCGACAACAGGGCGCGCGACTGCGCCGTGAATCGACCGAGCAGCGTCGCGCTGATCGCGATGCCGAGCGAGCCGCCGAGCTGGCGCGTCAGGTTGAACATGCCCGTTCCCTGCGCGAGCTCCGAAGGCTTGAGCTCGGCCATCGTCGCCCCCGTCAGCGGCACGAAGATCAGCCCGAGCCCCACGCCTCGCGAGATCAGCGGCCAGAACAGATCGTGCGCGCCCGCGTCGTACGTGAGGAGCGACAGCTTCCACATGCTGAAGAAGAACAGTCCGGCTCCGATCGGCACGGTGACGCGCGCGTCGAGTCGCGTCGCGTTGCGCCCCACGACGGCCATCGTCACCGCCGACGCGATCGCGCCCGGCAGGATCACCATTCCCGTCTGGTTCGCCGTGAAGCCGTGAAGCGATTGCAGGAACACGGGCAGGACGAACACCGAGCCGTACAGCGCGAGTCCGAGGAACGACGCGATCGCCACCCCCGCCGCGAGCTGGCGGTTGTGCAGCACGCGGAAGTTGATCACCGGCTCGTCGATCGTGAGCTCGCGCCAGAGCAGCAGGATGAACGAGAGCGCCGACGTCACAGCGAGGATCGTCACGAACCGCGACTCGAACCAGTCGTAGCGCTCCCCGCGCTCGAGCATCCACTGCAGCGATCCGACACAGAGCGCGAGCAGCAGGATGCCGATGGCGTCCACGGAGCCGGCACGCTCCTGGTGCTCCGAGTCGTGCACGTACGTCCACACCATGAACGCCGCGATGATGCCGAGCGGCACGTTGATGTAGAAGATCCACGGCCACGAGAGGTTGTCGACGATGTAGCCGCCGAGCGTCGGGCCGATCGTCGGTCCCACCATCACGCTCACGCCGAACACGGCCTGGCCGACGCCGACCTCCTTGGGAGGGAACGCCTCGAACAGCGTCGACTGCGCGGTCGAGAGCAGCGCGCCACCACCGAGTCCCTGCACGACGCGCCAGAAGATCATCCCGCCGAGCGTGCTCGCCGCGCCGCAGAAGAACGACGCCGCGACGAACAGGAGGATGGAGCCCGTCAGATATCGCTTCCGCCCGAAATAGCCCGAGAGCCAGCTCGAGAGCGGGATCACGATGACGTTCGCGATGATGTAGCCGGTCGACACCCACGAGATCTCGTCGAGCGTCGCGCCGAGATTCCCCATCATGTGCGGGATGGCGACGTTCACGATCGACGTGTCGATCAGCTCGAGCATCGCCGCGAGCGACACGGCGATGGCGACGAGATACTTGTACTTGTACTTGTCGATGTCGGCGACCGCGCCGGGAGGCGGACCGGAACGGTCGGTCGCCTCGCCGGACGCGGCGTCGGGATGGAGCGCGATCGTCGCCATCGGAGTCGCGGTCGCGCCGCTACTTGACGTCGACGTGCGCCGCCACCGACATCCCTGGCCGCAGCGGCTGACCCTTGCCGCAGCCCTCGGTGATCGCGATGCGCACGGGCACGCGCTGCACGACCTTCGTGAAGTTGCCGGTCGCGTTGTCCGGCGGCAGCAGCGCGAACTTCGCGCCGGTCGCCGCACTCACGCTCTCGACCTTCCCCTTCGCCGAGCATCCGCCGTAGGCGTCCACTTCGAGCTCCACCGCCTGACCGACCCGGAGATCGGAAAGCTGCGTCTCCTTGAAGTTGGCCGTGACCCACACGCCGGTATCCGACACCACCGTGAGCAGCGGCTGGCCCGCCTGCACGAGCTGCCCCACCTCCACCTGCTTGCGCGACACGATGCCCGCCACCGGCGAGACGACGCGCGTGTACGAGAGCTGGAGCGCCGCGTTGTCGCGCGTCGCCTGCGCCGCCGCGAGCCGCGCCTGCGCGAGCCGAACGCCCGCCTCCGCGTTCGTGACGCCCGCGCCGGCCGCGCTCGCCGAGCGCTGCGCCGAGAGGAGCTGCGCGCGCGCCGCATCGGCCGCCGCCTGCGCCGCATCGAGCTGCTGGCGCGACACGATCTGCTTCGCGACGAGCTCGCGCATGCGCGCGAGATCGGCGTCCGCCTTCACCGAGTTCGCCCGCGCGGCGGCGATCGACGCGTCGAGTGCCGCGCGCTGTCCGGTGGCGTTCGCCACCTGCGCCTCCGCCATGCCGCTCCCGCCGACCTGCGCGCGCGCCGCGGCCAGCTCGGCGTCGGCCTGCGCCACACGCACCGCGTACTCGCGCTCATCGATGCGCACGAGCGTGGAGTCGGCGCGCACCCGATCGTTCTCGGCCACGTTCACCGCCGTCACGTAGCCGCTGACCTTCGCCAGCACCGGGACGAGATGGCCGTCGACCTGGGCGTTGTCGGTGCTCTCGTGCGAGCGCCCGTACAACCACTGCTTCACCGCCCAGCCGAGTCCGAGCACGGCGGCCAGCGCCACGAGGCCGAGCACGATGCGGCGACGCCCGCCGGGCGCACGGGTGACGGCGGGAGGAATGGGAGCGCGCTGGGCGCTGCTCTGCGGTTGCGTTGCGGTAGCCATGTCGGTGATGCGTGCGGGAATTCGGACGGGTGGGTGGAGAGCGTCGGTCAGTCGATCGTCGTGATGGAGCCGCGCGCGCGCGCGAGCGCGACACGTGCCGCCTGATAGGAAGTCAGCGCGTCGACGTACTGCGTGCGAGCCGTGTTCAGCGTGAGCGATGCGGTGATGACGTCGGCGTTGCCGGCCACGCCGGCCTGGAAGCGCTCACGAGCCTGCGACACTTCCTGCTCGGCCAGCTGGAGGCGCTCGCGCGCCGAAGCAACTGCTTGCGTGGAAGACGTGAGGTTCAGCAGCGCGATGCGCACGTCGGCCTCGACCTGGATGCGCAGGTCGCGCTCGCGCATCTCGTATTCCTGCGCCACGGCGATCTGCTCCTCGGTACGGCCCTCGCGCCGGAAGCCGTCGAAGACGGGAAGGGAGAACTGCACCCCCCACTGGTACGTCGGCAGCGAGCTGCGGCCGAGACGGTAGGCCTGCCCCTGGTCGGCGAAGACGCCGATCGTGGGCAGCCGCTCGTTGCGGATCGCCGCCGCCTGCTCTCGTGCGGCCTGCGCCTGGAGCCCCATGGAGCGGAGATCGCTGCGCCCGCGCACGGCGTCGGCGAGCGCTGCCTCCTCCGTCGTGGCCGCGGCGACGGGAAGCGCGCCGAGCGAGTCGACGAGCACCAGCGTCACCAGCGGCAGGCCCATGGCGCGTGCGAGCTCCACCCGGGTCCGGTCACGATCGTTCCGCGCGACGATGAGCTGCGTACGCGCACCGGTCAGCTGCGAGCGCGCGCGCGTCACGTCGAGGGCCACACCCGTGCCGGCCCGGAGCTGGTCCTGCGCGATCCGCAGCAGCTCGGCCGCGAGCGTCGAATCGGCGAGCCGCGCGCCGTACACTCCATCGGCACGCAGCACGGCGAGATACGCGTTCGCGGCGAGCAGTCCGGCGGACTCGGACGCGTTGGTGACGTCGGCGTCCGCGGCCCGCACGCTGGTCTTCGCGCCACGTATGCGACCGAGCGCGCTCGGGTCGAGCAGCGTCTGGCTCACGTGGGCGCGCGCATCGAACACGTTGAGCGGTCCGAGGATCGAGCCCTCGCGATCGAGCAGCGGCGGCTGTCCGGGCGCGCTCGGGAAGTCGAGCGGGAACAGCGCCGCACTGTTGAACGTGGATCCCGTCTGTCGCGCTTCGAGTGCGAGCGTCGGGAGCAGATCGGCCTTCCGCTGCGTGACGCGCGCCTCCGCCACGCCGAGGCGTGACCGCGCGCTCCCGACCTGCGGGTTCTGACGCGCCGCGATGCGCACGGCCTCGCCGAGCGTGAGGCGGATCGTCGAGTCGGCGGCGACTTCCTGTGCGGACGCGGCACGGGCGAAGAAGGCGAGCAGCGCGACGAGCAGCGCGAGCGTGAGTCCGATCACCACGGGGCGCGGGATACGCAGGTTATTCATCGGTCGACATGCTTGGAGCTGGCCCGTCGTCCGGGCGCATGGCGTGAAGAAAGAAATCGCGGATCTGCGCGAGGAGCGCGCCCTCCGGGATGTTCGCGATCGATTTGAACGAATGCTTCTGATGGTACCAAGTCCCGTGCGTGACGAGGAGCGCGCTCAGCATGCGCGCCGCGACCAGCGCGTCGGTCCGGCGGAAGACGCCGGTATCCATCCCCCGCTCGAGGATCTCGCAGACGAGCCGCTGGGCGCGTCCGACGACCTCGACGGCGTAGAACTCGTAGAGGTCGGGAAAGTCGCGCAGCTCGGAGTTCGCGAGGCGGTGCATCGCGGGGAAGACGTCCGAGCGAATCCAGTTCCAGTGGCCCTCCATCCAGACGTCGAGCGCGCGAATGGGATCGCGCTCGACGGCGAAGCTGGCCTCGCCACGCTCGATGAACGCGATGACCGTCTCCCGCACGACGCCGCGGAACAGCTCTTCCTTGTTGGCGAAGTAGAGATAGATCGTGCCCTTCGAGACGCCGGCGCGCTTTGCGATGTCCTCGAGGCGAGCTGCCGCGAGGCCGCGCTCCGCGAACACCGCGAGGGCGGCGTCGAGGATCTGCTTCGGGCGCTCTTCTGGCAGTCTGCGCCAGCGTGGTTCGGCAACCTGTTCGGACATGAGATTTGGCTAATTGACCGACTGTTCAGTCATGAAGCGGCGATCGTCCCTGCGGGTTCCAGGGGCTTCGGCCGGACGACTGTTAATGACTGGTCAGTAATTTATCCCATCTCACCAAGATTTCAACTCCCTCCCCGCTATCCTTCCGAAATGCCGAAGCAGAACCCCTCCGAAGCACCCGCTGCCGGACGAGTCCGCATCGACAAGTGGCTCTGGGCTGCACGGTTCTTCAAGACGCGTTCGCTCGCCGCCGAGGCCATCGCCGCCGGCAAGGTCGAGGTCAACGACGAACGCGCCAAGCCCGCGAAGCTGATTCAGCTCGGCGACTCGATCACCGTGCGGCAGGGCCCCTATCTCCACGTCGTCCACGTGCGCGGGCTCTCCGAGCGCCGTGGGCCCGCCAGCGTCGCCGCCACGCTGTACGAGGAGACGGCCGAGAGCCTCGCGGCGCGCGCAAAGCTCGCCGAGCAGCTGCGCATGGCCCCCGCGGCGTTCGTCTACGAGGAGAAGGGCCGGCCCACCAAGCGCGATCGCCGCGAGATCGATCGGTTCCGGGACGAGCACGGACGATAGCGAGGCAACCCTTCCCTTCCGCCGCGGGTCGGATGCACCAGTGCCGCGACGCCGCCGCCATCCAACCGCTGCCGGAGGAGAAGGACCGATGCGCCCACCGCTCGTGAATGCACCGATTGGTCGCCTGATCGTGATCGCCGCACTGGTCGCGCCGCCTGCGTCGTCACTGCAGGCGCAGACGACTCGATCCCCCATCGCGCACGCGCTCTACCTCGCGCTCGGCGGCGACCCGACCTCGGGGGACGGATTCGTGACTACCCCGCTCGCCCTGAGCGCTGGTGTGGAAAGGACCCGCGCGGGGTCTCGCTGGGCGCTTCGCCTCGGGGCCGACTACCGGCGGCAGTCGAGTAACAGCTCGTTCGGCAGCACGCGGTCGGAGGACTTCGGCGTCAGTCTCACGGCGCGCTATGGTCGGTCGGCCGGTGCGATCCGGCCTTATCTGCTCGGCGGCGTCGGCCTCGCCGATCTGCGTACTCGCGGGAGAAACCTTCGCTACTACATCGACCCGGACGCGGTGCTCTTCCCCCCACAGTCGTACGACCACTCGCGATGGAACGGGTCGCTCACGACCGGGGTGGGTACCGATGTCACGGTCGGTCGCCTGAAGCTGTTCACCGAGGCACGGCTGAATCTCTACCCGGGAAGCCTGACCACGGAGCCGCACCAACACTACATGGTGACCCGAAGGGCGCTCTTCCTCGGAGTCAAGTTCTGACGCCACGCACTCAGTGTCCCTCGAATCCTCCCGCCAACCGCATCAGCGCGTCCGAATCGATGCGATGCCCGCCGGGGTAGCGCAGAAGCGTGAACGCCACCCCGGCCGCCGAGAGCCGCTCTCCCTCCGCTACGACGGCACTCGCGGGCACCATCTCGTCCTCCTCGCCCGCCACGAGCGTCAGCGCCGCTCCGTGAAGCCGCGTCGACCACGTCGCGACGTCCAGCTCGGGCGGGATGCCGCCCGCCCACAGCACGATCTGGTCGGCGCGTAGCTCGCTCGACGCCAGCCAGCGGCAGACCGTCGCCGTGCCCTGCGAAAAGCCCAGGACGACGATGCGCGGCCCCGCGCCGGACAGATGGCGGCGCACCTCCGCCGTGAGGTGCTCGAGATACGCCACGTAGTCCGCGATCTCCGACTCGCGGTCCTCGCGCGTCATCCACGTCGCGCCGACGCGCGGCTCGGTCTGCGACCTTCGCTCGGCGACCGGATCGAGATAGAACCGCGACAGCGCTTCGGGCGCCACGATCAGTCGCGTGCCGTCGTCCAGCGGCGCGAAGCACTTCACGAACCGCCGCGCGAGCTGCGCATATCCGTGCGCGACGACCCACAGCTCTCGTGGGAAGCCGTGGGTCGGTCCGATCGTGTAGTAACGCGCCGACCGCCGGACGTGGATCGAGTGCGGCGTGATCGCCGACATGTCGGACGACGTCTATCGCTGGTTCGTGCTCGTGCTCCGCTGCGCGGCTGCCGCGGACGTCACCCCCGCCGCCGCGAAGAGCTGCTCCTGGGAGCTCGCTGCCGCGAGCAGGCTCACCGCCCGCGCCAGCTGATGGTCGTCGGCGAGCGTGCGCTGCTTCGCCGCCGCGTCACCGAGGGCCATGCGGGCCACGCGCCGATCGAGCTCACGATCGAGGATCCGCGTCGCCGCCGGCTCGTACTTGGCGTCGATCGTCACCCCGGCCGCGCCGAGCCGGCGCCGAAGCTCCGTGCGCCACGCGGGCGTCACCGTGAAGCCACGCCCCGCCGATCCCTTCAGGTCGAAGGCATACTGGTTGAGCACCGTCACGAACGCCTGCGCCTTCGGCGCGATCGACTTCAGGAACTCCTGCTCCGACGTCGCCAGCGTGTCGTCGGGCACGATCAGGTCCGGCGTGATGCCGCCACCGCCGTACACCGTGCGCCCCGCGTCGGAGCTGTACTTCGGCCGCTCCCGCTTCTCCGCTTCGGTCTCCAGCGAATCGGGCCGCGTCTCGACGAACCGGCCGTCCGGAAGCAGCGTCCGCTCGCGGTGGATGCTGCGACCGCTCGGTGTGTACCACTTCCCCGTCGTGATCTTGAGCGCGTAGCCGCCATCGAGCGGGAACACCGACTGCACGAGTCCCTTCCCGAAGCTCGTCGTGCCCACCACCAGGGCGCGGTCGTGATCCTGCAGCGAGCCGGCGACGATCTCGCTCGCCGACGCGCTGCCGCCGTCCGTCAGCACGATCATCGGCGGCTGCGTCGCGAGCTGGTCGCCCGATGCGCGCGCCACCTCCTCGGCCGTGTTCCGCGACCGCACGCTCACGATCGGCTGGCCGCGCTTGAGGAACAGCGAGCTCACGGCGAGCGACTGGTCGACGATCCCGCCGCCGTTGTCGCGCAGGTCGAGCACGATGCCGCGCGCACCGTCGTTGACGAGCTTCGCCGCGGCCGCCTCGACCTCCTCCGCTGCGTTCTCGTTGAACGTCTGCAGCGGGATGTAGCCCACCTTGTCGCCGAGCAGCGTCGCGAACGGCACCGCGGGGACGTGGATCACCGCACGCTTGAACGCCAGCTTCACCGGCTCCGTCACGCCGGGACGAGCGAACGTCACCTTCACCGTCGTGCCCGCGATGCCGCGCAGCGCGTCGGATACCTTCTCGATCTTCGTGTCGACGATGGGGAGGGAGTCGACCTGGATGATCCGGTCGCCCTCGCGCACGCCACCCTCTTCCGCCGGCGTGTGCGGGAACACGCGGCTCACCACCACGGTGGTCGTGCCGGTCGTCTTCTGTTCCTCGAGCAGCATCCCGACGCCGCCGTAGCGTCCGCCGACGCTGCGGTTGAACTCGTCGTTCTGCTTCGGGGCGAGGAGCTCGCTGTATGGATCGTTGAGCTCACGCACGAGGCCGTGTGCGGCCTTCTCGAAGATCGCCGAGCCCTGCAGCGAGTCCACGTACCGGTTCGCGACGAGCGACATGACCTGCTCGAACAAGCGGGGCGTCGTGGTGACCGGGCCCCGCTGCAGCAGGAAGCCGCCGGCGACCAGGGGGATGAAGAGCAGCGACGCGGCGGCCGCGGTGCGGGGACGGAGCATTCGGGCAACCTCGAGAGAATGACCCCGGGCGCGCGGCCGCGCGTCCGGTCCTGCCTTAATCTGACCCGTCGTCCCCCTCAGCGGGAGGCAGCGCGGAGCTTCCAGATACCGTTGAGCATGTCCGACGCATAGACCGACCCATTCAGGAATTGGACCCCCCAGACGAACACGGGGTTCGCTCGATCCGTCAATCCGACGGCCAGCTCACGTCCCATCTTGCTCAGATCGCATATCGCGACCGTCTGGTTTCTCGGCGTCGACTTCTGGGCGTCGGTGCAGGTCCCCAGATCGCCGCGGACGTCCAGCGCCCGCACGCCGCCGTTGTAATAGGCGGCGTAGAGGATCCCGCTCGCTTCGTCCATCGAGAAGTTGTGCGTACCGGCCCCGGGGACGGTGTAATACGCCACCTCGCGTGGCGACGCCATGTTCGACACGTCGACGACGTGGATGTCGCCCAACGCGGAGACGCCGATGTTGCCCGGACCCTCCTCGCCGATGAACGCGTACTTCGCGCTGTTGGTGCTCGGATCCTTGAACCACCAGATGTTGTGCACCTCCCCGTTCGCCGTCTGCACCCGGCCGAGCTCGACGGGCGCCGCCGGCGACCCTCCCTTCCCGCCTCCGCCGATGTCCCAGATGGCGACCCCGGAGTTCCACAGGGCGAGGAAGAGGATGCCGTCGCGGACGAACGTGTCGTGCACGAATGGAGTGCCGATGAACTGCGAGTACACCTGCTGCGGCGATGCCGGGTTGCTCAGGTCGACGATGACGATCTTCGCCGGCGACCCGCCAGGGTCCACGCAGAGGAAGGCGTAGAGCTTCCCGTTCACGCGGCCGATCTCCGCCGTGTGCACACCGGCCGTCGTCTCGGCGTTCGTGAAGCGGGTGACCAGCTGTGGCTGACGCGGATTCGCCAGGCTGTAGACCAGGATCGATCCGCTCTGGATCTCGGTCGCGACCACGAGGTACGCACCGTCGTCCGTCACCGCGATGTCACCGAGCGTCCTCGCGTTGTCGACCTTCACCGAGTCGAGCAGCGCCGGCGTGTTCCCCGCCACGTCCCAGATGTAGAAGACGCTGCCGGCCGTCGAGGCATTCCCCCAGGTGGACGTGTAGGCCAGGGTGCCGCGCACCGCGATCTCGGCGGTCGTTCGCGCCGGCTTGAAGTTGCCGCAACCGAGCACCGTCATCGCGTTGGCCACCGTTGCGCCGGCGGCCGCGGGACAGTTGTTGGTGGCGGGCTCCGTCGGGCCGTCGTCGCCGGAGCACGCCACTCCGAACGCGAGCGCGAACAGCGCGCCGAGCGCCCCGCCGGATCGGATGAGCGGCTGCGCCATCCGGGAGAACAGTCGAGAAGAGTGGGTCGTCACGGCGGGTGGAAGCGAGTGATCGTCAGTGATGATGGTGGGACGACGCGTCGCTGTCCGTCGTTCCGAGGGCACGAATGGCCGGTCCGGCGGGCACGGCGACGCCGTAACGTCCCATGCGCGCATGTCGTGAACCGACCCGGAGCCGAACGCCCGCAGTGAACATCCACTGCGAGCTGCTCCGATAGAACGATTCGGCGTCGAAGACGCTGCGTGCATCCCTCGCGCGCGCCGTCGTCCGCTCGATCTCGATGAACGGATACCCCCGAATCGGCCCAAAGATCGGCGAGGGCAGCATCAGGGCGACCGTGGCGGTGCGCCACTGGGTGATCCCGCTGATCGCGAGATCGACGATCGGGCGTGGAACGCGAAAGGGATCGGTCAGCCGCTCCTCCTCGGGACGCTCCGTCTGCTCCACCCGCAGGGCCAGGCTCACCCCGCGCAGCGTCAGTGATCCCTCGACCAGCGCGCTCTCGTAGGCGAAGACGTCCTCGTTGCGACCGTGGTCCCGGTCGACGGTGCGCGCCCATTCCGCGAGGAGATAGCGGCCGCCGTCGGCGGAGATCAGCCGCGCCGAGACGTCGCGCTTGCGCTGGTCCAGACCGAAGCCCTCCCGCTGCTCCGGCGATGCGACGCGTGCATAGCTCCCCTGCAGCTCGACGAGGGGCAGTGGCAGCGCCGTCGCGCGGAGAGACCACGAGTCGCCAAGCCGGCGCATCGACGGCGACGAGCGGGGCGACGCCGGCTCGTCGCCACCGAAGGTGCTCGCGTCCACGATCGCCGGCCCGAATCGAATCGCCCCGGTCACCATCGGCCGCTCGAGGATCTGCGAGAGATGATGGTTGATCGGATACTTCTCGAACGGACGCACCATCGGGTCGTCCGTCCCGAACGCGGCGAATCCACGACCGGCGCTTACCGAGTACGTGAGCGGCCCGATCGCACCGAGTCCCGAGGCCACGATCTCGTGCAGGTACGTGTGCGGATGCCGCCGGTCGACGTAGCCCTCGCCGAACGCACCGGTCGACAGCTCGCCGCGCGCCATCGTCAAGCCCTCGCCATTGAGCGTCGCCTCGAGGCGGAGATGCCCCGACAGGAGATCTCCGCGCCCCATGACGGCCGCCTGCGACACGTACCCCTCCGTGAGATCGGCCCCCGCCGCGGTGTTCGCCGCGTGCGTCACCACGGGGATCGCCTGCGCCATCGCATGCCAGCTGTTCGATCGCCTGTCACGTGCGCTGTCCGCGGCGGTCGAACCGCTTCGCTCCTGCTGAGCGCGGGCTGCCGGCGCGAGGGCGAGCAGAATGAGCGCGGCGACGTTCGTCGCCGTGGGCGCGCGGAGCATGGGCATAACTTAGTGTCGTACCCCCGACTCGTACGTTCCGTCCCATGTCGATCGTGTGATGCGTCTCCCGAGCCGTGCAGAACTCGCCGCCACCACGCGGCTCGCGATGCCGATCGTCCTCGCCCAGGTCGGGCTGATGTCGATGGGGGTAGTGGACACGGTGATGGTCGGACGCGTGTCCGCTGCGGCGCTGGCCGCCGTCGCGCTGGGGAACCTGTACTACTTCACGGTGAGCGTCGCCGCTGCGGGCACGCTCTACGTGCTCGACCCGATCGTGTCGCAGGCGGCGGGAGCGCGCGATGGGCGGCGCATCGCGCTCGGCGTGCAGCGGGGCATGGTGCTCGCCGTGCTGCTCGCCGCGCCCACTGCACTGCTGCTCTGGCCCGTGCGGTTCGTGCTCGCGCTGTTCCGACAGCCGCCGGAGCTGATCGAGCTGGCGACGTCGTACGTGCGCATCTCGATCGTCGGCGTGCTTCCCTTTCTCGCCTTCGTCGTCCTCCGACAGAGCCTGCAGGCGCTCCACCGCGTCCGTGCGCTGGTGGTCGTCGTGGTGTTGGGCAACCTGATGAACGCCGGGTTGAACTGGGTGCTCGTCTACGGTCATCTCGGCGCCCAGCCGATGGGCGTCGCGGGAAGCGCCTGGGCGACCGTCGCGAGTCGCTGGGCGATGACGCTTCTGTTGTTCGCCGTCGGGTGGCCGGTGCTGCGGGCCGCGCTCGTGCCCTGGCGGCGCGAATCGCTCGACCCCGCGTCCCTCGCGCGCATGCTCCGCCTCGGGTGGACGATCGGCTTGCAGCAGGTGCTGGAGTACGGCGTCTTCGCAGCGATCGGCCTGCTGATGGGGCTCCTGGGCACTCCGGAGATGGCGGCGCACGAGATCGCGCTGAACCTGGCGAGCCTCACCTTCATGGTGCCGCAGGGCATCGGCGCGGCGGCCGCGGTCCGGGTCGGGCGCGCGGTCGGCGAGGGTGATCGGTCCGCCGCGCACGAGCGCGCACGGACGGCACTCGTCTGCGGCGTGGGCTTCATGGTCTGCACGGCGGCAGCGATGCTGGCCATCCCACGCGCCATCGCGGGGGCGTACACGAATCAGCCGCTGGTCGCGTCGATCGCAGCGTCGCTGATCCCGATCGCCGGAATGTTCCAGCTGTTCGACGGCATCCAGGCGGTGAGCGCCGGCGTGCTGCGCGGCCTGGGCGATACGCGCGCACCGTTCGTCATCAATCTCGCGGGATTCTGGCTGTGCGGATTCCCCGTGAGCGTCGTGCTCGCGTTCGCCACTCCGCTCCGCGCGCTGGGATTGTGGTGGGGTCTGGTGGCGGGGCTGGCGGTGGTCGCCACGCTGCTCCTGCTTCGCGTCCGCAGCCGGCTGCGGGGCGCCCTGGTGCAGGTGGAACACGCCGCCGAGGCACCGGCACCGGCGGCCGCGGGCGGCGCCTGATCCGGAAACGCAGCGACCCGCCGAAGGGCGGGTCGCTCGTCAGGTCAGTTCTTGTGGCGGAACGTGATGCGGCCGCGAGTGAGGTCGTAGGGCGAGACCTCGATCGTCACGCGGTCGCCCGCCAGCACGCGGATGCGGAATCGGCGCATGTTGCCGCCCAGCGTTGCGAGCACATTGTGGCCATTGGTCAGCTGCACCCGGAACGTTGCGTTCGGGAGCACCTCGGTGACCGAGCCTTCGAGCTGAATCGCGTCTTCTTTCGCCATCCGGACCTTGCGCTAGCCCGGCAGGCTCAGCGCGCGCGCTCGGTGCGACTGCGGCGACGGGCCGCGGCCGCCTTCAGCTGCCTCGCCTCGCTCGGCTTCACGTAGTACCGCTTCTTACGAAGATCCTTGAGGATCCCCGCCTTCGCGATCTTACGCTTGAACGCCTTCAGCGCCCAATCCAGCCGATCGCTCTCCTCGAGATGAATCTCGACCATCAGTGCGTCCTTCCCCGTGTGATTCGCGCTCTGGGCGCGAGAGATGGCTGCGTGCCGGTGCCCTGAAACGACAAAGAGCCCCGCGCGGCCGACTCGGCGACCGTCGCCGGAGCACCGCGCGCGCGGGCAGCGCAGCCCCGTATACTAGCCGCCGCCGGAAACCGTGTCAATCGCACCGGAGGCCGGTTCCGCGCCCTCCTCCGTGGCTCGCACGAGGGAAAGCACGAACCGCGATCCGGCCCCTTCCTGGCTCGTGAGCGTGAGTGTCCCGCCCATGCGCTCGGCGAGCTCCCGGCCCACGGCCAGCCCCAGCCCGCTCCCGTCGGCGGATCGAGTGAGGCCCTTCTCCACCTGCACGAACGGCTGGAAGATGGCCTCCCGCTGCGCCTCGGGAATGCCGCGCCCCGTATCGGTGACGACGAAGCGCACCATCCCTCCCGACTCCTCACAGCCGACCGTGACGCCGCCGCCCCGGGGCGTGAACTTGAGCGCGTTCGAGAGCAGATGGCGCAGGATCTCCACGGCGCGCTCCCGGTCGGCACATACACGCGCGCGCTCCGGACACGGCAGGATGCGGAAATCGATCTCTCGCGCCGCGAACTCCACCACGAGCGGCTCGCTGGCCGTGTCGATCAAATCCGCTGCATCGAGCTCCGCCGATTCGATGGCGAGCCGACCGCTCGTCAGGCGCGAGAAGGTGAGCACCGCGTCGACGAG
>Ga0070675_100002006_pt1 | contig 15103 bp, 12 predicted proteins | sample KBSM43metaG_FD_65343 | JGI IMG/M metagenome (GOLD analysis project Ga0070675, IMG submission 65343) | Miscanthus rhizosphere microbial communities from Kellogg Biological Station, Michigan, USA - KBS M4-3 metaG | ecosystem: Host-associated > Plants > Roots > Rhizosphere > Soil ...
CCCCGTCTTCGTCGTCGCTCGTCGGTCACAATGAATGAGCATTGCTTCCTCCTCGCTTCTAGAATCCGGGACCGTTGCGCACCGAACTCTGGTACCAATTCGGGTGTTACGCGCCACTAGGTTTACTTACCCCAACTCTTCCAGTGACGGATACTCCGGGAACCCCACGACCGATCGCGCGCGCGTGACCGCTCGGAGAATCGCCATCGATACGACCTCGGCAGCGAGCGAACCAATGCGACCGACATCCACAAGGGTCTGAGTCGCACCTGTGGACATGGCAAATAACGTATCCCCATCCCACGGCGTGTGGACAGGATTGATCGTTCTGGCCATCCCATCATGGCCCATCTGCGCGATCTTTTTCAGATGCGCTTTATTGAAGGGTACATTCGTGGCAATCACACCGATTGTGGTGTTTGTACTCTCAGCGGGAATGCCGCCGCGAGCCCAGTCCATCACATCGACAAAGCCATTGCCGTCGGGAGACCGCGCTCCGGCGACCGTCTGGCCGGTTTTCGGGTCGATGACGTTGCCTACACAGTTCACCGCCACCAGAGCGGCGACAACAACATCTCCTGCGCGCAGGCTGGCGGTTCCGACGCCGCCTTTCATGGGAAGCCCGGGCTGCATTTTCCCGATCGTCGCGCCGGTTCCCGCGCCGACGCTTCCTTCGGCAACAGGACCGCTTTTTGCCGCGAGACATGCCTGGTATCCGGACTCCGCATCGGGACGAATTTTCGAATCTCCCAGCCGAAGATCGAACAGAATCGCGGCGGGCACAATCGGAACTCGGGCAAAAGGCGTGGCATATCCGATGCCGCGCTCTTCGAGGTAGCGCATGACGCCGGTCGCAGCGTCCAGGCCAAAAGCACTACCACCGGAGAGCAGGATCGCGTGCGCCTGCTCGACGTGGTTGATCGGATCCAGAAGATCGGTTTCGCGCGTGCCGGGGCCCGAGCCTCGAACGTCAACCCCCGTCACGGCACCCTGCTCGCAAAGCACAACCGTGCAGCCGGTTGGTCTTCGGGAATCGGTGAAGTGACCCACCTTGATTCCGGTGACATCGGTGATGAATCCGTCAGCTTGGCGCATTACAACCGAATGCTAAACTGAAACGCCGTGAACGCCCTTCAAGAAAACCTTCCTCTTTCGGCCTGGACGACATTCGACGTTGGTGGTCCGGCACGTTTTTTTCTGAATGCAGTGTCCGAGCAGGATGTTATCGACGGTCTCGATTATGCGAAACGCCGGAAGCTTCGTGTCTTCGTTCTGGGCGGTGGATCAAATCTGCTGGTTGCCGACCGGGGCTTCGATGGAATGGTCTTGCGGATAGGCATGAAGGGCATGCGCTGGGAAGGTCCGCAGTTGCGCGCGGCAGCCGGCGAAGATTGGGACGACATTGCTCATGCGTGCGTGCGCAACGGATTCGGCGGAGTCGAATGTCTTAGCGGAATTCCCGGTCTGGCAGGAGGCACACCGGTTCAAAACGTCGGAGCGTACGGCCAGGAAATTGCCGACGTGCTGGTCCGTGTTCGCGCACTGGATCGGAAAACGGAATCCGTAGTGGACCTGTCCAGAGAAGATTGTGGCTTTGCTTATCGGTCGAGCATCTTCAACACCACGCAGAAGGATCGTTATATTGTCCTATCCATCACGTATCGACTTCAGGAGCATGCTTCGCCACAGGTGAAATATCCGGACCTGGTTCGCCGTTTTGAAGGTAAGGCCGCGCCGCCAACATTGATGGAGGTTCGCGAAGCTGTGCGTGAGATTCGTGCGAGCAAAGGCATGTTGATCGTGGAAGGGGATCCCGATTGCCGCAGCGCGGGGTCTTTCTTCAAGAACCCGATTCTCCCGGAAACGGATTACGTAAGGTTGCAGAGCCGTGCGCAGGAGACCGTTCCGCGCTATCCTGCCGGAACTGGAATGGTAAAGACTTCTGCGGCGTGGCTTATTGAACGGGCCGGATTCAAGAAGGGATTCGCCGTTGGGCCCGCCGGTGTTTCGACAAAACACACCCTGGCGCTCGTGAATCGCGGTGGGGCGAAAGCATCCGACATTGTTCACCTGGCTCGCGAGATTCGATCCGGCGTTCAGGATGCCTTCGGCGTTCGGTTGGTGCCCGAGCCGGTGTTTGTCGGATTTGATGAAGAGTTTTGACCTAAGGAGCCCTCGGATGAAAAGAGTCGCGTTTGTCGTTGTATTCAGTGTTCTCTTCAGCTGGTCGTGCAGTTCGAATCGCAACACGACGACCGAAACCGCCATCCCCCAGATTCCTGTCGAGAAGCACACGCTCGCCAACGGGCTCGACGTGCTGCTTGTTGAAGACCACCGCCTGCCTCAGGTCGCGGTCGATATCTGGTACCACGTGGGCCCTGTCAATGAAGAGAAGGGAAGGACAGGCTTCGCGCACCTGTTCGAGCACATGATGTTTCAAAAGTCGAAGCATGTTCCGGAGGACAGCTTTTTCCGGTTCCTCGAAGCCGCGGGTGGCAGCAGCGTCAACGGTTCAACAGGAAACGACCGCACGAATTACTACGAAACCGTTCCCAGCAACCAGCTTGAACTGGCGCTCTGGCTTGAATCCGACCGCATGGGATACCTGCTCGACGACCTTACAGAAGAGTCTTTCCGCAACCAGCAGGACGTCGTTCGCAATGAACGGCGCGAGAACTTTGAGAATCGGCCTTATGGACCGGTGGAAGAGGCCATCGCGCACCTGCTGTACCCGAAGGACCATCCTTACTATGCCAGCGTGATCGGGTCCCATGCAGATATCCAGGCGGCGCAACTCAAGGACGTAAAGACCTTCTTCAAGCAGTACTACACTCCGAACAACGCCAGTCTCGCGATCGTCGGCGACATTAACAAGTCAGACACCCTCGCTCTCGTTGAGAAGTATTTCGGCACTTTGAAGAAAGGGCCTGATGCACCCGCGGTTACCGTCACGACGCCGCCCATCACCGAAGAGCGACGGACCGTTATTAAGGATCGGATCGAGTTGCCCCGCATCTACATGGCCTGGATCGTTCCGCCGATCTATACGGATGCCGACGCGGCGGCCGACATCTGCGCAGACATTCTTGGAGGCGACAAAGTGAGCCGGCTGTACAGGAATCTCGTCTACGACAAGCAGATCGCCCAGGACGTCGTTGTCTACAACATGTCGAATACACTCGGCTCCGTGTTTCAAATCCAGGTCACGGCAGCTCCAAATCACACTCTGGAAGAGCTTGAGAAGGAGATTGATGCCGAACTTGAGACCTTCCGCAAAACTCCACCGTCGGCTGCGGAACTCAATGGGACGAAGCGATCGATCGAGCGAGGCGCCCTGTTTTCCCTCGAGTCCGCCGGAGGCGTTGCGGATCGAATCAATGCGTACAACCACCACAAGAAGGATCCCAGTTTCCTTCAACAGGATCTTGAACGCTATCGCAAGACCACGCCGGAAACGATTCGAGATTTCGCGGCGCAATACCTGACGAAGAATTCTCGCGTCGTGGTGTATGGAATGCCTGGCGTACCGGATTTCGGTCCGCCGGTTCCTCCCTCGCCGAAGAGTACAAGCAAAGAAGGCAGCGAGTCGGTGAATCCCGATGAACCGTGGCGAGCAAAGCCTCCAGAGCCGGGCCCCGAGCCTAAACTGGCCTTTCCAACGCTCGAGTCCTTCCAGCTGTCCAATGGCTTGAACGTCATTCTCGATTCTCGTAAGGGATTGCCGGTGGTCGCCGCAAATCTCGTCGTCAAGAGTGGGATCGCCTCCAATCCCGTCGATAAGCCCGGCCTGGCTGCGTTCATGCTCGACATGCTGGACGAGGGAACCACGACGCGCCCGGCACTCGTTCTTGCCGAACAACTCAAGCAGGCGGGCGTCACGCTCGGAGAGGCGCCTGGTCGCGATTCCTCAGGCCTGGTTCTCACATCGACACGTGGAACGCTCGCGGCAGGTTTCGATCTCCTGGCTGATGTCGTGATGAATCCCGCTTTCGATATGAAGGAAATCGACCGTGTTCGGATGAGGAGGCTGGGCGAACTCGTCCAGATGAAATCCGACCCAAGCCAGATCTCGGACATCCTCACGCTCCTTTCCCTCAATGGAAAGGACAATCCTTATGGATTCCCCGGCGTCGGTACCGAGGCTTCGGTGAAGTCCATCACTGCAGAAGATTTGAAGGGCTTCTGGAAAGGTCAGGTGCGGCCTGGTAACGCTGCTCTTGTCGTTTCAGGCGATGTGACAAAGGCGGACCTCCAGCCAATGCTGGAGACGTCGCTTGGGAAGTGGAGCGGTGAGGCGGCACCGCCTATCTCATTGCCGGAACCCATGCCGGCGCGTCGAGTCGTCCTCGTGGATACACCGGGCTCCCCGCAGACGCAGGTGCGGATCGTTGTTCCCGGGCCCAAACGCTCCTCTTCGGACTATGAGTCGCTTCTGGTCATGAATGAAATCATGGGTGGTGCCTTCTCGAGCCGCATCAACATGAACATTCGCGAGAAGCATGGTTACGCCTATGGCGCCGGGAGCTGGATTCGCCCTCTCCTCTACGGCGGATGGATCGCTGCCGGTGCGGGCGTGAAGACCGACACCACGTCGCCCGCCATCAAAGAAATGGTCAAAGAGATGGGACTGATGGGAGAGCAGCAGGTAAAGCCCGAAGAGATTCAGCTGGCGAAGTCCTCGCTTGTTCGCGCGTTTCCCAGCTGGTTTGAAACAACGTCACAGACGGTGAATATCGTTGCGGATATTCCGGTCTACAACCTTGGTCTGGACTACTACCCGGAGTATGCAAAGAAGGTTGAGGCTGTTGGTGAGACCGATATCAAGGCTGTCGCGAAGAAGTATCTCCATCCCGAACAGATGATCGTCATCGCGGTGGGTGACAGAAAGACTATCGAAAGCGGGTTGAAGAGTGCAGGCCTTGGTCCAGTTGAGGTTCGAGATCCTGACGGGAATCCGAAGTAGTTTGTGCCGGAATTGCCGGATGTCGTCGTCTACATCGAAGCGCTTGAGGCGCGCGTCCTGAATCACACGCTGGAGAATATCCGGATCGCGAGTCCTTTCGTGTTGCGATCGGTGACTCCCGCGCCTTCCGTTCTTCTGGGAAAGAAGGTTCGAGCCATCCGGCGGCTTGGAAAGCAAATTGTGTTCGCCTTCGATGGCGAACACTTTCTGGTGATTCACCTCATGATTGCCGGACGCCTGCAGTGGCGCGAACAGAACGCTTCGCTGACGGGCAAGATCGGCCTCGCCGCATTCGATTTCGATTCCGGAACGTTGATTCTCACCGAAGCGGGTTCGAAAAAGCGTGCTTCCCTGCATGTCGTCAAAGGAGAAGCGGCGCTGAAGACGTTCGATCGACAGGCTCTCGAAGTAATCGACAGCGCCCTGCAAGACTTCGAGTCAGCCCTGCGTGGCGAGAATCACACATTGAAGCGCTCATTGACGGATCCGCGTCTATTCAGCGGGATTGGGAATGCTTTTTCGGATGAAATTCTCCACCACGCTCGACTCTCGCCCATGAAGCAAACGTCCCGGATGTCGGAGGAGGAAGTGCGTCGGCTGTGGGAGTCGACGCGCTCGGTGCTTGGGGAATGGGTTGCACGACTCCGAAGCCAGGCGGGAAGCGAATTTCCATCGAAGGTCACCGCATTCCGGCCCGAGATGGCCGTGCATGGCCGCTTCGGGAAGCCGTGTCCCCGCTGCGGTGCCCCGGTACAGCGGATCGTGTATGCCGAGAACGAATGCAACTACTGCGCCCCTTGCCAGACAGAAGGCCGTTTGCTCGCGGATCGTGCCATTTCCCGGTTATTGAAGGAGGACTGGCCGCGCTCGCTCGAGGAGATGGAGAAGCACATCGAGCAGCGGCGGAATTAGGGGACTGAGAAATCGGGCGAGACGAATAGCCAGAAAGAATTTGAAAATGGAAAGTCCAGCATTGGAGATTCGAGATTGGAGACCTTAGATTGGACCAGCACAAGTTTGGGGGTTGCTGGTCCAATCTAAGGTCTCCAATCTCGAATCTCCAATGCGGGATTTTCCATTTTCAAATTCTTTCCTGGCCGGTTGCTAATTCCCCCGCGGCATTGACAGGCGGGACAGGCCCCGCATAGAGTTCTTTCGCGACGCAACCGACGAGGAGGAAAGAAATTGAGCATGCGATATTGGCGCAAGAGTTTCACCATCGCATTACTGTCCGGCGCCGCTGGAGCGATTCTCTTCCTGTTCGTCCGCCCGCAGTTTGCAGCACCTCCGGTTCAGCAGGCATCGCTTCCGCGCGTTGCTGGCAAGCCCGATTTCAGCGGAATCTGGCAGGCCAACAACACCGCGAACTGGGACCTGCAGACACACTCGGCACGCCCCATGATCGCGCAGCCCGGTTTGACACCGAACTCCGTCGTTCTTGCCGCGCCTGTGATCGGGCTTGGCACCATTGGCTGGGTTCCTGGCGGTCTTGGCGTGGTGGAAGGCAACGATATTCCCTACCTCCCGTGGGCTGCACAAAGGAAGAAAGAGAATCTCGAGCATTGGATGGATCGTGATCCTGAGATCAAATGCTTTCAACCCGGCGTCCCGCGCGCAATGTACATGCCCTATCCGTTTCAGGTTATCCAGAGCGCAACAAAGGTCATGATGGTGTTCGAATTCGCGAACGCGCAGCGCACTATCCATCTCAATAAGATGGAGCCTTATCCCAATGTAGCCTTCATGGGATATTCGGTAGGGCGATGGGATGGAGATACGCTGATCGTGGATGTCAAGGATTTCACCGATGCGACCTGGTTTGATCGATCGGGGAACTTTCACAGCGATGCATTGCATGTTGTTGAGCGTTACACGCCGATGGGACGTGACGTGATCCGCTACGAGGCCACGATAGAAGACCCCCAGGTGTTCTCACGACCCTGGAAGATCAGCATGCCCCTCTATCGACGGCTCGAGCCCAACGCTCAACTCGCGGATTTCCGCTGTGTCGAGATGGTTGAAGAGACAATGTATGGACATCTTCGCAAGGAGCAACTCGTCAAGCGGTGGGTCGGCACGACCATGACCGTGGACGTCACACGCACGATTCCACCGGGCGAAGCGGTTCACGAACGGTATATTTCAGGCAATCCGCCAGCAAAATGAAGATTGGGGAAATCGGGAGGTCCATCACCATGCGAACCAGGCTGATCGTCGGAGCGGTCGTTGTAGCCGGTACAGCGTTGCTTCTAAGCCAGGCACCTGTCCTGGCACACCATGCCTTCTCGGCTGAATTTGATGCAAACAAGCCAATCCACTTCGCCGATGCCACGGTGACCAGGGTGCAATTGATCAATCCTCATAGCTGGATCTATGTCGATGTGAAAGGCGCCGACGGTAAAGTTGAAAACTGGGCCATCGAAGCGGGCAGTCCAAATATTCTTATGAGACGAGGCATCACGAAGGACACCGTGAAGGCCGGACAAAAGATTGTGGTCGATGGGTATCAATCGAAGGACGGATCGCGCAGAGCCAACGGTCGCGACCTCACACTGCCGGATGGCACAAAGCTGTTCCTTGGCGGTTCGGGCACTGGCGCGCCTTATGAAGTCCAGCGGCCCGGTATTGATACCGAAGAGAAGTAGGACTCGGGAAAAGGAGGCTTCGATGCGACATCGATACCTAGCGTCAATTGCTTCGCTGGCAGGAGTCGTTGTCCTGGTTTCACTGGCCGTGGCTTCCATGGCTGGTCAAACCGCGTCCACCACCAAACCCCCGGCATTGCCGAAGCCGGGCCCCGCGCCGAAAACGGCCTGGGGCGAACCGGATTTGCAGGGCACGTGGTTCGTGATGGAGCAGGTCCCTTTCGAGCGTACGCAGGCCAATGCGAACAAACCACTGCTCACAGACGCGGAGGTCGAGGCTGCTGATAAGGCGAAAGCATCCAACGTCGGCCGCAACGCCCGGAATGCCAACAATGCCGCTCAGGATGTCGAAGGGGCTTACAACGCGGTCTTCAATTCCATCCTGAGGACGAGCAAGCGAACATCGATGATCATTGATCCACCCGACGGGAAAATTCCTCCACTGACGGCCGAAGCACAACAGCGCCAGGGCCGTGGCGGCGGCCGCGGGGCTGTCGGTGGTGGTGGTGGCGGTGGCGGTGCGCGCGGCGGTCGTGGAAACGCGAATGACAACCCGGAGACCACGGCGCAATCTCCACGCTGCCTCGGTGTTCAAATGCCGTTTCTTCCCCTCAATACGGCCTTTGCTCAGGGCACGGTTATGGAGATCATTCAAGGCCCGAAGTCCGTGGGCATCTACATGGAGGATGATCATGCGGGTGGCGGAAACCGCGTGATCCTGTTGGACGGCAGTCCGCATGCTCCTGCCGACCTAAAGAAAGTTCTCGGAGATTCACGGGGCAAATGGGTAGGCAACACGCTGGTCGTCGAGACAACAAATTTCACGCAAGGTTTCCGCGGATCGAACCCGGACACCTATAAGATGACGGAACGCTTCACGCGCATCGACTCTCATAACCTGCGCCGCGAAATCACCTTCGAAGATCCGACAACCTGGACACGCCCATGGACTGTGATGATCGAGATGGGAAAAGTTGATGACAGCCGTCACATGATCTTCGACTCCGCCTGCCACGAGGGTAACTACGGCATGACCGGCATTCTCATCGGCGCACGAAAGGAAGAGGCCGCTGCGAAATAGGCAGCCAGAATCAGGGGACGGATCTGGCGCCCACACAAAGAATTTTTGAAAATGGAAAGTCCTGCATTGGAGATTCGAGGTTGGAGATTGCAAATTGGACTGCAGCCGGATCAAAGTCCAATTTGAGCTTTCCAACCTCGAATCTCCAATGCAGGACTTTCCATTTTCAAAATTCTTTGGGCTCCCTGCTTCCCCACGCGTTTCGCTCATCCTTGCCGGCGCAAGCGGCGTTGCTGCTCTCATCTTTGAGATCGTCTGGTTTCAGCTCCTCGAACTCGCAATCGGTTCTTCCGCCGTGTCCCTTGCAGTGCTGCTGGCAACGTTCATGGGTGGCACGTGCCTCGGGAGTCTCGTCTTTCCTCGTGTCGTCTCCGCGAAACTGCATCCGCTCCGCGTCTATGCCGTGATTGAGATCGGCATCGGGGTGTTCGGGTTGTTGATGCTGGCGCTGATTCCCCTCGTTGGAAGTGTCTACTCGGCGCGGGAGATCGTTGCGGCTCTATGTCTTCTTCCCCCCACGCTGCTGATGGGTGCGACTCTTCCCGCACTTTCGCGTCAGTTGGAGTCGACGCCGGGCGGAATCTCGCTGTTAGGGTTGTTCTATACAGCCAATATTCTCGGAGCGGTATTCGGAAGCCTGTTTGCCGGTTTTTATCTGCTGCGCCAATACGACGTCTTTACAGCGACGTTTATCGCTGCGGCCATCAATGCCGGGATCGCTGGAGTCGCATTTCTGCTCGCCGCGGACCCCTGGCAGACTCACGAAGAAACTCCAGTTGAGCAACAACGAACAGAACCTGGGCCACACAACTCGTTTGTGGTCTACGTCGCGATTGGATTGTCCGGTTTTTGCGCTCTGGCGGCTGAAGCCATATGGACGCGGATCCTGGGCCTGTTATTCGGCGCTTCGGTCTATACATTTTCGATCATCCTGTCCGTCTTTCTCGTTGGCCTCGCCATCGGCAGCAGCGCGGCCTCGTTCTTTTGTAGGAGGGTGGAACGCCCGCATCTGGTACTGGGCTGGTGCCAGTTGCTCGCTGGTAGTTCGATCGCATGGACCGCATACAATCTGAATGCATCGCTGCCCTACTGGCCCGTCGATCCGTCGATTTCCTCGAGCATCTGGTTCAACTTCGAACTCGATCTTGGCAGGGCGTTCTGGGCATTGCTACCGCCGACCGTCCTGTGGGGGGCAAGCTTTCCTTTTGCGCTGGCGGCTTTGACGACAACCGATGCATCAATCCGGATGTCCCGTACCTACGCGGCGAATACTCTTGGCGCAATCGCCGGCGCGCTGCTTGCAAGTCTGGTGCTGGTTGCGTCTATCGGATCACAGCGCACCCAGCAGTTGCTGATCGCCATCTCGGTGCTTTCGGGGTTACTTCTCCTGCTGCGCGGAAGAAGATGGCGCGCCAAAGTGCCTGCGGTCGCTGCTTCTCTCGTGTGCGGCTTTCTCATCTACAACGTTCCGCCGATTTCGAAGCTTCTTGTTGCGCATGGCCGATATGCCGCGACATGGGTGGGGAAAGGTGACATTGCGTTTGCCGGGGAAGGCCTGAACGCATCCGTGGCTGTCGCGGACTTTCCAAACAGTGAACGGTCGTTTCACGTTGCCGGCAAGATCCAGGCTTCGAATGTCCCTCGCGATATGCGCCTTCAGCGGATGCTCGGACATCTCACAACTTTGATTCCCGCATCGCCACGGTCGGTCCTCGTCATTGGTTGCGGTGCCGGGATCACGGCGGGGGCGGCTTCGATTGATCCGAAAGTCGAACACGTGACAATCGTTGAAATCGAACCGCTCGTCCCAAAGACGGCCGCGGCCTACTTCAATCATGAGAACTTCAATGTCGTGGAGAGCCCGAAGGTGCAGTTGCACATCGATGACGGACGGCATTATCTGCTGACAACGTCTGAACGATTCGACGCAATCACGGCGGATCCACTGGACCCCTGGGTGAAGGGCGCGGCGAACCTCTATACCCGGGAGTTTTTCGAAGCAGTCAAAAGCCATCTGAACCCGGGCGGGGTTGTAACCGTCTACATCCAGCTTTTTGAAACGACAAGCGACGCCGTGAAGAGCGCCATTGCAACCTTCTTCGAAGTCTTCCCCAATGGCACGATCTGGGGTAACCCCTATCAGGGCAGGGGGCATGACATGGTGTTGCTCGGTCAGGCCGATCCTCTGCGCGTGGATCTCGATGAACTGGAACGGCGCCTGAAGCAGGCGGACTATGACAGGGTGTCTCAGTCCCTCCGAGATGTCGGATTCAATTCCTTTCTCGATCTTCTTAAGACCTATGCGGGCCGGAAGGCAGACCTGATGGAGTGGCTCGAGGGCGCGGCAATCAATCGCGATAAAAACCTGCGAATGCAATACCTTGCAGGATTGGGGCTCAACCTCGACGACAGCGCGGCGATTTATGCCGGTTTATTGGCATACCGACGGTTTCCTGACACTGCCTTCACGAGTGCGGAAGGCCGCGTGGAAGTCCTCCGCCAGGGCTTCTAACTTTCCAAAAGTACTTGCAAGTAAGAATGTGCCCATGTCCTAGAATGCGACAGTTCTTGGTTTGTCCAAGCAAGAGGCTTGTCGAATGCTGAGTCAGGATGAAGTGATAGCTCGAAACGGAAGCATGCCGGCGAATGAGGCGCAGTCCAAGGGGGCACCCATCGAAGAGCGTGTCGTAAAACAGGTGCAAGCTCTCGAGGCCTGGTATGCGGCTGAGTTTGAGAAGCGTCTGAGCGCGCTGACAGAAATGCTCAAGATGCAGCTCCAGATACAAATTGAGGAACTGCAGCAGCATTATGAGCGTCGGGAGAAAGCCATCCTCGACAAAGCCGCCCTGGACAAAGCCGTTCTGGAAAAAGCGAACCTGGAAAAAGCGAACCTGGAAAAAGCTCAGGCTACTGTCCCCACCGTCGTGGCGGTGCATAACGCTGCACACGATCCAGAAAAGTTACTTGAAGAGATCAAACGTACCGAGGCCGTTGCTCAGAAGTGCGCTGCCGAACTGGAACGCATGGTCGGTGACGACTCGGTAAACCTCGGTCTGTTGCTCCAGATGAGGAACCACCAGCTTGAAGTGAGAGCGTATCTTCGTGGCCTGAAGTACGGCTCTGAAGACGGTCAGGCTCATTCCCCAACCGCTTAACCGCGGATCACGAGATCACCCGGTTCGTTTTCAATCAGGCAATTTCAGGTAGGAAGTTCTCAGGCGCCGACGCCGGCTTCTGCAAGGGGCCGCGTGACGTCAAGAATGCACTCGCGGAGAGCCTGTTTGTAGGGATCCGGCTGGCGGATGTTTCCCACGTTGCGCCAGGCCATATCGTTGGCTGCTGCCATGATGTCGCGGGCGTCCTCGATGGCCAGACCGATGGTGAGCGCTGCTTCGACCCAGTAGTGCTCGCTGAACATGATTCCTGTTCTTGAAAAACAGACCGCGCCGATCGGGTCCATCAGGACCTGTTCCGGGTCTGTCTTCAGTTTTCCGCGGACTCGCAGACGTGGATTCTTTCTGCGTTCAACAACCGGAGCATCTCCGGACAGCAGGGCCCACTCAAAAAGGTCGCGGGCTCTTTCCAGTTCTGTGATGAGTTCCTTGGTGACCATCGTTCTCCTCGAAGCCTCCGGTACAGCAGATGAATCCTATTCCGGCGGACATAGGGAGGTTAACGCGAGGACATGACATGCAAGGGGAATGTTGTCAGCCAGATTCGAAAAGTTGATAGACTCCCGCCCATGCGAACACTTCACCTGCTGGCCTTACTGGTCTTGATATCGCCTCTCGGCTGGTCGCAGGCCCGCCAGGGCGCCGCCCGGGGTAATGCCGTTGCGGGAATCGACTGGAACAAGCCCTTCCCGGCTCACAAAGTCGTCGGCAATGTGTATTTTGTGGGATCCGATCAGCTGGGTTCCTTCCTGATTGCGACCCCGGACGGGCATATTCTGATCAACAGCGATTACGAAGAAACCGTGCCGGTGATTCGCGCCGCAGTTGAAAAACTGGGCTTTAAGTTCACAGACATCAAGATCCTCCTCGGAAGCCATGCCCATCCGGACCACATGACGGGCGACGCGCTGGTCAAGGAATTGACAGGCGCCAAAGTCATGGCAATGGAAGAGGACGTTCCGGCGCTGAATAACATTCGACCTGGCGGAAAGGCACATCCGATCGACCGTGTTCTGCATGACGGCGATACGGTCACACTCGGAGGAACGACGCTGGTCGCCCGCCTGACTCCGGGTCACACGAAAGGCTGCACGACCTGGACGCTCAAGACCACCGAGAATGGAAAGACCTACGATGTAGTGATTGTCGGAAGCGTCAGTCTGAACGCAGCGAACCTGGCGGGCAGTCCGAGCTATCCGAATATTCAGGAAGATTTCATCAAGAGTTTCAAAGTGCTGCGCTCGCTGCCGGCGGATGTTTTCCTGGGTTCGCATACCGGTTTCTATCGCATGGCGGAAAAATACGCGCGTCTGGAGAAGGGCGAGCCCAATCCATTTATTGATCCGGCTGGCTACAAGGCGTTGATTGACTCTTCAGAGCAAGCCTTCAACGCGCGAGTGCAGGAATTGAAAAACGGCCAGGCAAGATAGGGGCCGCTCACGGCATACACGCTTCAGTCCATCCCTCTTTGCAGGCAAGCGCGTAAAGCCTGGCGGGTTCTCGTTCGTGGAGCTCGCCTTTGCTTCCCCTGAGAATGACGGGGTAGTCTTCGAGGGTGGGTCGAACGGCCGCGAATTCGCCCGCGCGTTTCTGAAGCGTGACGGCATTGTGGCAGCCGGCGGCAACACCCAGATCGCAACCCCGATTGAAGTATTCCTCAGCGCCGGCAAGATCGAGTCTTCGAAGGTCTTCGCCCGATTGGGCGAGCACGACATGTAGCAGTCCCGCCTCATTGCACGCCCATCCGGACTCTCGACGGCAATAGCCGACCTGAAGGTCCGCAAGATATGGGCACGCGTAATCACGTCCGTCGCGGCATGCCTGTCTCCAGAACGGCAGCCACTGGCCCGGATGATCGTCGCCGACTCCTTGAGCGGCACTCATTCCTGCAAAGACAATGGCCCAAATCGACATAAAGGCCAGATGCCGGCGATGTGGTGCGAGAGTGCGCCCAATAGCCTCGGGACTCACTACGCGCAATAGTCTCGAACGGGCAAGCCAGTCGAGGCCTTTGACGGAGAGATTCAGCAGCGGGACCTGCAGGAGCTTGTCGTAGAACGTCGGCATCCCTGCGCTGCCGAGCAATTGATACAAGGCAACGGTGCTCAAACCATAAATCATCCCGAAGAGGATTCGTCCCATCTCTGTTCTGGGTGAGGTCGAGGGGTCCGTGAACAGCAGGTGCATTCCCAGGAAGACCGCAATCGGAATGTAGGAGTCATAAAAGAAGTAAATACCAGTGGCGGAGAAGTACAGCAGGCCGAAAACATATGTCGTCACAACAGCCGACATCGTCATAAGCGTCACGCCGAAGAAATACTGACCGGGCAGTCCAATGAGAAACAGCATCAGGTACATGTGCGGCGGATAGAACTGCGTCGTTGCAATCTCGCGACCCCAGGTGATCCCGCTTGCTCCAGCCACCAGCAGCGCAAGAGAGAAAACGGCAAGCGGGAACGATGACGGGTTGAAGATGTGGACACTCCGGCCTTCCCTGTTCCATCGCAGAAATTCCTTCGCCGCAAATCCAAGCGCAACCATGAGGAATTGGAGATAGAACCAATCCGGCTTGAACCACAGGAAGAGGTTAATGCTGAAGATGACGGGGAATGGGCCGAAGCCGAAAACGTAGGTCTCGCGCCGTGACCAGCAAAGCAGCATGTCGAACGCGTACGCGAAAAGCAGTTGCGCCAGAATCAGGTGAGCCGATTCGTACACCGGCGGCCAGTGCCATCCCCAATACAGCAGAACCGAGCCCTGTGCGCAGGCCTGCACGTAATGCTGTTTTCTGAGGCTCACGTCCAGCGCCAGCTTGCGGCTTCTCTGCTGCATGTAGAGCAAAGCGCTCCAGGTGCACAAGACCGCTGTGGTGCCGAGAAAGGCCCAGAACACTCGAGGGTTTTGTTGAACGACGGGGAGGAAAGCCAGTCCTTCCAGACTCAGAGCGAAAACCACAGGCAGGACGAGTATTTTTTTGCCGAGCATGCTATTCGGGACGGTTTTTATCAGAGGCACGAACCGCGTTCAAGGAGTAGGAAAAATCGGTGCCTGGCCACCTGGTTCCTATTTTTCCGCGAGAGAGTTTGCGAACATTGATCGGAATCTTCGTAAAAATAGGAACCGGGTGGCCAGGCACCGATTTTTCCCCCTGTTTTGATTGCAATGTCCCCGCCATATGCTGCCTTTTGTGACGCGCAAGGCCGCCTGGATCCTTATTCTCGTCGTGGTCCTTTCCCTTCTG
>Ga0070675_100002014_pt1 | contig 15072 bp, 8 predicted proteins | sample KBSM43metaG_FD_65343 | JGI IMG/M metagenome (GOLD analysis project Ga0070675, IMG submission 65343) | Miscanthus rhizosphere microbial communities from Kellogg Biological Station, Michigan, USA - KBS M4-3 metaG | ecosystem: Host-associated > Plants > Roots > Rhizosphere > Soil ...
TAGCGGAAGGTCCCGATGGACCCGATGCCGGGGATCACCTGGTTCTGCTCGACGACACCGATCAGATTGCGGTACACGCCGTTCGGGTCCGGGTCGTAGAAATTGAAGATGTCCTCTTTGTGCATGCCCCCGCGGACGTCGACGAGCATCTTGTTGCTGACGGGGGACGACCAGCCGCCCGTCACCTGCCACAGCCGCGGGAAGTCGTACTTCTGCTCCGACTCGGAAGAGACGCCGACCAGGGAGGCAAGCCAGTACCGCCAGCTGTTGTCGAAGTAGACGTTGAACTTGTTGCGCGGCGAGGCCTGCCAGGTGACGCGGCTGTTCACCGTGTTGCTCTTCAGGAAGCTGGACGTCTGATCGTCCAGGTCGGCCTCGTAGAGCCACTTGCTGAGGTCGCCGGCGTTCTTGTTCTCGTAGAGACCAGCGATGTAGCTTTCGCTGCGCTGGAACCGTGCGCTCGAGTAGAACCACACCTTGTCCCTGGCGATGGGGCCGCCCACCGAGGCGTTGTAGTCGAACAGATTCTTCAGTTTGTTGGGCGACCGAAGGCCCTGCGCCTTGAGCTCGTCGGTGTAATTGCTGTTCTGGAAGTTGGTGTTGGTCTGGCTGCCGAAAACCGAGCCCGAGAAGCGGTTGCCGCCCTCTTTCGGAATGAAGTTGAAGAGCACGCCACCGGTGACGGCTTCGGCGTTGCCGGCCGCGTAGTCGATCGTCATTTCCTGGCTGGAGCCGACGTCGACGACGGTGTTGGTGGAGTTGCCCTGGCCGGCCACGTTGCGCAGCGTCAGGCCGTCCACGGACTGACGCTGGTCGGTGCCGCGGCCCCCGTGGATCGCGATGGCGCTGAGCGACTGGTTGTTCGAGCCGCCGACGTCCTGACCGCCGGCCGTCATGCCCGGGATGAGCACGGCCAGCGCGGACTGACCACGCCCGGCCGGAATCGCGTCGATGATCTCCTTGCTGATCACGCGCTGCAGCGAGGCGGACTGCACGTCGACGACGGACGCCTGGCCCGAGACCGTGACCGTCTCCTCCACCGATCCCAGCTTGAGCTCGGCGTCCACCGTGGCCGTGAACGAGCCCGTGAGCTCGATGCCGTCGCGCTTGAAGACGTTGAATCCCGGAAGCGTGAAGGTGACCGAGTAGGTTCCCGGCCGAAGATCGATGATCCGATACTGCCCAGCGCCGTCGCTCACGACGGTACGGACTTTTTCAATCAAGGCCGGGCTGGAGGCCTCGACGGTCACGCCTGGCAGCAGGGCACCGGTGGCGTCCTTGACGGCACCGGCGATGGAGGCCTGGGCGAAGGCGAGAGCGGGGAAAAATATTGCGCACGCAAGGATACACACCGACAACCTGGTCGAGCCACGCATACTGTCTCCTTTGAGAGACCACTGAAAGCCACTCGCATTTCCAAACGTTCGAACGTCGGCCGACTTCGCACGGCGTCGGGTTCCAGCCGGCGCCGTCCGGCTGCTTGCGAAACGGCGAGGTCCGTACCCCAAGACCACCGGTGCGCGTCAGGCTCAGCTGACGGGAAGCGGGGACATTGTAGGGATTTGAGCCATGACAAGCTCTCCCCTGTTTGGGTGACCGTCACAGGTCCCTGTCCGGGCGGTTCGAGGACATGCACGAGCGTTTGTTATAGTGCGCGCGGCTGCGGAGCGTGCCTCGAGAGGGGCATGCACACGTGCCGCGCACACCCAGGAGGACGGCCATGACCGGACGAAACAGCAGGCTGACCGCGGTGTTCGGGCTCGGTGCCCTCCTGAGCGTGGCGAGCCTGCAGGCGCAATCAGCGGCCGGCGGCGGCTCCTCCACGCTGACCGATCGGGATCGCGCCGAAATCCGCGAGCTCGTGGCGCGCTACGCGCAGGCGCTCGGCAGCTGCGCCGCCGACGACTACGCGAGACTCTTCACGGCCGACGGCACCTTCACCACCGACGATTTTCGCGGGGCGAAGCATCGCGAGATCTACGGACCCAAAGGCACTCTGCGTGGGCGGGACGAGCTGGTGCAACTCGTGCGCACCGAGGAGTTCTGCCTCGACGGCACGCCCCGCGCGACGGCGTCGAGACCCGCGCCCACGGTGACGATCCAGCCGAGCCCCGAAGGTGCACGCGGTTCGGCCCCCCTCGGTGCGGGAGGCCGCTACGACGACGTCTACGTGAAGACGGCGGACGGCTGGCGCTTCAAGAGCCGGACGGTCACCATGCCGGCGGCGGCGCCGTCCTCGGCAACGGCGCAGCCCGGCACCTTCTTCACGACGAGCGACGGCGTCCGGCTGCACTACACCGATGCCGGCCGCGGCCGGACGATCGTGTTCGTACCGGGATGGACGATGAGCGGCGACATCTGGGAGCCGCAACTGCGTGCGTTCTCGTCACGCTACCGGACGGTGACGCTCGATCCTCGCGCGCAGGGTGCGTCGGAGATGACGGGCGAAGGGTTGTATCTCGGACGCCGCGGGCGCGACATCGGTGAACTGCTCGAGCACCTGAACCTGACCGACGTGGTGCTGGTCGGCTGGTCGATGGGCGTGCGCGAAGTGATCACCTACGTGGGCGCGTCGGGCACGAGCCGGATCGCGGCCCTGGCGTTCGTCGAAGGCAACCTGTGGCCGCAGGGCGCGCTCGAGCCGGTCCTCGACAACCTGCGGCGGATGCAGGCCGATCGCACGCCGTTCACGCGGGACTTCGTCAAGAGCATGTACGCGCAGCCGCAGACCGAGGCGTACATCGACCGCGTCACCGGGATGTCGCTCAAGACGCCGACCGACGCCGCGGCGATGCTGATGTTCGCCAACGCCTTCGGGAAGGACACCGATATGCGGCCCCTGTTCGGCAAGCTCGATCGGCCCGTGCTCTTCGTCGGCGTGCCGGCGAAGAAACCGCAGGGCGACGCGCTCAAGGCGGCCGTCCCGACGGCGCGCATCGAGTACGTCGAGGGCGCCGGGCACGCCCTGTTCGTCGATCAGGCGGACACGTTCAACGCCATGCTCGAGGATTTCATCCAACGCTCGCTCAAGGGGCCCGGCAGGTGAAGTTCGCCGGATCGCCGACGTCGCCGCTGCCCTGGTAGGCCGACACCTTGGGATAGGCGCAGACCAGCCGCTTCCGCGTCGGCCAGCCGTCGCCTGACGTGTCCACGACGATCTGGTCGGGAGCCGTGCCCGTGGCCTTCCACTGCCTGACGGCCTGCACCGGATCGAAGTCCACCTTGTAGGCGCCGGGGAACGTGCCGCCGAAGCAGTGGTGCATCCCGGGCACCATGAACAGCCGCACCGAATCGCGCACGCCGTCGCCCATCGTCTTCACCACGTTCTCGTAGTAGCTCACGACGTTCTGCGGCGGCAGGTCGTCCTTCCATCCGCCGACCAGCAGGAGCTTGCCTCCCCGCTTCACGAACGCGCGCAGGTCGGGATTGGTGTGGTTGATCGCGTTCGCGCGGCTCTCGGCCCGGTCGATGTCGGCACCGAAGTTCGGGCGCTTCGCGTCGTAGGTCCAGGCCGGGTCCTGGAAGACCAGATTGCGGTAGAACGCGACCGCATACCGATAGGGTTCGTTGGCGCCGATCATGTCGGCCCACCCGAGCTCGCTCCCGCGTTCCATCGGGCCGTAGATCCCCTCGCCGGTGCGCTCGTGCCGCGGCGTCTCGTACATGCGGCGCACCGCCGTCACCTGGCCGGGCGTCAGACAGCTGGCGTTGTCTCCTCCCTGGCACTGGAGCGCGCCCGGATCGAAGGTGCATGCCTTGGGGTTTTCGATGATCCGGTCCTTGACGCCGTCGTTGGCGTCGCAGGCGTCGAGCACGGCCTCGTGGAGCATGGGCAGCTTGCTCGTGGGCAGCAGCGCCTCCGGCGACCGGTGCGTCGCGTCGTAGAGCCACATCTGCGACACGCCGTGGCGCGTGCCGTAGTTGGTGAAGTTCACCGAGACCGCCGCGTCGAGGTCGGCGGGAAAGCGCTGCACCATTGCCATCACGTCGCGCGAGCCGCCGCCGCCGCACTCGTTCATCATCGTGAAGGTGGGGCCGCTCGGGTAATACGCGGCGGCGAGCGTCTTCGCCCGCTCGACCACGGCGTGCAGCGGTTCCATTTTCAGGTTCTCGAGCTTCTCCGGGTGCTCGATCGCGAAGCTGGGGCCGCTGAATCCTTCGATGCCGAGGTTGGTGCCGACGGTGACGGCGCCTTTGGCCAGGATCTCCCGCATGCGCGCGAAGGGCAACGGCCCGCCCCAGAAGCTGCTGCCGGCCGGCATGATGTCGCCGGTCCAGCGCTCGGTGGGCAGCCACACCTCGAACTTCACGTCCGAGTTCACGGCCCGGGTCGATGCCACCACACGACAGAACGGCGGCAGCTCGGAAAAGGGTTGCGCCGCCGCGGCGCCGGCGGCGACGGGTGGGGTGAACGCTCCGGCTCGCACCGTGTGCACCGTCAGGGTCGTGTTCGGGAGGGCGAGCGCGCCGAGCCGCTCGCACGGGGTCGAGGCCGAGCGGACCTGCGCCTGAACACCAACTGGACAGACGAGCGCGGCAACGCCCGCCGCAACCGCAAGCGCGGCCGCACCTGAAATCACCTTGTAACCCCGCATCAGCATGTCCCCCCAATGGCGGTGTGTAGAATGCCGTCCGGCAACACTCTATGTCGCGCGAGTCGATCTTCGCTTGCGCCGCGGTGCTGGTCGTATTGTCGGCCACGCCGGCGGCTGCCCAGCCTCGGGACATCTTCGAGCGCAAGCAGGCGTTCGTCGCAGCGCTTCGCCAGTTCTCGATCTCCATCGCCGGGCGGTTCGGCGACGAGGGCCGACGGCTCCGCGCCGATGTCGATGCCATGGAGTCGGCGCTCCGCGACTGGGATCAGGCGATTGCCGCCTTCGAGGCCGCACTCCGGAACCGGCGGCTCGATGCCGATGCACACATCGCGCTGGGGTCCGTGCAACTGGACCGCTATCGGGTGCAGGACGCCGTGCGCTCGTTCCGCGCGGCGGCGGCGCTCGCCCCGAAACGCGCGGACATCTACGAACTCCTCGCGACGGCGCACGGGCTCGCCACCCAGTCCGCCGAGGCGGTGAAGGCCCTGGAGCGCGCCGCCGCGCTCCAGCCCGACAACGCCGTCGTGCGTTATGAGATCGCGCGCTACGCGATGGATGCCGGCACGACACCCGGCGCCACGGCGGCCTTCGCGGCCTTGCAACGTGCGGCCGCCAGACACGAGGCAAGCGGCACGGGGAGCGCGACGTTTGCGCGCCCGGGCCTGCTGCGTCAGACCGCCGGCGTCGCGCCCATCTTCCCACCGGCGCCGTACGTGGCAGCGTTTGCGGCGCTGACGGCCGGCCGCTTCGAGGACGCGATCGCCCAGTGCCGGCAGGCGCTCGCCGGCGATCCTCTCCTGCGGGCGGCCGACGCCGATCTGCTGGCGGGTGCGGATGCCCTTCGTCGAGGCGATGTCGTCGGCGCCCTCCGGCAGTTGACGGCTGCCGTCGCGGCTGTCCCGGGCAGCGCGGAGGCCCATCGCATCCTGGGAACCGCCTACCGGCTCGATGACCAGTTGGAGCGGAGCATCGAGGCCTACTCCACCGCCATCCGTCTGGCACCCACCGACGAGCGCGCGCGGATCGGCCTCGCGGACGTGCTCATGGACATGGAGCGGCTCGACGACGCGGAGCGGGCGCTGCGCGAGACGATCCAGGCGGTGCCACAGAGCGTGCTCGGACATTACCGGCTGGGACGGCTGCTGCAGGCACGCGGCAACTATGCGGAGGCGCTTACCGAGTTGGAGTTGGCCGCGATGTCCGCGCCGCTCGTCGGTCAGGACCCGCTGTACGAGATGGTCGCCCTGCTCTACGCCAACCAGGCCGACTTCGCTCGTGCCGTCACGGCGCTGCGGCAGCAGGTCGCGGTCAATCCCGGCAACGCCGACGCGCACCGTCGGCTCGGCGACAGCTACGTGCGCCTTGGCCGCGCCGACGAGGCGCTGGCGGAGTTCACCGCCGCCTTGTTGGTCGACCCGCGCAACGTCCTCACGCTGGTCGGCATGGCGCAGCTGCACCTCAGCGCCGGCACGCACGTCGAGGCAGCACGCGCGGCGCGAGCCGCCATCGCCCTCGACGCGTCGCAGGCGCAAGCGCATTACGTGCTGGGAACGGCGTTGACCCGCCTCGGACAGAGCGAAGAGGCGCAGCGCGCAATCGAGGACTACCGGCGGCTGCAAGCCGAGGCCGCCGACGCGTCCAGGCGGAAGTTCGAACGTGACGGCCTCGCGCGCCAGGTCTCGATCGCGAGGACCGCGGGAAACCACCAGGCGGCCGTTCCCTTGCTCGAGCAACTGATCGCCCTCGAACCCACAGTGGCCGCGCATCACGTGACGCTTGGCCAGGCGCTGGCCGCGAGCGGCGAGGCACAGGCCGCCGTGCGGGCCTACCGCACCGCCGCGGAGCTCGACCCCGCCGACCCTGAAATCCACCGCCTGCTGGCCGAGGCCTACATCGCCGCCGGCGAGATCGAGGCGGGCCGCCTCGAAGCGGCCCGCTACCGGAAATCGGTCGAAAACGCGAAGCGCCAGCGCGCGCTGCGTTACGGGAGTCCTTGAGCCTTGAGCCACTCCCGAGGCTCTCTCCTTCAATGAGCCGCGTCTCAGAAGTCGAACTGCGCGCTCAGCTTCCACAACCTCCCGTCGACGATGCGCTGCGGCTGCTGCCACGCGGCAAAGTTGTTGTTCAGGATGAGATCCGCGTTCGAATTCGTGACGTTATAGAGATCGAAGTTGAGCATCGTGCGGCGGCGGCCTCCGAGCGGAAAGGTCTTCGACACACGCAGGTCGAACAGGTTGGTCCGCTCGCCGTAGAGGCTTCCCGGCTCGACGATGCTCAGGGTGGCGTTCGCCGCGCCGCCCGACAGCGGGCGTCCAAGCCCGGGCTGCACCACGGCATTGGGTGCGTTGTAGATAGCGAAGATCTCCGGACCCTGCGAGCTCTGGAACGTCGTGGCCAGCTGCACGTCCACCTTCGGCACGCGCCACGTGGCCAGACCTTTCACTTGGGTCAGGAAATTCGTGTCGACCGCGCAGTACGGATTTCGCAGGTCGGTGTACTGGTAGAGGCCGTTGTTCGGCGTCATCGACACTTCCGGCAGGTTGCCCCGCACCTCACACAGGTCGAACGACGTGCGGCCCGTGCTCACGCCGCCCTGCAGGATGACGCTCGCCGAGGGACGCCCCGTCAGCATGACGTCCACGCCGTTCCATTTCTCGGAGAACGAGCCGTAGTTGCTGGCCAGCGTGACCAGGTTGTTGACCTGGCCGACCTTGTCGGGGTTCAGATCGTAGATGCCCTCGATCGTGTGGCCGCCGCCGTCGGGCAGCCGTGGATCCGAGGGCGCCACGATGTTGAACCTCGTATAGTCGGCCGCCGTCGTCGCCAGGTTGTCGGTGACGCGGAAGTTGCCATACCAGCGGCTGAAGTAGCCGATGTCTACGCCGAGTCGTGGCAGCAACTGGTGTTGCACGCCGGCCGAGATCTCCCAGTTGTCCGGGCGGATGTTCCACCCCTTCGAGCTCTCGGGATCGAACTGCGTGCTGGGCCGGATCCCGCCGAAGCTCAGGTCGGAGATCGTGCCGCAGAAGTCGCCGCCCGCGGCCCGGAGATCCTGCGCCTGGTAGTTGCCCAGATTGCAGTCGGGCACGAAGTTGCTGTTGGCGTCGGTCCACGACCGCGAGACCTGGTTCGCCGACGCCGACGTGGGGCTCACCGGCGCACCCATGGTGGCGTTGTTGGCGCCGCCGGACGCCTGTACGTAGCGGCCGAGGCTCGCCTTGAGCGCCGTCTTGCCGTCGCCGAACAGGTCGTAGACCACGCCGAGGCGCGGCGAGATGTCCTTCCAGCTCACCGAGTCCGTCTTCGGGAACGTCACGTTGCGGTTCGGTACCCACCGCGCCGGCCCGAGATGGTTCTCCGGGAAGTACCCGCTCAGATAGTCGAACCGCACGCCGGCGTTCACGGTCATCTTCTGGACCGTCCAGCGATCCTGGGCGTAGAGGCCCAGTTCCGCCGTCATGACGTAGCCGCCGTCGAAGTACGGTGTGGCGCGCTGATAGATGAGGTTGGGAACTCCGCGATTGAACTGGTACCCGAGGTTCATGTTCACGTCGTCGTTGTACTGCGTCGACTTCGCCCAGGTGTGGCTGTAGCCGGCCTTGAACGAGTGGGAGCCGGTGACGTAGGACACGTTGCCGAGCCACGTGCGCAGGTTCTGGTTGATGCGCGGCAGGCCGGCGACCTGTGCGCCCACGGGGTTGCCGAACGTGCGGGCGGGCGCCTTGTAGAAGAAGCCGGTGGATTGCTCGTAGACCGGGATCAAGTCGCCCAGCGGTGCGGCGTCGAGGTAGCCTTCGCCCTTGATCTGCAGGCGGGCATCGAGCAGCAGCTTGTTGCTGACCGTCGACGTCCAACCGAGCTGGGTGATGAACAGCCGCGGGAAGTCGTACTGCGTCGTCGCTTCCGGCGAATGGATCGGCCGCGAGTCGTCCCAGTCGCGCCACTGGTTGTCGCCGTAAATGGTGATCTTGTTCTTGGCGCTCGCCTGCCAGGTGAGCCGCGCGTTCACGTTCTGCTGTTTGGTGAAGAACACGGCCTGCTGCGACGGATCGGCCACGTAGGTCCAGCTGTTGGGATCCCCGGCGTTCTTGTTCGCGAACGTGCCGGCCACATAGCTCTCGTTGTCCTGCCAGCGCGCGGCCGAGTAGAACCACAGCTTGTCGCGCTTGATCGGACCGCCGACGCCGACGTTGACGTCGTAGGTCAGCTTCATCTTGTTCGGCGCGGTGAGACCGCGCGCCACCAGCTCGTCGTCGAGGTTGTCGGACTGGAACTTGTCGTTCACGCCGGTCCCGAAGAAGGAGCCGGACAGCTGGTTGCCGCCGTCCTTCGGCACGTAATTGAGGCGCACCCCGCCGGTCATCTGCTCCGCCGAAATGGCGGCGTAGTCGATCACCAGTTCCTGGGTGCTCCCCATGTCGGGCACGTAATTGGTGAACTCGCCGCCCGAGCCGGCGTTGCCGATGCGGATGCCGTCCACCATCAGCCGCGTATCGAAGCTGCGGCCGCCGTGCATCGTCAGCGTCATGTTCTGCAGGTTGTTCGTCCCGCCGACGTCGGCCAGCGTGCCACGGGTGCCGGAGACGTTGACCTGAAGCCCCGGAACCAGTGCGGCGACATCGAGGTGGCTGCGGCCGGCGGGGATCGCGTCCATCACTTCCCGGGTGAGCACCCGCTGCCGGTTGACGCTCTGCACGTCCACGACCGGCGCCTCGCCGGTGACGGTGACCGTCTCCTCGAGGCTGCCGAGCCGCAACTCCGCGCTCACCGTCGCGGCGAACGTGCCCGTGAGCTCGATCCCGGTGCGGCGCAGGGTGTTGAAGCCCGGGAGCGTGAACGACACGTCGTAGGTGCCGGGCCGAAGGTCGACGATCCGGTACTGACCGGACGAGTCGCTGATGGCCGTCCTCGTCTTTTCGATCAGAACCGGGCTGCTGGCCTCGACCGAGACGCCGGGCAGCACCGCGCCGGAGGTGTCCCTGACCACACCCGTGATCGTGGCCTGAGCGAGCGCCGTCGCGGGCGCACACAGGAGCACGGCGACGACCGCGGCACTCAGAACGTGGCGCGCAGCGCGTGCTCGTCGAAGATCACCCTGGTCCCCATGACCCGCACCGTGAGGCTCGAACATGGACCCTCCCAGACGCGGCCTCGCGTTACGGGCTCATTCGGGGGACCGCACCGAGACCACGCCAGACCGCAGTGACGACCCGGGATGTGTGGAATATGTGGAAAGTGCCCTCCGCCAGTGTCTTGGCGTCCGAAACATAGGGCTGCGCTCCATGAGAGTCAAGGACGGGTTGACCGTGTGTTCGTCAAACATTCGTACCCAACTTTGGTGGTAGAGGCGCCTGAACGCGGCAGTTTCGGGCGGATGGCGTTAAATGAGGCGCATCATGTCGCCACGCGAAAGGAGCTCCATGCTGCGCTTGAACAGTCGGGTTGGAACGCTGGTTGCTGCCGGGGCGCTGTGGGCGCTCGCCGGGGTGTTGACGAACGGGCAGGCGCCGGGCGCCTCGGGGCCGAAGGGCGTGGTCCTCGACACCGGCGCGTTGACGCCGTTCGTCGAGAACATGGACCGGTCGCTGGCGTTCTATCACGACGTCTTCGACATGGAGGTGCCGCCGCTGCCGGACTCGGGCGCGCGGCCGTACAACAACCCCAACCCGCGGCTCTTCGCCTTCTTCGACATTCCCGGGGCCAAGGAGCGCCACCAGTCGGCCCGCGTCAAAGGCATCCGGACCGGCATCGAGCCGATGGAGATTCAGCAGGTCGAGCACAAGACGATTGCGCTGCGGCTCCAGGATCCGGGCAACGTCACGCTGGTCCTCGTGGTGCGCGACCTCAACGCGACGCTGGCGCGCGTCACCAAGGCCGGATACCCCGTGGTGACGGCCGGCGGCGCGCCCGTGGCCCTGAACGACGGTACTCGCGCCGTCATCGTCCGCGACGTCGACAACCGCTTCATCGAGCTCCGGCAGCCGGCGTCGATTCCCGCCGCGGCGCCGGCCCACAACGTCATCGACATCACCGCCATGGTCACCGTGGCCGACCTCGCGCGCACGACCCAGGTCTACCGCGATGTCTTCGGGTTCACGGTCGAGGGCGAGACGCCGTTCAGGGCCGAGAAGGTGGAGCGCGCGCTGACCGGTCTGGCGACCGCCGAAGAGCGGCACGCGCGGGGCAAAGCGCGCGATTCGCAGCTGTGGCTGGAATTCGTGGAGTTCCGGGGCGTCGATCGCACGCCGCTCAAGATGAAGATCCAGGACCGCGGCGCGACGCGGCTGCAGCTGCGCGCGCAGAACATCGACGCCGTGGTGGACGCCGCCAGGCACGCCGGCCTCGCCATCGCGACCCAGGGCGGCAAGGCGACGCCGATTCCGCCCAATTTCAAGGGCGCGCTCGTGGTCGATCCGAACAATTTCTTCGTCTCGCTCTTCGAGCCGTGCGACGGCTGCGCCCCGCGCGTGGCGCCGACCACGAACTGAGCAAGGAGCCGGCACATGTCCCTCGTTCGGCTTACGGGCCTCATGGCCATCGTTCTCGGTCTTGGCCAGGTGGTCGCGGCAGCCGCGCCTCCTGCACAGAGCACGGCCAAACCTGCCGCGGCCGCATCGACACCGCCTCCTGCGACCCGGCCTCCGCTGCTCTTCAAGGAGGAGTGGCGCGAGCCGCCATTCACCGGGGAGCGCACCGACGAGAATCAGCGCTTCATCCCGAGCGTAGTCACGAACCCGAATCTCGAAGTGAAGCTGTACGGACCCGACGCGAAGGTGGTTCGCGCCGCGCGCCACGAGGGCCGCATCGATCTCTGGACGGGCCTTGCCGCGTCGCCCGTCGCCGTCATGCTGCGGGACAAGCGCAACTACGTGGATCTGACTGGCCTGGCACGGCTGCGCTGGATGGTGCGAACAAACGCCATCCACACGCTGTATCCCGTCGTGAAGCTGGCGGACAGTACGCTGATCGTGGGCAACCGCGGCATTTCGACCAACGACGAGTTCTACCAGGTGGAGGTCAGCTTCATGGGCATGCGGTGGTACAAGCTGGACCCGGCGAAGTTGGTGGTGATGGCCGAGGTCGAGCACCCGGATCTGAAAAAGGTGGACGAAGTGGGTTTGGCGACGCTGGCTGCGGGCGGCGGGCATGGCATCGCGGGATCGGCGAACCTTTCGGGCGTGGAGCTCTTTGCGACGGCGGTGCCGCGATGAACCTGGCACAGCGAATCGGCTATGCGGCGCTGGCCCTGGCGACGCTCTGCGCGTCGGGCCTGCAGGCGCAGGACGTGTACACGCCCGGGCCGTTGACCGACAAGGACAAGGCCGAGATTACCAAGCTCTGGAGCACCTATCGGGACACGCTGTTCGCGTGCAACGGCGAGGGCTACGCGAACCTGTTTGCGACGCCGGGCGGCTACTTCGCGAGCGCGCCGCGCGGCGAGGTACGCGAGAAGCGAGCGCTGATGGAGATGGTGGTCGGCTACGACCGGTGCAAGCCGGACACGGGCAAGCCGTCAGCGGAACCCGCGCCGAGGAACCCCACCCCGGTCGCCGGTGAAGCGGCTTCGCAGTTGCCGGCTCCCGTCATCGAACCGGCGCCCGAAGGCGCGAAGGCGCGCATCGTCAACAGCCGCGGCGGCGGCTACTACGACGACGTCTACGTCAAGACGCCGTCCGGGTGGAAGTTCAAGTCGCGGACCGTCATCTCCGACGCGGAGCTGGCGGCCGGGTTCAACACGCAGGATTTCATCGAGATCCGCGCGCTGGCCGGCGACGACCACGGTTACTACGAGGACCTCTTCGGCGAGTACAACAGCGCCCTCTTCCCACGTGGAAGCGGCAAACCGGGGCTCCCGTTCCGCACCTCGGGCCTCAAGCTCACGCCCGAGAAGGATGGCACGGTCCACGGCACCGCCTACCTCCGCAACAACGGCGGCCACTACGAAGACATCTATGCGAAGACGCCGCAGGGCTGGCGCATCAAGGAACGCAAGTACTTCAGGCCCTAGGTGATTCTTGGGCAGGTAGGCAGGTAGGCAGGTAGGCAGGTAGGCAGGTAAGCGGCCAGGGTCTGCCAACGACACGACTGGGAGGCTTACTGCACCGTGCTCGAGCGGGCGGGGCCGGCCGACGGCTTCGGCGCTTCGGCCGGCGGCGTGGCGCCGTTGTCCAGCGTCTTGAGGGTCGCCACGACGTCCGGCCGCAGCTGGCGGTTGCTCCGGTCGATGCGCGAGAGCGCGATCGCGAGCGGTGTCTGCCCGCGCTTGTTCTTGGTCTCGACCTTGGCGCCGTGCTCGACCAGGTAGCGAACGATGTCGCCGCTGTGGGCCACGTGCAGCGCCGTGTCGCCCTGATCGTTGGCCGCGTTGGGGTCGAGCTTCAGCTCCTCCACGCACACCTTGACCGCGGCGAGCAGTTCCGCCGGAGTGCCCTTCTCGAACTCGAGCGCATCGGCGTTGTGGTCGCCACGCCGGCCGAAACCGGACGCGAGCATCAGCATCGTGTTGCCATTCTTCTGCTTCGCGCTGGGATCGGCACCGGCCGTGAGCAACACTCGCATCATCGCCACGTCGCCCGACGCGGCGGCGCGCAGAAGCGGTGTCGTCCCCTCACCCAGGCTCTGGGTGCTGGTGCTGTTGTGGCGCCGCAGCAGCGGCGACTTCAGCTTCTGGTTCACGTCGGCGCCGTGTTTCAGCACCACCTGCACGAAATCCGCGATGCCCAGCTTCCCCGACGGCCGCGGATACGGACGCCCGTGCATGAACGGCAGCGTGTTCATGTCCACGGCCGCGTACAGCGCCGCCATGCCGCTCGAATCGGCGATGTTGGGATTGGCGCCCTTCTCGATCAGCAGCGCCGCCACGTCGTAGTGGCCGTTGATGATCGCCAGGATGGTCGCCGCGGTCCCGTCCGGATCCTGCGTGTCGAGCTTGGCGCTCCCCTCGACCAGCGCCTGCGCCGCTTCGAGCCCGCCGGCGCGCGCCGCGTACATCAGCGGCGTCATCTGGCCCACCGGCAGCGTGGTCTGGCCGCCCACCTTGCGGGCGAACTCCATCTTCTTACCGGCGACGTCGACTTTCGCGCCCGCCTCGATCAGCAGCTTCACCGCCTCGGCGTGATTCTCCGCCGCTGCCCACATCAGGGCGGTCTCGCCGAACCACCGCTCCTGCGCGTTGGGATCCGCACCGCGGGCCAGCAACATGCGCATGGCTTCCACGTTGCCGGTACGTGAGGCGGTCATGAGCACCGTCTCGCCCTCAACGGTGGCGCCCTTCGCATCGGCGCCGGCGCTCAGCAGCGCGTCGATGATGCGCGCGTTGCCGTTCTCGGCCGCCAGTTCGAGCGGTGTGGTGCCGTAGCGGTTGGCCGCATTCGTGGCCCCTGCCCGCAGCAGCGCCTGCACCAGCTCGAGATCGCCGACATCCACCGCCCAGTGCAGCGGCGTCGTGCCGTCGGGCTCCGCCTGTCGCACCGGCGTGCGCTGGCGGATGAGCGCCAGCGCCGTGCGCTTGTCCTGCTTCTTGATCGCTTCGATGAGCGCGGTATCGGCACTCGCGGTCCCGGCGGATCCGGCGAGCGTCGCCACGAGCGCCGCAGCCCCGATCAGGACGCGCGGCCGAACTCGACCACCCCGGCGCATCAGACCCATGTCGCTAGACCAGGCTGACGCGTCCCGTACTCTCGCCGTAGGTGTGCTCGGGGATGCCGAACATGTCGCTCACCCCGACCCAGACATTCCCGAGCGGCGTGCGCTCCGGCGTGACGAGGTGCCGATACCCCTTGCCCTGCCAGCCGCCGAGCACGACGAGCGGCAGCGGGTAGGGACCGTGCACGTTCGCGTTGCTCATGCCGCTGCCGTAGAACACCATCGAGTGGTCCAGCAGCGTGCCGTCGCCGTCCGGCGTCGCCTTCAGCTTGGCGATGAACTTGGCGAAGAGCGACATGTGGTAGGCGTTGAGCGTCGCATGCGCCATCTTCACGTCCGGCTTCTCGCGGTGGTGGGAGATGGTGTGGTGCGGCTCGGTGATGCCGATCTCCGGGTAGGTCTTCATGCTGGCTTCCCGGGCCATCATGAAGGACGCCACGCGGGTCAGGTCGGCTTCCCAGGCCACCGCCATCAGGTCGAACATCAGGCTCACGTGCTCCTGATACGACTCGGGGACGCCAATCGGCGCGTCGAGCGAGATGGCCGTCTCGGTGCTGTTGCGCTGCTCGGTGCGCTGGATCCGCTGCTCGATCTCGCGGATGTTCTCGAGGTATTCGTCGAGCCGGACGCGATCCCGCGGACCGAGGCCGCTCTCGAGGTCGCCGAGATCTTCGGTCACCGAATCGAGGATGCTCGCGTCCTGCCTGGCGCGCGCCACGCGCTGGGCCTGCGTGCCCGGCCGGCCGAACAGGCGCTCGAACACCACACGCGGGTTGATCTCCATCGGCACCGGCGTCGTCTCCGACGACCAGGAGATGGTGTTCATGTAGGC
>Ga0070675_100002016_pt1 | contig 15071 bp, 15 predicted proteins | sample KBSM43metaG_FD_65343 | JGI IMG/M metagenome (GOLD analysis project Ga0070675, IMG submission 65343) | Miscanthus rhizosphere microbial communities from Kellogg Biological Station, Michigan, USA - KBS M4-3 metaG | ecosystem: Host-associated > Plants > Roots > Rhizosphere > Soil ...
AATGCTGGAAATGCCAATGCCGTGACCGGCGAGGCAGGACTGAATGCCGCGCGCCAGTGCGCCGCCGAGCTCGCGAGGCAGATCGGGTGCAAGCCTTCTGAAGTCTTCCTTTCGTCAACGGGGGTCATTGGCCGCCCGCTGCCGGTGGAAAAGATTGTTGCTCAGGTTCCTTCATTGGTCCGAACGATGAGTCCCGGCGGCGCCGATGCTTTTTCCAAGGCCATCATGACGACGGATACCGTCCCGAAGGTTGCAGCGTCCAGCTCGGGCGGAGTCCGGATGCTGGGATTTGCGAAGGGCTCCGGCATGATTCACCCGGACATGGCGACGATGCTCTCCTACATCCTGACCGACGCCAAACTGGACTTCGCCACGCTCGACAAGGCGCTACGCCACGCCGTCGATCGTTCGTTCCATTCCATCACCGTGGATGGCGACACATCGACGAATGACACCGTAGCTGTTCTCGCGAATGGGGCGTCCGGCGTGGCCCCTTCACCTGAAGCCTTCACCGCCCAGTTGACCGAGGTCTGCCAGACGCTCGCCAGGGCCATCGCGCGGGATGGCGAGGGCGCAACGAAGTTCGTCGAGCTTCGCATCGAAGGCGCACCCACCGATGACGCCGCGAGGGCGATCGGAAGAACCATCGCGCGATCGCCACTTGTCAAAACAGCGATCTATGGATGCGACCCGAACTGGGGCCGGCTGATCTGCGCGATTGGCAATTCAGGAATCCCGCTCAGAGGTGAGAAGGTCGAACTGTTTATCGACGATGTGCCTTTGATGAATGGAGACTTGAAACTCGCGTCGGAGAAGCTGAATGCGAAGGAAGTTCGAATCCGCGTTGCGTTGCACTCGGGGACGGGAACCGCGACGATCTGGACCTGCGATCTGACGGAAGGCTACATCCGAATTAACGCGGACTACACAACGTAGGAAAAATCGGGGCCAGTCCACTCGGTTCCTATTTTCCCTGACAGACGCGCAGGATTTCCGCGCTGGCGCAGGAAAATAGGAACCGAGTGGTCTGGCCCCGATTTTTCCTCTTTAGTTCTGAGGACCGCCGGGAGCGCCGAGAGCGGCACGTCCGTCCTGCAGAGTCAATCTCCCGTTCACGTTCATGGAGTTCGCACTCTTGCTGCGGCTGCAGTTCGTGCAGGTCACGATCGTGCCGATCGGCAGTTGCTCCGGTCGGATACCGCTGCGAAAAAGCTGGTTCGCCGCTCCACCCTCGACCAAGTAGACGATGACCTTCCCATCGGGCTCCTTCACCTCAACATAGGTGTAGATGTGCGGGTTCATAAAAGCGATCTTCTTCACTGTTCCGGTGAAGGTGACCTTCTTGTTTGTATCGAACTCCGCGGATACAGAGTGGTGCGCCGTCAATGCAACCGAAGACAGGAGCAGGCCGGCGCCCATCAGAAGAGCGATCCCACGATTCTTTTTCATAAAGCCTCCTCAATTATTAGAAGTCGAACAATGTGCCTGAGAAACTAGTCCACACTCTCTGGGAACTTCCACTTTACGATGGCGCCATCATCGAGGCCCAGATTGTTTTCCTCGCAGGAGTATTCCATCAGGACGTCTGTAGGCCGCTTGAGCGTCCATGTGCGGACATTCATCCAGTCCTTGGTGTAGGTCTTTGGATCGTGGATCGTCACCGTGTGCTGGATGGTGTTGGAATCTGTCCGCAGGAAGGTACTGGTAAAGACAATGTCTTTGCTGTGAGGATGGCCGTTAGTATCCAGCCTCGTATAACCATTGAAGCCTTTCGTTTCAACGATCAGCGTATCGCCTTCCCACCTTCCGACCGACGATCCATTCCACGTCCGCGGAAGGTCAGCAGGCCACTTGAAGCTTTCCATGGTGGGAATCCAGGTGTGCCAGGTGTTCTGTTCGAAAAGCATCGCCAGAGCATCGTTGTTCTGAATCAATTGAACACCGTGAGGCGAATTGATGTTGCGCGACCATCCGAATGGCAGACAGCTTCCGGCGTAGTCGCCGTTGGCAACGGGATCGTATTCAGCCCACTTTTTCCGTCCCCAATCGGTGTAAGGAAGATCAAAAGTTTTCGGTGTGCCCTTGGATTCGGCTATGGCCTCTCCCTGATGATCGAAGGTGAGCGGTTCGCAACACGTCCCGTCTGCACGCTTCCTGGTGGGATCGAGAACAGAGCCTCGGCCTGCCATATTCGGAGTGTAAGGATTCGTCCAATGCCCGCTCAGATCGGGCTTTCCATTGGGGAGTCTTGGAGCAGGTCCCGCAGGCGTTGCTGCTGCCTGCGCACCCCCTCGGCCGCCGCGTTGGCCACCACCGCCGCCGCGTCCGCCACCCTGACCAGGCGCTGCAGCGCCGCCACCGCCACCCGCACCTCGCGCGCCGGCGGCGGGGCCGCCCTGCTGACCCGCGGGGGCCTGAACGGCAGCAACGACTTGCACCACAACCAGGGTCGCAAGAATAACTGCCAGGATAACGATTGAATTCCGACGAATTCTCATCGCGGAAGCTCCTTTCTCTCTATCCGATCCGACTGCATCTGTGTTCACGCAAAGTATGCTGCGACACCATGAGCTGTCAAGCAAGGAAGTTGCTGTATTCCAATGTCTAAGGTGCCTAGCTTAGGACTCTGGTCTTCCACACTCTAGTAGGGTACTCTTGCCGGACAATAACCGAATATCCAGATATTAAGGAGAGAGCATTTTTATGGCACGAGCGAACCAAGACCGCCTTAAAACAGCTGCCGTGCTGGCCCTGGGGCTGATGTTGGTGATTGCAACAGGGGCATACGCGGCATACGCGGAAGACCCTCCGTTTTCAGGAAAGTGGAAGGGTGAATCCCGCGCTGCTGCACCTGCCGGCGGCGCAGCGGCACCGGGCGCAGCACCCGGCGGGACCGCGGGCGCTGGAGCGGCAACTGCTGCGCCTGCCGGAGCACCGGGGGGAGGAGCGCCGGGTGGCGGAGGACGGGCCGGTGGTGGTGGCGGAGCACGTGGCGGCTTCGGAGGAGGAGGCGGCGGCACTCAGAAGGCGACTCTCAATCTCAAGCAGAGTAAGGACAACAAGATCTCGGGCAACCTGACCATCGGAGAAGCCGAGACCCTGGATGTGAAGGAAGGAAAAGTCGATGGCAACACCATTACCTTCAAGGTCGGCAGGTCGGGTCAACCGCTCACCGAGTACAAGGGAGAGCTTAACGGCAGCGAACTGATCCTGACCCGCCAGAGCAGCACACCCTCGCCAACCCCCGCGGCCGGTCCCGGCGGTGGACGCGGCGGATTCGGTGGTGGCGGCGGAGCGGCAACCTACGTACTCACCAAGAAATAACTAACGGGCGGGCCGAGCGGGTTGCTGGCCCTGCGCCATGGTCACGAGGAAGAGATTGTTCAATTCCCGGACCAGCGCGACTCGCAACCCCTGCATGTCAATCGGTCCGCCATTCCCTCCTGTCGTTATCACCGTGCCTCCGGAGGCGACGAGCGCCTTCACCGCAGCATCGGTGTCTTTCACCCGGAGTTGCAGCCGTGTCGCGCCAGGATCCTGAACACGCGCGCCGATCGGCTTTCGATCCACTCCCTTGAACTCCACAAACTCCAGTTCGAGACGGGAACCGGGAACTGTGGCGGTGCTGATACGAACCTGCGCACCCGGAGTACCCATCACGTCCGTCAGGGCCTTGTCATTGACGAATGCCGGTGCGACGCGCGGCTGAAATCCCAGAACATCGCGATAAACGCGCATCGTCTTATCCGTGTCCTCGATGGTGAGTGCGAATCGCGCGTCGATGACATTCGCAGTCGCGGGCGCCGTGGTTTCCGGAAGGGTGTCGGGCTGCAGAAGCTGAATGAAGTGGCCGTCGGGATCCTTCACAACAACGCTGCGTGCTCTGGACGAACCGGTCGTCAGGTTTATCGGAGCACCGCCGGACGTTACGACGGGAACGCCGCGCTCCTTGAGATGAGCCAGTAAAGAATCGATATCGCGAACAATGAGAATCAAGCGGACCGCACCCGGATCCTGCAGTCGCGCTTGAACGGGCTTGCGCTCGACGTCTTTGAATTCCACGATCTCGACTCGCGTCACCGATCCCGGGATCCGCACATTACCCACCCGAATCTGAGAGCCGGGCACACCGAGGAAATTCAGCAGGGCAGGATCCGCTCCCCACGCGGGAGTTGCGCCGGGCGTTCCACCCAGCAGGTCGTTATAGAACGCGAGAGATTTCTCGAGATCCGACACGATGGGACTGAAGCTCCCGGATCCGATCACGACATCCCCCGCCGGCGCCGTTTGAACCTGCGCAGCCTGACCGAGACCAATCGAAGTGAGACAAAGGAACAAGAGAAGTGGAAGAATTCGCCGCATGAAAGCCTCCAACCAAAGATAGAGTTGCCTACACTGTCACATTTTCGAGAGGCCGAGCGTTTTATTTGTATGACCCCGGAAAGCCATCCGCTTGCGGAAGTTATCGCTCCAACAGGCAGTCCTGATGCGGGCCAGTTGTTTCATCTCTACTATGCTCGAATTGCCCGGGTCATCGCCCGAATCGTCAACGACCCCAGCCGCGCGGAAGAACTGGCCGCGGATGTTTTCTGGAAATTCATGCGCAACCCCAGGGCGCATCACATGAATCCCGCGGGCTGGCTCTATCGCGCGGGAATACGGAGGGCGGTTGACGAGCTCCGGCGCCAGCAACGGAGGGACAGGATCGAGCGGCTGTTTTCATTTCTCGGTACTGCTCCCTCTCCCGAGCAACTTCACAGCGAAGCCCAGGATCAACAGCAGGTGCGACACGTCCTCGCGGCGCTGAAGCATCGTGACTCGGAGCTTCTCATTCTGAGAAGTGAAGGAATGAGTTACGAAGAGACCGCGGAAATCCTGGGAGTGAGTGACACATCCGTTGGAACACTGCTGCGCCGGGCGCAGAACGCATTCCGAAAGGAGTACATAAAACGTTATGGACAGCCAAGGCTATAACAACGACGACAAGTGGGTGGAGGAGCGTATCGCGAAGTTGTCGCCCCCGCCTGGATGGAGACCGGATGCCGAGAAGGCATTTGAAGACGTTCTGCAGAGATCGAAGCCCGCTGCCATGCGGCCGATTGTTCGTCTGTCGATGGCGGCCGCGACGATTGCCGTGATCGGTGTCGTCGTCGTGCTCTTGCCATGGAAGACGTTGTGGACGCCGAAGGACGAACCCGCAAACGCGGCGCAACAAACGGCGCCGCCGGCACAAACGTCCTCCGACATTCTCGAGACCGGCAAAGCTTCTGCACCGGCGCCACGAACACCGGCCGCCATTGCCACAATACCCGCTCCGGAGATTCAAGCTTCGCCGTCTACTCCGTTACAACCGGTTGCTGCACAGGAAGCTAAAGGGGCAGATCCTTCGCTGGACGCGTACCTCCAGGGAAAAGCGGAGTATCAACGGGCAATCACGGGGCGTTCTGAAAACCACCCCGATGTCATGCGTGCGAGAGCACAAATGGAACGGGCCAAAGCGACGCTATCGCCCGCGGCCCTCCAGGCTGTCGAGAATCCAACGCCGAAAACAAAAACTGCTCCACCACAGCAGGCGCCCGACATCACGCTGCGGAGTCAAGGGCCATTAAGGCCCAAGAAAGAACCTCGCCCGATCATTGCCGAGGTCGAGCCGCAAAAAGACGCTGTACCGGCTTTAGCTCAGGGACAGGAACAACAGCCGCCCAGCGGTGTAACCCAACCCGTGGTCACCTACAAGGTGAATCCGGCATACACACCGGAAGCCAGGGAGGCGCGTATTCAGGGAACGATTGAGGTCGTTGCGACTGTTCGAGAGGACGGAACCGCAAAGGTAGATAGCATTTTGAGAGGGCTGGGTTACGGCCTCGACGAGGCCGCCGCAGCAGCTGTCGAGCAGTGGAAATTCGTTCCAGGGAAAAAGGATGGCAAGCCTGTGGCTGTCACGACTCACATCCTGATTAACTTCAGCCTGAGGTAGGGACGCCCAGGGGAAAGCTGCTGCCGAAGCATCGAGGGGTGCGGAATCTACCCTTTCGCCAGCGCCGGATTCTTCAGTCGATACAGCACGTGTCGTCGCAATCGATGCCCCGGCGGCAGCTTGGGATGATCGAAGTCATCCGCAGGATTGTGCGTCATCCCCAGCTTTTCCATCAGCCGGCATGAGGCCAAATTCTCCGGCACCGTAAACGAAACAAGATTCTCCAGCTTCAGGCGATCGAATGCGAAACGGATCACTTCGCGAGACCCCTCCGTCGCAAGACCCTTTCCCCAGTACGGCACGGCAATGCGCCAGCCGATCTCGACACAGGGCGTGAAGTGTGCCTGAAACGATGCGACGTGCAGTCCGATAAAACCGATGAGCTTGCCTTCCGCCTTGAGCTCGGTGGCAAACAACCCGAAGCCGCGATTATCGAAATGGCTTTCGATGTTCTCGATCAGCTGATCGCTTTCCTCGCGCGTGAGCGTGTCGGGAAAGAACTCCATGACGCGGGGATCCGCATTCATCTCTGCAAAGGGTTCGCGATCGGAGTCCTTCCATCGCCGCAGTATGAGTCGCTCCGTCTCCAGCATAATTCTTCGAACTATAACAGTGAACTCACCAACCTGAAACCATAGTCGGTGTAACGGAACTGCGGCGGAAGACTGCTGCGATGCGCAGCTCGCGAAGCCTTTACCAGATGACGCCACGAGCCTCCACGGGAGACGCGACGCGTGCCCGACTCCGGACCGGCAGGGTTTGTTTCCGGCGAGTGCGCATAGTAGTCGGGGTCGAACCAGTCGCTGCACCACTCGTGCACGTTGTCTCCGATGTGGAAGAGTCCGAATGCGTTGGGTATGCCTTCGCTGACGGGACGTGGACCGGTCCACTGCCCCTGGAAGTAGGGAAGCGACGACGGCAGTTCATTGCCCCACGCATACTCTGCGTCGTCAGCACCGCCGCGGCACGCCCTCTCCCATTCCGCTTCGGTGGGAAGTCTGCGCGATTCTCCGACGCGCGGAGAGAGCCATTCACAGTACGCGACCGCGTCGAACCAGTTCATCCCGACAGCGGGTTGATCGTCGTGAGAAAACTCACAGCTCGTCCATCCCTTCGGCTCCGGATTCCCCGTGGCCTGAAGAAATGCCTGGTACTCCTTGCGCGTTACGGCGGTTGGCGCAATTCGGAACGCGCTGACGAAAACGCGATGGCGCGGTCTCTCCCAGGAATAGTGCCCTTCAGATCCCATCCAGAACCAGCCGTCCGGTATCAGAATCATGCGCGACTCCGATGTCCGTACCCTGTAGCCAGACTTTCCACGGGCTTGACGCGGCCCATCAGGAACAGCCGCCAGACTTCTCTGAAATACCCCGGGCAACGGACGACTGGCTCATCAAGGACCTTCTGTGTTTCAAAAATCGCCATAAGCTATCACACGGATCTGTCCCAAATGTTGTATATTCCCGCGGTCAATGGGCCTGATTTACGCCTTTTACCCCTGGGGTCTGATTCTCTACGCGGTGGCGATCGTCCACTTCATCCGGCGGCGTCCGGATGGGTATTGGCTCTGGGTAATTCTGGTTCTTGGACCGATCGGGCCTCTGATTTATATCGTCGTGGAAGTCATTCCTGATCTTGGGCTTCTTCGAGATACGTTTCAGGCATTCCCACGGAGAAAACGCATCCGGCATCTGGAAGCGATGATCACGCAAAATCCTTCGGCGGGAAACCTGGAAGAACTCGCGGACCTGTATCTCGACGAGCGGAACTACAAACACGCTCGGGAGCTTTACGATCGCGCGATCGCATCGCGTGGCGTCTCCGACGACGCGTTCTATCGCCGCGGTGTCACCGCAGTTCACCTCGGGGATTACAAGGCGGCCCTGCCCGATATCGAATACACCACCTCTCGCGATCCCAAGTACGATTCCTATCGTGCCATGGGACTGCTGGCGGAAACCTACGCACAGCTGGGAGAACCGGACAAGGCCGAAGCATGCTTCGAAGAAGCCACAAGAATATCGACGCTGTCTGAAACGTATCTCAACTATGCCCAGTTCCTTGCAACTCAAGGGCGCACGAACGAAGCTCGAGACTGGGCGCAGCGCGTGCTGCAGAAAAAGCCAACAATGCCAAGCTATCTGAGGCGCCGTGAGCGCCCGTGGTTCAGGAAGGCAAAGGCTGTGTTAAAGAAATATCCCGCGAAGTGAACCCGGGCCAGATCCTCTTCAAAATTGGAAAGTCCAGCATTGGAAAATCCAAAAGTTGAAAACTCAGATTGGACGGTCCAATTTAAGTTTTCGACTTTTGGATTTTCCAATGCTGGACTTTCCAATTTCCTAAAGCAGATCCCGGCACAAGGCGGCGATCTGGTCCGGCGAGAGCGCAGTTTCTGCGGCGATATCCGGATGCGAGCAGCCCAGCTTTGCAGGCACCTGATCTCCAACCTGGAATTTCAGATAGTGAACCGAACTGATGCGGCCTTCGCCGACCTGCCTGGCGTCAAATTGCGCCGGCACGCGCGTCCCACTCTGGGTTTCGAGATAGAGCGTCTTCGGAAGATCCTTCCAGCGCGCGAGCAGATCCGCTCGCTTCGCAGGATCGTCAATCTCAATCAGCAACGTGCAGCCGAGTTCGCCTCGCTCTCCGAGCAGCTCATTGTAGGTATCCATTTCGTGTTGAATCTCGGGCTCGCTGGTGATGTTCTCGGCGCGGAGCATTTCCTGGATCTGATAGAGCACCGTGTCGTGATTCTCAAACAGGAATGTCAGAAACGATCCCACGTGGATGCGCCGCTTGTCCTTCTGCTCCAGGACGGTCCGCCGGAACTCCTCGCGAAATGATGCATATTCCGCAGGCTTTCGAACTTCTTCCCTAATGACTTTTCTCATCGACCTTTACCTTCTCCGGAAATCCGTCTTCTCTATAGGCGCGCGCGAGAATGGTCATCGGATGCATCGGCTTCACTCCGGCGTGCTGTTCGAACTGGATTGCCGCAAGTGGGCAATCGGTGGACCACACCTTCGACTCCGAAGCCTTCATGCCGGCAAAGGCTCTCTCCCCGACGCGTATGGACGGTTCGAATCCTTCAACTTTCATTGCATAGGTTCCGTCGTGGCCGCAGCACTCCGTCACCGTTTTCGGAACAACACCGGGAATCCTGCGAAGCAGATCACGCCCCTTGAATCCGACCGCCTGCGCGCGCAGATGGCAGGGCGCGTGATAGCCCACGCTGCTCCCGGGAGTACTCTTGAAGTCCGATGAAAATCGCGGTTCATTGCGGATGGACCACAGGAATTCGCTGGGATCCATGACGGACTGAGCCAACCGCTTCGCCCGTTCGCGATCTTCGGGCGCAACCAGTTCAGGATATTCCCGCCGCAGCATCATTGAACACGTAGGATTGATCGCCAGAACCTTTGCGCCGCGGTCAACGTACGGCATCAGCTTGTCGAGGTTCACTTTCGCCTGAGCCCGAAGGCTCTCGAGGTCGCCCGATTCCCAGCGCGGCATCCCGCAACAGGCGAGGCCTTTCTCACACTGAAGATCGACACCGTTCTTCTGCAGGACCGCTACGGTGTCGCGTCCGATCTCGGGCTCATTGTTCTGAACGTAACAGGTCTGGAAGACAACGGCTTCGCAGTCCTTCTTCTCTTTCATAAGCCCGGCACGTTCTGCCCACTTCTCAAACGTCGTCACAGCAAAGTCCGGAAGTTTTTTCTTTCGATGGATCCCGAGCAATTTCTCCATGATCCAGCGCTGAACGGGAAACCGGTTCATCAGATTAGCAGCGCCAAAACTCAAGCGGGCCAGAAAGCCCGCTCCATCAGGATCGCCCAGCAGACGGTCGCGAACCGAGAGTCCTTCCCTGCGTGTCTTGTGAGCATCGTAACGATGAACGAGTTTCGGAAAGTCGAGCTTGAACTGATGATTGTCGCGTGGAGTGTACGGGCACTGAACTTCGCAGAGCTTGCACTGGAAACACGCATCCATGATCGTGCGCGTCTCCGGAGCCGTGATCTTCGTGACGTCGCCGTCGTACTTGTTGTCGAGCAGCGAGAAGAGATTCGGGAAGGTATCGCAGTATTTGAAGCAAAGGCGGCAGCCGTGACAGATCTCGAAGACTCGCGTTACTTCTTTCTGCAGAGCGTCAGAATTCCAGTAGATGGGTTCACTCGGGTTATACGAGAGGCCATCGGTGGGCAGATAAGAAATGCGTGTGGTTTCGGACATGAATAATTCCTGAAATCAGACAAAGCCTCGGAATTAGCGGACGGAGGGACAGCGGGAAATGAAAATTGGAAAGTCCTGCAGTGGAAAATCGAAAAGTCGAAATCTTAAATTGGACTGTCACCTTTCAAGCGGCTTATGAAATTTAAGATTTCGCCTTTTGGATTTTCCACTGCAGGACTTTCCAATTTTCATTTCCCCTGTCCCCGACAACTTCGCCGGATGCCGGGGTAGTTCCCCCAACTTCGGCCCTACGTCACCGACTTGAGCATCAGCGTGAATCTTCCCGCGTGGGACTTCTCGGCTTTTGCCAGAGTCTCGAACCAGTCCGCAATCTCCTTGAACCCTTCCTCACGGGCCGTCCTGGCCATGCCGGGATACATATCCGTATATTCGTGAGTTTCTCCCTCAATCGCAGCCTTGAGGTTCAATGGGGTATCGCCGAGAGGAAGCCCAGTCGCCGGATCCCCGACCTGCTTGAGATAGTCGAGATGACCATGCGCATGTCCGGTCTCGCCTTCCGCGGTCTCGCGGAAGTTGCTCGCCACTTCGGGATAGCCTTCCACATCGGCCACCTTCGCGAAATAGAGGTAGCGCCGGTTCGCCTGCGACTCGCCGGCAAAGGCGTCCTTCAGATTCGAATGGGTCTTTGTGCCTTTCAGTGAACTCATGAACCCTCCTTTGTGTGCCCACGATAGTCTCGCAGGACTTGCCTATTCTTCAAATTGATTGTTTTTATTGACGATAGACAAAAACTATCTGAAATACCCGACCAGCTCGACCACACGAAACGCCCGCGATTTCTCACGTGGCAGTTCCTTCGGCAACCCGGACTCCATGCTGTGACGCAGCAGCCGCAACATCGACTGCTTCAGATGTCCTCTTCTGTGAACCAGGCTCACCTCCCGAGCCGGAGCCGGGCGCGCGATCGGGATAACTTTACCCTCGAACTTGCGGCGCGCAACCGATTCTGCAGCAAGTTGCGGAAGCAGAGTATAGCCCTGCCCCTTTGAGACCATCTCCACCAGGGTCTCGATGCTCCCACCCTTGAGGTGAACCGACGGGAAGCATCCGCCGCGCTCGCCGCCGCCGCATACGTCCACCACTTGCTGCCTCAGGCAGTGCTCTTCGGAGGGCAGCCACAGCTCGCCCGGATCCAGCATGCTCTCGGAAACTCTGCTGGATTTTACGAACCGATGTCCCGGCCCCACGTAGAGAAAAAAAGGCTCGTAGAACAACGGTTCCTCTTCGATACGCGACAGGCCCAGAGGCGTCGCAAGGATGCCGGCGTCGATCTGATCCTTGTCGAGCGCCTCGATGATGCGCTCTGTAGACATCTCTTCGATCGCGAGCTCAATGCGCGGATAGCGCTCCGTGAATTTCCTGAGGAAGAGCGGCATCAGGTAGGGCGCAATCGTCGGAATGACGGCAAGCCGGAATTCACCGGAAAGGTCGTCGGCGCTGCGGTTCCCCAGGAGCGAAAATCGCTTGAACTCTGTCAGGACAACCTTCGCCTGCTCAATGAATGCCTTGCCATCTTCCGTAGGAAGGATGGGCTGCTTGTTGCGATCGAACAGAACAACGCCGAGCTCATCCTCGAGTTTTCTCAGCTGCGCGCTCAACGTCGGCTGCGAGACGTTGCACTGTGCGGCCGCGCGGCCAAAGTGCCGGCACTGGTCGAGAGCCACGACATACTCGAGTTGTGTGATGCTCGCCACGAAGCGATGCTAGCAAAATCGGTGCCTGGCCACCTGGTTCCTATTTTCCCGGGCCAATTCGATGGATGTGGCCGAGACTCGAGGGGGAAAATAGGAACCAGGTGGTCAGGCACCGATTTTGCTAGCATGAAGGGTGTGCAGACTCTGCTAAGGAGCCCCTTCATCGAAGCTCGCGAGGAGCGCGGCTGGAATACCGAGGCCGTTCTCCGCGATTATCGGATCGCATGGCGAAGCCGGCATTGCAGCCTCATCGGCCGGCGCGAGGTTCATTCCGGAAAAGCAAAGTTCGGAATTTTCGGTGACGGCAAGGAGTCCGCACAGCTCGCGCTTGCCTACGCGTTCCGCAAAGGTGATTTTCGATCCGGTTACTATCGAGACCAGACACTCATGTTTGCTCTGGACCTTCTCACCGTGGAGCAATTCTTCGCGCAGATCTATGCGCATGCAGACCGCGAAGCAGAGCCCTTCTTTGGCGGACGATCCATGACCGGGCACTTCGCGACGCGCCTTCTCGACGATAAGGGCAACTTCCTGCCGCAGACCGACCGTTACAACTCCGCCGCCGATCTCTCGCCGACTGCATCGCAGATGCCGAGACTGGTCGGCCTGGCTTATGCGTCCAAGCTGTATCGGCGGATGCCTGAAATCAGGGAACAGGGGGCACTGTTCTCTTCCGATGGCAACGAAGTTGTGTTCGGCACGATCGGCAATGCCGGATGCGCAGAAGGCCTCTTCTGGGAGGCGGTCAATGCGGTCGGCGTTCTTCAGGTACCGATGCTGCTGTCGGTGTGGGACGACGGCTTCGGGATTTCGGTTCCCAATGCCTTCCAGATGACCAAGGGAGATATTTCTCGAATCCTCGAAGGATTCAAGCACCGCGTGGGGGGCCGTCCCGGCATCGACATTTACGTGGCGAGAGGCTGGAACTATCCGGAACTGTGTTCCACATACATTGAAGCCGCGGAGCTGGTTCGCCATAACCATACGCCGGCGATCATCCACGTGACCGAACTGACTCAACCCTTCGGGCATTCGACTTCGGGGAACCACGAACGGTACAAATCGGAAGAGCGTCTGGCGTGGGAACGCGAGTTCGACAGCCTGCGCAAGTTGCGAGAGTGGATTCTCGAACGCGAATTCGAGTCGCCGGAAGGCCTGGATGAGATTGAGAGATCCGAGGAACAATTTGTGCTCGATGCGCGTGAGCGTGCATGGGAAGCGTATCGTGCTCCGATCGAAGCCGAACGAAAGACCATGGTCTCCATGCTGGAGACCATCGACGGAGCCGCTGACACCGCTCAGACGCTGCGAGACCTGGACACTCCCCTGCGGCGCGACATCCTCGCGGCCGCGACCGAGGTTTTACTCGCTGCGAAAAACCAGCATTCAGAGCACACGGCGACAGTGAGGCAGTGGAAACACGAACAGGAAGAGATCAATCGCCGAAGATACGGCTCGAATCTGTACAGCGAATCCGAGCAGTCGGCGCTCAGGGTTCCGGTCGTCGCCGCGCGTTATTCGGAGAACCCGACAATCCTAAAAGGATTCGAAATCCTGAGTGCGAACCTGGATGCGGCCTTCAGGCAGTTTCCCAATCTCGTCGCGTTCGGCGAAGACGTTGGACATCTGGGCGGGGTGAATCAGGGCTGGGCGCATCTGCAGGAGAAGTATGGAATGCACCGAGTCTCCGACACCGGTATTCGCGAAGCGACCATTGTCGGCCAGGCCATTGGAATGGCAATGCGCGGCATCCGGCCGATGGCGGAGATTCAATATCTCGACTATCTGCTTTATGCATTGCAGATCATCGCGGATGACCTTGCCAATTTGCGGTGGCGCACAGCGGGAGGACAAAAGGCACCGGTCATCATTCGAACGCGTGGACATCGGCTGGAGGGGATCTGGCACTCGGGGTCGCCGATGGCGGGAATCATCAACCTCGTTCGCGGGCTCTACGTTTGCGTGCCTCGAAACGCCGTCCAGGCGTCCGGTTTTTATAACACGCTGCTTCGCTCCGACGATGCCGGGCTGGTCGTTGAAACGCTGAACGAATACCGGCGCAAAGAGGAATTGCCTGACAACATCGGCGAATTCACGATTCCACTTGGCGTTCCGGAGATTCTCCGGCCTGGAGAGGACGTCACCGTGGTGACGTATGGCGCGTGCTGCGAGATTGTCCTGAAAGCCGCGGCGCTGCTTGAAGCCAACGGCATCAGCATCGAAGTGATCGATGTGCAGACACTGCTTCCTTTCGACCTCCGCGGCATGATCGCGGAATCGATCAAAAAGACCAACCGCGTGCTGTTCTTAGACGAAGACTCTCCGGGTGGAGCGACTGCCTACATGATGCAGGAAGCACTGGAACGCCAGGGCGGATTCCAGTGGCTGGATGCACCTCCGCGAACGCTTTCAGCCAAACCCCATCGCCCTGCTTATGGCTCGGATGGAGACTACTTCTCCAAGCCGAACCGCGAGCAGATCGCCGAAGTTGTTTATGAAATGATGCGAGACAGCGCCCCCGAAAAGTTCCCGCCGGTTTTCTGACTTCAGGTGTTGCGGTTTTCAACCGGAACAATCCGAGCCTCGAGCTTCTCTGTTCCTCGAACGAAAATCAGGATCGCAGCCGCGCCGACTCGATTCTCGGTGAGAATTCGATGGAGGCTGTCGATATCGGGAACGGGATGCCCGTCGAACGCGACGAGAATATCTCCGTCGCGAATTCCAGCCTCGAGCGCCGGGCTTCCGGGCTCGACGGAGACGACGAAGATGCCGCTGTCTGTGGCCAGGTTGTGGCCTTTGACGATCCGCCGGTTGAGCGGCACGTTCTGACCGGCAACTCCAATGTATCCGCGGCGAATCCTGCCATCCTTGATGAGGCGGCCGGCAACATACGTAGCGGTGTCGATGCCAACAGCAAAGCAGATCCCCTGGGCCGAAGGAATGATCGCGGTGTTGACGCCGACAACGTCACCTCGCGATGTGACCAGCGGGCCTCCTGAATTACCGGGATTGAGCGCCGCATCGGTCTGAATCACATTGTCGATCAAGCGGCCGGACTGCGAGCGCAGCGAACGACCGAGAGCGCTGACCACGCCCGAGGTAACCGTGCATTGAAATCCGTAGGGATTGCCGATTGCGATCACGAG
>Ga0070675_100002018_pt1 | contig 15064 bp, 15 predicted proteins | sample KBSM43metaG_FD_65343 | JGI IMG/M metagenome (GOLD analysis project Ga0070675, IMG submission 65343) | Miscanthus rhizosphere microbial communities from Kellogg Biological Station, Michigan, USA - KBS M4-3 metaG | ecosystem: Host-associated > Plants > Roots > Rhizosphere > Soil ...
GGAATCTCATCGTTGAGCGCCGCGTTCAGCGGCTTGCCACAGTTCTGCGATTCGAGGCGCGCGAACTCCATGGCCAAAGCTTCGATGCGATCGGCGAGCTTCATGAGCAGCGCGCCGCGATCCTTCGGAACGGTCGCCGCCCAGCCCGCGAAAGCTTTGGCGGCGGCTTTCACAGCGGCCGTGATCTGCTCTTCCGAGGCCTCGGCCACCTGCGCGATAACCTTGCCCGTGGCCGGATCGAGCACACCGAGCTCCTCGCCCTTGCCTTTGACCAGCTTGCCGTTAACGAGCAGTTTCGTGTTCATCGTCAGGCCTCGTAAGGTAGTAAGCGAGCAGGATCGGGAGCAGCGTCACTGCGATCACGATGACGGCCACCACATTGGTGACGGGGCGATCACGCGGCCTGAACAGCTCGTTGAAGAACCAGATGGGCAGTGTGCGCTCTTTGCCGGCGGTGAAGATGGTGACGATGATTTCGTCGAAGGACAACGCGAAGGCCAGCATGCCGCCGGCGAGGAACGCGGTGGCGACTTGCGGCAACAGCACGTATCGCAGGGTCTGTGTCCCGTCGGCGCCGAGATCCATCGACGCCTCGACCCAGCTCGGTGGCAATCGGCGCAATCGCGCGATGACGTTGTTGTAGACGATCACGGTGCAGAAAGTCGCGTGGCCCGCGACGATGGTGAGGAACGAGGCGTCGAGCCGCGCGAGCTTCATGGCGGCCAGCATGGCAATGCCGGTGATGATGCCTGGAAGCGCGATGGGCAACACAAACAGCGCGGTGACCGAGTCCCTGCCCGGAAATTTCGCGCGTGCGAGTGCAAACGCAGCGAGCGTACCCAACACGAGCGCCACCGCTGTCGCGCAGGCTGCCACACCCATTGACAGGCTCAACGCCTGCCAGATGTCGGCGCGGCCAAAGGCGACGTCGAACCAATGCAGCGTGAGACCGGGCGGCGGGAACTGGTAAGTGCGATCCTCGGTCGTGAATGCGTACAGGATGATGACGAGCACCGGAATGTGCATGAAGGCGAGGCCGGCGAACGCACCGACACGCATGAGTAGTGAGGGCTGGTCGGGTCTGTATGTTTTCCTAGAGCGCATCGAATGCCCCAAAGCGTTTGGCAATCGACAGGTACACGAAGATGAGCACGATGGGCACCACGGAAAACGCCGCGGCCAACGGGATGTTGCCGGCGGTTCCCTGCTGCACGTACACCATCATGCCGATGAAATACCCCGGCGCACCGACCACGCTTGGGATGATGTAGTCGCCGAGCGTCAACGAAAACGTGAACACCGATCCCGCGGCGATGCCGGGGACAGCCAGTGGCAGCACCACGCTGCGGAAAGTCTGCGAAGGACGCGCACCCAGATCCGCGGAAGCCTGCAGCAACGAGCCGGGCACGCGCTCCAGCGCCGCAGCCATGGGCAGGATCATGAATGGCAGCCACATGTATACGAACACGAAGAACATGCCGAGATACGAGGACGACATCGATGGCCCGCCGATTCCCGGCGTCGCGAGCATGGCCTCTAACAAGCCGGAGAGCCCGAGCTTGGCCCACAGCCAGGGGAAGATGCCCTCTTTCGCGAGCAGCAGGCGCCAGGCGTAAACCTTCACGAGATAACTGGTCCACATCGGCAACATCACGCCGACGTAGAAGAAGGCCTTCATGCGGCCGCGCGCGTATCGCGCCATGTAGGTGGCGATAGGCAGCGCGATGACGGCGCAAGCCAGCGTCACCGCGATGGCCATGGTCAGCGTGCGCACCACGATGTCGATGTTGGCCGGCTGAGTCACCAGCAGCTTGTAGGTGGCGAGCGTCGGTTCGCGCACCACCTGCGCGGTGAAATCGTCGATTCGGTAGAAGCTCTGCGCCAACAATGCGAACAGCGAGCCCAGGTACACCGTGCCGAACCACAACAGCGGCGGCACGAGCAGCAGCGCGAGGTACCAGTTCGGGCGTCGGTAGAAAAACGTCGACGCCGCGCGCAGATTCATGACTGTAGCGTCACTGCCGCCTCGCGCGGCCAGGAAAGTTTGACGCGCTCTCCGACTGCAAGACCGTTCAGCGCACGCGAATCCTCTTCGGTCACGAGCGCGCTCCACACCTCGCCCGCGTCGAGCTTGACCTGCCAGCGGCTGACGGCGCCGTGGTACTGAACGGCAACCACGACTCCGGCGGCGGAATTGCCTGACGGCGACGCCGCGGCGGTTTCTGTCAGAACCACGATGTTCTCGGCGCGAATCGCGAATGGCTGCGTCTGGCGTCCCGCGAGCGTTGTCGCCAATTCGGCATTCGCGACATTTGCCCCACCGACGAACCGCGCGACGAACGACGTGGCGGGCCGTGTGTACAGCTCGCGCGGCGCCGCGAGCTGTTCGATCTTGCCCTTGTTGAACACCGCGACGCGATCGGCCATCGACAAGGCTTCGCCCTGGTCGTGCGTCACGTACACGAACGTGATGCCGAGCCGGCGCTGCAGGCTTTTCAGCTCGATCTGCATTTCTTCGCGCAACTTCAGGTCGAGTGCGCCCAACGGCTCATCGAGCAGCAACACCTTGGGTTGATTGATGAGCGCACGCGCCAGCGCGACTCTCTGCCGCTGGCCGCCGGAAAGCTGCGCCGGGCGTCGCTCACCTTGCATACTGAGCTGCACGAGATCCAGCATCTCTCGCGCGCGCTGTGCGCGAGTCGTTGCATCGACGCCGCGCACGCGCGGACCGTAGGCGACGTTCTCCAGCACCGTCATGTGCGGGAACAACGCGTAGTCCTGGAACACGGTGTTGACGTTGCGGTCGTATGGCGGGACCGAGGAAACGTCCTGACCATCGAGCAGCACCTGCCCGCCATCCGGCGAGTCGAAGCCCGCCACCAGCCGCAAACAGGAAGTCTTGCCCGAGCCCGAAGGCCCCAGCATCGCGAAGAACTCGCCGGGCTCGATGGCGAACGACACATCGTCCACCGCGCGCACGTCGCCAAAGACGCGCGATACGCCGCGGAACTCGATTGCCGCGGTCATACGATGGCCGGGACTTTATTTCCCGCCGACGATAGCTACGTAATCGGTTGTCCAGCGGTTGTAGGGCACGCAGCCTTCGACATGCGAAGCGCACTTGGCTTCCGGCGTGCGCCAGAAAGCGATCTTGTCGAAATTCTCGATGCCGTTGGTCTTGCAGCCTTCAGGGCCTAACAACGCGTTGCCCTCGCAGGCCTTGGGAACCACGGGATTCGATCCGAACCAGGCAGCCACGTCACCTTGCACCTTGGCCGAGATCGACCACTCCAGCCACTTGTAAGCGCAATTTGGATGTTTGGCGCCGGTGGCGAGCATGGTGGTGTCCGCCCATCCGGTCGCGCCTTCGGCGGGCACGGTGGTGGCGACCTTCGCCTTGTTCATGAGGAGCGTGTTCGCCTGGAAGGGCCACGAGCCCGAGGCCACGATGCCTTCGTTCTGGAAGTCCTGGACCTGCACATTGGCGTCGTGCCAGTAACGCTGGATCAGGGGATGCTGGCCGCGCAGCACCTCGAGCACCGCCGAATACTGCGATTCGTTGAGCTCATACGGGTCCTTGATGCTCAGCTCAGGCTTCTTGGCCTTCAGGTACAGCGCGGCATCGGCGATGTAGATAGCGCCGTCGTAGGCCTGCACGCGACCCTTGTTAGGTTTGCCGTCGGGAAGTTTCTGCGGCTCGAACACCACTGACCAGGACGTCGGCGGCTTCTTGAATGTCTCGGTGTTGTACAACAACACGTTCGGGCCCCACTGATACGGCACGCCATAGTGCTTGCCGTCGACGTAGTGCCAGGCAGCCTTCTGCAGCCGCTCATCGATGCTGGAATAGCTTGGAATTCTGTCGATGGCCACTGGTTGCACGGTGCCGCCGCGAATCAGGCGCAGCGATGCGTCACCCGAAGCCGTGACCAGGTCGTACGGCGCATTGCCGGGAGGCGGCCACGATGCATCGCCCGGCGGACTCGGCTGCGGACCACCGCTCGCCATGAGCGACACCATTTCGTCCGATGTGCCTGCAGTCTTGACCGTGACTTTGCAACCAGTCTCGCCTTCGAACGCCGAGACCCAATCGTATGCCTTGTCGGTCTGGCCGCTTTCGATGTAGCCAGGCCACGCGACGATGTCGAGCGCCCCTTCGAGCGCGGTCGCAGCCATCATGTCGGCAGCCGCTGGAGCTTCTTCTTTCTTCGAGCAGGCTGCGAGCGTCAGCGTGGCGCTGCACAGCACGACCAGCAAAGACCGTTTCGCGGTGACGGAGAACATGGTGAACCCCTTTTTGTATGCACCGGTGCAACTGTGCCCGGTCGCTTTGCCGCTATTCTAGGCCGAAGTTTGCATGCAGGAACGCCTTCGTCCGGAATCATTCCAGGTGTTTGGAAGCCCGCGAGCGCCAATTTGAGGCAACTGCTATGCGATCGATTGACAACTGGATGCTCACTTCGGCAACGTTGGCACCGAGCGGTCTGGGGCGACACCAAACTAATTAATAAAGTCGCCAGCATCTGGGAGGGTGTAATGACTTTTCGTGCGGTTGACGCCTTGCGCGTCGCGATTCTCTCTGCCTGCCTGTCTGTCCCCACGATTTGTGCTTCCAAGGCGAAGGAAGTCGAGCCTGTAGCGGCCGTCACGCCCCTTCGCGTGCTGGTGCTTCCCGTGGACTTCGATGTGCTCGAGATGTCGGCATCCGGCATGGTCGAACCGGTTCCAGCGGAAACCGTGCAAGCCGAAGAAGCCCTGAGCGGGGCCACGCTTCGAGTGCTGACGCACACGAAGCAATTCCAGATCATCGACATGCCGGTGATGAGCGATGCGGAGCGGGAAGTTCTCAAAGAACACCTCGCGCTCTACAAGCTCACGGCGTACAACGCGGCGCAAATGATCCGCCTGGGTGGTCCCACCTGGAAGGCCAAGCAGAAAAACTTCGACTACTCGATCGGTGACGGACTCAAGTTTCTCGTCGAGCGCAGCGGCGCGGATGCAGCCGTGGTGGTGGCGGGTGCCCAGTTGAATTCGAGCGGCGGGCGCGTCGCCATGTTCATCCTGCTGGCGGCGGCGGGTGTCGCCATTCCGCTCGGCGGGGCCCAGGGATCGGCCGGAATCATCGATCTCAACACCGGCAACATCCAATGGCTCGAAGAGCGCGCCGGCACCAAGGGCGACATCAAGGACAAGAAGGGCGCCGAGCAGACCATGATGAACATGATCGGCGGCTATCCTGCCAGTACCTTGCTCGGCATCAAGGGCACGAAGAAGAAATGATCCGCGCAAGGGCGCTTTCGTTGTTAGCCGCCGGGGCGCTCGCCTGCGCCTGTATGCCGGCATCCGCGCTGAACGAAGAAGAGCAGCGCGCACGCATCATCTACCAGGCCGACGAAGCGACGCACGTCATCGACGAGCTGGACATCCTCTACACCGACCCGGTGCTCGACGCCTATCTGCAGGGAATCGTCGACAAGCTGTTTCCGGAATCTGGCGGCAAGCTCGTGATCCGCGTGTTCAAGGCGACGTCCTTCAATGCGTTCGCGATGTCGAACGGCCGGCTCTACATACATACCGGTACGCTGCTGCGTCTGAAAGACGAGGCCGAGCTGGCGTCGGTGCTCGGCCACGAGGGCTCGCACGTATACGACGACCACATCTACCGTTCGGTGAGCTCGGCCAAGATCACCATGCCGATTCTCACCGTGCTCGGGACGGCACTGGGCGCGGGCGCGCTCGGACAGCTCGCGGGGGTGTCGTCGATCATGGGCATGTCGCGCGCGCACGAACGCGAAGCCGACATCCATGGATTCCAGCGTCTCGCAAAGGCGGGGTATGACACGTCCGGTGCGACTGAAACCTTTCGCCGGCTGCTGCGCGAGCTCGACGCGCTGAACATCAAGCAACCGATGTTCTTCGCCAGTCATCCGGCGGTGAGCGACCGCATCGCCAATTACATGGCGATGTCCAAGCAGGCGCCTCCGGGTGGCTCCAGGTTTTCAGACGAATACCTGATCCAGACCGCATCCGCGCGCGTGGCGGCACTCGACGGGATCCTGCGTGAGGGCAATGGCAAACTACTGGTACATCTGCTCGAACGCGAAGATCTGCTCACGACGCTGCCGCCGTTTTGCCGATTCCACCTGGCTGAAGGATTTCGGCTTCGCAACGCAGAGGGCGATCGGGACAAGGCGCTGGCCGCCTATCGCGAGACGCTGACGGCCGCTCCCGATTACGCGCCCACCTACGCCGCGCTCGGCAAGCGCCTCATGCACGACGGCGACAAGGCCGGTGCGCTGCCATTGCTTCGCAAGTATCTCGAGCTCGAACCCGACTCCGTGGAGAAGGGATTCATCGAGCTCTACATCACAACGCTCGAGAAGGAAACGGCCCAATGACAAGAATACTGAAACTCACGGCTGGCGCGACGATGTTGATGCTCGTCGGTTGTATGACCTGGCAACCCACGAAAAGCCAGGCCATTGCAAACAACGGGGGCAAGTACAGCATCCAGCTGCCGGCCGGATGGAATGTCCTGACTTTCGGCACCCAGCAAATGGTCACGCGTTACGGCATGGGGATGCAGCAGTTCGTCGTGGGCCAGACGAAGAACAAGGGCGCGTTCGGATTTGGCAAGGAAAAGTCGGACGCGAGCCCAGAGATGGATCCGCGCGACCTCTGCACCAAGGTGGTCGCCAACATGAAAATCCAGCCGAATCACGAGACGCTGGAGATCACTTCGGTTGCGCCAGCGCTGCTGGGCGGGCGCGCCGGATTCCGCGCCGAACTCACCAGCAAACGGACTTTCCAGGCCGACGGCATCCGGTACAAGCACCTCCTGTACGGCGTGGTTACGCCGAACGGCTTGTACACGCTCCACTACGAAGCTCCGGTGCTGTACTACTTCGACAAGGACGTCGCCGAAGTCGAAAGGTCGGTGAGCACCTTCAAGCTGATGTAACCGTCAGCGGAAGGAAAAACTCATGCGATGGCGCGGACACTTCGCGGGCCTTGCGGTGATCGCTGCGCTCGCCGGCGCACCGCTTCAGGCCAAAGACGATCCGGTAGTACTCGCGCCGAATGAGCGGCTGCTCGTTCTGCCATTGGCGTTCTCTACATTCAAAGTTGGCCCCGTCACCTTCGAGGTGGCCACCGACAAGACTGATCTCGGGCGGCGCAACCTCGACAGTTCGTTGCATCGCGCGTTGCAACGAGAACGGGCACTGCAATTCATCGAGGTACCCGATCTTGGTGTCGATGAAACGGCCGCGGTGCGCGAGTACACGGAGCTCATGCGGGCGATGGCTGCCTCCGCGGTTTACGGCCTGAACCACAAGACTGTCCCCTGGCGCGACAAGCGAGCCTGGCGCATCGACTACGGGATCGGCGACGGTCTCGCATTCCTGGCGGAGCGTACCGGCGTCGAAAAAGCTCTGTTCGTCAGTGGCACGCGAGTGGAACCCACGACCGGGTTGGCGTTGGCTCTCGGCATCAACCTCATGTTCGGCGCACTACCTGCGGAGGTGTTCAGCCTGCGGACGTTCAGCGCGATGGTCGTGGACCTGCGAAGTGGCGACGTCATCGGCGTGTACTCGCCGGTGCGCGGCCTCGAGGGTGAAGCACATGATATTGCGGGCGCGAACACCTGGGTAAGGGCGTTGTTCGATGACATTCCCGGGCGCGTCCGCAGTGAACCTCCTGCCAACCAACCTCCCCCCAGGAAATATGAGCGGCACGTGCGTTCTCTGATGGGCTTCGCAATCATGCCGCCGAAGGGATGGAGAGTGTCGATTCAAGGTGCCTCCTTCTTTCGCCGGCACGATGGTCTCCTCGAGCTCCTCGAGCAGATCAGTGTTGATCGGACCCCGCTGAAACCCGTGGCCGACCCGATGGAGCTCGCCGCCAACGCGATGGATCTGCTCAAGGCCGATCCCGTATACAAGGACATGGAAGTCGTGTCGTTGGCGGGTGCCCGTGTCGGCGGTCGTGACGGCTTTCGTGCCGAGCTCAAGTCACATCTCAGTATCACGAACTCACCGCGTCGCGAGCGACACCTGGTCTATGGAGTCGCGGGCGCTCGTGCCGCCTATCTGCTGCGTTTTGACGCGCCAGCCATCTACTACTACGAACGGCACGTCGCCGAGTTCGAGACTGCCGTCGCGACATTCGAACTGCTGTAGACAGGTCGCTCAACGCATCATGCAGCGTTGCAGGAATTTCATCGCCGTCGCGTTGAGGCAGGTCGCTGCGGCGACGCGCATCCACGTGCTCGGCAACTGCGTGGGCGAGAACAGGCTGCCGGGCGCACACAGCACTCCTTCGCGACTGCCGGCGGTCGCGAGCTCATTGGTATCGCGCCCGAAGTCCGCCCACAGGTACATGCCTCCGGGCGGCGGCCCGGCGATCTTCGCGCCCATGCGCTGCAAGGCTTCCGCGGTGCGCGCGCGACACTCATCGAGCTTGATGCGCAGGCGTTCGAGCATGCGTTCGTAGCTGCGTTCGATGATGATGCGCGCCACCACGCGCTCGCCCAGCTCGCTCGACGACAATCCGGTGAGCGCCTTGATGTCGCGAAGCTCGCGCGCCAGCGAAGGGTGCGCGGCCACGAAACCTACGCGCAGATTGGCCGCGAGCGTTTTGGCGAAGCCGCCCACGTAGACCACGCGCCTGCCGTCATCGAGGCTTGCGAGCCGCACTGCATGCCGGCCCTGCAGATCGCCGTAGATGTCGTCTTCGAGGATCATGAAATCATGGCGTGCGGCGAGCTCCAGGACGCGCGTCGCAACCGCCGTGCTCATGCAGGAGCCCGTGGGGTTGTGAGCCACGGAGTTGAGGATGAACAGTTTGGGCCGTTCGCGCGCCAGCAGGCTCTCAAGCGCGGCGATATCCGGTCCATCAGCACCACGGGGGACGCCCACGATGCGCGCACCGAAAGCGGCGAAGCGCGCAAACATGACGAACCAGGCGGGGTCTTCGACGAACACGAGGTCGCCGGGCGCCAGGAACCGCCGCGCCACGAGGTCGATGGCCTCGGTGGCGCCCGCACTGGTGACGATCTGCTCGGGCGCGACCTCGATGCCAGCCTGCGCGAGCCGCGTGCTCAAGGCTTCGCGCAGCGGTAGATAGCCCTCGATCGCGCCGTACTTGAGCAGCCACGAACCGCGGCTGCGCCCGACGCCGCGCACGGCGGCCGCGACCATCTCATGATCGAGCCAGTCTTCCGGCAGCAGCCCGGCGCCGGGTTGCTCGCTGCCTGGTGACTGTCGTCGCTGCGCGCGCAACAGCCAGCTCACGTCCAGCACGGTTCCCGGCAACGGCGCTGCCGAGGCACGACGCTGCGCGAGTTTGTTGGCGCGCAGCCGGACGTAGAAACCCGAGCCTCGCCGCGATTCGATCAGGCCGGCGGCGATGAGCTGGTCGTAGGCCTCGACCACCGTCGAGCGGCTGACGCGCGATTCGACGGCGCAATGCCGGATCGACGGCAGCCGCGTTCCCGGACGCAGCGCATGGGTCTCGATGCGCTGCGCGAGACGCGCGGCGAGCTGTGCAGGAAGCCGATGGTCTTGTTTGGTCTGCAGCGCCATATATAAGAGCGGGCCAGTCGAGTGGTTTGGAATGCTAACTGTACTGTAACTGTACTGGATCGCGCGCGTATATTTCCACCCCATGAATGCCGCAAACCCCATGAGTCAGTCGCCAGATATTGAATCGCCTGCACTGCCGGACCGCGCCGCCATCGAGTCCGCGGGGCAATTCATCGCAACGCTGGTGCCGCCGACGCCGCAATACGTGTGGCCGCAGATCGCCGCGGCATTCGGCACCGAAGTGTGGCTGAAGCACGAGAATCACACGCCGATAGGCGCTTTCAAGGCGCGCAGCGCTGCGATGTATTTCCAGAAGCTCATGCAGCGCGAGCCGCAATGCCCCGGGGTCATCACCGCCACTCGCGGCAATCACGGGCAGGCCGTTGGCCTGGCCGCAGGCCGCTTCAAACTACCGGCGACCGTGTACGTGCCCCGCGGAAACAGCGTCGAGAAGAACACCGCGATGCGCGCACTCGGCGTGAAGCTCGTCGAACACGGTCACGATTTTCAGGAAGCGCGCGAAGAAGCCGCGCGCGTGGGGGCGCGTGATGGACTGCACATGGTCCCGGCATTCCACCCGGACATCATGCTCGGCGTCACGAGCTATTGGGCCGAGTTGTTTCGCGCCGCGCCGGATCTGGACGTGGTGTATGTGCCGATCGGCCAGGGGTCCGGCATCTGCGCAGCGGCGGCGGTACGCAATGCCTACTCCCCTCGCACGCGGATCGTCGGCGTCGTGTCGGCGCACGCTCCAGCATTTGCCAGATCTTTCTCCGCGAGGCGCGCGGTCGAAGCGCCGGTCGAAACCGTGCTTGCCGACGGCATGGCCTGCCGCAAACCGGATGTCGACGCGCTTGCGATCATTCTCGCCAACGTGAGCCGCATCGTTGAGGTCACTGACGCCGAGCTCGCGAGTGCGATGCGAGCAATCTTCTCCATGACGCACAATGTCGCCGAGGGTGCGGGCGCAGCGGCGTTCGCGGCGGCCTGGCGTGAGCGCGAGTCACTGGCCGGACAGCGAATTGGCATCACGGTCAGCGGCGGCAATGTCGACACGAACATGTTCGCCGACGTGCTGGCCGGCAAATACTGAGCAATGAAGATCGCCGGCCTGCCATTTGGCATCGTCGACTGGAACACCGTCGAGCGCATCACGCATGCCGGGCAAAAGGGGCAGGCGCACTGGCGCACGCGCCACTTCGGCGACGTGCGGGTTCGAATGCTCGAATATTCCGCGGGCTATCTCGCCGACCACTGGTGCTCCAAGGGTCACTTCCTCTTGTGCCTCGAGGGAGAGCTCGAGACCGAACTCGCCGACGGCCGTCACTTCACACTGCGGCCGGGCATGAGCTACCACGTGGGCGACGCCGCCGAACCGCATCGGTCCTCCACGCAGCTCGGCGCAAAACTCTATGTCATCGACTGAATCCGCCGCACCCGGCGCCTACGAAATCTCCACCGATCCCGCCCGGCTCGACGTCGCCGCGATTCACGCGTACCTCACACGTTCGTACTGGTCGCCCGGCATTCCGATCGGGATCGTCGAACGCGCGCTGCGGCATTCGCTGTGCTTTGGCATCTATGAATGCGCGGGTGGCGCGCAGGTAGGACTCGCGCGAGTCGTCACGGATTACGCCACCTTCGCGTACCTGTGCGACGTCTATGTGCTCGAAGAGCACCGCGGGTTCGGCCTGGGGAAGCGCATGATGCGCGAATTGATGGCGCACCCCGCCCTGCGCGGCGCTCGGCGCGTCATGCTCGCGACGCGCGACGCGCATGGGTTGTACGCCGGGTTCGGATTTCTGGAAGCCGGTGCGGCGAAGAACCTCATGGAAATCGTGCGACCGGATATTTACAAGCGCACCGTATACTGCGGTGCATGAAATTTCTCAGCTACGGTTTCCGATCGTTGACGCTTGGCGCATCCCTGACACTCGCCGCCTGCGGCACCACCCCCACTCGCGAGCAACCCCTCAAGTCCGTAGTTCCACTGACCGCGCCGGTCCTCGCGCCGGGTGTGAACGCCAATTCGGACAAGCTATTCGTAGTCGTCACGTTTTCGGGCGGCGGCAAACGCGCGGCGGCATTTTCCTTCGGCGTACTCGAAGCACTGCGCGACATACAGGTCACCACACCCGACGGTGAACAACATCCGCTCCTGGATGAGATCGACCTGATATCCGCCGTGTCGGGCGGCGCGTTCACGGCCGCGTACTACGCGCTCAATGGCAAGGCGGCTTTCGAGAGCTACGCACCGCGCTTCCTCGATCACGACACCGAAAAAGATCTGTGGCACAAGGTGCTCTCGCCGGTGAACTGGTCCCGACTCGCCAAGACGGAGGTGAGCCGCAGCGATCTCGAAGTCGAATATTTCGATGAGGACCTGTTCAAGGGAGCCACCGTGAACGACATCATGACGCGGTCGCCGCGCGTGATCGTCTCGGCAACTGACCTGGTTCGCGCCAAGCCGTTCGCGTTCACACGCGAGCAGCTCAACGGCATCTGCGTCGACCCGAAGAGCGTGCCCGTAGCACGCGCGGTGTTCGCATCCGCGGCCACGCCGATCTACTTCGCGCCGCTGGTCATGCGCAACTACGCAGGGCAATGCGGCTACCAGCCGCCGGACGGCGTGAGCAATAACGCGACCAGCGATGAGGACGTCTATCGCCGCGAGCGCGCTGACCGGCTGCTGTCGTTTCTCGATTCCACCAACTACCCATACCTGCATCTCGCCGACGGCGCGCTGGCCGACAATCTCGGGGCGCGCGCGATTCTCGACGAGGTGGCGCTCGGTGAATCGGTCACCGACGCCCTACGGCGCAATGGCTATTCACGCGCGCGCCGCATGTTGTTCATCGTGGTCGACGCGCGCACGGGCTTCGATACCCGCAACGCCCAACGGCCCGAGCCCCTGGGAATCAAGAAGGTCATGGACGCGGTCGTCAGCGTCACCTTCAACCGCTACAGCTTCGAGACCATGAACCTCATGCGCACGCGCGTGAAGCGTTGGGAGACTGAAGTTCGCAACACCCGATGCAAGGCGGCGCTGGCGATCCCCGACTGCGACAAGTTCGACGTGGACCTCGTGGAGCTGAGTTTCGAACGCGTGAAGGATGTCGCCGAGCGCACCTACCTGGATCGAGTTCCGACCGCGTTCACCTTGTCCGCCGAGCAAGTCGGCAGGCTACGCAACGCGGCTCATCTGCTGGTGACAGAATCTCCCGAGCTACACGTTTTTCTCGAAGAATCCGCGCATTCGGCTCGTGCGCAGACCAGGTAGGGCCTCTCCGACAACGCCATCAGTAATCCTCCGGATGCAGCTGCCGCCGCAGTTGCGAGACGCTCGCGCGATGCGGCCGATCCGTCACATCCTGGTTGCCGTCAAGAATCCCTCTGCGCGCGCGCTGCCGGCGGTCAACAAGGCTGCGCAGATCGCCAAGGGTCTCAACGCGCAACTCACGCTGTTTCACGACATTGCAACCCCGCTATATGCCGAGTCGCTGCAGGGACGCGACATCGACCTGCAGTCGTGGCAGCGCGAAGTGCAGACCGCGCGCCGCGAGCAGCTCGAAAAACTCGCGGTTCGAATCCGCAAGCATGGAATCCACGTCGAGGTGTTGGCGGATTGGGATTTCCCGCCGTACGAAGCCATCATCCGCAAGGTGCAACGTCTCTCGGCCGATCTGCTGGTCGTCGAGAACCATCACGGCACGGGACGTCATCCTGCGCGCTGGCTGCTGGCGTATACCGACTGGGAGCTGCTGCGTCTTTGTCCGGTCCCGGTATTGCTGGTCAAGAACCGAAAGCTCTACCACCGTCCGCGCGTGCTCGCCGCAATCGATCCTTCACATGCATTTGCAAAACCGAGCAACCTTGACCGGCAGATCCTGCGCGCCGGCGCGCAGCTGGTGCATGCGCTGCATGGTGAACTGCACGCGTTGCATGCGTTCATTCCCGGCGTGCCCGTCGTGCCGGCGATGCCCGACGGACCTATGCTCGATGTGGCCGCGGGACGCGACGAACTCGAACGCGAGGCGCGTCGAAAGATGGAACGCGCCGTCGACGGCTTCGACGTGAAACGCAGCCACTGCCACCTCGTGCAGGGCCGGCCCAACGAAGTCATCCCTGGCACTGCCAAGCGAGAACGCAGCGCCATTGTCGCGATGGGCGTGGTGTCGCGCTCGGGTCTCAAGCGCTTCTTCATTGGCAACACGGCCGAGTTCGTGATGGACGCCGTGTCGGCGGACATCCTGGTGGTGAAGCCTCCCGATTTCGAGTCACGGATACCGCGCTCTGGACGCGGAGTTCAGATCCTCTCGATGCCGATTTTGCCGGGCTGAGTTGCCGCTTCACTCAATATCGCGAGTCCGCGCATCGATGAAATTAATCGATGCTCTAATCGATAAGTCGCCGCGCAACCAAATATTTCGCCACTGATAATCCCGCAGATAGCTGATTTTCAAAGATATCCGTCCAAACCACGGGGAGTTACGGCCATGCCACGTGAGAAAAGTCCCTCCACCCAGACTCCTCGCAAGCGCGCACCCCGCAAGAAGGCTGCTGCGGCGAGCCCCGTCGCAACGACCTTCGGACAGTTTGTAGGTCCCGAACAGCGTGCGGCGCTGATCGCCGAGGCAGCCTTTTTCCGGGCGGAGAAGCGCGGGTTCGCCACCGGCCACGAAGTCGAAGACTGGCTCGCCGCTGAATCCGAGGTCGACGCAAAGCTCATGCACGCGGTCGAATCCGGCCCAAGGACATAATCGCCCTCGCCTAACCAGTCGAGCTCCTCACAAGCCGGGCCGTGCAAGGAGTATCTTTGCAGGGCATGACCGCGCCGACACCCGATGTACTCGCGCTGCTCGCGGCTACTCTCGACGCGGTGGTGATCATGGACGATCGCGGCCGCATCATCGCGTTCAACGCATCCGCCGAAGAGATGTTCGGCTACCGGGCCGCAGACGCGTTGGGCCGAAACGTCTCGATGCTGATGACGTCAACCGACCGCGCGGAGCATGACGAACACCTGAAACGATATCTCGCCGGCGGCGAGCCGGGCGTGCTGGGGCGCGGCCGCGACGTGCTTGCGCGGCATCGCGATGGCAGCGAGTTTTCGGTATTCCTGAGCGTCGACCGCATCCCCAACGTCTCGCCCCCGCAATTCGTCGGCTTTCTGCACGACACGTCCCTGCGCCGCAAGGCGTTGGCCACGCTCGAGATGGAACGGCACGTCAATCGCCTGTACCTGGACCTGGCGCAGGTCATGCTGGTGGCCACCGATCGGGCGGGGCACGTGCAGTTGGTCAACCAGCGCGCCACCCGCGTACTGCGCAAGTCCGGTTCGCAAATCGTGGGCAGCCACTGGATCGAGAGTTGCGTGGCGCCGGAAGACCGCGCTGCCGCACGCACCGCGTTTCGCGCGCTGCTCATGAGTGGCAGCGATGAGCCGCAGATTTCCGAGTATCACGTGCGGTCGTCAGAGG
>Ga0070675_100002020_pt1 | contig 15063 bp, 16 predicted proteins | sample KBSM43metaG_FD_65343 | JGI IMG/M metagenome (GOLD analysis project Ga0070675, IMG submission 65343) | Miscanthus rhizosphere microbial communities from Kellogg Biological Station, Michigan, USA - KBS M4-3 metaG | ecosystem: Host-associated > Plants > Roots > Rhizosphere > Soil ...
CACGGTGATCCGTTGTCTGACCTCCCCACGCCGCGCCGATTACTATGAGGTAGCGTTGCATTCTTAGATCGGCGCGGCTGCCCCTCCTTAAGGAGGGGATATTTGATTCGAAGGAGGATTCCATACAAGGTTCGCTCGACGAATCCTGCCTGAACTAAATCCCGCACGGTGACGTCTTGTTTGTTTGAGACGGAGTTTTAATGGACGACTTTGCACAACCTCTAAACGCTCCCTTCGTTGTCATGGAAGCTGACCTTGAGCGGGAGTTCGAGACGCGTATCGCGGAGTCCTCCACTCTGGCGTTTCGTGTCGCCTATTCGGTCCTGCGAAACCGTGAAGATGCCGAAGAAGCCGCTCAGGAAGCTTTTGCCAGGGCTTATCGAAATTTCTCCAGCCTTCGAGACCGGGCTCGTTTTCGTGCATGGCTCGTCCGGATCACCTGGCGTCTGGCCATTGACAGGCAGCGTGCGTCGAAGCGCCGATCGTTACGCGAGCAGATTCATGTCGAATCATCGGGAAGAGAACCATGTACCGACACGACCGTGTCCCATGAACTCGCGAAGCAAGTGTGGCGGGCTATCGACGGGCTTCCCGAAAAGTTGCGATCCGTGACAATTCTTGCCGGCATCGAGGAGTACAACATGCGAGAAGTTGCCGAACTATTGGGACTGCCGGAGGGAACTGTAAAGTCGCGGCTTCACGAGGCACGTCAGCGACTGAGGAAGGAATTGCAATGAACAAGGATGAGGATCGCATCGACCGGTTGATCCAGTCCGTACTGAATGTGGATCCAGTACCGGGCTTGGAAAACCGAATCGTGGAGCGCGTCCGAAGCGAAGCGCGTGTGCGTCGAGTGTTCATTCGACGACTTGCTGCAGGCGCGGGATTGGCGTCCGCGGTGGCCCTTGTCGTGCTGATGATCGGCTTTCCGCAGCGAGAATACCAGAGTGCCGAGCCTGCACTCGCCTCTGAACGCGTCGCAGAGCCCGCAGAAGTGTCCACCAGCGTCAATAATTCGCCATCAAGTTCACAGCCTTTGCCTGTGTTGTCGCCCGTAGGCATTGCTGTCGGAGATCCTCTTGCAACGGCGGCGTCATCCGCTCTCCCAACGGAGGCGTTGAGTCCGGCGTCCCTCAAAATCTTTTCACTCGGGACAGTGGCGCCGCCTCTGATAACGGCAGCACTCCCGGATCCTAATCCGGGGCAGTTTGAGATCCCAGCATTTTCACTCTTGGCTTTGAATGAAGGAGCAGCCGAATGAAGCAGTCTCTTCGCGTCCTGATGATATTTGTCTGTGTTTTGTCGTTGTTGTCTGGGGTTGCCTATGGTCAGGCGGCCCAGGGAACTCCACCAGGTGTGGTGCTGAAGCTGCAGATCACGATTTCGCGCTACATGGGCACGAATAAGGTCAGCAGCCAGCCTTACGCTTTGTCGCTTGTGGCCGGCGAAAGCGGCTCGATCAAAGTTGGAGTCGAAGTCCCCGTCCCGGCGGCTTATACCAATCCCACTCGTTCCGACAACGCTGCCGCCGCCCCGTTTGCACAGCCCGCCTATGTCCTGCAGCAGGTAGGAACTCAGATCGATGGGAACGCGACTCTTCAGCCCGACGGACGTTACAAGCTGCGACTTACCGTAACAGAGAGATCCGCGCTGCCGGCAGCGCAGGGAACGGAGCAGGGAGCAAGAGTCTCCAATGTTCCATCGTTTCGGAACGTTGTTTTCGCCAGCACGATCTTTCTGGGTGACGGGCAGAGCACTCAGTTCAGCAGCGGCAGCGACAAAGTCAGCGGAGAAGTTTTCAAAGTTGACGTTTCGCTGGCTGTTGAGAAGTAAGCGCGGGCTCACCCACTTCCGTGAATGCTGCGTGCTCCCCTTCAATTTCCGCAAAATAGAGTTCCACCTCCACTGTCGGAAAACGGCGCCGGATCTCTTCTCGCGCCGCAATCAGGTCGCGCGACACGTGCTCCTTCAAGTGGGTTTCGTCGGATTCAATCCGGTTTGCGACGTACCACCGGCAGTCTGCATGTCCGATAAGGATGCAACGCTGCGCCATCATCAGCTTGGCCATGAAATCGAACCAGGCTCCTCCCTGGTCGCGGAGTGCGTCGCTGGTCTCCGACGGACTCAGCAGTTCGACGCCGCCGGGTATAGCAATCAGGCCATAGTGCGTGAGACCCAGGCGTGAGTGAAGGAAATCCTGAAAGTGAGGCTGATAGCGCGGGTCGCTGCAATGAATCACGAAGACACGCGACTGGTTTGTTCCGACAGGCTTTGTGCGATATTCCATTTTCCCTATGCCTCAATACAGCAGGAAGTCGTAGAGCGTGTCTCCCGCAGCGATGAGCAGATGCTGGCGCCCGTCCAGCATGTAGGTCTGCGGCGCGTTGGAGATGTTGATCCGTGTGTGCCAGAGCGGAGTTCCGTTTCGCGCATCATAGGCCACGAAGTTGCCGCTGCCGTCGCTCGAGAAAAGGATACCGCCGGCCGTCGTGAGCAGTCCACCGCCTCCGCCGCCATAGAGCTTGCGGCGCCATCCGACCTTACCGGTCCTGGGATCAATCGCCGTGATGAAATCTCCGCTCGATCCGAGGTTCCCAAAGCCTGACGGTTGCTTTCCTGCAAGGCCCATAGATCCTCTCGGATCCGTGTCAGTGAGATAGAGCATGTTGAACGCGTTGTTCTCCCGTGTGTAGAAGAAGCCCGTATCGGGGGAGTATGCGGGGGGAGGCCAGTTGGCTACGCCGCCCTCCACCGGTGAGACGAGCGATCCCGGAATGATGGCTTCCTTCAGTGGATCCGGGTCGACCGTTCCGTCGGGCCGGAGTCCCTTCGCCCAGTTCGAGTACGTTCCATACTTCGACGTCACGACGTTTTTACCCGTGACGCGATCGACCGTGAAGAAGTAGCCGTTGCGGGCGGCCGTCGAGACCAGTTTCCGTTGCTGCCCATTGATCGTCGCATCGATCAGAATCGGAGTCTGGGCGGAGTCCCAGTCGTGCGTGTCGTGCACGGATGTCTGGAAGTACCACGCCATTTTCCCCGTATCTACATTCACCGCGACCAGCGAACACGTGAACAGGTTGTCGCCGGGCCTGCCGGCGCCGGTGTAGCCTGGAGTCGGGTTTCCGGTTCCGAAGATATAAAGTTTGGTCTCAGGGTCGTACGCTCCCGGAACCCAGGAAAACCCTCCTCCATGACGCGCGGCATCGAGATTGGGCCACGTGTCCAGGCCCGGATCTCCAGGATTCATCGGCACGGTGTAGAACTTCCATTCCAGCTTGCCGGTTTCCGGGTGATACGACTGGAGGAATCCTGGAGCATCGAGGTCATTACCGGTTCCGACAATCACGTGATCTCCGATGATCATCGGCGCCATCGTGGAGAAGTACTGCTGATCGAAGTCGGCGATCTCAACGTGCCAGCGCTCCTTGCCGGTCTTCAGATCGAGCGAAACGAGGAAGTTATCGGGCGTTTCGAAAAACAGGTAGTTGCGCCAGATTCCGACACCTCGATTGCCGATGTGTGTCCCGCCCCGTGTTTTCCAGTAGTAGTGCCAAAGTTGACGACCGTCGCGCGCGTCAATGGCCCACACGTGATCGGGTGCTGTGGGATAGAGAATGCCGTCCACCATCAGAACAGCACCGCGCACAGAAACGTTACCGGGAGTCCATTCCTCCGGACCTTCGCCGCCGACAATCGTGCCGCCACCCAGCGCGGGGTTGACCCTGCCAATCCATCCGAGCGTGAGGTTCTTGACCGTGTTGCGATCGATCTGCTTGAGAGTGCTGTATCGCCTGCCTGTGTAGTCGCCGGAGTAGGTTGCCCACGAATCGGCCAGCGGCTTCAGCAGCGACGCGGGATCGACTCCGCCTGGACTCTGACCAATCAGTAGTGTCGGAAGGAGAAACAGCAACGCCATGAGCAAAAGTTTTAGCCGTCTCATTTCACGGTCACCAGATATGCCGTTACGTTGTGAATATCCTTGTCGGTGTAAACAGGCAGGAGATTTCGGTGCGCTTCCCGGGGATCGCGAATCTCGATTTTCGGCACGTCGCCGGTGCGACGGAACGATTGAGTGCTTCCATCTGCCAGCGTGAGAATGACGATGAAGTCGTCGATGCGATTGAGTTGGCCTTCCACTTTCTGACCGTTTTGAAGCGCGACGGTGGCCGTCACCTGCGGCGCGTTCCCGCCGCGGCCACCACCCCCGCCAATCCAGGTGTTCTGAAGGTCCCTGGGATTGGTGATGCGTGTGGCGATACCTTTGAGATCGCCGGTAACGGTGTGGCAGGAACTGCACTTCGAATCGAAGTAAGCTTTTCCTGCAGCGGCATCACCAACGACGATGTTCAGATTGAGCGGCGGACCGGGTGGCGGCCCTCCCTGACGCTGCGCGGTCGCAGCAATGCTGGCGATGTATTCTGCGATGGCTTTGGTATCGTCCTGCGATACAGACATCGGAGGCATGGGCGACATCCCAGGGTTGTTGAGTCCGTCGCGAACGACAGGAAAGATGAGCTCACCGGCTTTATCGTTGAGGACAACCGCAGAACGCAGCAGGTTGGTTCCACCACTCTCGCCTCCGCGAAGATCGGCACCGTGGCAGGTCTTGCAGTGCGTCCCGTAGAGCGTGTTGCCGCGCGCCGCAAGTGCAGTGTCAATCGCGCGCTGCTGAGCGGGGAAGTTTTGCGGCGCTGGGCGGCCGCCTCCCCGATTCGCCTGGGCGCCTGGAGCCGCCGGCACTCCGCCACCACGCGCACCGCCTCGTTGCTGGGCGACAAGCGGAAGCGCCAGGACGAGCAGGGAGATTCCAGTAAACGGCTTTATCCAACGCATCAATCACCTCGATTTGAAGGAAGATGATACGTGGGAGCGGGGAGGTAGGCAATGCCGCGAATGAAGGTCCAGATATTTCGAAATTGGACGAGTCCCGCATTGGAGATTCGAGGTTCGAAATCTCAAATTGGACGGCGGTCGCCGCGGGCCGTCCTGACTGAAGCAGCGATTATGAAACAAAGTTCCTGGTTTTCCGCGATAATCGCACCCATTTTGTCGCGAGAAAAGAGCCCATTTGCGACGACTTGCTCCAACCACGACTTGGTTTCATTCAGTTCCTTAAGCACTATTCGCAGTTTATGAATGAAGTCAGGACGACTTTCTGCTGCCCGAGCCTCAGCATAGTTTGCTGCTGAGGCAAGGCCGGAGCGCAGAAGCTGTTGACAGATGTAGCGCCCTTCCTCGGTCCTTGGAAGCATCTTGGCGACTCGAGTCGTGCGGGCGCCAAAGTCAATCAACCGTTGCTGGAGATGATCGCCTCTCTTCCGGTCGACGGCCATGCAGCCTGGTCAGCAAGTCCCATACCAGCGTTACGCGGAAGTCCAATTTGAGATTTCGAACCTCGAATCTCCAATGTGGACTCGTCCAATCTTAAAAATCGTCTACCTATCGCCCTAAAGCCAATTCAACCGCTTTGGTCAGTTCCGGTGAAAGTGGCTCAACCGGCGATTTGAAGCGCGCAATGACCTTTCCGTCACGGCTGATGAGAAACTTCTCAAAATTCCACGATATGTTTCCCGTGAATCCCGGCGTGGAGGTCAGCGTCTTGTATAGCGGAGCCTGACCGCTGCCGAGTACGCCGATCTTCGAAAACATGTCGAACTCGACGCCGTAGTTCTTCTTGCAGAAGTCCGCGATCTGAGAGTCCGATCCGGGTTCCTGCGCGCCAAAGTCATTTGATGGAAACCCGAGGATGCGCAAGCCACGGGCGGCATACTTCTTGTGCAGCGCCTGCAATCCCTCATATTGGTAGGTGTATCCACACTCGCTGGCGACATTGACGAAGAGGACAACGCTGCCCTGATACTTCGACAGGTTCACCGGCTTTCCATCCAGACTGTTCATTGTGAAGTTCAGTACGTCGGGCACTTTCGCCTTCTCCTGAGGGTTGACTTGCGGCACTGCCATCAGTGCCAGGACGAGTGGAATCAGCTTCATGGGTACCTCCGCTATTCTGCTCGCCGAATTACATCATAAAACCCTCCGTAGAGTCCCGCGCCGCGTTGATTTCACCAAGTGCCGGTGCTACGCTACCCGACTAGCAGAATTGGACTTAAGGTTAAAGGCGGAATAATGGATCAGACCCGTCGAATCCGGATGACATGCCGGCTTGTTCTTCTATTGTCGGCCATGCTGACAGGTGTTTCCGCGTTTGCACAACCCGCTCGCCCTGCGACTCCACCGGATATCGCGGGAGAATGGGTGCTGCAGAGCAATGAAGACCCCGGGCAAATTGGCGGTCAGGGGCAGCCGACGCTTGGCTACTACCTCGGAATTCCCTTCAATGATGCAGGCCGGATGCGTGCGGATACATCGGCCGAATCCATTTGGGGAACTCCGGAATACCAGTGCCGTCCCCACTCCGCGCCCCATCAATGGCGTGGTCTCGGCGGCGTTCGCATCCTTAAAGAAGAAGACCCGCTAACGCGCGACATCGTTGCCTATCATATCCAGTTCATGCGCGGCCTCGACTGGCCCATCTATATGGATGGACGATCGCATCCTCCGGCGTGGGCGCCGCATACCTGGACTGGGTTCTCGACAGGCGAGTGGGTGGGCAATACCTTAAAGGTTACGACCACTCACCTAAAGGACGGATACCTGCGGCGCGCGGGTCCTCAAACCAGCGACATGTACACGATGTCGGACTTCATCACACGCCACGGGGAACTTCTCACGGCCGTCACGGTGATCGATGATCCCATCTATCAGGATGAGCCTTTTATTCAGTCGACGACCTACCAGGTTGACGTTAATGCGACCACGAACTGGGAAACATGCAATGCCTCCAGTCTTGGCGAGAATGGCGGCAACAATCGGCATTGGGTGCCTCACTTTCTTCCCGGCCAGAACACGGGTCTGACCGAATGGCTCAAGAATGAGAAATGGATTCCTGAGGAACCCACCCGCGGCGGCATTAAAACGATCTATCCGGAATACAAGGCGACGCTGAACGGCTCCGTAAAGCTCGCGGACCTCAAGGTGCCGGGCTCCAAACCCGGCGTGAATGTCGCGAAGGCTATCGGAGATCAGAGCCCTAAGGATGGCGACATCCACGTGCTGCCGGTGCAGGGAAACATCTACATGTTGATTGCTGATGGCACCAACATCACGGTATCGGTCGGTCCCGAAGGCGTGCTGATGGTCAACACGGGGGCTGCGGCGATGTCGGACAAGATCCTCGCCGCGGTGCGTCAGCTGATTAATCAGCCTCCGGCCCCAAATCAATGTCTGGGTGTGAACTGCAGAGGAACGGTCGGATGGTCGAGTCCATTCATTAACAATACGATCAGTTCCCCGACGCCCGCGAAACCGCTGCGTTACATCATCAACACCAGCGCGGCGCCCGAGAATGTCGGAGGAAATCAGAAGATCGCGAGTTCAGGTTATTTCCCGCGCGGCGGCGGATTCGGCACGGCAATCGCGAACCCGGGGCGCACAGCGCAAATCATCGCGCATGAAAACGTCCTGTTCCGCATGAGTGCTGCGGGACCAAACGGTCCAGCGGCTCCCACGGCAGCGCAACCGACCGATACTTACTTCGATGAATTCCACAAGCTGCCGGAATACTTCAACGGCGAGGCTGTGATCGTGTACCACGAGCCCTCAGCTAACACGGATGGCGACAGCATTGTCTTCTTCCGGCGTTCGGAAGTGATCAGTGCCGGAAATATCTTTTCGACCGTGAGCTATCCTTTCATTGATCTCGAGAAGGGCGGCACCATTCAGGGTGTGATCAAAGGGCTGAATCATATTCTCGACCTGGCCGTTGCTGAATACCGGTCACAGGGCGGTACCTGGATCGTTCCGGGCCGCGGGAGGTTGTCCGACACTGCGGACGTCGCGTCGTACAGGAATATGCTCTCCATCGTTCGCGACCGCGTGCAGGATCTCATCGAGAAGGGAATGACCATCGAACAGGTGAAGGCCACGCGCCCCACGATGGATTTTGATGGACGCTATGGTTCCGATACAGGTTCATGGACCACCGCCATGTTTGTCGAAGCTGTTTATAAGAGTCTCAAGGAGAAGAAATAATGCGCAGAATATTTCCGTTAGTCCTTGCAGCATTGCTGCTGACCGCCGCCGCGGCCTACGCGCATCATTCCTATGCCGCGACGTACGATGTCGGCAAGGAAGTGAAGCTCGAAGGAAAGCTGATCCAGTTCAGCTTTAAGAATCCCCACTCCTACGTCACCATTCAGGCGCCCGATTCCAAGGGCGAGAAGCAACGCTGGTCTGTCGAATGGGCGGGAACCTCGCAGCTGAGCAATCGGGGTATCACCCAGGAATCGCTGAAGGTTGGCGATGCAATCGTGATCGTCGGACGTCCTTCTCGAGTTCCCGGTGAATTCAAGCTGCTGATGGTGAACCTCACGCGGCCTTCGGATGGATTCAGCTGGGGCACCAGGAGTGGTGAAATTGTCGAATAAGATTCGCGGTCTACCGCTGTCCTTTCTCGTCGCGACCCTCATGCTCCTGGCCATCGTCCCAGGCTATGCGCAGCGTGGCGGCCGCGGCGGGGCAGCGCCCAACGCCCGTCAAAATGCTCCGATCGACCTCAGCGGCTACTGGGTTTCCGTGATCAGCGAGGACTGGGAATTCCGTATGGTCACGCCAGACAAGGGCATCTTCGAAACCCTCACCTTAAATAATGAAGGACGCCGGGTCGGCCAGGCGTGGGATCCCGCGAAGGATGAAGCCGCGGGCGAACAGTGCAAAGCGTACGGCGCGGGCAACATCATGCGTCTTCCCGTACGGCTCCATATCACCTGGGAAAACGACACCACGCTCAAGATCGATATCGATACGGGAACGCAAACGCGACTTCTGCATTTCGGCGCGCCCGCGCCCGCGAACACGCAACCAAGCTGGCAGGGTTACTCCGTCGCGGAGTGGGAAATGGCGCCGGCTGCACGAGGCGGTGGCGGCGGCGCAGCTCGGGGTGGTGCAGCGGCGCCCCGCGGCGGCAATCTCAAGGTTGTGACGACGCAGTTGCGTCCCGGCTATGTTCGCAAGAATGGCGCTCCCTACAGCGATCGGACCACGGTCACAGAGTTTTTCGATCTGAATACGCTGCCCAACGGCGATCAGTGGATCAGCCTGACGACGAGAATCGACGACCCCGTGTACTTCACGCGGCCTCTCGTGATGACGACGGACTTCAAGAAACTTCCCGATGCTGCCGGATGGAATCCGACGCCCTGCTCGGTGAAGTAGGGCGTTTCGCGGTGCTGGGTTAGTTTGAATTCATGGCGGCTAATTAGTCGAGGCAATATCCCCCTCCTTAAGGAGGGGCAGCCGCGCCGATCAAAGAATGTAACGCTACCTCAACGCTATCGGCGCGGCGTGGGGAGGTCTGACAACATGTCTGACCTCCCCCGCTTCGCCCTGGCTAAGGTAGCGTCGCATTTTTCTTAGAGGGCTCAGCGACCCCTCCTTAAGGAGGGGATATTTAGCTTCCCCCTAAATCTCAAACGCGTCCACCCATCCTGGCAAGAAGGGGAAATGCATTTTCCCAAACTCTTTTTCTTAGGAAGCCTTCGATGCCACTATCCGGTCATCTTCGAGATCTGCGCAAGAAAGTTGGGCATGATCTATTGGTGTTGCCATCCGCCGCCGTTGCCATCTACGACGAGCACGGACGAGTCCTCATGGGCCTGCACGCCGACCGCAAGGTTTGGGTTATGCCTGGGGGATTGATCGAACCGGAAGAAATTCCCGCCGATGCGGCAGTTCGCGAAGCCTGGGAGGAAACGGGTCTGCTCGTGGAGATGACCGGGATCCTCGGCGTCTATGGCGGCAAGGAGCTGGTCGTCGACTACGTCAACGGGGATCGCGCTTCCTACGTGGGCGTCATCTTCAGGGGACGGATTGTTGGTGGTGAACTGCGCGCTGACGGTGAGGAGATTCTCGACGTCCGGTACATCTCACGTGCGGAACTGAAGGAACTGCCTCACGCACGCTGGCTCGACCTGGCGCTGGATGCCATCTACGCTCAGAGCGCTCCGGTAGATTTTCAGAAATCCACGTGGCGGCCTTGACTAGGCGGCGTTCGAAGGTTGCCTTCGGTGCATATAGTTCTGCTCATAGAATTTGATGAGTGCCACGAGGATCGCCAGGATCAGTGGGCCGACCAGCATTCCGATAAATCCGAAAACTCGCAGGCCTCCCAGCACGCCGATCAGGATGAGGACCGGATGCACATTCGTGCGTCCGCTGACCAGCTTGGGGCGCAGAAAGTTGTCGATGTTCATCACGATTGTCGCGCCGTAAATCAGAAGCATGATGCCGCGCGTTGCCTTGGCGTCGAGAATCAGGCCGACTCCGGCCGGTACCCAAATCATGGGCGTGCCCAGCACGGGCAGAAAAGCGGTGATCATCATGATGGCGCCCCAGAAGAGCGCGTTGGGGACGCCAAAGATCAGCAACCCGAAGCCGCCCAATCCACCCTGAATCACTGCCGTAAGAACCTGGCCGTAAAGCACTGCCTGCGTGATCGTGCGCATTTCATGAAACAAAGAGTCTTTGAGCCCGCTTTCCAGCGGAATAAGGGCCTTCAGGTACGTCATGAATCCCTGGCCTTCGCGAAATCCATAAAACATCACAAAGAACATGATGAAGAGCCCGAGCACCAACTCGGAGATCGATCCAAGGATGTTTGGCGCCAGCCCGACGATCGATTGTCGTACCTGGTCGAGCGCCGAATTCAGGGTCTCCTGAAAATCGACCCGGCCGTTCGTGAGGCTATTCAGGTAATCGCCAACCTGACTGAGGCTATCGGTCTGCAGGGTGCTGTATGCACCGGAGAGTTGGTCCACGAGTTCCGACACCAGGTAGACCGTCGGCAAAATCATCACAAGCAGGGCCAATACGACACAAAGCCCGGCGCTGAGGCTCGGCCGGCGCGTCCGCTGATTAATGAAGTGATAGATCGGAAACAAGGTGTAGGTCAGGATGCCTGCCAGCACGATATACGTCATGAAGGGCAGGGCAATGGCGATACCCAGAATGGCAACAACCGCGAACAAGATCCCGAAAAAAACGCGTTCCTGTCTCAGTTGGTTCTCCCGTACGCCGCTCTCGCGCCGAACACCGCCTGAACATAGCGCTTTGTTTCCGTGAATCCGATGTCGGAGATGAAGAGCTCCCCATTGCTTCCGCCTGGCCACTTGTCTCTCCAGCGGCGGACATTGTCCGGACCTCCGTTGTACGCGGCGAGGGCAAGTTCCGGACTCTTGAATTCCGTCAGCAGTTCGGCCCAGTAGTAGGCGCCAAGCTGAATGCTGACTTCAGGCTCATAGAGCCGATCGAGCGTCATATCCGAAATGCCAACGGGCCCCGCAATAGTGGTTGCTGTGTCGGGAATGAACTGCATCAGGCCGCGCGCGGATGCGATCGAATGTGCCGCGGGATTGTACTTGCTCTCCTGCCAGATGATTGCGTGCAGCCACAGGGGATCCACTCCACGGTTGGAGGCAGTCTGACAGATGATCGCTTGAAAGCCGGCGGGATAGAGCATCGCTTCCGCGCTCGGATTGGAAGCCGGCAGCTTGCCGGCATACGTGATCGCACGATTGTAACGGCCGCTGACGTAGGCCAGATCCGCTGCCAGTGCTGAGTCCGGCTTCTTGACGGAATCCATCAGCATCGACGCTTCGTCCCACAACTGAAGGAACATCAATTCGGTCAAAGCATCAGCACTCCCTTTGTCCTCTGTTAAGACAGGCCTCCGCCGGCTCACGAGACGCTGGACGGCGGCCTCTCGGGTCCGTTCGAGACCTGTTCCGCACGGTGCAGGAGTCGGAACAGGTTGCGCTGTTCCCAGTTTCTGTGCGGCAAGCTGCCCGTAATAGGTCGTCGGCTTGGCGGCCAGCCGTTTCCACGCCGCTTTGGCCGCAGTAAGGTTTCCTGTCTTGGCCAGGGCGAGCGCCTCAAAGTAGACAAGCTCTTCGGAAGACGTTCCCCCCGCCGTAGATACCAGGTTGGAGCCCTTGAGCTGTCGAATCACCTGGAGAGCGTTCGAATATTTCTCCTGGCTATAGAAGATTTTTGCTTTCGTAAAAAGCAAGACCTGCCGCGTTGCCGCTGATGGCCTTTTCGGAAGAGTACGATCGATAAGGGCAATCGCCTTATCGTACTGGCCAAGTGCGCGATACACATCGACGAGATCACGAGTCACGGATTCTGACGCGCCTTTGGTCGGGAATCGCTCGATGTAGTGGAGGTAGGCCTTTTCCGCTTCCGGGTAGTTGCGAAGTCGCCAGAGCGAGTTTGCAACCTGATATTCCGCGTCACGCTCCCAGTCGGTTCCTGGAAAAGCGGCAGCCACGGCGCGATAGCCGTCGGCGGCACTGGCGTAGTCCTGGGTCAGAAAGTGCATGCGTGCCAGTTGATACTGCGATTCGGCGGCGTATTGGGGATCCTGGGAGAGTGTCCGGTAGACCGCGGACGCATCGGCAAACTGGCGATGCCCGAGAAAGGTTGCGGCAAGATCCTTCCGTTCCGTTGACGTTGCGGCGAGTGGCAGGAGTTTTCGTGCGCTTTGGAGAGCGACATCGTCGGAGTTACGTTCACGCACCAGGGCTCGCAGGGCGGCGGTGTCTTCGGCAAGGAGCGCGCGCTGCAGCCGGGCTTCGCGGGTTGTCAGGGTGCTCAGGACTCGCAGCGCAAGCTCGGGCGAGGCGTTACGGATAAGCCGGAGCTTGATGTCCGGGGAGAAGTCGGCAGGGAGCTCGTCTATGAATCGCTCGGCGGTCACGCCCGCCCCAAGCTTCAGCGCGGCCTCAGCTCCACGCCAGAGCGCAAAAGGACGAAGAGGATTCCTGGGGTCGATTCGGGTGAAGTCTTCGAGAGCACGACCCCAATCCTGCTGTTCCACTGCAATCCGGCCGCGCAGATAATAGAGGTTGTTGGCTTCGAACGCGGCGGGATCATCCGTCCACGCCTTATCCAGCGCGGCCATCGCATCCCGCCAATCATGGTTTTGTGCGGAAGTAAGCGCGCGATCCACACTGGAACCGAATGGTATTTCAGCGAACATGAGCGTTAGCACCAGGGCTACGAGCATCCGCGACCAGTGTATGATGAACGCGTATTTGAGGAAAGAACATGACAGCTACTTTTATTGACGGTACGAAAATCGCGGAAGACATCAAGGCGGAAGTGGCCGCGGAAGTGAAGCAACTCCAGGAGCGCGGCATCCGGCCGGGGCTGTCGGTAGTCCTGGTCGGAGACGACGCCGCATCGTCCTCCTACGTGAACATGAAGGCGAGAACCTGCGAAAAGCTTGGGATCAACAGCCGCAAGATCGTCCTTCCGGCTTCGATCCAGACCGCGGAACTGATGGAGCAGGTCCGAAAACTGAACGAAGACGACACGATCGATGGAATTCTCATACAGCTACCCCTCCCGAAGCATGTCAACAAACACGCGGTCCTTGAGAGCGTGGATCCCCGGAAAGACGTTGATGGATTCCACTCTTCCAACCTGGGATCGTTGCTTCTGGGACATGAAACGCTCGTGGCCTGCACACCGTTTGGCGTGATGACGCTGCTGAAGCGATCCGGGGTCAACCCAGAAGGGAAACATGCGGTCGTTCTGGGACGCAGCGACGACGTGGGCAAGCCGCAGGCCGTTCTTTTGATGCATGCCAATGCCACGGTCACGATCTGCCATTCCAAGACTCGCAATCTCGCCGAAATCGTCCGGCAGGCCGACATCATCGTTGCTGCAATCGGCCGGACCGCGCTGGTGACGGGCGACATGGTAAAGCCGGGTGCTGTTGTCATGGACGTGGGTACTAATAAGGTCTCGGACCGCGCCACGGTCGAACGTCTGTTCGGTAACGATTCCGCGCGCTGGCAGGAATTCGAAAAGCGAGGTTACGTGTGGGCCGGTGACGTCGATGAACGAAGCGTCAAGGAAGTCGCGTCGCTGCTGACTCCAGTTCCGGGTGGCGTGGGCCCCATGACCATCGCCACTCTCATGAGGAACACGCTGGCGGCCGCACGCATGCGCCGCGGAAGCTGATGCTGAGAGTCGGGCTTACCGGCGGGATTGCGTCCGGCAAGAGCACAGTGAGCCGCATGTTTGCCGGGCTGGGCTGCAAGGTCATCGATTCCGACCGCATCACCCGCCAACTTTTTGAACCTGGCAATCCGGTGAATGCGGCTGTTGTGGAGACTTTTGGCCGGCGTGTCGTTGCTTTGGATGGGAGTATCGACCGCAAAGTCCTCGGCGAACTGGTCTTCGACAATGCGGACCTGCGTCAGAAGCTGAACAGCATCGTGCATCCTGCCATCAATCAGCGACAGTCGGATTTTCTAGCACAGGCTGCCGCTGAGGATTCCCACGCAATCGGTATCGTCGAAGCCGCGCTGATCGTGGAAGTGGGAACGTACAAGAATTACGACAAGATCATCGTTGTCACGTGCCTGCCGAAAATACAGCGTGAGCGTCTTCGAGATCGTTCCGGGCTGACGCCCGAACAGATTGAAACGCGCATTGCGTCACAAATGCCCCTGGAAGAAAAGGTGAAGGTCGCGGACTTCGTCATCGACAATTCCGGAGATATCGGCAGGACGCGGCAGCAGGTCGAAGAGGTTTATCGCCAGCTTCGTGCGATCGCATAATCCGCTCATGAGAGGACGACTTCGGTGACTTTGACGCGCCACCTTACCGTCACGCTCTTCCTCAGCGCGTTCCTTCTTTTCTGTTGTCAGCCGATGGTCGGCAAGATGGTTCTCCCTTCGCTTGGCGGCGCGGCGTCGGTATGGACGACCTGTGTGCTTTTCTTTCAGAGCATGCTGCTCGCCGGCTACCTCTACGTCTACTTTCTGGGGAGGCTTCGCAGTCCCAAACAGCAACTTGTGATTCACATGATCCTGCTGGCGTCGGTATTCCTCACCTTGCCCATTCGTTTTGGTGGGAACGCTCCGGCCGGCGGATCTTCTCCGGTTGCATGGGAACTGGCGCAATTGATTCGCGGCGTAGCGCTGCCGTTCT
>Ga0070675_100002022_pt1 | contig 15045 bp, 14 predicted proteins | sample KBSM43metaG_FD_65343 | JGI IMG/M metagenome (GOLD analysis project Ga0070675, IMG submission 65343) | Miscanthus rhizosphere microbial communities from Kellogg Biological Station, Michigan, USA - KBS M4-3 metaG | ecosystem: Host-associated > Plants > Roots > Rhizosphere > Soil ...
CCGCTGGCGGCAGCATGGCGCGCTCGGGATGAGCCAGGCGCGTTGGCGCAACGTTGCACTTTATCTGCATTGCGACCGCATCGATGGCTTGGCGGCTCCCGTGCCGATCCTCGAATGCGACGGCGTGGCCATCGTCGTGTACCGGAGCGAGCAGGCGCGCCAAGCCCACATTGCCGACGAAGGCGCGCGCCGCACCATGAAGGCGGACGAGATCGATACGTTCGCGCAACCGGTCGCGAATACGTCGCTGCTCGTGCGCGAGACCGGTCAACGCCCCCCCCGAAGCGGCGCTGAGCGCCGCCTCCCCCGCGGGCGCGACGTCGAACGCGAAGGTCCTGGCGGCGAGTTCCGGCTATTCGTATTCTGGTCGGCTCCGGCCGCTGACGATGGCGCGCGCTACTGGGAGCGCTTGCTTTCAGGCACCGATGTGGCGCTCACGCGCAATCGTCCGGCCAGTGACGTCGGCGATCCCACGTGGGCCAGCATCGACGAGCTGACGAGCCCAAGCGTGGAGACACTCAACGCACTGGCGATGGACTTCCACCGCGACGGCCCGGCCATCGGAGGCGAGCCGCGCTTCGTGCTGACGCGCCCGGTCGTGCTGCACGACGTGCCGGATCTGCCCTGAGGGTACCGGGCGGCTACCAGGCGACCATCAGCTTCTTGAGGCCGTAGATCTGGGAATCGTACTTGAAGGCGATCTGCTCGTAGGGTTCGGCGATGCGGAGGTCGGGAAAGCGTGCGAACAGCTTCGAGAACGTCACCTGCAGCTCGATGCGGGCGAGGCCCTGGCCAAGGCAGCGATGGATGCCGTAGCCGAACGCGACGTGATTGCTTGCGTCGCGCGAGATGTCCAGCGCCTCCGGATTCGGAAACTCGTTCGGATCGCGGTTCGCCGCGGCGTTCACCGCGAAGACGCCGTCGCCTTGCCTGACGGGCGCGCCATGGATTTCCGCGTCCTGCAGGGCAACCCGCCGCGGCGCAAACTGCACCGGTGACAGGTAGCGCAGCAGCTCGTCGACGGCCGGCTCGATCAGCTCCGGTTCCGACTTGAGCCGGGAGAGTTGCTCCGGATGGCGCAGCAGCGTCAGCGTTCCGAGCCCGATCATGTTGGTCGTTGTGTCGTGGCCCGCGCGCAGGATCATCGAGCACATGTCGGCGAACTCGTCGCGGCCGAGGTGTCCCGGAAGAACCCATTCCTGGATCACGCGGCTGATCATGTCGTCTGCCGGCGTCGCTTCCTTGCGCGCGATCAACTTGCGGCAGTAGTCGACCAACTCGGCCGCGGCTATCGCAGCTTCCTGCGGCGATTGCGTGAGCCCGTGGCGGCCCGCCGCGAGCTTCGCGATGTAGTGGTGGTCCTCGTACGGTGAGCCGAACAGCGCGCACATCACCAGCGCGGGCAACTCCACTGCGAGCGCGGCCACGAGATCGCAGGGAGGGCCGTTCCGCTCCATGGCCTCGAGCAGATCCTCGGCTATGGCCTCGATAGGCGGGCGCAGCGCAAGCATGCGCTTTGCCGTGAACTCCTTCATCACCATGCGGCGGTAGACGTCGTGGCGAGGGTTGTCCATGCCGACGAACGACTTCTCCGCCTTGTCGATGCCGCGCCGCGCTTCCGTCACGCAGGGAAAGTCGGACCGCGCGAATTCTCCGCTGAACCGGTCGTCCGTGAGCACGGACAGGAAGTCGGCATGGTTGCCGACGAGCCAGGCGCGCTGGTCGTTCCACAGACGGACAGGCATGGGACAACCGCCGCTGACCTCGGCGTATTCGCCGGGCAGGTCGAGCTGCTTGTCGCGCGTGAACGGGAACAGGGGGAGATCTGTTTTCACTCGTGATGCGTTGCCTTGTCCAGCGCCAGGAGGCCCGCGTTGATGGTGACGGCGAATATGGCGACCAGGACGGTGACCCCCATGATGGTCGCGGTGTCGTTGATGCCGATGCTTCTCATCAGCATGTAACCGAGCCCGCGCGTCGCGCCGAACATCTCCCCGATCATCACCCCGAGAAACGTGATCGAAAAGCTCACGCGTATGCCGGTGACCATCTCCGGCACCATGGCCGGAAGTACGACCGTTCCAAGCGTCTGTGTCTTCGTGAGGCGCATCACCCGCGCGGTCTTGGGCAGCACCGGGTTCATGCTCTGGATCGCGTTGATCACGATCAGCATCATCGGGATGAAGCCGTACATGGCGCCGAACACGACCTTGGCGGCGAAGCCGATGCCGAAGAACAGCAGCACGACCGGATACAGCGCGATCTTGGGCAACGCATAGAGCGTCACGAGCACCGGCGAGACCGCCGCGGTCGCGGTCGCGCTCATTCCGACCAGGGCGCCCAGGACGGCGCCAAGCACGCAAGACAACAGCAGCGCGCAACCGAGCGCCATGAAGGTTTCGCCCACGTGCGTCCAGAACTCGTCGCCGGTGACGAGCGGAATCATGTGCGCGAACGTCGTTGCCGGCGAAGCGAGAGCCTCGTGGCCCACGAAGAGATGGGTGATCTCCCATGCGCCAAGCAAAAAAGCAATGACGACCAGGCTGGCGACGACGCGGGACACAGCGGATACGGGCTTCCGGCTCTCGCCCGCGCGTGCGGCACCGGAGCGGTGCTCGACGGCCCGGCTCGCCCACTCCAGGCACACCGTGATGAGCGCGACCGCGACGAGCAGGAACAGAAGCAGCGCGTACATTTTCTTGTCGGAGAAGTTGTTGTAGGCAAACGCAATGTCGTAGCCATACCCCGCGTTGGCCAGGATGAACTCGGACCCGAGCACGCCGGTGATCGAATATCCGAAAGCGAGCTTCGCTCCCGTAAACACGTACGGCGATGCCGCGGGAAGGGACACGAACCAGGCCTGCTGCAAGCTGTTGATGCGGAGCGACCGTCCGGTTCGCACGAGCACCGGCGGAATGCGATCGAGGCCGTTCAGCACGCCGATGATCATGGCCATGACGGCGTAGAGGAACCCGATCATGATGATCGGCTTCTCGTTCATGCCGAGCAGAACGATGAGAAGAGGATAGACCACGAAAAACGGCAGCGCGTACCAGGACGAGATCAGCGGCTCGACGGTCGAGCGGGCGCGTGGAAACGCGTGCAGCACGAGGCCGATCGCGCACCCGGCGACAATCGCCAGAACGAATGCAATCGAGAACGAGCGTGTGCTGATCCAGACGCTCGACCAGAATGGCTTCGTTCCCATGAGCCGGACCAGCTCCTCGACCATCACGCTCGGCGCGACGATGAGACCGGGGCGCACCCATTGCAGGCGGCAGACGACTTCCAGCGCCAGCACGATCGCGACGATCGACCAAAAGCGGATGGCCGAGGCGCGCGTCATCTCGAGGCTTCCACGTCCGCTTGCATCGCCTTGATCGACTCGTTGCGCAACAGGTCCCAGATGCGGGTGGTGACCTGCCCGAACTCCGGTGACGCGGCGAGTCGGCTGTCCCGGTCCGCCGGCCAGCCGGTCTCGATGATTTCGATGAATTTGCCGGGACGCGCGGACATCACGCCCACCCTGTCGGCGAGCATCACCGCCTCGTCGATCGAGTGCGTGATCAGCACCACCGTGGCGCCGGTTCTGCGCCAGAGATTCAAGAGCTCGTCGCCCATCAGCAGCCGCGTCTGTTGATCGAGCGCGCCGAACGGCTCGTCCAGAAGGATAAGGCGAGGGCGCATCACCAGCGTGCGCGCGATGCAGACACGCTGGCGCATGCCCCCGGACAGCTGACTTGGATGGGCTTTGGCAAACGAGGTAAGGCCCATGAAGGACAGTGCGCGACCCACACGGTCCTTGATCTCGTCCGGCGAGAAACCCTTGCGGCGCATGCCGAACCCGATGTTGCTCTCGACCGTCAGCCAAGGGAAGCTTGCGTCGTCCTGAAACACGACGCCGACACCGTCGGGAACCTCGCCGTCGACCCTTTTGTCCTCGAAGCGGATTTCACCGCTCGTGGGCTTGTTGAGGCCCGCAAGGACGTCGAGCATCGTGCTCTTTCCGCAGCCGGAAGGGCCGACGACGGAGAAGAATTGGTTCTGCGGCAGCTCGAGGTCGATCGGACCCAGCGCGTGGATCGCTCCGTACGATCGAGTGACGCGCGACATCACGACACTCGGACCGCTGCGCTTCGCCGGTGCCGCCTCGACGTGCTCGCCTGTCATCGTCGAGTCCGTCGATGCCGGGATCGGCTGGCCCGCAGCCGCATTTAACGTGGGCACTAGGGGATCAGCTGCGTGGAAGATCGGGCGGCAGGAACGATTCGTTGATCATCGTTTTGAGGTTCGCCTCGCCGACCCATTCGCCCTGTTCCTTCATGGCATCGAGCCAGAAGCCCAGCCCCGCGACGTCGATTTCGCCACGACTCCAATACTTGACCGTCTGCAGTGACTTGATGGCCGAGGCTGCAATATCGGGCGCGACGAGCTGCGGCCACTTCTTCGAGATCATCTGCGCCGTCTGGTCGCCATTGGCATAGGTGAAATCGACCGTCTCCCGCCAGGCCTGGATGAGAGACTTCAGCACCTGCGGCTGATCCTTCATCATCTTTCCGGTTGCGCAGCCGACCATCTGCGACATGGGAGGCAACTCGGCGAGGTCGAACGCCACCTGGTAGCGGCCTTTCCGTGAGCTCCACAACGGCTCGAGGATGAGCGCCGCATCGACCCCTCCGGACTCGAGCGCCGAAAGTCCGGCGCCCACCGCGCCGAGCGACACGAGCGTGGCCTGGCCTTCCATGCCAGCCTTGCGCAGCTTCCACTTGGCCATCGTCTCGCTGATCGACCGCGGCCGCGTAAATCCGATCTTCTTGCCCTTGAGATCCTGGATCGATTTGATTCCGCTGTTCGGCATCGATACCCAGAACAGGTCTTCCATCGTGCGGATCGCGCCATGCACGACCTTGAGGTCCACGCCTTCCTTGATGGCCGAAAGCGCGGCTGACGTGCTGAGGATGCCGTACTCGATGTTGCCGCCGATCATGTTGCGCACGGCGGTGCCGCCGCCGCCGCCCGTGACGATGTCGGTGACCTGCACATCCGGCTTGTTGTAAAACCCTTTTTCAAGCCCGGCGGCAATGATGCTCGTGTTGAACAGCGCACCGTAGTAGTCCGCCATCATCGTCATCTTCCGCGGCTCGGCGGCCGTTCCGACGGACGGCACCACATATCCGGCTGCGGCGGCGAGCGCGATCTTCAGCGCGTCGCGGCGCGAGACTGGTGAATGCATGCTTCTCCTCCTTCATTGTTTTTCGAGCCGGTGAACGCGAGGCTCGACCTTCGCTTGCTTATATCGTCAGAATAGCTCGAAAGGCACCGTACGGCCCGGAACGGTCCAGCCAAGCGCGAGCAGCTCGCTGTCTTTGTTTGCCTTCATCTCGGCGTAGGGCGTCGCGTCGGGGAACACGAAATAGGAAAAGGCTTCGAAGGACTGGCCGTCGAACGAAACGCTGCCGGAGAGCAGGAACAGAGCGCGGTGACCGTTCGGCTCCGCGGCAGGCAGCGATGCCCCGGCTTTGAGGGAGAACATCTTGAGGTTGGGGCCGCACTCGAAGAAGTATCCGAGGTGGCGCTGTGAAACGCCTGCGTTGCCGGTCGCAACCCATGGGTACGAACCGGTGCGCATCACCACGTATGTATCCAGCCGGCTCGGCGGGTACTCCACGGGTTTGCCCGTCAGGTTCTCGAGGATCGCCTCGTAAGCGTCGCGCTTGCGGCCGTTAGCAAACGTGTAGATCCCTTCCTCGAACTTGCCGGTCTCGGCGAGCTGGCGCTGGGAGCGCACGACGTCGTCAGGAGGCGGATAAGGAATGCCCGAGGGCCCTTCGAATTGGATGTCGACGAAATGCATCTTCTCGACGCCGCCTTCGCGATTCTCGACCGGCGTGATCGGCCCGTAATACGCGCCTTCCGGAATGTAAAGGCAATCGCCGGCGTTGTATGTGTCCTTGTTGTAGCGCATCTTGCCTTCCACGAGGAACCGCACTTGCTGGAAGGTGTGCCGATGGCGCGGCGACATGTACTGCGGGTCCGCATACAAGCTGCCGATTCTCAAGCCCATGTGCTTCGACGAATCGTAGAAGCCGTGATAGCGCTGCTTGTAGCCGGGGCGAACCGCGATATCTACCCATGGCAGGTCATTCTCGCGGACACCTGCGCCTTTTTCCATCGTCAACATCGTCATGTAGGACCTCCTTGCGCGGCGACGGGCATTGCGGCGCGGTTAAGACATGGCAAGCGGCGCGCGGATGACCGCCAGATCCGGCCGCCGGCCCGGCGACTGTAGCCGACTCGCGTAATCGCGCCAATTCGCATTTGGAATCAGGGCATAACCAGTCGATCGGGGAGCGTCGTGTGCACCGCTTCCTTGAAGCATTCCGAAAACAGCAGCGCCGCCGGGCGCTGGCGCCGTCCCTCTAGACGAGCGATCCCGACGGGACTGCCGAGCGCAAGCGGCGGCAACGGCAGGACCTGCAGCAACCCCAGGCGCTCGCAATACCCCGCCAACGCTTCGGACATCCCGCAAATGCCCGAGCGTTCTCGTGTCAGGGTAATCATGGAGAAAAACGACCCCGTTTCGACCAGGTCCTTCGGCGTCCCAAGGCCGTGCTGGCGCAACGCGTCGTCATAACGACGGCGGGACGCGCTATCCGGCGGCGGCAGCACCCACGGGTAGGTCGCGAGCGAGCTCCAGGTCAGCTTGCGCTGGGAGAGCAATGGCGAGCCGGGCGTGGTGACGAGCACGATCGAGTCTTGATAAACGGATTCGAGCGTGAGACCGGTTGGGTCCGGAATGGTGTCGACGCGGACGATCACCAAATCCAGGGCGCCCAGCCTCAACCCGTGGATGAGCGGCTCCATGAGGCCCTCGTCAAGCCGTACCGTCGTGCTTGGCGACCGCTGCTTCAGGAGCTCGATGGCGAGCGGAACGAGGCGCGAGGCGGCGACAACGGAGCCGACGACGATCGTGCCGGCGTGGCCGAGTTGCGCCGCTTCGAGGTCGTCGCCCAGGCGACCCAATTGGGCGAGGGCTTCGCGCGCGTACTCCGCGAACACCTTGCCTTCCCGGGTTTCGATCAAGCCGCTGGACGTGCGCTCGAAGAGCTGCGAGCCCACGATCGATTCCACCTCGGCAAGCGACTTCGAAACGGCGGGTTGCGACAGCGACAAGTGCTCGGCAACCCGTCCGATATGCAACCGTTCGCTGATCGAAACCATCAGTTGCAGGTGCCTGAACTTGAGGTTCGAGCGGAGCAGGCGGCTAAGTTGTCTCAATCCCGGCATGTCTGGGGGAGGTGTCGGCGCCATTGTAGGACGCTTTCCCGTAATGGCATGATTCCAATTGCGAATGCGCATCGAAAGGCGCGCTCCTATACTTCGAGGCTGAGCCCATCGCGAAGGAGGCTGATCATGGCAGACATGCAATCGACAAACCCGCAACTCGAGCCGCTCAAGGTCGAGCCACTAAAAGTCTATTGGCAGCCGGGCTGTACAGGCTGTCTCCGGATGAAGGAATTTCTCACACGGCACAACGTGGAATTCATTTCCGTGAACGTGCTAGAAGACCGCGAGGGTCTGGAGGAGCTCGTGGCGCTCGCGGGACGCCATGTGCCGATCGCACGCCGTGGAAAGGATTGGGTCGACGGACAAGTGCTGGCCGACCTGGCGCGCATCGCGGGCATTCCCTGGGGCGGTGGTACCAAGATGCTCGCACCGCCCGAACTCGCGAAGCGCGCCCAGACAGTGCTCGCAACGGTGGAGCGTTTGACGCGGCAGATTCCCGAGAAGCAACTCGACCTGGAGCTGCCGGACCGCCCGCGATCATTCCGGCAGCTGGTCGCTCACATTGCCCAGATCGACGAAGCGTTTCTCGATCTCGTCGAGCACGGCACGCGATTGGAATTCGCCGCGTACAACCAGGACGTTCCGGCGAACGTCAAAAGCAAGGAGGATCTGCTCGAATACGTGGAATCCGTGCGAGTGCGGCTGCAGGCCTGGTGGCAGGATAAGGGCCATGCCACGGACTTCTCGCCACAAGCCAACGTGTACTACGGCGCACAATCGCTCCACGAATTCCTCGAGCGGAGCACCTGGCACACCGCTCAGCACACGAGACAGCTTGCGCTCGTCGTCGAAGCGTTGGGCATGAAGCCCGATCGGCCCCTTGGGGAAGCCGAGCTGGCCGGCCTCCCGCTTCCAACGCATGCCTGGGAAGACACGCTCGAGTTCTCGTTGAGGGGCGCCGCCGTCGCCGCAGCGGCGTAATAGGCAATCGGAGGAAGTCGGAGGCCGTCGGTTAGCCGCCTGCTTCGTCGTATCAGTGACGGAGCCGGGAACACCGGTCAGGGCGACCGGTCCAACAAGATTCCACATTCGCGGAGGTTCTCATGTCGCAATATTTCGACGCGATTGTCATCCCCGTTCCTCGTGCCAACCTCGACACCTACAAGCGGATGTCGGCGGAATGGGGCAAGGCCCACCTGCGCCACGGCGCGCTGTACTACTCCGACTCGATCAGCGACGACGCCCAGCCCGGCAAAGTCACGTCGTTTCCCCAAGCCGTGCAGCTCAAGGAAGGCGAGGTGATCGCCTTGGCGTGGGTCGTCTACAAGAACAAAGAGGATCGCGATCGCATCAGCAAGGCGGTCATGGAGGATCCAGCGCTCAAGGAGTCGATGGACCCCTCCAAGATGCCTTTCGACGGCAAGCGAATGTTCTGGGGCGGGTTCGAGAGCATCGTCGGGCTCGCCGCCGGCCGCTAAAGCGGCGCGGGATCATTTCGATCCCGATCGCCGTGACACACGCTCAAGTCTCTACCAGCCCCGCCCGCGTGAAGGGCGGGCGTCGAATGCGCGTCCCCGTCAGCTTGGCGACCGCATTCGCGACCGCAGGAGCGAGAGGCGGCACGCCCGGCTCCCCGACGCCGGTCGGCTTCTCGGTGCTCGGTACGATGTAGACCTCGACCTTGGGCATTTCGTGGATGCGCATCGACCTGTACGTGTCGAAGTTGCGCTGAACGGCCCGCCCCGCCTTGAGCTCGACCTCGCTGTAGTAGATCGCGCTCAAGGCGAAGCCGATGCAGCCTTCCATCTGCGCGCGAATCACGTCCGGATTGACCGCCACGCCACAGTCGACCGCGCATACCACGCGCTCGACCTTGATCTTTCCGTTGCGCAACGATACGTCTGCCACCTGGGCGACAAAAGAATCAAACGACTTGTGCAGCGCGATGCCTTGGGCGACGCCGCTGCGGCGTGACTTTCCCCACCCTGCCTTGTCGGCGGCGACCTTGAGCGCGGCGGCTGCGCGAGGACTCTTGCCAAGCAGCGAGAGGCGAAAGGCGACGGGATCACGGCCTGCCGCCGTGGCAAGCTCGTCGATCATCGTCTCCATGACGTAGGCCGTGTGCGTATTGCCGACCGAGCGCCACCACAGCGGGCGTACTGCGAGCGCAGGCGAATGGAGCGTGCCCGCCATCATCGGCAGATCGTAGACGCTCTCGGCCACCCCCTCGACCGATGTCGGGTCGATGCCGTCCTTGATCATCATGGCCATCGGTCCGCCGGCCATGATCGACTGGCCGACGATTGTGTGTTCCCACGATGTGACGCGGCCCTGTGCGTCGATGCCGGCCTTGACCGCGTGGACATACATCGGCCGGTACAGGCCGGCCGCGGTGTCGTCCTCGCGGCTGTACTGGAGACGCACCGGGGCGCGCCCGCCGATGGCCTTGGTGACATTGACGGCAGCAACGGTGAAGTCGCTGAACACATTGGCGCGGCGGCCAAAGCTGCCGCCCGACACCAGCGTGTGGAGCTTCACCTTGTCCATCGGTAACCCGGCCGCTTTCGCCGCCAGCATGTGATCGAACGACGGAAACTGGTGTCCCGACCACGTTTCGAGCATGCCGTCGTGCAGCCACGCAACGCAATTCATCGGTTCCATGGTCGCGTGGGCAAGGAACGGAAATTCGTACACGGCGTCGACCGTCCTGGCGGGCGAAGACGTTCCCGGCGTCGCGGGCTTGGCGAAGGGAGTACCTGGCTGCGTGGCCTGGGCGCGGTAGCGCGCCAGCAGCGCTTCCGAATCGAGCTCCTTGCCCGCCGTCTCGTCCCATTGCACCTTGAGTGCGCGCCGTCCCTGCAGTGCGGCCCAAGTCCCCGTGGCGACCACGGCCACGCCTTCGGGGACTTCGACGACGTCGGTAACGCCCTTCACGTTCTTCGCTTCGGCGGCATCGAAAGCCACGAGCTTGGCGCCGAACGACGGCGGCCACGCAATCACGGCGGTAAGCAACCCCGGCAGCTTGACGTCGATCGTGTAGATCGCCGTGCCATTGCACTTCGACGGCGAATCGACGCGCGGCGTCGAGCGATCCTTGCCGATGAGCGTGAATTGCGCCGCATTCTTGAGCGGCGGACTCTCCGGCGGCGTCTGGCGGCTTGCCGCCGTGGCCATCTCGCCGTAGGTGGCGCGCCGGCCCGAGGCGTGCGTCAGCGTGCTCTTCGACGTCTTGATCTCGCTGGCGGGCACCTTCCACGTGTCTGCGGCGGCGGCGACGAGCATCGCTCGTGCGGTCGCTCCGGCGCTGCGATATTGAAGGTAGGAGTTCGAGATGGCCGACGAGCCGCCGGTGCCTTGCATGCCGAACGCGAGGTTCTTGTAGAGATTCGCATCGGAGGGGGCGTATTCGGTGCGCACCAGCGCCCAGTCGGCATCGAGCTCCTCGGCGACGAGCGAGGCGAGCCCAGTGGTGTTTCCCTGGCCCATTTCGTGGTGCTTGCAAATGACGGTGACGAGATTGTCGGTGCCGACTCGAATGAACGCGTTCGGGGCCAGCGGGCCGGTCGCCGCGCCCTCCGTGCCAGGCAGTGCCGCATCGGCGTCGGTGGGCGAGAGCCAACCAAAGCCGATGGCGAGGCCGGTCGCCCCGGCGCTTTGGAGAAATACCCGGCGCGTCACGAGGGGCGCGGCAGTTTCGTCGACGCCGAGAAGCTCCATGAACCGGCGTTGTTGATCGGCATGGAAGCGATTCATCAGGGGATGCATGCGGCGCGCCTCCTTTAGCCTGCGAGCTGCGCCGACGCGGCATGTATCGCCGCGCGAATGCGGTGGTAGGTCGCGCAGCGACAGATGTTGCCGGCCATCGCGCGATCGATGTCGGCATCAGTGGGCTTCGGCTTTTTTTCGAGCAAGGCCGTCGCCGACATGATCTGTCCCGACTGGCAGTATCCGCATTGCACGACGTCGAGCCTGACCCACGCATCCTGCACAGCCTTCGCCGCCCGCGAGGAAAGGCCTTCGATCGTCGTCACCTGCCGACCGGCGACTGCGGAGACGGGCGCGGAACAGGAGCGCAGCGTCTGTCCGTCGACATGGACCGTGCACGCGCCGCATTGCGCGATCCCACATCCGTACTTGGTCCCGGTGAGGCCGACATCCTCGCGAATGACCCAAAGGAGCGGAGTGTCCGGATCGCCATTGAATTCGCGCGGCGTGCCGTTGATGGTGAGCGTCACGGGCATACGAAGCTCCTGGTTACTATAGGGACAGCGTTCAAGTTGCCGGGCACGCCGCGCCGGATTGGATCCACGCGGCAATGAGAGCGCCCAATTGCGCCTGCGTGCCAGGTGCAGGCTCGCGTTTGCCGCCCGGCGTCCACGCCCACCCCACGAGTGAGTCGTGCGCCATATGCTCGTGAATCGCCGCGAGCGTCTTGCCGCCGTTTCGTTTCGGATCCTTGATCTGCTCGCAAATCTGGCCGAGCGTCCTGGTCTGCCACGCCATCGACTTCGGCGCGACGTGCCAGAGCGGATGTCCGGGAACGCCCGAGGGCTCATAGTTCGCGTTCTGGTGACAGGTCGTGCAGCGCAAGGCTATCGCGCCCTTGTCGTCCACACCGCGCACTACGAGCGGGGAGTGCGGATGACCGTCGTCGCCCTGCGTTGGCCGCTCGCCGACGGGGTGGCAATTGACGCAGCGAGGATGCTGAAGCACGCGACCAGCTTCCACAAAGAGCGCACGGGAGCGTTCAGACGGGTTGGCGATCGACGAGAACGTCTCGGGCGCGCGCAGATCCTGGGCAGAGGCGATCGATCCGGCCGCGCTCGCCAGGATTATCACCAGGCCCATCTTCGCGGATGCAGACATTTGAGGATCCTTGCTGATGTTATGGAATTGATATACCGCCCCCGCGGCGCGATCTGTGCGGTGGACAACAAACGTCGAATCGCGCGCACGGCACCCCAGACGCGGGCAAAATAATCAGGAACGTAAGTTCGGGATCGAACAGACGCTATCTCGCAATGCACCGAATATCGGATCTTCAGCCGAGCGCAGATGGCGACAGGCTCGCTCCCATACTCTAAAAGGTCCTCGTGAAACGACACTCGACTGTCTCTTCTGCTTTTGCGCCCTTCATGCTCTGGGGCGATCTCGCCGCGAAATCGGCCGAGATGATGTGGGCTTCGGCTCAGGTCATTGCCCACCGCACAGGCAGGATCGCAATGGCGGGGCATTCGCCGACCGCGCGCGACCGGCGCGAATTCACGCTGATGGGACAGGAAAAGCTGGAAGCGGGTGTGAAGTCGATGCAGGCCATGGCGATGCACATGCTGACCCTCGGCGAGCCGTGGGCGGCGATGGCGTATCGCGACGGCCTCAGGAACTATGCGGCATTCGTCTCATTGGCCAGCAGTCGAACGCCCGGTCAGGCGATTGCGCGGCAGGCCGCGCTCGCGCAAGCGCTGGGGCAATCCGCGCTCGGCATGGCGAGCGCTGCCACGAGCGCCACCAGGGTCGCGCATCACGGGCTGAAGCCCATCCACGCGAAGGCGGTCGCGAACGCCAGACGACTTGGAAAACGCTGACCGATGGTCGAATCGCTCCTTCTCGCCGCTACGCGCGTCCTGACGTTCGAGCTGCAGCAGCCGCTGACCAACGCGAGCGGATTCTTCTTCGAGCGCGACGGACGACTGTTTCTGGTCACGAGCCGGCACGTGGTTTTCGACGAGCCGAGCAAGCACTTTCCGGACCGCATCGAGATCGAGCTGCACGTCGAAGCGGACAACATGGCGAGTTCGACTGGATTTTCGATTCCCCTCTACCGCGACGGCAAGGCCATCTGGCGCCAGGGCCTGGACGCAGCCGGCGAGATCGACGTCGCGGCGATCGAGATCGAACGCGCGGCATTGCCCGAAACCGCGATCTACCGCGCCTTCACCCCGGAGCATCTTCCCGGCCCGAACGATCCGGTTCCGATCGGGTCGTCGCTGCTGATGGTGGGCTTTCCTCTTGGCTTCCACGACACGTTGCATCACATGCCCGTGGTGCGACACGCGGTCGTCGCGTCCTCGTTCGGGTTGCGCTTCCAGGGCCAGGGCTATTTCCTCACCGATGCGCGCACCCACAGGGGAACGAGTGGCGCGCCGGTCGTCATGCCTGCGAGGAGGCAAGAGCCGATCCACCCAGACCTGCCCTGGAGGCTTCTCGGCGTGCACTCCGCGATGATCGACATGGGAACTCGCGACCAGCAGATCGACCAGGCGCTGGGACTCAACTGTGCCTGGTACGCCGACATCCTGCTGACGCTCACTGGACCGTCCGTATCTCGCTGATCTAAGCGCTTCCCGGCACGTGGTCGCGCAGCCACGAGCCCGCGACGCGGAGAAAGGCGGGGGGATTGTCCTCGAACACCATATGGCCGGCTCGAGCAATTTCGGCGAGCTCGCAGCGCGGTTGCATGGCGGTCATTCGTCGGAGTATCGCGGGCGACAGGACATCGGTTTCCGTCCCGCGCACGATGAGGATCGGACATTGAATTCGGCGCCACATCTCCCACAGGTCGGGTGGTTTGGCGCGCGTATTCGTCCGCACCTGCTCGCGAACCAACGGATCGTATCGCCACGTAATTCCGCCGTCGCGGTGCGGCATGGTCTGGAACTCGAGACGGCGGCGAATGATATTCACGTCGGCGAGCGGATTCTCCTGACAGGCTGCGCCCACGGCATCCTCCAGCGAATCGAAGCGCTCCGGTGCCTTGACGACTTCGTCGCGGATCCTCGCAGCGCCCTGTGGGTCGACTTCCGGACCCACATCCACCAAGACGAACGCGGATACGCGCTCGGGAAAGCGCGAGCTGAACAGGATTCCATTGCGCCCGCCCATCGAATGACCGATCAATGCGATCGCATCGAGACCCAGAGCGTTGCAAAGTCCGGCCGTATCTTCGCTGAAGGCCTCCATGGAATAGTCGCCATCGGGCGCCCAGTCCGATTCCCCTCGTCCGCGCTGGTCGACGGCAATGACACGATAGGTCTTGCCGAGCTCGGCCGCGACGTCATCCCAGGAGTGCGCGTGCCCTCGGAGTCCGTGGAGAAGCACCACGGGAAAGCCACTGGGCGCACCCCATTCCAGGCAGCGCAGCGTGACGCGGCCCACGGGTATGCGCAGCGATCTCGGAGTTGCTGTGACAGCGGTCATCGTCGCCAGTCGTCAGAGCTGGAGGTTGGAGCGCGCCAATTCATTGGCGATGGCGGCAGCCTCGACGCGCAGCATATCCGCAATCTGCCGCACGCGAGTCAGTGACGAATCCGTGGCCGTCACCGCGACGCTGACGGAGCCGAAGATGCGTCCGCTCGAATCCACTGCCGCCGCGCCGACGGCCTGTATTCCCGGCATGAAGGGTCCCCGGTAGATTCCGAACCCGAGGCGCAGCGATTCGCGAAGCGCCGCTTCGAACGGTCCCGGTGGGCGCTGCCGCTGCCGAACCGCGGCTCGGTTCAGCTTCAGGGCACGGGACATGTCGGTCTTGCCGAGGGCGATGAGGATTGCCAGGCCACCGGCGCTCAGCACGAGGGGCCGGCGCGATCCGACGTCGATGGTGAGCGCCTTCGTGTTGAGGGAGCCCTTCCGGGCGATGCAGACCGATTCGGCATTGCTGCGAATCATCACGTAGGCAACACCCTGCGTCTGGCGACAGATCCGGCTCAGCACCGGGCCGCAACCTTCGACGAAATGGGCATAAGAAGAAGGGAGCGAAAG
>Ga0070675_100002025_pt1 | contig 15037 bp, 18 predicted proteins | sample KBSM43metaG_FD_65343 | JGI IMG/M metagenome (GOLD analysis project Ga0070675, IMG submission 65343) | Miscanthus rhizosphere microbial communities from Kellogg Biological Station, Michigan, USA - KBS M4-3 metaG | ecosystem: Host-associated > Plants > Roots > Rhizosphere > Soil ...
AGGCCGAGATGGACCGCGAAGGAGCCGTCGCCGAAGGGCATCCATTTGTTGAGTGCGACGACCAAGCCCACCGCCAGTATCACACCGGCGAAGCCACCACGACCGCCGTACACGCTGACCCCGCCGAGCAGGGCCGCACCGAGTGCGGGCAGCAGCAGGTTGCTTGCAGCGCCGCTGTCGGCCACGCCAACCCAGCGGACGTACAGGACTCCCGCGAGGCCGGCCAGCATCGACGACCCGCCGAGCCCGACCATCGCGCCGACCAGCCGGCCGGCGTCGAACCGCGGCCCGTCGGCGGCGACCTGTGTCATCCCGAGTGCCTGGCGTACCGTCGGCAAAGCGAGCGCGACCGCGCCGCCCAGGGACAGCACCGCGAACGCAACCGTCCATATGCGTAGGTCGGAGCCGGCGAGCCGGACGTCCGGGTCGATGGGGATGGCCCGTCCACCGCCGTACCCGCTCAGGTAGATCGCCTCCAGGAGAGTCGCGACACCCACGGTCAACGCCCACGCCGGCAGGTCGGTCAGGCCGAGCACGACGCCGAGCACGACGCCGATCAGCAAGCAGCTGGCGACCGCGATGAGCATGGCGGAAGCGACCGCCTGGCCCGACCTCACCAGGTCGGCGAACACGTACCCGGCGAATCCGGCCAGCGCGCTCACAGCGAGGTTGGGGGTACGGGTGCGCAGCGACAGCGCGACACCGCTCGCCGCGAGACCCACAGTCGCGAACTGGCCCCACGGCAGGCCGTCAAGCCACCATGGCTTGTATGACACCGCGCGCCGGATTTCGTCGAACTCACGCTTGGTGGCATTCGGCAGCCGGCGAATTGTCCTTCCACGATACGTTGCCCGCAGGCGTTACTGCGCCCGGCCGAACACGTTTCTCGCGCAGGTCGGTGAGGTCGCCGATTGGAACCTTACCGAGACGCACCAGCAGCTGATCGCCGCGGCCCACCAGCCACCAGGAGCGCTTGCCCAGCGGTGACATCGCGCCTCCTCGCCGACGCGTGGGTGGACATCCAATTGTCCTAGGTCAATCTGTCGATCACCACCCCTTGAGCAAGACCACCGTTGATGGTTCGGGCTGTGTCGTACCGTCGGCGCAACCAGACCCTCGGGGTTGTCGGCGTGAGCGGTCAGTCCAGTGGCTTCATGAATGACCAGAGGTGGCCTTCCACATCGCGGGCGCTGTAGACGCGGTATCCGTATGGCTGGTCGAGGGGCTGCTGGACCATGTGCGCTCCCTCGGTCATCGCGTGGTGGTAGTGGGCGTCGACGTCGTCGACCATGACGGCGATGGAGGCGGTCGACGCGCCCACCGACAGGGGGGAGCTGAGCCGGAACTCGTCTGGTTGCTCGGGGTGCAGCCAGATGACGCCGTCGCCGGCCCGAAGCTCGCCGTGCACGGCTCGGCCCTGTTCGTCGTGGTCGACGCGGCCGGCACCCAAGCCAAAGACCCGGACCAGCCAGGCGTGCGCGGCCGCGATGTCGCGGTAGACCAGCAGGCTGATCCGGCCGTGCACCGTGCTGTCGAGCATGGTCATCTCCTCCACCGTGGTCAGCAGTTCGTCGATCGGCACTGCGTCGCCGGTCCCGATCGCGGTCACCAGCCCGCCCAACCGCGAGCGGAGCCGGGCCGTGGCCTCCAGCCGGCGGTCGAGCTCGCTCAAATGACGGTCCATCGCGGCGGACAGGCTCCAGGTCGGGTCGTCGAGTACGTGGCCGATCTCGGCCAGCGGCAGGCCCACCCGGCGCAGCAGGCAGATCCGGTACAGCCGAGCGACATCGGAATCGTCGTAGACCCGCTGACCGCTGCCGCTCCGCCGGGACGGGACGAGCAGACCGATCTGTTCGTAGTAGTGCAGCGTCCGAACCGTCAGCCCACTGGCGCGGGCCAACTCGCCCACCCGGCGTCCGCCTCGTCCGTTCTCGCCAGCCATGTGCTGACCGTACGACCCTCACCCGGCGTCAGGTGCAATAGCTCTGCACGCCAACCTCGTTCAACCGCCTCGCGGCAGGACGCGAGCCACGGCGACGCGTTCACCGCATGCCGCGAGCCGCGCCGCACCCGCCAACCGAGTGCGAACACACCTACTACAGTCGGCTCACCAGCACCCTGGGGCTGTGGTCATGGAAGGGAGTCTCGGTGGTCGAGGCGCGACCTGCTGCCGGCGGCGGCCGGTGGGTAGAGATCTCGCCGGAGCGGATGCGCGGCTGGCTCGACGGGTTCTACGGTCGGCACGACGGCGCCACGGAGGCCGGCCTGGTGCTCACCGGGGCGAGTAACGGGGACACCGCCACGCTGTACCCGCCGCCGGGCTGCGGCGAGCCGGCCGACGTCGACGCGTTGCTTGCCGGGCTCGCACGGGCGCCGCGGATCGGGTTGCTGCTCGCGCGCAAGGGTGCGGTCGCCGTGGGCGTCGTCGACGGGACGGAGCTCGCCGCGTCGAAGGTCGAGCGCTTCCACGTTCAGGGCCGTACCGCCGCGGGCGGCTGGTCACAGCAGCGCTACGCGCGGCGGCGGAACAACCAGGCCACCGCCGCCGCGCAACGGGCCGCCGACATCGTCGCGCGGGTGCTGCTGCCGTACGTACCGGGCATTCACCCCCGACCCGAGGATCCGATTGTGTCCCTTGTCTGCGGCGGCGATCGGGGAATGATCGAGGCGGTACTCACCGACCGTCGGCTCGCACCGCTGGTTCCGCTACGCCATCCGAACCTGCTCGACACCGCCGAGCCACGCCTGGACGTCCTTCGCGACGCCGCGGTGGCGGCCCGCCGGGTACGCATCCGCCTGGTGCCCTGACGCCGACCGATCACGGGCGGTGGGCATGGTTGACGAGCCGGTCGAAGAACGCCGACTTGTGCGTCTCGTAGTCAGCGCCGGCCGTCTGCTTCACCGCGTTGTACTCGGCCAGCAGGCTTGGATCGTTGGACAGCAACTGCCAGGTCGTGACGAAGCGGATGTCGTGTTCGGAGCCGATCGGCGTGACCGCCAATCCGGTCGGTAACGGCGCCGGAACGCTGAACGTGGCAAGAGTGTCGGTCCAGATGTGTGGATGCACGACGGGGTAGAGGCGGCGCAGCGCCGTCACGGTTGCCGGAAAGTCCACTTCGTCGACGCGGAGGTGCAGGTCGACGTCACCCTTGGTCAACGCCGTCGCGACCGAACTTCCGCCGGTGAGCCGCAACTCGTGTGGCGCAAGCAGCGGCCGCAGGCGCGCACGTTCGGTTGCCAGAATCGCCAGCGCGTGCTCCTGGATCTCGGCAGCCGGCCGCAACGTCGTCACGATTGCATTAGGCCGGAACATGACCTCGACCGGCAAGAAGCTGTGAGCGACGTTCAGCCGTGCAGGGTGGGCCGGTAGACGAGTTCCTGGATGCGGCCGTCCAGCGTGCGGCTCTCGAGCAGTTCGAGGTCGAAGTCGGCCGCGTCCCGGAAGATCGGGTCGGCCCCGGTCTGGCCGCTGATCACCGGGAAGATCGTCAGCTGGACGCGGTCGACCAGACCGGCGGCCATCAACGCCCGGTTCAGCGACAGGCTGCCGTGCGAGCGCAACGGCACCGGGGACTCGGCCTTGAGCCGGGCGACGATCTCGACGGCGTCGCCGGTCACGACTGTCGCGTCCGGCCAGTCGACGGGCCCGTGCAGCGTGGTTGAGACCACTGTGGTCGGCATGTTCTTCATGCGGGTGTTGATCGGATCGTTCACCGTCGAATTCGCAGAGGCCGGGCCGAGGAAGTGCATGAAGTCGCGAAAGGTGGTGGCCCCGAGGACCAGTCGTTGCTCCTGGCTGTACTGGGCCAGGCGGCGGTCGAGGAACTCGGGACCCTGCTTGCCCCAGTAGCCACCCCAGTCGCCGCTGCTGGTGTAGGAGCCGAAGCCGTCGACGGTGGAGAAGACGTCGAAGGTGTAGGTGGCGGTCACGATGCGCTCCTCTGCGGGTACGGCCGCCCTCGGTGGGTGGCCCTCACTCCTGCAACGAACAGTACGATCCCGATCCGACACCGCCGCCGGAATTGCTTCATGCGGCTCATTTGAACCAGTCGAGCGACAGGTCGGCGACCGCGGCTGCGACGGACTGCTCCTGCACCGGCTCACCGTCGACCCCGATCTTTGACATGCGCCCCGCCATCGAACGTGCGGTGCGCGCATTCGCAGGGTCGTGACCTGACCGGGGCGGCCGGTCGCGGTCATTCGCAACGACCTGGCAGCGCGGCTGGACCATCCCGGCGCGCGGTGCCGGCGGGGCGTCGGCGATGCTGTGGGCGTGGAGTACGTGTCCAGAGTGCCGCGACCGCCGCTGGACGGGCTGATCGACGACCTTTACTACCTGGAGGGTGCGCCGCCGTACGCACGGCTGACGCTGCCGCCGGCGCCGGCGGCGTTGCTCATCGTCAACCTCGGTGCGCCGTTCCGCATCCGCGCCGGCACCGACATCGAGACGGCCGAGTACGCCGATGGCTGCGTGGTCGCCATGCCCACCCACGCGTGGGAGTTCGGCTACCCACGCCGGACCCGGTCCGTCGGCGTGCACGTCAAGCCGTGGGGGCTGGCGCCGTTCCTGCCGATGCCCGCGGCCGAGCTGTGTGACCGCCCGGTGACGGTAGAGCAGGTTTGGGGCCGTCGCGCCATTGCCGACCTGCGAGACCGGCTGGCCACGGCGGACGGACCGCACGAGATGCTGACGCTGCTCGAGGAGGAGCTGATGCGACGGCTGTGCGCGACCACCGGCCTGGGGCTGGTCAGCGATACGAGCAGCGTCATCGCGGCGACCAGCGGGGCGGTGGCGATCGGCGACCTGAGCGTGGCAGCCGGTGTGAGCAGCACTCACCTGGCACAGCGGTTCAAGGAGCTCATCGGCGTCACGCCGAAGCGGCTGGCCCGCACCTACCGCTTCGCCGCCACCGTGTTAGCGATCAACCCCGCCGCTCCGATCGACTGGGGCGACCTCGCCGGTGGCGCAGGCTACTTCGACCAGGCCCACTTCGGCCACGAGTTCCGGGCGTTCACCGGGCTCACGCCGACCCGGTACGTCGAAGTCCGGCGGCGGTTCCTGCGCGAACATCCCGGCCATGTGCTGGACGGCTGGCCGCTGCCGGCCGATTGATTTCTTACAAGAGCGGCAGCTCACGACACGCTAGTTTGGGCGCACCCAAGGCAGAGGAGAGCCCCGTGGGCACGGTGGTCATGTACAGCTCGGTGTCGGTGGACGGCTTCGTCGCGGACGAGAACGACCAGCCCGGACCGCTGTTCGAATGGTTGTCCAGCGGTGACGTCCCGTTGGACGAGAGCGGCGAGGTGAAGGTGTCGCAGACGTCCTACGACTACATCCGACCGTACTGGGACCAGATCGGGGCGACGATCGTCGGCCGCCACGTCTTCGACATGACGGACGGCTGGGACGGGAAGCCTCCAGGCGGGATCGACCACGTGGTCGTCGTGACGCACCGGCCGGAGCCCGAGGGCTGGGACCCCGAGGCGCCGTTTCACTTCGTCGACGGCGTCGAGGCAGCCGTGGCCAAGGCGCAGGAGCTTGCGGGTGACCGCATGGTCGAGGTCGCCGCCGGCGACGTCGGTGGCCAGGTGCTTGCCGCGGGCCTGATCGACGAGGTGCGCATGGACGTCGTACCCGTCGTGTTCGGGTCCGGCAAGCGCTACTTCGGGTCGGTCGACGCGCAGCACCTGTTGGAGGATCCTGACGTGGTGATTCAGGGCAACCGGGTGCTTCACCTGCGCTATCGGGTGCGCCGTTGACCGATCTGAGCGGGTACGCGACACCATGCGTAGTACCAGGCCCGCGCCGATGTTGAACGCGTCCTCGGCCGGGCCGGGATCGACCTCAGCGATCCGCGCGAGGCGCGATGATTGATCGATTGCCGGCGACGCCGGAGCGCGGTCCGCTGGGAAGCGTGGGCGACATTCTGGTGGGCACGGCGTCGTGGACCGACAAGACGCTGCTGGAGTCCGGCTGGTACCCGGCCTCCGCGGATACGCCGCAGGCGCGGCTGGAGTTCTACGCCGGCCAGTTTCCGTTGGTCGAGGTCGACTCCACCTACTACGCCCCACCGAGCGAGCGGACCACGGCGCTGTGGGCGCAGCGCACGCCGCCCGGGTTCACGTTCAACATCAAGGCGTTCAGCCTGCTGACCGGGCATCCGACCAAGCCGTCGGCGCTACCGAAGGACCTGCGCCCGGAGGAGGCGGGCAAGAACCTGTATCCGAAGGACCTGCCGGCGCAGGCGTACGAGGACGTGTGGAGCCGGTTCCTGTCCGCGCTGGACCCGTTGGTGGAGACGGGCAAGCTGGGGGTGATCCTGTTCCAGTTCCCGCCCTGGTTCACCATCCGCCGGGCGAACAAGCAGTACCTGCTCGAGGTCGCCGCGCGGTGCCGGCCGCTGCGGGTGGCGGTGGAGTTCCGCCACGCGTCCTGGTTCACCGGCGACAACCAGGCCGAGACGTTGAACTTCCTGACCGAACACGAGTTGCCGTTCGTGTGTGTGGACATGCCGCAGGGCCACCGCTCGTCGATTCCGCCGGTGCTGGCGGCCACGTCGGATCTGGCCGTGGTGCGGTTCCACGGGCACAGCGACAAGTGGACCAGCACCAACATCTACGACAAGTTCGGCTACCTGTACAGCGACACCGAACTCGCCGCCTGGGCGCCGAAGCTGCAGAACCTCTCCGCGCAGACCGGCCAGACACACGTGCTGATGAACAACTGCTACAGCAACTACGCCCAACGCAACGCCTCCAAACTGCGCGCTCTGCTGGAAGACCACGAGGCCGAGGAGCCGGAGCGGTACTGACGAACGGCGGTCACTGTTGCCTGGGCGGACCCGTCGGGTCCGCCGGACCCTGCGTGCCGACCTCCCGCATCACCTTGAGGGTGAGGGTCAGACAGGTGGCAAAGCTGGCCAACCCGACCAGGGCCGACTGCGGCACGTTTGCGCCGGCCTCATGGCCCAGTAGCCCGGCGAGCATTGATACGACGCTGCTGAAAAGCGCCGCGCTGATGAACCACGGGACCGGAATTCTGCCGTTCACAGCATCTCCCCTTTGAGTGTGTGGTGGATAAATGACTATTCAAGTCGGCACAGCGTAGCTATCAATCGCGGTTGAGTCGCGGACTCGATTCGCGAACTCACCCGTCCGAGCGAAATCTGACGATGAGCCATCGGATCCGGTCCCCCGATCGGGCGATGAGAGCGACGAGAGGGTAGCTATCAATGCACGCGACAAATACGCTCAGCGTCCATGATCGACCTGGATGAAGACGTCGCGGCTCCGGACAAGGTCCCGTCGCGGGCCTCCGCCCGCGCCGCGATCGACATGTTGGGACGCAAAATCGTCCTCGGCGACGAGGGATTCGAATCCGGTGATGTGTTGAGTTTGGACGCGGTATCCGATGCGTTGCGGGTGACCCGTGCGATGGCCCGTGAGGTCACCCAGGCACTGAGCCACATAGGAATGATCACCATGCAGTCGCGGGTCGGTGCGACCGTTCGCCCGATGCCCGAATGGGATCTGCTGGACCGGCGGGTCATCGAGTGGTGCCTCGACTCCCACTGGTCCGATCTTCTGATGCGGTCGATCACGGAGATGCGGCTCGCGGTGGAGCCGCGCGCCGCCTGGCTCGCCGCGGAACGCGGATCCGCCAGCCAGACCAATGAACTGCCGAAGCTGGCATACCGCCTGCAGGAGTACGCCGACAACCCGGTGTTCCAGTCCCGCGTGGACGACTCGGTGCGCGTCAAGTTCCGGGACATCGATGCTCGTCTTCATGCTGGCGTACTCGCGGCGTCCGGCAACGAGCTGTTCCGCGGGCACACCCACGTCGTCGAGGCAGCAATGGACCACCGGCTCCGCGAGCAGTGGCATGGCAGGGAGCGCCGCAGAGGCGGGAAGAATCCGTTCCCGTTGCGGCCCGAACCCGTCGCCATGTGGCTTCACATCTTCATGGTGGAGGCCATCGTGAAGAGTCGTCCGAGGGCGGCCGAAACCCTGTGCCGGGCAATGCTCGCCGAGGTCGACGGCGAGCTGCTCACCGATCCCGACATGGCGACGGCCGTCGACCGGGCGTTGGAGGTGGTTCGCCCGGCGCCGGACGAGGTCGACGACTACCGCATCGAGATGGACATCGTCCGCGCCCGCGCCCGGCTGCGGGTGGGTGGCCGCGACCGCGGTCCGATCGTCTTCATCGGCGTGGCCGGCTGCGGCAAGACGACAACCGCCCGCCTGATGGCCCAACGGCTCGGTGTGCCGCACGTGGAAGCCGACGACCTGCATCCGCGGGCCAACATCGCCAAGATGGGTGCCGGCAACCGGCTGACCGACGAGGACAGGGAACCGTGGCTCAACACGGTCGCGGCCGAGATCGCCGCACAGGGCGATGTCGTGGTCTCGTGTTCGGCGCTGAAGCGGCGCTACCGGGACACGCTGCGAGCCGCGGACCCACGAACCCGCTTCGTGCACCTGACACTCGACCGGAACACCGCCGCCGGCAGGGTGACGGGCCGGGCCGGACACTTCATGCCGGCGGCGCTCGTCGACTCGCAGTTCGACGATCTGGAAACGCTTACCGACGACGAGCGAGGCATACCCATCGACGCCACCGCTCCGACGAAGGCCATCGTGCGCACCGTAATGGACAGGCTGTCGAGCCTCGGTTGACCTCGAAGACGGAGAGCCGGGGAGCCGGGCCCTGGTCGGCCCGGCTCACGTCCGGGTTCGCGGGTCAGTCCTGGTTGCCGGCGCCGGTGATCGGGTCAACCGCGTCGGCGGGGCCGGTCTCCGTCTGGTTCCAGTCGTCGGCGCCGATGCCCTCGATGCCTGCGCCGGCGGGGTTGGCCGGATCGGTGGTCATGGCACGGCTGGAGTTGGAGACGCCGCACTGTGCGGCGGACCAGAACCGACTCGTGCGGTGGTCGACGTGGGTGTGATCGCTGTGGCCCGGGTAGCCGGGCCCGAGGATTCCGTTGAAGCCGTGGTAACGCGCCTGCTTGGCCAGTGTGCACAAGGAGTGCGGCGTCTTGCCGAGGTCGACGGCGTCGCCGAAAAGGTGACGGCTGCTCGACGCTCCACCGACGGCGTCGTTGCAGGCCTTACTGCGGAAGCCGCTGGTGACCCGGATCGGCTTGTCGCCGAGCGCGTGCCGCATCGCCTCGAGCTTCCACATCGAGATGAGCGCGTTGCGCTTGGCGGTCGACGCGGAAACGTTGCCGCCCGCCCACGACGTGTTGCAGTCGTTCAGTTCGGCGTAGCTGAAGTGGATCGGCGTGCAGTCGTTGTCCTGTAGCGCGTAGAGCTTGTTGAACACGGCTGCGTTCGCGACACCGTTCGCGGTCAGCCCGTACGCCTGCTGGAACCGAATGAGGGCAGCCTTCGTCGCCGGCCCGAACGCGCCGTCGATGCCGAGCACCGCGCCGCGCCCGGGGTAGCCGGACAGGCGGATCTGCAGTTGTTTCACATCGTCTCCGGAGCTGCCCTCGGACAGGTTGCGGTTCCACGTGAAGCATGAGTCCGCGAATGCGTTGGTCGCCGCGAACACGCCGGCACCAACGCCGCCGACGGTGAGTGCCGCGACCAGGCCGATCCGCGTGGCCCGCTTTCCGAACCGGCTGCGGATCAGCTCTCTCAGCCCCCGTACCATCTACTGCCTCCCGTTGTCGTTAGATCGACGCGCGGCAGTATTCAGGTTCGCGTATGTGCACGTCAAACGCCGGGTCTGTGGCCGGGCTGAACGTTTCCTGAAGGCTTCCTTCATCGATACGCATCGGTGCCGTGGGTCCCGGTCCGGGCTGTGGTCGCTGGGCGGCTCCGCGGCCTTACGATCGACCCGTGTCCAGCGGCGGAACCTGTGGCGGGCGATCGTGTCGTTGCTCGAGCAGCTGACCAGCGACGACGATCTCACCCGGCTGCTGGCCGCCGAGGAAGCCGCCCGGACCGGCGGCCCGGAACTCGTCGACGTTCTCCTCGACCTGGCGTTGCACGACGCTGCCGAGGTGCAGATCACGGGCGGGGTCGCCGAGCGATGGGAGAACGTCAGCGATGCCGCCGCAACGGGTCTCGGTGCGGTCCTGGCCCGTCAGGGTGGTCTCGACGACCGGGTCCGCCACGCCGTGTGGGATCTGACCCACGACGACGAGCGTGTCTCCCGCCTGCTGTGCGTTCTGGGCGACGGGTACGTGCCGCTGCGGCGGGAACTGGAGACCAGCGGTGAGGAACGGCTGCGGCTGCGGGCGCTCAAGGCGGTCCTGCCGTCGCGGGCGGAGACCGACAGGGAGGTCCGCCGGGCGTTCCTCGACGGCCTGGCCGGGCGTCCGCCCGGCGGGGCGGTCCGGCAGATCCTGATCGCATGCCTGGCCGACGGCGGCTACCCGGGCAGCGTCGCTGCCGCCCGCCTCAAGCGGATCGACGACCCCGCGGTGGCTGCGGCCATGGCCTCACGCGTCCTCGTTTCCGACGACGAGGCGTATCTCGCCACGCTGGTCGACTACCCGTACCTGCTCAGGTACGCGCCCGAGCTGCGTGACCCGCTGGAACACCTGCACCGCTGCGCATCACACGCCCGGCTGGGGCACGTGCTCGGCACCGTACTGTCGACCGCGCGGACGGCGTATCCGGCTGAGGATCCGGCCGACGATCCGGCGCACGGCCTCGACGGTGTGCAGCGGGCCCGGCTTCTGCGGGAGATCGTGGCGTGGGCGCTGTGCGCCCTCGGTCCCGCCGGGTCCGCCGGTCTGCGGGCATGGTCGGCGGCGCCGGACGACCGCACCGCCGCAGAGTGGATCACCGACCATGACTGGTTCGGTACCGGGGCGCAGGCGGATCTGCTGCGCGCCGCGATCAGCGCCGATGTGTCGCGCGCGCTCACCGTCGAGGTGGTGCCGGGACGACCGGCTGAGCTGACGCGACTGGCTCACCTGTTCACCGCCCGGCAGATCCGGGCCGGACTGGATCCGCTGCCGCCCGGCCGGTTCAGCGCGATGTTGACCCGCGAACGGACCTGAGCCGAGGCGCCGGTCAGTCCGCCCGCGCCTCGGTGAACGTCAGGCTTCCGCTGCGCTCGACCGTGATCAGTACCCGCTCGAAGCGGCCCCGCCGGAGTTGGGCGTAGCAGTGCTGGTCGAGCTCCTCGTCCACCGGTGCGATGAACGCCGTCGGGAGCTTGTCGCAGCGCCATTTCGTCGCAGAGGAAAATGCCGATCGGAACCGGGAGTACACGCCGTACCGGGTCAGCACCGTCGTCTGGACGATCACGTCGTGGGTGAAGTCGCGTCCCGACTGGTACCGGTTCACCAGGAACGGCACCGAGAGTCCCTCGTACACGACGGTGCACGTGAACGACATCGACGGCGGCTCGCAGGAACTGCTGATCCGGCCCGGGGCGCCGGCCGCCGTCAGGATTGTTCTCTCCGCCTCAAGCCGGACCTTGTCGCTGAGGCTGGCATCGGCGGGCACCGTCCAGGTGGGGGTCGGTACGACCACGGGCTGCTCGGCGACCGGGACGCCACGGTCGGCCAACGGGTCGCGCACCGCGTCCCACCCGGCGACCACGGCGAGGGAGCCTCCGCCGACGACCGCCAGGCCCACCGTGATCCACACGACGACGCGCCGGCCGGGCACGACCGGCCGGGCACGGACCTGCCGGTGAGACGTCGTCGGGCGGCTCGTGACGCCGACCGCGGTCAGGTACTGGCAGACCGCGATCGCGAGTGCCAGCACTGCGCCGCGCACCAACCCCGCCGCGGGCTGCCGAGCGGCGGCGGCGAGACCGGCGAACACCGGCACGGCCAGCATTGCCACGACGGTGGCGCCACGCGCGAGGATGCCCGGCCGCCGGGCGCCCGCGAGGTACGTCGCGTGGTGCAGGGCGCCGGCCGCGGCGACGACGACCAGTTCCACCGCGGCGATACCCGCGATCACGGCCGCGACCACCGCCGCGGTGCGGAACGACGGAACGACCACGGCCAGGCCGACGCTGAGGCTCAGCAGGACCCCGGCCAGACCCACGAACGCGCCCACCAGCGGGGTCCACCGCCAGTTCGGCGGGGCGGCTACGGGGGCGGCCGGCCGGATCGCGGTCGCCGAGCCTGCTGTCGGCAGGCCCGCGGGGGGCCTGTCGGCGTCGGGGCCCAAGCTGTCGCCGGGGCCGGTCGCGAACCGACGCACCGGCGCCGGCCCCTCCCACATCGGGCGGTGCTCCTGATCGGACGGGCCGTACGCGTCGCCCGCCTTCGGGTTCCACCAGAACGCGTCGGGATCGCTCGGTTCCCAGTCGCGTGGACCGGGCGGCTGGTCGTTCATCAGCTCAGCACGATACCCGTCGATGGGTAGGCCGGGCCGCGCGGCGCCGCCCCGGCTACGCGCCGGCCGCGTCGAGCTGCGCCAGCTGGTCGGGGGTCAGCTTGACGTCGAGGGCGGCGACGGCCGCCTCGTACTGTGCCAGCGTGCGTGGGCCGATCAGCGGTATCACGGCCGGTTCCCCGGCCGCGAGCAGCCAGGCCAGCACGACCTGGTTGGGTGTGGCACCCGCCGCAGCGGCCACCTCGGCGACGGCGGCGAGGCGGGCCTGCGCGTCCGGCCCCGTGTACGGGTCCATCGCCCAGTGCCCGGACCGTTTGGCCGGGTCGTCGTAGATGCCCTTCAGGATCGGCGAGTAGGCGACCAGCGTCAGATCGTCGTGGCTGCGCAGGTAGTCCAGCTGTTCGTCGTCCACGATGGACGCGTTCGCGAGGCCGGCCCGGCGACGCAGGTACGAGTGCTGCTGCTGCACCGCGACGGGTGCGGGCCAGCCGCCCTGCGCACACAACTGCCGGATCCGCTCCAGCCGCCACGTGCGCACGTTGGACCAGCCGAGGTAGCGCGTCTTGCCGGCGGCGACCAGCCCGGCCAGCGCCTCCAGCGTCTCCTCCAACGGCGTGGACCGGTCGTCGACGTGCACGTAGTACAGGTCGACGTGGTCGACGCCGAGCCGGCGCAGGCTGTCGTCGAGGCCACGGCGCAGCGTCGCCGGGCCGGCGCCCTCGAACCTGGTGCGCGCCACGCCCCAGTCGGCCTGATCGCCGTCCCATACCCCGGAAAGGCTGGTGAGCTGCCCGCCGCCCTTGGTGGCAAGGAACATCTGGTCGCGCCGGCCGGTGCGGGCCAGCCACCGCCCGAGCAACTCCTCGCTCTCACCGCCGAAGCTGCCCTTGTGCTCCCACCAGCAGTAGCAGTTCGCGGTGTCCAGGAAGGTCCCACCGGCGTCGACGTAGCGGTCCAGGATCGCGACCGACTCGTCCTCGCCGGTGCGGGTACCCATGATCATGCAGCCCAGGGCGAGCCGGCTGATCCGCTCGCCGGTGCGTCCGAGTTCCACGGTCCCGATGCGATCGACGCTCATGCTGGTGACGCTACGAGTTGGAGCGCACTCGAAGTCAACCCGCCGCCGACGAACCGCATGTGATCGACCGCGCGGCGGCGATTGTTGCCGCATGCCGGCGGGCACAATGGTCGGATGGCTCTGCACATCCCCGGTCCGGCCACCGTCGTCGACCTCGCCGTCTCGACGGCGGGACGGGTGGTCGCCACCGCGACTGCGCTCGCCTCCGCTCCCGGCCGCCTGCTGCGGCTCATCGACGAGGGTGAGACGCTCCTGGTGCGGATCACCACAATCGTGGACGCGGCCGAGAAGACCGTCGACGATGTGCGCACCATCACCGAATCGGCGGCCACCGTCGCCGAGGAAGCCGCGCAGACCTCTGCCACGGCCGGCCTGCTGGTCGGCCAGGTCGCCGAGACCTCGGCGGCAGCCCGGGCGCTGGTCGGCCAGATCGGCCCGGACGTCCACGAACTGCTCGGCGTCACGCGCGACGTGCAGCAGGCGATCGTCGGCATCCCGGGCTTCGGCATGCTGCGCCGCCGCGGCGAGGATCGCGCCGGGGAGCAGGACGCCGCACCGGGGCAGGACGCCACCTGACGCGCGGTGACATCAGCGTGATCACCATCGCCAGCGTCACATCGGTGTGCTGGTCGTGGGCGTGAACGGCTCGCCGTGGCCGGGAACGATCAGTGCGGGGCGAAGACCGAGCACCTTGTTCCGGGACGCACGCAGCAACTCGCGATCCGGCGCGAACGGGTCGTCTGCCGGACCGTCCGCCGACCACCACAGATGCGTGCACACGACGACGCCGTCGCCGGTGTCCACCAACGTGGACACGTCCTGAGCCGTATGCCCGGGCGTCAGCAGCAACCGTACCGACGGGGACAGCTGACTCACGTCATCGGTGAACTCACGGTCGACCCACAGGTCGTCGTGGTAGACGGCCTGGAAATCATGGAACCGGGCGTTGGCGAACAGGGCGGCGTTGAGCGTGTGATCCGGATGATGATGGCTGAACACCACATCGGTGACTTCCTCGGCGGCGATACCGAGGTGCGCCAACGGGTCGAGAATCCGGCTCCGGGACGCGACCATGCCCGGGTCGACGACGGCGACGAGGTCCCCGTCGCGGACCAGCACCACTGTTCCCGCCACCCGGTCGCCCACGTACCCGACGGTCAACACATCCAATTGGGCAGTCACCGCATCTCCCTTCACCGGTTCCCAGCGTGCTGCCTCTCCAGGAGGCACCTCGTCAGCAGAGTCATGCGCCCGCAGGCACCTGGCTCACCTCGACCACGACGGCTACCAGCGGCTCGTCGGCGCGGGTCGTGTGCTCCTCACCAGCAACCCACAGCGCGGCCTGACCGGCCGCGATCGGCTGCCACAAGCCGTCGCCGCCGCACACCCTGCCCCGCCCGGAAATCACGACGAAGAGCTGGTCGACGGTCGCAGGGTGCCGGCCGATCTCACCACCGGCGGCAACTCGCATGATGGCCACACCGCCGTGGTCGGTGCGCGTCAACGGGCGGAAGCGGACGCCTGAGCTCCCGAAGCTGGTGATCTCCGTGCCCTGCTGCGCCGCGTACTCGATGATCCGCATCGGTCAGAATCTAACGCCACCCGCCGAGCTGATCGACCGGGGAGGTCGGCCCGTCCGGAGCCCGG
>Ga0070675_100002026_pt1 | contig 15033 bp, 13 predicted proteins | sample KBSM43metaG_FD_65343 | JGI IMG/M metagenome (GOLD analysis project Ga0070675, IMG submission 65343) | Miscanthus rhizosphere microbial communities from Kellogg Biological Station, Michigan, USA - KBS M4-3 metaG | ecosystem: Host-associated > Plants > Roots > Rhizosphere > Soil ...
TACGGGACTCTGGGCGCTGGACCTGACACGGGCACGAAGTTGTCGGACCGCAGGTACCACTGATCGCCGTAGACCGACTTGTATGTGACGAACACGACGGCCCTCTCGGATTCCGGCGCGCTGACCCCCGCCGCCACCAGCCACGTCTTTGGCACTTCGGCAATCACGAAGAGCTCCAGTATCGCCTTCGCCAGCGTCGCCGCGTCGCGAGTGGCGCCCAGGTTCTGAATCCATTCGCCCGCCGGTACCAGCCGTCCCGGTGTCAGCTTGTCCGTCCCCAGCCCTATCGTTTTGAACAGCTCGGGCCGCTGCTGGACGAAGAACTCGTACGGATCGCCGACGAAGTCCTTGCCCTTGTAGCGGACGCGAACGTCCTGGAGCAGCGCCGGACCGATACCCGTGTTGCGCACGCCCAGGTTGGTGCTCTCGTTGTTGCTCTGCAGCACGATTGCCAGATAGGGCATCACCGACGCGTGCTGCGACTCGCGCATCAGCTTCGTCTGGTAGAGGATGATGGCCAGGCTGCCGACGCCGACCACCATCGCGCTCACACTGACGATCCGATCCGTGTCCCACGTCCACTTCATGCGCTGACCCCGCGCACGCTCCACGCGCGCGCTCGAAGGCGAATCGCGCCGCCCGGTGACGGCAGCCGGCGCCGCAGCCGCTCACGCAGCTCGTCGCGCGCCGGTGCCTCGAGCGACGCCACGAAGGCGGGGGCCGGGCCGGTGCCGTGGAGAAACGGCTCCCAATAATCGTCGAAGTCGGCGAAACGCGTCTCGATCTCGACAGCGCCGGTGTCCGCCTGCGTCAGGCCTGCCGCCTCGAAGAGCGCTCGCAGCGCTGGCGGCGAGCACAACGGAAACCGTCGGCCCTCGTCGAGCGCGGCCGCGCGGCCGTCCGTTGCCGTGGCTTCGTCCCAGAACGCGCGCAGGAATTCCATGCCCGCCGCGTAGTCCCACACGTAGGCGGCCACGGTACCGCCTGGCCGCAGCCGCTGGCGCAGCGTGGCGAGCACCGTCTCAGGCGCCGAGAGGAAGTTGAGCACCAGCCCCGATACCGCCAGATCGAACCCGCCGTCGCGCCCGGGCGGCACCTCGGCGCCGGCGGCTACGAACGACACGCGCGGGTCGGTCACCCGGCGTCGGGCGTGTTCGATGAACGCGTCTGACGGATCGCACGCGACGACCGACGCCGGCTCGCAGGAACGTGCGATGGCGGTCGTGAGGGCGCCGGTACCGCAGCCGACCTCCAGCCAGTGCTGATTCGCCGGCGGCCGCAGCCACTCGAGAAACGCGCCCGCGAGCGGGCGGCTCCAGCGCCCCATGTAGCGCTCGTAGGCGTCTCCCGCGAGCCAGCGATCGTCGGGGTCGGTCATGCGGCGTCAGGGGCGGACGGGCAGGCGAGCCTTCGTCTGCGCGGCATCACAGACGTCCCCGATCGCCTGGACGACCGATGGCGGAGCCGAGAGGTGGATTTCGTGCAGCGTCCCTGGCACCACCGTGTGGCGCGAGTTGCCCGACACGGCGGCCAGCGCCGCGTGGTTCTCGGCAATGCCCGGCGTCTGCTCGAGCCCGCGGGTGAGGACGACCACCGGAACCCTTCCCATCGGATTGTCCGGACGGCCGCGGCTTTCCAACAGACGCGCCAATCCCGCTCGCTGGCCTTCGGCGCTCTCGCGCACGACAGCTGCCGGCACGGTTGGCGGAAACGACGCGATGAGCCGTCGATCGAGCTCGACCCGGCGCCGATACAGGTCGGATGGGAGCCGATCGAAGGGAGCGCCCGTCTGCGGTGAGCGTGTCGGACCCGGAACGTTGCCCGACGCCGGCAGCGTCGTCGCCAGCTGCTCGGCGGTGAGCGACGAGATTGCGACCGCGCGCCCCTGGAACAGCGTGAAGAGCCGATCCTCCGTGGACGGATCGACCAATACGAGCCCCGCGACCTCGTTGGGGTAGTCGAGCTGGTACAGGCGCACGTAGAGGCCTCCCGCCGAGTGGCCGACCAGCACGTAGGGCGGCCGCTCGCCGGCCGCAGCCAGAAGCGCGTGGAGATCGGCGACGATCCGCGCCGGCGTTTCCACGTCCGGGCGCGGATCGCTCCAGCCGGACCCGGCGCGATCGTAGGCGCACACCCGTCGCGCGCGGGCCGCCTCGGGCTGCACGAGCGTCCAGTCGATGGCGAAAGCGCTGGCCCCGGCTTCGATGACGACGGTGGGCGAGCCGCTGCCGCTGCACCTGAGGTGCAGCCTCCGCCCGCCGATGTCGACGAGACGGCCCGGCGCGGGACCAATGTCGATCGGTTGTGCCAGCCCGGTCGCCGCCAGGAGAAGCGCGCCACCCGAGAGGGCCAGGTGTCTCATGCTGCGTCCTTCGCCGACGCCGGCCGTCAGTCGGCCGGCGCGACCAGAAACTGCTCGATCTTACCGTCGGGCAGATAGAACGCGGTCACGCTCAGGTTGCGTCCGCCCGCCGTGATCGCGAAGCGGCGGAGCACCATGCCTCCCCGGAGTCCCTGGGTCGACTGCGCGAACGACGACGGTTCGCCGAGTGGACCCAGGCTGTCGGCGAAGTCCCTCAGCGCCTGCAGCGTGAAGTACGCGTTCATGTTCGCGGTGAAGAGCGCCCGATCGACCTCGCCCCGCTGCAGGCTGGCGAAGATCGCCCGCGCCTGGTCCACGGCACTGCGCGAATCGCCCACACCGGTGAAGAGCGTGTTCGCGACACGTCGGGCGATCTCACCGGACGCGTTGTTGGCGTCGACGTTGACGAGCACGACGATGGCCACCTTCTCGTCCGGGTAGATTTCGTTGCGCGCAGTGAACCCGGACACCTCGCCGCCGTGCGAAATCTGCCGGCGACCACCCGGCGTGGCGACGTTGACGCCGAGTCCGTAGCCTGAGGGCGCGCCGTTGACGAGGAGCACCTCGCGCTCGAGCTGGAGGTACGACTCAGCCCTCAGCACGGCGCGGTTCATCACCGCGATATCCCACCGCGCCAGGTCTGATGCCGTCATGGCCAGCTCGCCCGCTGCCGACAGCCAGCCCTTACCTTCCTTGGGCGCTTCGCGCGGCGGCCCGAGCGCGTAGCGAAGGTAGCGCATCGGATCGCCGGCACCGAGGGGCGCCTGATCGGTGTCCACGACCGACGCCATCTGCAGTGGACCGAACACGCGGGCGCGCAGGAACGCCAGCAGCGGCTGGCCGGAGACGCGCTCCACGATCTGCCCCGCAATGACGTAGTTGGTGTTGCTGTACTGCCACCGCGTGCCCGGCTCGAAGTCGAGCGGCTTCTGCGCCCAGCCCTTCATGATCGCGGCTGGCGTCGTGTCCTTCAGCATGTCGGGCATGACGTAGTCCTGCGGCCAGTAGTCCTGGTAGCCCGACGTCATCGACAGCAGCTGACGGACGGTGATCTCGTTGGCGCGCGTGAGCTCGGGAAACCACTTCGCCACCCGATCGTCGAGCGACAGCTTCCCCTCCTCGGCCAGCAGCAGTATCGCCGCCGACGTGAACTGTTTGCTGATCGACCCGATGCTGTAGCGCATCGAGGCCGTGGCGGGCACCGCAGGCGGTCCCAGGCGGGCAGAACCGTAGGCCTTCTCGTAGACGACGGCGCCGCCCTGGACGACAGCAATCGAGGCGCTCGGCGCTCCGCTGCGGTTCAGCACTTCCTGCACGGCGGCGTCGATGAGACCGGCCCGGCTGGCGGCGAGCGTCTGCGACGCAGACGGCCGCGCCGCACCGAGCCACGCCAGGATTAGAGCGCCGCCGACGAAACGGGCCGCACGCGTCGTTCGCATGAGCTCTCCTTCGAAGTGCAGGGGGAAAACAAAAGGCGGGCAGGCCCGATGGCCTGCCCGCCCGAAAGAGTAACGCGTGACGGCGCTACTTGGCCGTGATGACGAAGTGGCCGCGGCGGTTGCGGTCGTAGCACGCCTCGGTCATCTCCGTGCAGAGCGGGGCCTCCTCGCCCTTGCTGACCACGGCCATCCGATCGGCCGCGATGCCCAGGCTCACCATGTAGTCCATGACGGCCCTGGCGCGCCGATCGCCCAGCGCGAGGTTGTACTCGTTCGTGCCGCGCGCGTCGGCGTGGCCTTCGATCGACACCCGCGTCGTCGTCCAGCGGCGCATCCAGTCGGCGTTCTTCTGCAAGGTCGGGCGCTGATCGTCACGGACCGTCGACTGGTCGTAGTCGAACGACACGTCGGAAAGCGGATTTTCGGCGTTCACCTGATCCAGCGACTTGCGCGCGAACAGTTCGTCCTCGGTGAGCGGCGCCGGAGCTGGCGGAGGAGCTGGCTTGGGCGTGGGCGGCGGCGGGGGCGGCGGCGGCGGTGCGGGCGCAGCCGGCGGGTCCGGCGGCGGCGGCGGTGGCGGCGGCGGAACCTTTTTGGCGCAGGCCGCGACGAACACAGCCAGCAGAACCATTGTGGTCACCCACGAGTAACGACCGCGCACATTCATCTACGAATCCTCCACACTCCACCGACGTAACCGCCCCGCGAAGCGGGGCAAGCAAGCACAGCCGCTGGCGAGGCGGAGTGCGTGAAATCTACGAAGCGTCGCCAGCCGTGGCCGAGCTTACAGTTCGATGATCTACCTGTCAATCGGCTACAGACGGCATTTACTGCAGATCTGCACGGCATTCGAAGACGCGGAGGCCGAGCTTCCGTGTGTCGGCGGTGCCTTCGGCAGCACCGGGCAGATACGTGCGATCGGTTTCGATCGTGACGACCCCGTGCGATTCGGTCAGCGCATCGGCGGGCACCGTGACGCGCCACGAGAAGTCGCTGGCCGGGTGAAACGTGGCGAGCGTCCGGCTCCCCGCGAGGATCCGGACCGTCGGCGCCACGCCCACGTACTTCACCGGCGACTCGCCGCGAACGTGCAGCACGACCGTTCGTGACGAGACGAGCCGTAATTGCGCGCTGCCGCCCGTCCAGCGCCACCGTTGCCCGGTGTCGGGCGAGTACTCGTCCTCGTACCAGCCATCCGAGAAGGCCATCAGCGGACGGGCGCCGTCCGACTGCAGGTCGAACTGGCGGATCGCGATCTCCGGCACCGGCCGTCCCGATTCGATTGAGCGCGCCGAGACGCGCAGCGTGGCATACGGTCCAGACCCCGCGGGAATACCGCGGGGGAGCCGTACGAACCGCACGAACGGCCGCCCCGCGGCCTCGCGCGGGACGACCCAGGTTCCCACGGCAGAACCGTCGATCGTCACCGTCAGCTCAGCCGGGCCGTCTCCCGTCGTCCCCAGATGAAAGCCTCCGATCACCGCCGTGGCCGGCTCCGGGCGGCGCCGCACGAAGGCGTCGATCGGCCCGTGGTCCAAGCCGGTCCCCGAGGCGCGCACGCGCCCACCAGCCTCGGGCGTGAGCGACCAGCCCTCACCCACCATCCAGCCGGGCGGCTGGATCCGGTGCCACACCGCCCCAATCGGCCGCACGCCGCCCATCTCGGCATGGGCCCCGGCTCGCCACGGGTTGGCCTCGTTGGTGAGGACGTTGGCCGGATCGAAGAGCGCCATGTCGGTGCGCAGCGGGTCGCCGAGGAACCACACCGTCTGCGCTCCCCCGTCGCGGAAGTACTGGACGGGACCGAGCCACTCCTTTTGACGCACCGGCGGAACGGGATGCAGCCATTCTGGCGCCGACGCCTGCAGCGATCGATAGAGGGCGTAGTGGGAGTAGACGCCGGCTGGCGGCACGCCCTCGCCCTCGGAAGTCATGTCCACGATGGCGCGGAACGCGGGGTGCGCCTGCTGGCCGTAGTCGATGGCCGTCGGCACCGACACGATCACGGCCGACCCGGCCACCGCTGCCCACGCGAGCACCGACACGCGACCGGCCTGCGACATCGCCAGCGTGGCCAGCCAGACGATCGGCGGCACGAGCGGCAGCGCGTAGCGGATCGTCGCGGTCTCCTGCAGCAGCAGGTGGAAGGCCGCATACGGCAGGAAGGCGAGGCAGACGAGGCCCAGCATGCGCCGCGTCTTGACGAGGGCCACCAGCCCGCCGACGGCCGCCAGGGCCGCGACCACCAGCCCAAGGCGCGGGTCGCCCCACGACAACCCCAGCGTGCGATAGAGCGCGAGCGCCAGCAGGCGTGGCGCCGGGTGCGACCAGAGCATGTCCACCCAGGCGAGGTCCTCGCCCGCCTGCGATCCGAGCGCGCGCAGATAGCCCTGCACTCCGCCTGAGAGGACCAGCAGCGGAATGCCCCAGGACAGGCCGCCCGCGATGCCCGCCGCCACCGCGAGCGCGCGATGCGGCCACGTGTGTCCGCGACGCGCACCGATCAGAACACCTACGAGGAGCGGCAGTGTGAGCACCGCGGACTGGACGCGGATGCCGCCGGACAGTCCGGCCACGAACGCACCGGCAACCAGCCACCAGGGCGACGCGATGCCGCGAACGATCAGCGCCTGCGCGAACAGCGCCAGGGCGAGCCCCGGCATGTCGCTGAGCGGCCGCACGCCGGAAATCGAGAAGAGCGGCGCCACCGCCAGTAGCGCCGCGGCGCCGGTAACCAGCATCGGCGGCACGCGCGCCGCCTCGTCGGGAAACACCTCTTCGAGCGCGCGGTAGAACATGGCCGCCGCGATGATGGCGAGCGCGCCACCGGCCAGCGACCACACCGCCAGCGCGACCGCCTCGACGCGCAGCCCCGGCAGCGAGGGGATGAGCCACGAGAGCGCGTCGAGCGAGACGTGGCCGAGACCGATGTAGAGCGGGTACCCCGGCGGATGCGGCTGATGGAGCGCCGGATCGAAGTGGCGCAGGCCGAGCGCGAAGTTGATCGAGTCGATGTCTTCGAGCGACTGCGGCAGAAACGGTAGATGCGCGGCAACGAAGGCGACGGCCAGAGCCACGGCTGGCCACAGCCGCGCCGCGCGCCTGCTCTGGGGCCTAGATGGGGCGGAGTCGGATGCCCTCATTCAGGCTGCCCATCCGATACCCCTGGAGATCCACCGCCACCTGGCGGTAGCCGATCGAGCGCAGGGCCCGGAGGATCTCGTCGCGGACGCCCTCGTCGAGCGCGCGCGCGATCTCGTCGCGCCCGAGCTCGAGCCGCGCCAGCGTGTCGTGATGGCGCACGCGGCAGACGCGGAAGCCGAGCGCGCGGAGCGCATCCTCGGCCTGCTCGACCATCTGCAGCTTCTCGCTGGTGATCTCGTGGTCGTACGGAATCCGCGACGACAGACACGCCGATGCGGGCTCGTCCCATGTGGCCATTCCTGCCGCACGTGACAGCTCGCGAATCTCCGCCTTTGTGAGACCCACTTCGTCGAGCGGGCTCCGTACGCCATGCTCCCGCGCGGCCTGGCGGCCAGGGCGATAGTCGCCGCGATCGTCGGCGTTGTTGCCGTCGAGCACGACGTCGATGGCCCGCGCCGACGCGAGCGCGGACAGCGTCGTGTAGAGCTCGTCCTTGCAGTAGTAGCAGCGGTTGACGGGGTTGGCGCGGTACTCGGGGCGCTCGAGCTCCGCCGTGGCCACGACCTCGTGCGTGAGTGCGAAGGCCTCGGCCACCTGACGCGCCAGCGATCGATGGTGTTCGGGATAACTCGGGCTGTCGGCGGTGACGCAGAGCGCACCGGAGCCCAGAACCTGCGTGGCGACTACCGAGAGATAGGCGCTGTCGACGCCCCCGCTGAAGGCGACGATGGCGGAAGAAAAACCGGAGAGCAGCTCGCGGAGGCGCTGTTCCTTGACGCCCGCGTCGGAGCTGCCGTGCTCACTCGTCGACGTCCTCCCCTTCGTCGACCACGTCGTCGTCGAGGTCGTCGAGGTCGTCATCGTCGTCGTCCTCTTCCTCGTCTTCGTCCTCGTCGTCATCGTCGTCGTCGTCGTCGAGGTCGTCATCCCCGTCGGCGAACGCGAGGCTGCCGTCCTCGCCAAGGACGAGCTTGCGCCCACATTCGGGACAGCTCACGGCATCGCCCTCCTCGAGTTCGTCCGCGTCGATCTCTTCGTAGTCGCAGTCAGGGCAGGTCGCCATATCGGCACATCCTCAATAGAATCCGCCACTTCCCGGAGAAGAAGGATTATAGCGAGATTGGCGAGGCCCCGGCAACGAACCCTAACGAGTTGCCGCGGTCACACCGATAGAAGAAGTGTGACGAGCGCGGCAATCCTGGAGGCGGTGAAAACCGTGGTCGTGGCCGACGACACAGCCTTCGTCCGCGACCGTTTCCGCGCCGCCCTGGCTCAGGCTGGTCATGAAACCCTGACGGTTCGTACAGGGGCCGAGCTGCTCGGCTTGATGCGCCGGACCGGGGAGCGCGTCGACCTCATCGCGCTCGACCTGCGGCTGCCGCAGGGGCAGGGCGTGCAGATGGTGCGTGACCTCCAGAAGCTCAGCAAGCACAAGCCGACGATCGTGGTCTTCAGCGGCACCATCGCCAATGCCACCGAAGTCCGCGAGCTCACGACGCTCGGCGTGGCCGGCTACGTCAACGAGTACACGGCGGTGCAGCACATCCTGCCGTCGCTCTCGCCGCACCTCTACCCGGATCTCTACAACCGTCGCAGCAGCCCGCGCGTCACGCTGGGCATCCCGATCGCCTATCGCGTCGGCAACACGATCTCGTCGGCGGTGACGCTCAACATCAGCCAGGGCGGTCTGGCCATCCGCACCACCAGCCCGCTCGAAGTCGGCGCGTCGCTGCGGGTGCGCTTTCGCCTGTCCACGAGCCGCTTCGATCTCGAATCCGAAGCACGCGTCGCGTGGTCGGTGCCGCGCCTCGGCATGGGCGTCGAGTTCATCAGCCTCGAGCACGAATCGCAGGCCGCCATCCACGCGTTCGTGCAGTCGCACTTCTTCAGCAACAGAAAAGCGTAGCGGAAGGCCGCGGGCTTCCGGCTTCAGGCTTGGGGCCTGGATGCCTCAAGGCTCAGGACCGCCTCAGCTGCGTCCCTGCCAGGTGCGTTGCGTTATCACCCGCGCACAAACACGTCGACGAGGTCACCATGTCCTACACGCGGCCGTTCGGCTGCAAAACCACGCTGCTGCTGCCGGACACGGACATGCTGGAATACGTCTGCACGGAGAACCAGAAGCCGCGCGTTCGGTGAGCACGGGCCGCCTGAAGGCGGCCCCACGACGGAGGGCGCCTGTCCCGACAACCGTCAGCGGGCGCGCAGCAGCCTCAACGCATTCGCGACCACGATCACCGAGGCGCCGGTGTCGGCGAGGACGGCCATCCACAACGTCGCGTTGCCGGTGACTGCCGCAACCAGAAACACAGCCTTGAGGGCGATCGAGACGGCGACGTTGGTCTTGACGTTGCGCAGCGTGGCGCGCGCGAGGCGCAGCGCGAACGGCAGCTTGAGCAGCTCGTCTGACATCAGGGCCACGTCGGCGGTCTCAATCGCGACGTCGGATCCCACGGCACCCATGGCGATGCCGACGTCGGCTGCCGCCAGGGCGGGCGCGTCGTTGATGCCATCGCCTACCATCGCCACCGGCCCGTAGGCCGCGCGGAGCCGGCCGATGGCCTCGTGCTTCTGATCGGGCAGCAGCGCCGCTTGATACTCGTCCACGCCGACGTCCGCCGCCACGCGCCCGGCGACGCCGCTCTCGTCGCCGGTCAACATCGCGATACGGCGTACACCCGCGCGCCGCAGCAGATCGAGCGCATCGCGCGCCTGCGCCCGCGGCCGATCAACCAGCCACAGCGCTCCTGCCAGCCGCCCCTCGATCGCGACCAAGACCCGGGCGCCGGCCGCGCCCGGAAGCACCGCGGACAAATCGATGCCGTGCAGCTCCATCAGCCGCCCGTTGCCCACCACGACGTCGCGCCCGTCGACGCGGCCTTCGACGCCGAGGCCGGAGCGCGCCCGCACGCCGGTGGCTGACGGCACCGCCACCCCGTCGTGGCGCGCCTGCGCGACGACGGCCACGGCCACGGGATGGCTCGAATGCACGTCCACCGCGGCGGCGGCCGCGAGCACCTCGGCGGGCGTCACGCCCAGGACGGGCTCGACGCCGGCGACGGCCAGCTCACCGGCGGTCAGCGTGCCCGTCTTGTCGAAGGCCAGCACGCGCACCGCGGCCAGGCGCTCGAGCGCGGCGCCCCCCTTCACCAGCACACCGCGGCTCGCCGCCGCCGACACCGCCGCCACGATCGACACCGGAGTCGAAATCACGAGCGCGCACGGGCACGAGACCACGAGCAGCACGAGCGCGCGATACACCCACACCAGCGCCGGCGCACCAAGCAGCGGCGGCAGGATGGCCACCACCAGGGCGCCCGCAATCACCGCCGGGGTGTAGATGCGGCCAAACCGATCGACGAAGGACTGGATGGGCGCGCGCTGCGCCTGCGCTTCTTCCACCAGGTGGATGATGCGCGCCACCCGGGTGTCGCGGCCGACGCGCGTCACCGTGAGCTCGAGCGCCCCGTGGCCGTTGATGGTGCCGGCATAGACCGGGCTGCCCGGGCCCTTGTCGGCGGGGAGCGATTCCCCGGTGATGGGCGCCTCGTTCACGTCGCTGTCGCCTGACGCGACGATGCCGTCGACCGGAACCTTGTCGCCGGGGCGGACGATGACAACATCGCCAGCGGCAACCTCTTCGACGGGCACCCGCTGCTCGATGCCGCCGCGGCGGACGAGCGCGTCCCGCGGCGACAAATCGAGCAGCGCGCGGATGGCGCCGCGCGCGCGAGCCAGGGTGCGCGCCTCGAGCCACTGCGCCAGCGCGAAGAGAAAGACCACCGTCGCGCCCTCTCGCCATTCGCCGATGGCGACGGCACCGGTCGCAGCCACCACCATCAGGGCGTTGATGTCGAGGGTGCGCGCGCGCAGGGCGCCCAGGGCGCGCCGCGCGGGAAAGACGGCGCCCGCGACCGTGCCGGCGACGTAGGCGGAGATGGCGACCGCCGCGAACCCCTGGGCCGATGCGGCCATGCCGGCGACGATTGCGGCGCCGGACGCGGCGGTGAGCCAGAAGCGCGCCCGAACGTCGGCGCCGACGGCGCGCGGCTCCTCGTGCTCGAGCCACATCCGCATGCCGGCCGCGGCGACCGCATCCACCATCGCCGCGGTGTTGAGCTTGGCGGCGTCGTAGCTGACGCGCAGCCGCTGGCCGACCACGTCGGCCGAGATTGCTTCCACGCCAGCGATCGGCTTGAGGCGGCGCTCGAGGATCACGACCTCGTCGTTGCAATCGAGCCCTTCGACGCGGAACACGGCTTCCGCGTGCACCTCGCAGACCGCGCAGGTCATCTGTGCCGTCGGCATCAGCGGCCGCCTCCGCGGCGCCCTTCCTGGGCGTGGCGAAGGCCCTGCTCGAACAGGGCGAGCACGTGGTGGTCGTCGAGCGCGTAGAACACGTTGCGGCCGGCGCGGCGGGCGCGCACGATGCGCGCGCCGCGCAGCAGCCGGAGCTGGTGCGACACGGCCGATTCCGACAGCTTCAGCGCGGTGGCCAGGTCCTGCACGCACACCTCCGACCGCGACAGGACGTCGAGGATGCGCACCCGGGTCGGATCGCCAAGCACTCGAAAGATCTCGGTCAGGTCGTCTACGTCGGACGGTTCGAGAACTGACATATGAACAATTGCTCATATATAGTATCGAATCCGGCCACCAGTTGCAGTCAGACGTCAAACCTGACGGCCGAGCCCGCGCGCGGCCCGCTTTTGCGGTTGCGCGGAGCATCGGATAGGATTCGAGGTTGCGTTGGCCGTAAACAGCCAGCCTTCAAGACCTTACCGAAGTCACAAACCAGCCCACCGGAGACACCAGTCGTGATCGAGGTCCAACACCTCACTAAACGCTACGGGCCCTTCACCGCCGTCGACGACATCAGCTTCACAGTAGACAAGGGAGAAATCCTCGGGTTCCTGGGCCCGAACGGCGCCGGCAAGACCACCACCATGCGCGTGCTCACCGGCTACATGCCGCCTTCCGAGGGGACGGCGGTCGTGGCCGGCTACAGCCTCCTCGACAAACCGATCGAGGCCAAGCGGCGCACCGGCTACCTGCCCGAAACGCCGCCGCTCTACCCGGACATGACCGTGCGCGAGTACCTGGAGTTCTGCGCGCGCATCAAAGGCGTGCCGCGCGGCGAGCGCAAGAAGCGGGTCAGCACCGCGATGGAGCGTACGCGGGTCGCGGACATGGCCGAGCGGCATTGCGGAAAATTGTCGAAGGGCTATCGCCAGCGCGTCGGTCTCGCGCAGGCGGTGCTCGGCAATCCCGAGGTCTTGATCCTCGACGAACCGACCGCCGGCCTGGATCCGAAGCAGATCAACGAGACGAGAAACCTGATCAAGGAGCTGCGCGGCGACCACACGGTGATCTTGAGCACGCACATCCTGCCCGAGGTCAGCCAGACCTGCACGCGCGTGGTCATCATCAACAAGGGCAAAGTGGTCGCGGTGGACACGCCCGACAACCTCACGTCGCGGCTGCGCGGATCGGAAACGATGTACGTGCAGATCGACGCGATGGGGGCTGACGCTGGCGGCACGCTGGCGGCGCTGCCGGGCGTGACCAAGGTGACCGTCTCCGACACGAAGGACAGCGTGACGGGACTCGAAGTGGAAAGCGAGGCCGGCCGCGACGTGCGGCGCGATCTCGCCGCGGCCGTCGTGGCCCGCGGCTGGGGCCTGCTGGAGCTGCGGCCGATGCGAATGAGCCTCGAAGACGTGTTCCTGAAGCTGACCACGCAGGAGAGCGACGCCCCCGTGGCGTCAGACGTGGTGGCGTCGGAGCAGCCCCTCGACTCCGCTCGGGACGAGGCGGAGGTGGCTCATGAGTAACGTGCTGGCCATCGCGCGCAGGGAGATCAGCGCCTACTTCGCATCGCCCATCGCCTACGTCGTCATCGGCTTCTTCGCGCTGATGTTCGGCTTCTTCTACTACTCGCTGCTCCTCTACTTCGACCGCCAGAGTCTGCAGGCCGCCGGCCAGGCGGTGAACGTCAACGAGCAGTTCCTCCGCCCAGTGTTCCTCAACGCGACGGTCATCTTCCTGTTCGTGCTGCCGCTCGTGACGATGCGCACGTATTCGGAGGAGAAGCGCTCGGGCACCATCGAGCTCCTGCTCACCGCGCCGCTCACCGACCTGCAGATCATCCTCGGGAAGTTCCTGGGCGCGATGGGACTCTACGCGGCGATGCTGGCCATCACGCTCGTCCACGTCGGTCTGCTGTTCGTGTTCGGCAATCCCGAATGGCGGCCGGTGGCCACCACCTACCTCGGGCTGCTGCTCATGGGCGGCTGCTTCGTCTCGATCGGGTTGCTGATCTCGAGCCTGACGAAGAACCAGATCGTGGCCGGCATGATCACCTTCGGCGTGTTCCTGATGCTCTGGGTGATCAACTGGATCGCCTCGTTCATGGGGCCGACCACGCAGCAGGTGCTCAACTACCTGTCGATCACCGATCACCTCGACGACTTCACCAAGGGGATCATCGACACCAAGCACCTCGTGTACTACGTCAGCTTCATCACATTCGGGCTGTTCCTGACCGCGCGGTCGGTGGACACCGAGCGGTGGCGGGGGTAGCCGATGACTCGCATCTTCAACATGCTCGCGTGGCTGGGCACGGCGATCGTCTTCGCCGCCGCCGCCGTGCGCATCCTCGGTTGGGCCGACGTCATCCCGGTGTCCGCCCGCCTCGATCAATACGCGATGTACGCGTCGTGGGCCGGTCTGGCGCTGGTCATCCTCTACTCACTGTCGCAGTGGCGCCAGATCGTCGCGTGGTTCGGCGGCCGCAACGCCCGTTATGGCACGCTGGCCGGTGCCAGCGTCCTCGTCGCCCTCGGCATCCTGGTGGCGGTCAATTACGTGTCGGTGCGGCAGAACAAGCGCTGGGATCTGAGCGCCAACCAGCAGTTCTCGCTCTCGGACCAGACCAACAAGCTCCTGGCCGACCTGAAGGCGCCGGTGAAGTTCCTCGTCTTCGAGCAGGCCACCGGCCTCGACCGTTTTCGCACCCGCCTGAGCGGCTACGAGTACGCGTCCAAGCAGGTGAACGTCGAGTACATCGACGCCGACAAGTATCCGGTTCGTGCCAAGGAGTACGAGATCCAGCAGTACGGCACGGTGGTCGTCGAATACATGGGCCGCAAGGAGCGGGTGACGACCGACGGCGAACAGGATCTGACCAACGCGCTCATCAAGGTCCTGAACCCCACCAAGAAGAGGATCTACTTCCTCGCCGGCCACGGCGAAAAGGACACCGCGAGCCAGCAAAGCGACCGCGCTGGCTTCAACGCGATTGCGGCCGCCCTCAAACTCGACAACTACGAGTTCGACAAGCTGGTGCTGGCGCAGACCAACGAGGTGCCGGCCGACGCCACGATGCTCGTCATCGCCGGCCCCCGCACCGACCTGTCCGAGCCGGAAGTGCCGCTCCTCGAGGGCTACCTGGCGAAGGCGGGAAAGCTCCTGGTGCTGCTCGATCCGCCCGACGATCTGAAGGGCGGCAACCGCACGCCGCGCCTGACGACACTGCTCGCCGCCTGGGGCATCAAGGCCACCGACACGGTGGTCGTCGACCTGAGCGGCCGCACCAACGTCGCCACGGTGGCCGTGGTCGGGCCTCCCTACCCGATGCACGCCATCACCGAGCGCTTCGATCTGCTGACGGTCTTTCCGCTCGCCCGCGCGATCACGGCCGAAACGGGCGCCGGCGAAGGGCGCACGCCGCAGCCGTTCCTGCAGACCCACCAGCGGAGCTGGGCCGAAGCGACGATGGCGCAGCTCCAGGATCCCAACCAGTTGAAGCCGGAAGAAGACAAGGGCGACATCGTCGGGCCGGTCACCATCGGCATGGCGGTCGCGGTGCCGTCGAAGCCGCCGGCTCCGCCGGCGGGTGACGCGGCCAAGACCGATCAGGCGCCGCCGCCCGAAACCCGCGTGGCCGTGATTGGGGACTCCGATTTCGCGTCGAACGCCTATCTCGGAGGCGAAGGCAACCGCGACCTGTTCATGAACGTGGTGGGCTGGCTGTCGCAGCAGGAGAACCTGATCTCGATCCGGCCGCGCGAGGCGGCCGACCGCCGG
>Ga0070675_100002030_pt1 | contig 15012 bp, 14 predicted proteins | sample KBSM43metaG_FD_65343 | JGI IMG/M metagenome (GOLD analysis project Ga0070675, IMG submission 65343) | Miscanthus rhizosphere microbial communities from Kellogg Biological Station, Michigan, USA - KBS M4-3 metaG | ecosystem: Host-associated > Plants > Roots > Rhizosphere > Soil ...
TTCGTGTTCGCGGTGTCCGCCGAGTCGCCACCGAAGATCCGCTCGATCCGCGTCATGGTGGGCGGATAGCACCGCTCGGTTCGGCCCGGCGGGCGTCGCCGTCCGTTCGTAGATCCGAGCCCGCCTTGGCGGCGTAGTCCCTCCGGCTTCGACTGGAGAGACCAAATGAATGAGCTGCTCTCTTTCGCGCAGCTCGGCGTGCGTCACATCCTCGACGTGGAAGCGCTCGACCACGTGCTCTTCCTGGTCGCGCTCGCCGCCATCTATCGGTTCCGCGACCTGCGCGACGTGCTGTGGGTCGTGACCGCGTTCACGGTTGGACACTCGATCACGCTCGCGCTCGCCGTTACCGGCGCGCTCGAGATTCCCTCGTCGCTCGTGGAATTCCTGATCCCGGTGACCATCGTGATCACGGGCGCCGAGAACGTGCTGGTGAGCGATCGCACCCGCGCGCCGTGGGGCGGCCGGTATCGGCCGATCTTCGCGGGGGTGTTCGGCCTCGTGCACGGCGCCGGATTCGCCGCGTACCTCAAGGCGCTCTTCGTCGAGCACGTGGCCATCCCACTGCTCGGCTTCAACCTCGGCATCGAGGCGGGACAGCTGGTCGTGCTCGCCGCCGCGGGGGTGGCCCTCGCCCTGATCGACGCGAGCATCGGAGCGAGCCGGCTCGCGACCGCTCGCTGGCCCGCCGTGCGCGTACGCGCGGTGGCCGTGTCGCTGCTCGTCGTCGCGGTGGCCGCACAGTGGGCCGTCGAGCGCACGCCGTGGTGACGGGACGACGTCTCACGGCCGCGCTCGGCCTGGCGATGCTCGGCGTCCTGGGCGCGATGGAGCACGCGAGCGCTCATCCGTTGCACAGCACGATCACGGAGCTCGTGCTGGATCCGGCACGAGGAACGGCGCGGGCTACGGTTCGCGTCTTCGCCGACGACCTTCGGTCGGCGGTGACGCGCGCGACACATGGCCGCACGCCGCCGCCAACCGGGGCGGCGTGGGATGCCGCCGTCGTCGCGTATGCGACCAGCGCCATCGCCCTTCAGGACGCGAGCGGGAGGGCGGTTCCCCTGCGCTCCTGCGGGCTGCGGCGCACGGGGGATCTGCTCTGGGTCTGCCTCGAGGGTGGCGTCGCGCGCGATGTGGGGACTCTTCAGCTCCGCAACACGATGCTCTGCGAGCTGTACGAGGATCAGGTCAACGTCGTGCAAGGCGTCGTCGGCGGCACGCGACGCAGCCTGCTGTTCGTGCGAGGCGACAGGTTCAAGGCGCTCCGGTAGCGCAGCGGTCCTGGCGTAGCTGCTCGTTCGGCGGCACGTTGGCGCGATGCCCCTCTTTCCTCGTCCGAACCGCGCCGCGTCCATCGCCGCCCTGCTCCTCCTCGCCGCACCGCTCGGGACTCGTGCACAGAGCCGTACGCCGACCGTCTTCGCGGGTGCACCCGAAGCGAAGTGGATCGCGCCGCCCGGCATGCACCCGGATTCCTTCGGCGTCTTCCACGCGCGGCGCATCGTGGATCTCGGTGCGAAGCCGTCGCGCTTCGTCGTGCACGTCTCGGCCGACAACCGCTACCGCCTGTACGTGAACGGCACGCAGGTCTCGTCCGGCCCGCAGCGCTCCGACGCGATGCACTGGCGCTACGAGACGGTGGACCTCGCGCCGGCGCTGCACGCGGGCCGCAACGTGATCGCGGCCGTGGTGTGGAACTGGGGCCTGCACCACCCCGTCGCGCAGCACAGCCTGCGGAGCGGCTTCCTGGTGCAGGCAGACGGTCCGTCGGAAGCCGTCGCGAACACCGGTCCGGGCTGGAAGCTGCTGCACGATCCGGCGTATGCCGAGGTGCTCGTGGCGAATGCCGACGTGAGGGCGTACTACGCCGCGGCGCACGGGGAAGCAGTCGACGGCGCCCGCTATCCGTGGGGCTGGGAGCGTCTCGACTACGACGACGGCACCTGGCAGACGGTGTCGACCACCGTGCGCGATCCGGCGATCGCCGGGGACCTGCTGCTGCACGCCGTGCCCGGGCGCGGCGGCTACGGCGATGCCTCGGGCTGGCAGCTCGAGCCACGCGACCTGCCGCCGATGGAGGAGACGCCGGTGCGCCTCGCGGCGGTACGCCGCGCCAGCGGCGTGCCGCTCATGGACGGCTTCATCCGCGGCGGCGAGGCGCTCGTCGTCCCTGCGAACACGCACGCGACGCTGCTGCTCGACCGCGCGCGCACGACGAACGCGTACACCATGGTCGAGACGAGCGGCGGTGCGGGCAGCACGCTCACCATGACGTACGCCGAGGGAGCGATCGACTCCGCGGGCAACAAGGGCAATCGCAACGAGGTGGAGGGCCGGCGCATTCGCGGGATCCACGACGTGATCCGTCCGGGCGGCGGCGAGCATCGGCGATTCCAGACGCTCTACTGGCGCTCCGGCCGCTACGTGGAGCTGGACGTACAGACCGCCGCCGAACCACTGCGCATCCACGACGTGTCGGGCATCTTCACCGCGTATCCGTTCGTCGAGCGCGGCCGCTTCGCGAGCGACCTGCCCTGGCTCGCCGACATGTGGCGCATGAACTGGAACGGCGCACGCATCGGCGCGTTCGAGACGTACATGGACACGCCGTACTACGAGCAGCTCCAGTACATCGGCGACACGCGATTGCAGGCGCTCATCTCGCTCTACGTCGCCGGCGACGACCGACTCGTGCGCCAGGCGATCGTGCACTTCGACGACTCGCGCATCCCCGAAGGGATCACGACGAGCCGCTATCCGTCCGAGCTCCAGCAGCTCATCCCGCCGTTCGCGCTCATCTACGTCGCGATGGTGCACGACTACCAGCTGCATCGCGACGATCCGGCGTTCGTGCGGACGCGATTGCCCGGGATTCGCGGCATTCTCGACTGGTATGGCCGCCGCGTCGACACCACCGGGATGCTCGGTCCGATGCCGTACTGGAACTTCGTGGACTGGGCCGAACGCTGGACGCGCGGCGTGCCGGCGGGTGCGGACGACGGCCATTCGGCCACGGTGAGCCTGCTCTACGCGTATGCGCTCGATCGCGCCGCACTGCTCGAGGCGGAGCTCGGCGTGCCGGGGATGGCCAGCTCGTATCGCGCGCGGGCCGACGCGCTGCGGCGCGCCGTGCGTGCGCGTGCGTGGGACACGCGGCGACAGCTCTTCCGCGACGCGCCCGACTCGGCGGCGTTCAGCCAGCAGACGAACGTGCTCGCGATCCTCACCGACGCGCTGCCGGCGACGGAGCAGCGCGCGCTCATGGAACGCGTGCTCGCCGACTCGTCGCTGATCCCCGCGTCGTACTACTTCTCGTGGTACGTGCACGAAGCGCTGCGCAAGGTCGGACTCGCCGACCGCTACATCGAGCAGCTCGCGCCGTGGCGCACCATGCTGGCCCTCGGGCTCACCTCGGCGCCCGAGAAGCCAGAGCCGACGCGCTCCGACTCGCACGCCTGGTCGGCGCACCCGAACTACGGGCTTCTCGCCACCGTCCTCGGCGTGCGTCCCGCGTCGTCGGGCTTCCGAACCGTGAGCATCGCCCCCGCGCTCGGGCCGCTACACACCGCGTCGGGGCGCGTGGCGCATCCGCGGGGCGACATCGACGTCGCGCTCACGCGCGTCGGCTCGGCGGGGCTCAGCGCCGAGGTGACGCTGCCGGCGGGAGTGAGCGGACGATTCGAATGGCATGGTCGCACGGTACCGCTTCACGCCGGCAGGCAGAGCGTGCGCTTCTAGTCAGTCGGCGCGATACGCCTCGACCGTCACGCCCAGTCGCTGCTCCGCGTTCCCACGGAACGATCCGCGCGTGGGCGACACGTCGGCGTAGTCGCGTCCGATCGCGATCTTGACGTGCGCGTCGCCCACGACGACGTCGTTCGTCGCGTCGAGCCCGCGCCATCCATGGGTGGCCGTGTACGCCTCCACCCAGGCATGCGAGGCCTGCTCGCGCCGCCCGTCTCCGCGCTCGGGGAGATCGGCCACGGTGTATCCGCTCACGTACCGCGCCGGCACACCCGCCGCGCGGCAGAGGCCGATCAGCACGTGCGCGAAGTCCTGGCACACGCCCGTGCGAAGGCGCAGCACCTCGCCCACCGTGGTGCTCACGCTGGTCACATCGCGCTGATACGTGAAGGTGTCGTGCACGACCATCGACAGCGTGCGCACGCGCTCGAAGGTGGGCTCCTCGTCGCCCCACCCCTGCGTCGCGAGGATGTCGCGAAAGTCGCCGAGCGCGGGCACGAGCGGCGACGGCGAGAGGTAGTCGATCTGCTCGGAGGGCGAGAGCGGACGCGGCGGCTTGGCCGGCGGGGTCAGGGGATCATCCAGGGTCGTCGAGAGCTCGCTTCGCGTCGTCACCTCGAGCGTGCGGTGCGGCTTGCCGACCGTCACGAGGTGCGTGCGGTTGCCGAAGCCGTCGACGAACTGCCGCACCGACCCGGACGGCGTCACGCTCAGCTGGAACCGGTCCCACCGCTGCGTCGCATCGGAGAGAGGACCGAGGCGCACCTCCATCACTCCTTCCACGACGTCGGCCGAGTAGTCGAACCGCGTCACGTGCACGAGGCGGATCTTCACTGGTCGCGCACCTGCTGCTGCTGCTCGGCCATCAGCCTGATCGCGCGCGCCACTCCGAGGAGGCGGCCCTCGTGCGGCTCGTCGCGCAGATACACGCGGGTGACGTGGTCGGTGACGCGCGCGAGGTCGCGCTGCACGCCGTTCAGATATGCCTGCAAGCCGTTCTCGATGATCTCGTCCACCGTCGCATGCTCGAGCTGCGCCGTGAGCAGGCCGAGCGCGCGCGTCGCGGCGCTGGCGGCGAATCTCGGCACGCCGGCGTCGCCGTCGTCGGAGCTGAGCGCGCGCAGCGCCTCCCACGCCTGTCGCAGGCTGAAGCGCACGCTCTGCGGGAACTGCGCATTGAGCAGCAGGAACTCCACCACGCGCGCCGGCTCGACGCGCAGCGAGTAGTAGCGCGCATAGCCCTCCGCCGCGCCGCACGAGCGAAGCACGCCGATCCAGCGCACGACGTCCGCCTCGTCACGTCCGTCGTCACGCAGCATGTGCGCTTGCGACGCGAGCGTGTGCGCCACGTTGTCCGCCCGCTCGAGGTAGGTGCCGAGCCGCACGAAGCGCCAGCACTCGTCGTGCGCCAGCGTGGCGTCGGCCAGTCCCTGGATCAGCTGCGCCTCGTTGCGGATCCGCTGGAAGAACGCGTGCGGGTTGCGTTCCGCGACCTCCGGCAGCGCGGGATTGCCGAGGTAGAGATGCAGGGAGTTGATCGACTCCCACATCTCGCTCGAGATGCGCTCGCGCACCTGGCGGGCGGCCGAGCGCGCGCGGTCGATGCACGCGACGATCGACCGCGGGTTGTCGCGGTTGAACGCGAGCCACTGCCGCACCGTGCGCGCGGCCTCGCGCTCCACCGCCACCTGCGCCACCTGCGACGGCAGCGGGCCGTCGTTCGGGCGCGGCTCGAGCAAGGGAGCCCACCGCGCCGCGCGCAGCGCCGGGTCGTCCAGCTCGTCGAACTCCAGGTGCTGGCTCACCTCGATCAGCCGCCCCACGGCGAGCGAGCGCTCGACGTAGCGGCTCATCCACAGCACGTCCTCGGCGACGCGACAGAGCATCATGCGTCGCCCCGCGACAGCACCCAGGTGTCCTTTCCCCCGCCACCCTGCGACGAGTTCACGACGAGCGAGCCCGAACGCAGCGCCACGCGTGTGAGCCCGCCGGGGGTGATGCGGACCTCGCGACCGAACAGCACGAACGGCCGCAGATCGATGTGGCGTCCCTCCAGGTGGTCGTCCACCCAGCACGGATGGCGCGACAGCGCGAGCGTCGGCTGGGCGACGTAGTTGCGCGGATCGGCGATGATGCGCGCGCGGAACTCCGCCAGCTCGGCGCGCGACGCGTGCGGGCCGATCAGCATGCCGTAGCCGCCGCTCTCGTTCACCGATTTCACCACCAGCTCGCCGAGGTGATCGAGCACGTAGCCCCGGTCGTCGGGACGCACCGGCAGATACGTCGGCACGTTGCCGAGGATCGGCTCCTCCGCGAGGTAGTAGCGGATGATCTCCGGCACGAGCGCGTACACCGCCTTGTCGTCCGCGACGCCCGTACCGATCGAGTTCGCGAGGCTCACGCGGCCGAGGCGGTAGCACGCCAGCAGCCCGGGCACGCCGAGGATCGAGTCGGAGCGGAACGCCAGCGGGTCGAGGAAATCGTCGTCGATGCGACGGTAGATGACGTCCACGCGCCGACGCCCCTGTGTCGTCCGCATGAACACCGCGCCGTCGTCGACGAACAGATCGGAGCCCTGCACCAGCTCGACGCCCATTGCCTTCGCGAGCGCGCAGTGCTCGAAGTACGCCGAGTTGTAGACGCCGGGCGTGAGCACGACGACCACCGGCTCCTCGGCCGTGGGGGGCGCGATCGATCGCAGCACCTCGAGCAGGTCCTGCGGGTACCCCTCGACCGGGCGCACGTCGTAGTCCTGGAAGATCTGCGGCCACACGCGCTCGAGGACGCGCCGGTTCTCCAGCACGTACGAGACGCCCGACGGGGTGCGAAGATTGTCCTCCAGCACGAGCAGCTCGCCGCTCGCGTCGCGCACGAGATCGCTCCCCATCACGTGCGTGTACACGCCGAGCGGCACGTCGACGCCGCGCAGCTCGCGGCGATAGCCGCGCGCACCGAGGACGAGCTCGGGCGGCAGGATGCCGGCGCGCAGGATGCGCTGGCCGTGATAGACGTCGTCGAGGAAGATGTTGAGGGCGCGAACGCGCTGCTCGAGGCCACGCGCGATGCGATCCCATTCATCCGGCACGATGACGCGCGGTATGAGGTCGAAGGGCATGATCTTCTCCACCCCTTCGGCCCCCTGGTTCACGGCGAAGGTGATCCCGCCGACGCGGAACGCGAGGTCGGCGGCACGGCGACGGGCCTCGACCTCGTCGGGGCTGAGGGTCGCCAGCCGCCGCGAGAGCGCTTCGTAGTGCGGGCGCGGCACGCCCGGCGCGGCGAACACCTCGTCCCAGAACGTCCCCAGGTCGTAGGACGCGAGCGCCGAGCGTGGGATGCTCGGCGCGAAGTGCAGCGACTCGAGTTGCGGCGCGCTCATGCCAGCTCCACGATCCACGCGTTCTTCCGCGCCGTGAAGTGTCCGGTCACGCCCTGGAAGGTGCCGCTCGTCGGCGTGACGTCGGCGAAATCCCGGCCGACCGCCACGGTGATGTAGTTCAGGCCCGGCGTGATCTGGTGCGTCGGATCGTACGCGACGACGCGCAGTGATCCGGGAAGCGCGGGGTCGGGCAGCAGGGCCTCGATCCACGCGTGCGGCGCGCCCTCGCCGAGCAGATGTCCCGAGACGTAGCGCACGGGGACGCCGAGCTCGCGCAGCATCGCGATCGCCAGATGTGCATAGTCCTGGCAGACGCCGCGTCCGAGGTGCAGCGCCATCGCCGCCGGCGTCTGCACGCCCGTCGCACCGAACTGGTAGGTGATCGCTCGCGCGGCCCAAAGTCCGCCGCACTGGGCCGCCGCCCACTGACGCACGCCATCGGCGTCGAGCATTCCGGTTCCCCGCGGGAGCACTTCCGCCGCGAGCTCCGAGATCGGCGTCGCACGGATCTCGGCGGCCAGCGCGCGCGCTTCCTCGCGGATGCGCGAGTCGGGCGCCGTGAGCGCCGTCCGAACGAGGTAGTGCTCCACCGCCTCGTCGTCGGCCGGGATGCGCAATGGCTCGGTCACGGAGAAGCGCTCCACCGTGAACTCGGCGGTGAACTCCACCGACGTCCGCACCGTCGGGCTGGACACGTGATAGACGACGTTGCCGAACCGGTCAATCTGCGAGAGCATGCGCACGTCCTCGGCACCATTCACCCGCAGCTCGCGCTCGAGGAGCCGCTGTCCGCCGTGCTCTTCCGGCGGCAGCATCAGGAGCCGCTGCCGCAGGTCGTGGATCGGCGCCGCGTAGGCGTAGTGATATTCCTGGCGAACGCGGAACGTGGCGCGCGAGAGCCGGTCCCACGCGGGCGGCGATCGCAGCACGAGCGTCGGCTCCGCCACGACGCCGCTCTTCACCTCACGCCTCCTCCGAGGAGTTGGGCGTGCGTCATGTGCTCCGGCTTCGCCGGCTCCAGTGGTGCGAGCTTCGGGCGCGGCTCCTCGCTGGGGGCGGCCACCTCCTCGGCCCACACCGTCATCTGCGAGAGGCTCAGGGCGCCGTACGACGTCGTCATGGCGACATCCGCGGCATCGCGTCCGAAGCCGACGACGACGCGTCCGACGCGTGGCATGTTGTGCCTCGCATCGAAGGTGTACCACCGGCCGGCGATGAAGACCTCCGTCCACGCGTGGAAATCCATCGGCGTGTCGGGCGCGTCGACGGCGATGTCGGGGAGATAGCCGAAGGTGTACCGGGCCGGGATGTTCAGCGCGCGGCAGAACGCCGTGACGAGCAGCGCGAAGTCCCGGCAGACGCCGGCCCGGCGCTCGAGCAGGCCCCGAGCGGTGCCGTGCTGCACGACCGCCGTCGGATCGTACTCGATGTTGGTGTGCACCCAATCGCAGACCGCCTGGACGCGCTCCCAGGTCGGCGGGGTGTCGCCGAACAGGTCCCAGGCGAGACCCGCCACCTGATCGGACTCCACGTAGCGGCTGGGGAGGGTGAAGCCGAGCACCTCGTCGGGCAGGTTCGCCGGAGCGACGAGGAGTGCATCGGGATGGCAGGGATCGGGCTCGTCGTCGACGTCCACCACGGCGTCGTAGCGCACCATGGTGGTGCCTTTCGGGAACTCGAGGCGCCAGCAGCTGTTGGCGAACGCATCGCGGAACTCGCGGATCGGCAGCACCGGCTCGACCCAGCGGGACTCATAGATGGTGCGGTGGGCGCCGTCGGCACGTGTGCCGACGAGCATGACCGTGGTGACGGGATGCTGGCTCTCGAACTGGAACTCGCATCCGACGCGCACCCGCATCGCCGACCTCGACCGTGACGTGAGACTGCCCCAAGCGAACCGGGCCATTCCAAGGCCGGTCGCCGCTCGAGCTTGCGGCCGCCGAGCCCTTTATCAGGATGATGCCGTGCCGATCGGCTGTCAACAGTTTTTTGCATTTTCGACACTTTCGATGCCACGGATCGCCACACGTTGGGCCGATACGCGACTTTTGTCTTGTGATTTGTGCATTCGGAGCAATTCTACAGATGCATTCGTTAGTAAGACCATATGCCAATTGTGGCCCTGTGGAACGTGCGAGGGTCCAGTGGGTATCCTTGGTGAGACCGATGTGTGATCCTCGTCACATCGTGTGTCCTTTTTTACCGCTGTTCGTCTTTCGAGCGAACAGCACGCGCAGCCGGCGCGACGGTCCCAACCCGGCTCCCACGCGTACGTTGCACGCCCGGTCCCACCCTCCCGTTCCCCAGGCGCCGGAGGCCAACGGACTCCGCGGCTCCGCGGACCCGAGGCCTGTCAGCCGGCCCAGCGCCCCCCGGCGCAGCACCCGCAGCCCCCTCCCCTGCGTCGCTCTCGATGCCCCCTACCTCCCGCTTCGCTCGCCTCGTCGCCGGCTCCGCGGCGTTCGCTCTGGCCACGATCCCGGCGTCGTCCGACGTGCGGCCCGCGCCGACACGTACCAACGTGGCGAGCAGCGGTGCCGTGGCTCGTGAGCTGACACCCAAGGCGGCCGAATTGGCCCGGTCGAAGGCGGCGGTGCGCCGAGAGCTCACCGAGCGCGGCGCGGGCACGTACATCGGAGAGATGGTGGCGGAGCGTGACAGCGCGCTCGCTCGCTGGCACGACCTCCAAGGCGTGCCGCTCAAGGTGTGGATCCAGCCCGCGAGCGACATCGACGAATGGCATCCCGAGTACCCGACGAAGGTGCGCGACGCCTTCCTCTCGTGGGACGCCGTCAAGCTGCCCGTCCGGTTCGCGTTCACCGCCGACTCGGCGAGCGCGGACGTTCACGTCACGTTCGTCGACCACTTCGATGAGCCGATCAGCGGCCGCACGAAGTGGGCGCGCGACGACGACTGGTGGATCATCGACGCCGACATCGTGCTCGCCGTGCATCACAGCAGCGGCCGCACCCTCGACGACGAAGCGATGAAGGCGATGGCGCTTCACGAGATCGGTCATCTGCTCGGCCTCGATCACACCGAGGACCTGACGAGCATCATGGCGCCGCGAGTCCGCGTCCGTGATCTCTCGCCGGCGGATCTCGCGACGGTGCGCCTGCTCTACACGCTGCCGCCGGGAGGCGTCCGCTAGTTCGTCTCCGCGGCGAAGCGATCCCGGCGCTGCTCGTCCTCGCGCTCGGCGCCTTCGTCGCGGGGAGCATCGGCAAGCGCGCGCTCGCCGACGACACACATCCACGCGGCGCGGCCGCGGATACGATCGAGCTTCTGCCGCACCAGCTCGAGGGCGAGGTGCGGCAGATGGTGTCCTCGCCGGCACGTCGCCAGCGCGTGCCCCCGGAGCAGCTGCGCCGCCGCGTCGACAACCTGAAGTCGGGCAGCTACATCGACGACGTCATCGCCGCCCAGGACAGCGCGCTCTATCGCTGGCCCGACAGCGGGTTCGACGCGGTGCGGGTCTACATCGAGCCCACGTCGTCCGCCGCGGGGTGGGATCCGGCGTACGTCGAGGTGGCCCGCAACGCGTTCTTCGAGTGGAACGACGCCGGCTTCCCGCTGCGCTTCGACTTTCTCGACGACCCGGCGAAAGCCGACATCACGCTGCGCTGGAAGGAGCGCTTTCCCGCCGAAGAGGGCCAGCGCATCGGCGTCACGGAGCGCATGCACACGAGAGAGTTCTGGATCTCGTCGGCGCGGATCGACATCGCGAACCACGACAGCACCGGCCGTCTCATTCCGACGCGCATGGTCGGTGGCACGCTGCGGCACGAGATCGGCCATGCGCTCGGCCTCAATCACGCAAACGACGCGACGAGCGTGATGTACCGCGAGTCGGCGGCCACGACGATCTCGCCCTCCGACCGGGCCACCCTCCGCCTGCTCTACCTCGTCCCTCCCGGCTCTCTGCGCTGAGCGACACTGGCGCGGGGCGGTTCCGGAACCCTTCTTGCCTTCCGGGAGCGCTCAACTCGCACCGGTCAGGAGGACGCACGTGGGGATCAGGACGAACGAATCGGCGAGCGATGCGGAAACACGCGTAGCGTCCCGTCTCGACGTCGCCATCGTCGGCGGCGGGCCGGCGGGACTCACGGCGAGCCTCTGGCTGGCGCGCTATCTCCACTCCGTGGTCGTCGTCGACTCGGGTGATCCGCGCAATTGGGAGACGCGCGGTATCAACGGATTCCTCGGGCACCCCAGCATCCGGCCGGCGCAGCTTCGCGGGCTGGGACGGGACGAGGCGCGCGAGTGCGGCGTGACGTTCGTCGACGCGGTGTGCGAGCGCGTCGCGTGCCACGACGAAGATCACTTCGAGCTCACGCTGGCCGACGGGAAGACGCTGCACGCGCGACGCCTGCTCCTCGCGATCGGCTTGAAGGACGTCTGGCCCGACGTGCCGGGACTGGAGCGTGTCTATGGAAGCACGGCGCACGTCTGTCCGGACTGCGACGGCTACGATTGCCGCGATCTGAAGGTCGCCGTCATCGGCTCGGGGCGGAAAGCCGTCGGGATGGCGCTGAATCTCAGCACGTGGACGCGCGACATCGTCATCTGCACGAACGGCGAGCCGGCGAACCTCGACCTGCCCGAGTACTGCGACAAGCTCGACGCACTCAACATCCCCGTGATCGAGTATCCGATCAGCTGCGTCGACCACAGCGGATCGCGCGTGCAGTCGCTCACCTTCGAGAGCGGGCTGGCGCTCGACTGCGACAAGATCTTCTTCGCCATCGGGCAGTATCCGGCGGACGATCTCGGTGCGCAGCTCGGATGCGAGCGCGACTCGGGGGGCCACATCATCGTGGACGAGGCGTATCACACCTCGGTGCGCAACTGCTTCGCCGCGGGCGACATCGTGCCGGGCCCGCAGCTCGCGATCGCCGCGGCGTCGGATGGCGCGATCGCCGCGCTGGCGATCCACAAGACGCTCGTTCCCGCCGAGCGGAAGCTCGAGCAGCTCGAGGACGCGATCGACTGACGGGCGGTCCGACCGGACCGCCCGTCGCTGCTAGCGCCAGCGCAGCGTGAGCGTGCGATGCTCCTTGCCGCGCTGGAGCTCGATCGCGACGGAGCGCTCGCCGTCGTCCGCGGCACGCGCGACGACCTCGCGCAGATCGCGCACCGACGTCACCGACCGCTGGCCGACGCGGAGGATGACGTCGCCCTCCTCGAGCCCCGACTCGTCGGCCGGCGAGCCGACGGGCACGTTCGTCACGAGCACGCCGGCGGGGAGACCCCAGCGGCGCGTCATCGTCTCGGAGACCGTGGCGACCTGCGCGCCGGCGATGCCGCTCAGGGTGAACACGGGGGGCAGCGGCGCCACGACGGGAGACGAGAAGAAGCCACGCGGCGCTTCCGGTACGTAGGGGCGCGGAGGCGCCGACGCGACGCCGGGAGCGGGAGTACGCATCGGAGGCGTCGGCGGCACGGTCACCCAGGTCGCACCCGCGTCGCGCATCTCATCGAAGCGGCGCTGTCTGATCTTCGCCGGCGCCTCCGCGACGACGACGGGAAGGTCCTTCACCTTGCCATCCCGTCGAACGCGCACCTTCACCGTGGCCTTCGGCACCAGGAGACGCGTCATCGAGATCTCCTCGGTTCGCACGTCTCGGCCGTTGTACGCCATCAGCGTGTCACCGGGGGTGAGACCGGCGCGCTGCGCGGGCGAGCTCGGGTCCACCGACGCGATCTGCGGATAGAGCAGATAGCGCATGAACATCTCGTTGTTCTCGAAGCGGATCTGCGTCGGCGCGCCGCTCACGACGATGCCGATCCAACCCGGCACCATCGCCCGCGCGAAACCCGGCATGAGCGCGGCCCCCTCACCGAAGTGGGTCTCGAACTGGAATTCGGGCGAGCGCCGGATGAAGACGTTCCGCTCCGACGGCCGCGGCGACGTGGCCATGCGCAGCGCGTCGAGCTCCGCGGTTCGCTCGTCGATGAACTGACGAATCCTGTACCGCTGGTCCGCGCTCAGGTCCTCCTCGTTGAAGATGCGGACGAGTGAATCGATCGAGCGCTCGAGGCGCCGCAGCCGGACGCCGGACGAATCGCTCGCGGATGCACGCGGCACACTGCGCGTCGTCGCCTCGCTCTTCTGCGCGACGAGTGGCGATGCGCTCGCGACGAGCGCGAGACCGACGGAGACGATAAGGGGAACGGTGGAGCGGGACATCGACGGGTTCATCATGGGTTGCCGGACGGTCCGGCTCAGAAGCTGTTCGAGCGGAGGCTGGCCGGCAGCGCGGTGTTGAGCTGCCGCAGTGCCACCTCGCGCTGGCCGACGGTCGTGAGGTAGTAGCCGTTGATCACGGGATCGTGCGGGGCTTCACGCATCGCCGCACGCGTGGTGGAGATCATCTGGTCGAGCGCCGCGAGCCGTGATTTCACCATCCCGGGGGTGTAGTCCGGCCCGCCGGACGAGTCGTGCTCGGCGAGGAAGGCCGCGGCCTGCTGGTACGTCGCCTCCGAACGAAGCTGTGCCAGGCGCGCCTCCTCGACGGAGGCGAACGTCAGCGAGTCGCGTTGCATCGATGCGGCCCTGGCCGAGGCGACGCTGGCCGGGCTTCCGCTGTCAGGAGCCGCGACGACGGGGAGCAGCGGCGCGCCCGCGCTGAGGCGGCCGGCGATCGCGCCGCCCGCCAGAAGCAGGAAGCCCGCGGCGGCGCGCACCGGCATGCGCATGAAGCGCACGGTGCGTCCGCGTCTCGCGTCGAGCGCGCCTCCGCCGTGCAACGAGATGGCCGGCGCGGCGACCGCGCCTTCGTTCGCCAGCGCGCCGGCGATCGAATCCCAGCGCGTGAGGGGGATCCCGATCGCATCCCGCTCGGCGTGGGCCATCGCGACGAGCGTGCGATACGCCGACCGTTCGCGCGCGCACTCGGCGCATGCGACGAGATGTGCCGCCTCGGCTGCCGTCGGCTCCTCGTCTCCCAGCGCGGCGAGGCGTTCAGTAGACAGGTGCGACATGTGAGCTCGGGTTCTGCGTTCTGGTATCCGCTGCACCATCGATCATGTGGGCCAGCAAGGTGCGCAGCTTCGCGCGCGCCTTGAAGAGCTGCGATTTGGAGCCGCCGGCGGTGATGCCCAGCTCGGCGGCGATCTCTTCGTGCGTGTAGCCTTCGACGTCGTGGAGGAGGAAGACCGTTCGCGCGCCGGGCGAGAGCTTCGCTGCCGCCTCCTCGATCGAGGCAGCGAGCAGTCCGCGTTCCGCGTCGGGCTCTACCGACACCGTGTCGTCTTCCACATCCACCTCCACCGACGCCGTGCGCTTCGTCTTCCGTAGCGCATTGAGCGTGCGATTCACCGCGATGCGGTGCGCCCAGGTCCCGAACTGCGCGTCGCCGCGAAAGCTCGGCAGCGCACGAAAGATCTGGATCCACACTTCCTGGGCGACATCCGCCGCGAGGTCGGGGTCGTGCCCGACGAGACGCCGGACGACGACGTCGATGTGCGGCGCATGCCGGGTCCAGAGGGCCCGCATCGCCGCCTGGTCGCCCTCGAGGGCTCGCTGAACGGTGAGCTGATCAGAATCCATGACGTCCAACGGATTGGTCACGGTGGGGGCAGGAAGGGTTGCCGCGGAGACGGTCGCGCGCGAGTGCCCCCGGTGATGTCGCTCTCGCGAGACACCCGTGGCATTGCCGCACCTACGGTTGCGCGTCGCATCCGGCTTCAATCTGGCGCTTCGGTATTTCTGTCCGGCCCGCTTCGGACCCTGAGACGTGCCTAAAACTGCCGCTCGAGCCCGCTAAAAGCCGCTCGAAGCCCTCGAACGGGCGGTTGACCGGAAATGTGGCGAGCACAGCGTATCCCGTGACGCCACAAGGTCTTGCTCGTCGTTCAACTAGGTGTAATAATGGCCCGGCGCA